>JAABUN010003859.1_pt1 | contig 21916 bp, 22 predicted proteins | sample 5559311 | NCBI WGS metagenome assembly JAABUN01 (sample SAMN10711877, study PRJNA513370) | rock metagenome | isolation source: Antarctica rocks | place: Antarctica: Victoria Land, Siegfried Peak sud
GGAGTCAGGATTACTCTCAATAAATTTGACCAGTTCGTCCATCGTTCAATTAGTTCTAAAATGCTACATTCATCATTCACAATAGTTGAATCCTTGCTTTTCTTCAACTCATCTAGGATTGCTATAGGAAGAGTTCCGTAGGCGTTGGACTGCTTCCCCAAGCGGTGGCTAACCTTGGTAAGAAACCGATTGAGCTTGCGGGTGGGAAAAAGTTCCGCTGCTGGGATAGCCGCCCCTAAAGGAACGATACGCGAGTCATGGGCAGATGACAGCATGGATATCACCAACTCACTGATACTGACCAAGGTGGTAGCCGGAGTTGGAATGGAGGTCTTGGGTTCAGGGAGCAGTTTCTGAAGCCGAGCCTTGACGTAGTAGCCGGACTGGGGTTTGGCATCGATGAGACCTCGGTTTTCCAGCAGCAAGTACGCTTGGATTACGGTGGACATACTCACCCCCAGTTGTTTGTGAAGATTACGCATCGAGGGAATGCGCTCCCCTAGTCTGAAGACTTCATGCTCAATCAAACGGGCGAGCAGGTCGGCTACCTGCTCATAGAGTTTGCCCTCCTGGTGCAATGGGGCAATGTCAAGAAGTGGGAACTTGCTCATAAGTTATAGTTTCAGTAGGGATACCAATGGTTAAATGGTTTAGAAGCTAAGAACCATCGCTGATTCTCTATATTGAATGGTGATGGTCTTGCTCCAATTACGGAATTCTAAATCGGTTTGCCTCAAAGACTATCTGTATGGGCAGCACAACGCCAAGGGCATTGTGCTAAAGTTTGATCGGGTATTAGAAAAGCTGATTGGCTAAGTAAGCAGTTGGAATCTATATTGAGCTGAAATCTTTTGAACAAGTCAAGAAAACATGACTTTGAGTATTATCCTCATAAATGATAACTTGAAATGCTTTGATCGCAAGTTTTGATTTTGATTAGAGATTTTTGTTTTTTATATAAGCACTTCTCGATTTAGTTAGAAAAATTGAGTATAAAATTTGCAAAAACAGTAGTTGAGCCATTGTTTTTGGTTGTGTTGCAATAACTTCTTGAGGTCAGAAAAGCTGCTTGGAAAAGAGTTTTTCTATGCAACTATGCCAAAAATTTGATGCATAAACTTGACTCGTTCTCTAACGGCTCCTTTTTCGGTTGTGTTGCAAAAACTCTGTTAGGACAGAGCAATCCTGACAATCAACTCTCGTTATACAGCAACTCCAAAAATATGAGACACGAATTCTACTTGCCCTAAAATGTCACCTTTTTCTACTTGTTGAATTTGTCCTTTTCGTACCATACTCATAGTTTCATAACCAATAATCGTTCTTCTGGCAGTATGAAACGATTTGAATCCTAAACCAGGATTGACCAGTTTTTTGATGAAGCGATGGTCTTGCTCCACTATATTATTCAGGTATTTGTTCTGCCGTAACTTGCAAGTTTGCGCCAGTGTTTTTTCTGCCTTCAATTCATCAATAGCTGGGGGATAAGCAGCATTTTTATCCACGTTGATAACTCGTGGCTGTTGGGTATGAGTTACCTTTAAAGCTTTACGGAAGAATCGCTTTGCTGCTTGTTTATCTCTTTTAGCACTCAGCATGAACTCTAAAGTGTTGCCTGATGAATCGATGGCACGGTATAAATATTTCCACTTGCCTTTAACCTTAATATAGGTTTCGTCCACCCGCCAAGAATCATTAGTTGGTTTCAGATGAGGACGGCACCTTTTCTCTAGCTCTGGAGCGTAAACTTGAACCCATCTATATACTGTTGAATGGTCAACTGTTAACCCCCTTTCAGCTATCATCTCTTCCAGATTTCTATACGAGAGTGGATATCTTAAATACCAACGCACGCATAGCAGGATGATTTCCGGTTGATAATGTCGCCACTTGAACAGGGTTTTGGGATTCATCAGATGCAGGCAGAAAGATTTTCTCTCATGAATGATTTTAGCCTACCATTTTTTGCAACACAACCCTCTTCCCACGAGGGGAACGAGCATGAGTTCTGGTCAAACCCAGCATCACACCTGTCTCATCCAAAAATACTAGGTTGCGAGGTTCAATGTCCTTGACTTGCTGCCAATATTCGCCTCGGAGTTTAAGCACTCTCTCCGTTGCTGCTTGAGTGCTGCGGAGCGTCTTTTTTTTCGCGTCAACTGCTGTTTTTGTAAGGCGCGGCACATTGTACTGGTGCTGTACCATGAAGAGTAAGTTTCTCCCCAATACTCACAATATTCACTTAATGTGTAGTCTGGATAATTTTCCACCATTTGAGTAAGTTCAATTGAATATTCATCCAACTCACTTTTCATTGCGCCGCCCTGTTTTTTTGGTTGCACATGACCAGTCAACTTCTTCTGTTTCAGTAGTCTCTGGACAAAGGCTTTACTCACCTCAAATCTAGCGGCTAACTTCCGAATCGATGTGTCTCCTCGTTCATAAGCTTTAATCACTTTTTCTCGGAAGTCAATGGAATAAGGTTTCATGTTCCCTATCGCTAATCTTTCCATTCAACTGTAATCTATTTAAATGAAATCTGCTGTAACACTGGCTTTCATATGCCCAAACCTCAATACCAATTAATCACAAAAAATAGATGAAATAAATTAAATTTCTCGTTGCCACTCTGCATCTGGGCAATCATTATCTTGTTCATTGTACGTTCTGGGATTAAACGACGATGAAATTTCTTCTAGATCGCTAAGTCCGTCCCAATCACTGTCGGCACTATGGGGATTTGTACCGATGATGTATTCTTCAGCATCACTAATTCCGTCGAGATCACTGTCAATATGATGCTCTCTATATTCCTGCCGTAATTTGTTTATAGCAGCAGATTTATTGATAGCTTGACTTGCCAAAAAATTTCTCATGTCTTGCTGGCGTTGCTTTTCTATTTTGATTTTCAGTAATTCTACAGGTGATATCATAAAAGTTGCTCTTTAAAAAGCAGTAGGCGATCGATTATTACTTGTTCTTCTTGAATTGCATACACTACTTCTCCATCCCAAAGCATTTCTACTAAATGTAGTTTCAAACTTGCTGGAACGAGCTTTTTATAGATTTCTTTGCCTTCATGAATTTCTATTACTTTCTCTCCGTTGAATTTAATTTCAATGTTCCTAACGTTGTAGTTAGTGCCAATTTGAGCGTGACTCAGTAAATTTGCTAGTTTAGACATTTGAGTTGAAGATTTTGTGAATTAACTTTAACTAATTCGCCGGAAGTCCCTTGTGTAATGTAATCATTCAGCGCCGGGATGGATAGGCGGGTAACGACGATTACATCTCCGATAATGTTGAAACGTAGCGCGTCTTCGGGAGAGGAGATGGATAAGGAGTTGCCAATCCATGTTATAGTTAATACAAGGTTGCTAACCTATCAACTGTATGGAACATAAAGGCTAACTTCAAAGTAACGATCATACGCTTGCCGTAGAAACATCAGAATTGATAAAAGAACACTTCTAGCTGGTATGCCATTGCAGTAAATCCAAGAGGTGTTGTACGCAAGAAAAATTCGACTACCTGCGGAAGGCTGGGTAGCTGCCAGATCAACTCAACGATGGGTTGTAGCAGTAAGTGCATGGCGTGAGTCATAGCAAAACCTGTAGAGGGTGAGTAAGACCAATCTTGGATTTATCCGGGGAGGCGTTAGCCGATGAAACTGGAAGCCCATGCTGTAACGGCAATCCGTTCAGCGCTGGGTACTTCACCTGAAAGACTTAACAAGTTTAAAAGCTTCAGTGAGCAATTTGTAATCTGAAGGTCTTTGCTCAACAGGAATAGTTGCTGCATATCTTTGAAAAATTCTAACTAACTGGTAAAATTCTTCTACCAATACTTCAGAAGTATTGGTAATTTCTTTAAGCTTGTCTATGAAGACAAGTTGATACAACTCTAAGGGGGAAGTTTCCATAACCAAAGCTAACTTGTCGATATTAACTTTCTTAGGGTTGCCTCCCCGCAGCGCGATCGCTCTTAATCCAGGTTGAGTAATGTTAACTTGTCTTGCCATCCTACATACACTCAACTGGCGCTGTTCCATGTACTTAAAAATTTTCTTCCCTAGCAAAGAACAATCTTCTGGTTGGATTTGTAGAACAAACATAACACTACCTAATTGGTAAAATCACTCAAAATCTGCTCTACAAATGGTTGCATAGCTTTTAGATTAGCTAATTCCTCTGGAGCAGCAAGTAATTTAGATAAATGAGCTTTGTCGTATGCAGCTTTATACTCAGGGTTGTTGCTTCTAGGCTCTCGGTCAAGAAATGCGTCTATCTCTCCTTGACCCGCAGGAGTAGATAAAATGCGTTCTAACTTAGCAATTTCTCCCTCGGCTTGGCTAGATAATTTTTCTAGTCCTTGTTCGATGCTTTTATAATCAGGAGCTTTCCCAAATCCTTTAGGCTTGTTTTTCATGACTTTCACAAGTAGTTAAATTTCAAAATTGTTTCGACTGGATTTATTGCGCTTATTTGCGAGTTTTAAGTTTACGCCAACAGATAAAACTAAATAGGTCGTAGTTAAGCCAAAGAAAGCAGGGCGAAAAAAACGCTCATTTGCGTATTGTTCCCCGGATGGTGCAGGCTGATTTAAGAAAGTAAAACCTCCTACAAAGCCCCCTAGTAATATACTGACCACAGGTAACGAATAAGACTTAATTTTTTGATTGTGCATTTTCTTTCCTCAGATTAATAAAATATTTGTGTCCGTGAATTAGCTTCTTCATATTTTCAGCTTCTTGGTGATAACCTTGAGCTTGAAACAAGCTAAGAGCTTTTTCATAGTTTTTAAGACGCTCATCAGGATTTGTAAGAAAGGAATAAACTTCACCTCTTAAGCTATAGGCTTCAGAGAAGTTTGGGTCTATTGTAATAGCGCGAGTACAGTAATCTATTGCCAAATTAGTTTGCTCCATTTTCATAGCCTCTTGACACTTAACTAAAAACTTCTGAGCCTGCGGAACTTTAGTGTAAACAGGAGCGGCGGGTGGTGGAAATAATTTACCACTACTTAGAAGCCATATTCCTCCAATTAATAATAAACCAGCAATCGTAGCAAGGGGGTTTTCAAGACACTCAAGAACGAAAAAATATGTGGAACTACGCGGTACTAATATTACTTCATGATAAGTAGAACGACGAGACATAACTATTACTCGATTTCGATACCACTAGATAATTTAGTATAGCTCGATTTATCAGAGGTATGATTGGTATTTTTCTGTTGATTTTCAGCTAAATCTACTAAGACTGAGTTTGACTGAGAAGTTGGATTTAACATTTGATTTAAAGAACTAAAGTGTATAACATCTCGGTCAGATACTCGTCCAGTTACTTGACCATTCTGCATTCGCGCTATTTCTCCTCGACCATCTTTTGCTTTTACAACTACAACATCGTTTTGTTTTTCAAACCGAAAGCTTTCGCTCTCGTAAGCTTTTAAATTAAAAGTATCCAAAACATTTTTAGCAGCAATTAAAGATGCCAAGTTTCTTAAGTTGCTGCTTGCCAAATCGTTTACTACTGTACTTGGTGGAGGAGATTTAGAGGGAAAACGCAAACTACTTTCGCTTACTTGAGAGTAATTTTTTAACTGCTGGAAGTAAGCAAAATCTTTAGCTGCTAAGTTTGACTCTATTTTTCCATCACTTAACTTAAGTATAGTACCGCGATTATCTTTAGTAGACCTAATTTCTAAATCATTATCACCAAAAGATTGAATGCTATAATTTCCTTTATCTCCTGCGTCCCATGAATTAATTCCCGTTGCTGCTAAGAAATTTTTAGCTATTTGCTTGACTTGCTGAGTTTTAATTGCATTAATTAGTTCGCTATCCCCTTGAGGAGCTAAACTACCTAGTTGCTTTACTCTTTGATGGGGTTGATTAGATAAACCATTAATTCCTAACTGTTGTATTTGCTTGTGCGCTCGCTCAAAATCTAAATAGTGAAACTTATTCATTTGGTTATTAATAATTTTTGGACCTAGTAAGCCTCCTCCTTTTATTCTTAGAAGTTCTCTCTCGGTTTTATCGCTCACAACATAAGTATCATCGGCTTCTAAGCTAATTTTATAACCTTCTGCTTGATAAAGATGCTCTTGAGTTTGCTGGTAATGATGGTCAAGAAGACCAATAGCAGTAGTTGCAACTTCACGGTTTCTTTTGAACTGATTAATTGAATTAACACTACTCACTACTTGTTGCGACTTTTGACTTGCTTGTTGCAAAAAGTTTTTAAGAAACTGCTTAGATTTAGTGGGAGGAAGTTTGTTGGCTTCTCGTTCGGCTACAACTGACGGATCTACCTTAGAGTTACCTAGATTTTCTGGTACTTGAGTTGAGTTGTTGCGGCTATTGTTAACAAATTGTAGCGATTTTTGTTTGACTTCTTTGACTACTCCTTTAGCAATTTGGCTTAATGCTCCTAGCCACTGGTTAACTTTTGTATTCAGGGGTTGAGTTTGAGTAGCTAATTTTTGCTCTAATAAATTTATCTGCTCGTTTTGGCTTGTAGATAGCTGAGAAATAACTTTTTCTTTTTGTTTTGAGGAAATACTCTGGAGATTTTGATGTTGAGATTCAGCAACTGGAGTAACGCCCAAACTCTCATCTTGAGACACTGAAAAGTCATCTTGTCTCAAAACATCAGTATTATCTTGGTGTTCTAAATCCTGCCCTTGGTCTGAAGCTTCAACAGTTTGAGGGACTTCTATTTGAATATTTTGCTGCGGAGATTCAACAGTTTTTGAAGTAGACCCTAAAATATTTTCTTCAGAAGCTGAAACATTTTGTTGAGCTACACTTTTTTCTTCTAAATTGAAATTAACAGGTTCGCTTGTACTTTGCTTGGAGCGATTATCAGGAACTATATCCCCAAAACCAAATTCTCCCAACAGCTTATAAAAAGTTTTTTGCTCGATGGGAATAGAGAATGCAGCATTTTCTGGCAGAACTTGAGCATTTATGCTGTCTTGTAACTTCATCTTTTGGTCTTGAGAAAGTTCTGTTGTTTGGGAAATTTCTATAATATTTGATTCCGTTGACTGAATAATACTATTACTCTCTAACTTCAAATCATGAGTATTATTTAATACTGCACCATCTTTAACATGATAGATATTTTCTCCATCCATTGAAATACGGATAGAACCCTTCAACTGGTTAGGATTTTCTAAGCCTTGCTGTAATTTTTGCCCAAGAGAAGTTTCTAGTTTATATAAAGTAACAATACTATCTACTTGCTCGTAAGCTTTATTAGCCCCACTGAACATTTGTATTTTAGAGCCACTGATCTTATCAAGCTCAGATTTTAATGCCTCAAGCCATGACGTTGAACTACTGTCTACAACAGCACTTTCTGAATGCACCAATTCTAATTTTTCAGTTTCAACGGCGATCGGCACAGAAACTTTGGGTGGTAAATCTATTTCAGAAGGCTCATTTACTACTTCTTCTAATTGAACAGCACTCTGCAAATCTATTTTGCTTGCCATTCCTTGTAATCGTTCTATTACCAGTTGAGCAAATTCGTTCCTATTTATCCCCCTTCGCTCAAATATGCTATGTTCTTGAGCAAAATTAACTATTTCGCTGCGTGAATTGGTTTGTATTAGCTTTAATTCAAATTCACGGTCGGGGATTGGTTTAGCTCCATGAAAATAGGCTTTATCAAGATAAGCTTCATCAAAAACTTCAACACTAAGCGACGAATTTTTTTCAGTAAAAATTTCAATTTGTAAACCATCAACTATTTCAGATAAATTAGTTCTACCTAGTCGATCTGTAATTGCAGTTACTGATTCAGGGGAGTTTTGAGGGGTCTTCCAAGTACCCGCATCAAAAGAATTTTTATACTTTTCGAGCGCCAATAATGCAGCATCTCGCACAGATTGAGCAATAGCGTTTTTTATCTCTGGAGCCGTTTCGCGGGGATCTAAGCGGAGAGGAGGATCGGGTTCTGACATCAATTGTTTTAGAGATTTTTTTAGCTCGTCAATAGTTGGTTTCATATGGTTTTACACCTTAGTTATATATAAAGTTAAAGCTAACTTCTTAGTTTTTAATTTTGCAAGCCACTAACGTAAGTTTGAAATTATTGTTTGCAGAAATACTTAAATTCTTGCCATTACCATCTTTAAGCAAGAAGACTTAAAAACTCCTCTTTATTAGGAATATCGGGTAGCTCAATATTTCCAATTCTATCTAATAAAACTTTATCTTCTACTTGAATAAATGCCCATTGATTATCGATCAATATCTGAATAACAGGTTCTTCTTCAATATTTTCTAAGTTAATGCTAAACCACTTACCCTCTCTATAGTGATAAGTTGAATCAATTGGGCGATCTCCAAAAAATACTTCAATTTCCTTAGCTTTATATCCCATATCGAAAAGAGGGGCGTTAATATATTCTTCGGCGTTAATAGCTGCATTAGAATACTGGGTTAAAATTGAATTTTCCATTAGATTATTTTTTGTTGTCAACATTATATGGCAGTTATTAATTATTTAATAAAGCCATTAAATCTACATTTTCAGCCATTAATTCTAAGCGATCAACTATGACTTCTCTATCAATAAAAAACAAAGCTGTTTGCTCGTCAAAACAGTATTCTACAAAAGGAGGTTCATAGTTAGAAAAACATGGACATTCGTAAGTTAAAACTCCATACTCCCAGCACCGAAAAACAGTATTCCCAAACTTTTCTTCAATTTTATCTGGAACGTAATCAGCAGAAAATGATAGCAGTTCTTTTGCTTGCCGCAACTTATCCACAATTTCAGGCTCTTGAGACAACACAGTTATTGCTGGTTTTGATAAACCCCAACTTTGTAGTAAAGTAATACTTTTGGAAGTATCTTGTTCTAATTTCATTTACTTTTAACCCTATCTTTCTAGTTCTTCAGATTCTTCACTTTTACCTGCAAAAGCAAGTTGAGTTTTAGGTTTTGGAGTGCTTTGACTCTCCTTTAGCTGATTTTCACCTTGATCGGGGACTTGATTTTGAGAAAAGTTGTTTGCTGGTTGACTTTGTTGTTCCAGTTGATTTGCTATTTCATTTAGCGCTGCCGCATCTTTAGTAGTTGCTGTCCCAGTCATTTTTCCTGACTTGTCTATCCGAGCAATTTCTCCTCTGCCATCTTTAGCACTTACAACAATCCCATTACTTCCCTGCTCAATTTGATAATTTTGATTCTCGTAGCTGTTTGATTTTGCATTTTTGAGTATGTTTTGACCTGAAACGAGCGCAGACAAGTTTTTAGCTTCTTGCTGACGGGGTTGTTTTTGATTAGCTGCTTCTTGTTCTTTACTAGATGAAGGAGCTAACTCGTTAATTTTTTCAATACTATTTTCGCTCTTGTAGGCAACCTCTCCATCAACAGAAATTTCTATGTCTTTTGAAGTTGTTGACTGTGGGCGCGATACAACTGACTCCAGCATTGCTTTGTGTTCGGGAGTTAATTTATCGATTTCTGGTTTTTGCCCCGCAATACCTTTGTAGACTAACTTGTTGTCAATTTTTATTTCTACAAGTCCAGGTCCTTTTTGAGAACCTTTCTGTTTCAATCTGTCTAGAATTTTTTGAATTAATAAAGCTGTTGCTAAAACTGTTATAGCCGTTGCTTTTCCACCTTTGACAATATTATTATTTACAGCTTGATGCCGTTGCCCAATTTTTTCTGCTGAGTGTTCGCTAATAAAATCCATGCTTTATCTCCTATATTTAAGCTGTTGTAGGCAAAGGCAGTGGATACAAAGAATCCACTGCTTGGTAACGCCGTTTTAAATCGGCTTCCGTTGGAACCTGTTGGGGACTTACAACAACAAATTCCTCCCGAATATCGCTCCATGCTTTTACACTTTTATCGGAATCATCGATATCAGCTTTTGGAATGTTAACCATTTGGTTAATCGGAATTGAGGCTTCCTTTGGATTAGCAAAACCAGGGCTTATTAAGATGCAGCGACCTTTAGGTAACTTTAAAAATTGGCTGGGTTCAAACAATTTTCTGGTTCTATCTTGGTCGGAAATGTTTGTACTAGACTTTCCACCACTATTGCCACGAGATTTTTGACTGTAATGTACTTCTTCTTCTCCCAAATAATCGGAAAACATCTTCGCTGAGTCATGTTCTTGAGGATTAAAAATTGCTTTGGTCGCGCAGCCTCCCAGCACGGACTTGGACTTTTTACCGTATACTTCCTCTAGCTGTACTATGTTCTGGAATCCAAGAATTGAAACTAGCCCATCGCTCCGGTTTTCGTTCAACCAGTTTACTAAAGCAGGCAGGTAAAGAGTCGGAACTTCGTCAAGAGACAAAATTAATGGCTCTTTACGCCCTTTAGCGACATTGCGATTGACAATCATATGCAAGACTGTAGCCAGCAAGGGACCGACTACATCCCGTCGTTCCCTATCCATACCAAGTACCAGTAATTGTTTGCCTTCCAAATCCAATGGCAGCGTTGTTTTACCGCAAAAGGCAGCTAATACCGATGGTTTCATAAACCGAGTGAAAACAATATTCGCTGTACCAACAATTGAAGAAACAGTTTTCTCAGCTTTACCCACAGAGACTAATTGTCCAAAACTTGCCTTGATAAAGTAGTCAAGTTCTGCCTTGCTAATTCGTTCCACCAACTTATCCATGCTTAGGATCGCTTGGCACATCATCACATCAGGGTAAGGAGAACTTTTTGCCAGCATAAATACCGCTTCGCACAACTGATCTCCTGCTGGACCAAAGAAAGGATCTTCCTTATCTTGGGCAAGCAGTCTGAAGTTTCGATTCATTACCGTACCCAATTGCCGAGCAGTTTCCGCGTCCGACGGCGATCGCAAAAAGTCCAACGGATTGCAGACATCTGATTCTTTAAAGCCTGGAGTAAAAAAGTTTATTTGATATCCGTGCTTATCGGCATAGCCAACAATCTGCTCGGTTTGGCTGCTACCATCACAGATCGCATTTTGGCTTGGATACTTAAAGTCGTACAGAATCACTGGATATCCCTGATCAATAGCAGACCGGAGGCAAGGATTAATTACTGAGTAAGTTTTTCCCTTACCAGGACCGCCGCAGACAGCGATTCCTTCTTGAGCGTTAGGCAAAAATAGTGTCTGCCGATCTCCAGAGCCAACTATAATATCTTTGGGCTTGCCAATATACAAAGCTACAGAATTTCGCTTTTTTTCCTTCATTTGTTTTACAGCTATCTTGCGAGCATTACGTTTTTCCTTAGCCCCACCAAAATTACCAGTGGCAAGCTTCGTTTTCTTAGTACGATTTCCCGCAACTGAGAGAGCTATAAAAGCCAAAACTCCTGCTCCTAACATTAGGTTTTCTGGAGACTTAAAGGCGCTTAATAATTGATCGTTACGAGGTAGAGCAATAGGAGTCTGTGCCAAAATGACAGTCTTGGTACTAACTGCCGTGAAATTAGTTAAAGGCATTAGTCTATCCTTGCTAGAAATACAACCGACATCCAGCCGGAATAATTTATTCTACTTTAATACTAAAAACTGAGAATATTTAATATTACTAAAATATGTTACAAAACTTTACCAATACTGATTAGATTTTCCCGTTTGTATTAAATCCAAGCGGAAAATAGAACCAAAAACACTATACAAAAAGTGATTGCAAGTATTTTACAAATTTCCTCAAGCTCTTTTTTAAGGCTCATAAAATTGGGATAGGTTATATGTGCTTCTATTCATTAAAAGAGCGAGTTTTTGAATCAACCAACACAAATTCCTTACCGTTATAGCAAAATTTACGAGATTTAAGGTTGCTACTTGTTAAGTTGATTAGTTCTATAAATTCTAAGCAAGGTAAGCCAGACACTAATTGATTAGAAACTCGCAAAAAAGGTACTTTAGGGGGCAGAATATCTTTGAAATACTCAGAAAAAACTTTGCGGTACGAATTGCCATCTTTAACATAAATCAAGTAAGCACAACCAGCCGAACCGCAAAGCGGATCGGCAAAAGAATTACAACCGTTAGGTGGGCATTTGTCTTGTACTTTCGTGTTTATCAAGTAAAAATTGGTTTTTTGTCTGGGTGTCTGAAGTCTCACAATTTTCATTCTGCCAGGATCGCCTAACCAGCTTCCAGAAATATTTCCCTGCACAACTTTTTGCATTAAACCTGGAGGCGCTACCTTCGTTGCATATTGCCAGTCGCTTCTGCTCACAACTTTCCATTGCTCGGAAGCTTGTACGATAATCCCCTGACTAAAATTGAATCCTACTATAAACAACGATAGTAGGCTAAATAGCAAAATAAACTTACTTAGTTTTCTCAACTTACACCTCTATTGATTTTATTTTCTGTCTAGTAATTCATCAATATGCTGAATAACTCTTAGATTGCTCGGTACTTTAATCCCTAATTTATTAAAAGCGCAAATATGTTCAGGAAAATAGTAAGATAAATCTCCAGGAGACTCATCGCGTCGATCTAACAATGATTCCTCAAATTTTTTCTTTCCCCCCACTGAAGCAATAATTCGGCGATATTTCTGTGTACTTAGTACGCAAGCAAGTCCTTCAGGCAAGTATTGAACAATTGAAGTCGATCCCATTTTCTCTTTGGGAATAACTACCAAGCAGCCTATTTCATCTAGTTGTAATAAAGTTTCTTGATAATTTGGCTCACCCTCTGATGTTTGCTCTTGTAATGGAGACTGATAAATTCCTACAACGTAGAAGCTGTCTTTACCTGACTTTACGCTTGATACAAGCTTTAGTTCTTGTGCTTGCTTTGGTAAACAAGGGTAAAGTTTATCAGGAATATTTTTATCTCTGTTGGTGTTTGCGGCAACTTCAATTTCTGTTACTGACTGTGCAACGGAATCAGGAACTATATAGCTACCAAAAATAGAAGCTAGAATCCAACCAGAAAAAAGACTAAAAGCAACAATTACAATCATACAAGTAAAGATGATACGTCGAGTTAACATTGTTTTCATAAATTTATCTTAAATAACTTCTACCACTGGGTATTTGGGTCTACAGCACTGCCCCTTACGTGGACTTCAAAATGTAGGTGAGGTCCTGTTGAATTTCCTGTAGTACCAGCCATACCAATAGCTTGACCTTTTGAAACAGCACTACCTCTAGTAACTAGAATCCGATTCAAGTGAGCATATCTAGTTAGCCTGCCATCGCAGTGCCTAATATCTACAGTGTTGCCATAACCTCCCATCCAACTGGCGTGGACTACCTTGCCACCATCGGCGGCTTTAATAGGAGTATTTAATGGTGTGTTATAATCAATTCCCGAATGAAATCTTTGATCACCAGTAATTGGATGACTACGCCAACCATAGCCAGAGTTTACTCGGTATCCAGCAGCAGGATTAGCTAAGGAGCCAGTACAACTACCTTTTTGCTTACAAACCGCATCAATAATTGGTTTAACTTTTTTATATTCTTCAAGAACACGATCGCCATATCTTGAGGCACTACCATCTCCACTATATAATCCAGCATTGTGCATCGCACCTGCCCGATCAACTAAGCCTTCTCCCGACTTACCCTCTGCTGCCGCTTTGTTGATTAAAACTTTGAACCACTCTTCTTTAGCTGCCTCTTGCTCTTGAGCGGGAAAATAGGTAAGAATTTCTTTTGACAAATCTGCCTTTGAAGCATTGCGTGTTGCTGCTCGTTGGAGGAAATTTGCTCCTCCAGGTTTTTTTAAAATACGATTTCTCGCAACTTCGTTATAAGTCATAAACTGATACTTGCCCAAAGCTCTACCACAGTTAGTTCCATCGTCGGCGCATACGTGATCGCCAATTGCCGTATAACCGCCACTACCCGCACTTTCAATTTTGGCGATCGCTTTCTCGAAAGCACCCATAGATACTCCTTTATAAGTTTCGCACTCATCGCTAGTTGAAGGAATTGGATCTGTATCTATAGGTAATTCAGTTCCCCCAGGCAGACCTGGGTTTGCAGGAGCATCACTGGGCGGTTCAGCAGTTTGGTTTAAGCCGATAAAAATAATGTCATCTTCATGAGTGTTAAACCAAGGAAGCGGCCCAATAAAGTAGGGAGTACACCCAAAAAAATCTTTGCAGTAGCGAAAATATGTTGAAAATTCAGCAAGTCCTTTTGATTCTGTAGTATCTGTTAATACAACTTTAAAAGCTCCTCCATAAGGATTACGCCCAGTTGGCTCCTTACCGCCGTTAACTACTTTTAGTAATCTGCTACCACCGTTTACCATTTGAGCATCAGAGTCCTTCCCCCCTTTAATCCATTGTTTGCCATGTACGGCTTCTGCGTTTAGCGAGGATGGACCGCTAAGTTCAACATAAGAACAGGAGTCTTGGTCGCAAGGGACGTTGTACCCCTCTACGTTACTGCCTGTAATAGTATTTAAGCGCCGAGCTTCTGCTTGACCGTAAGTAACATCATGCAGGGCTACATAGCCACCACTTAGTAATCCCTTGAATATGCTACTAAAAGGTAGATCCTTAAGTCCTGGTATACCCTGGAGGAAACTATCTTGCCACTTATTTAATTGCCCTAGTGGAGAATCGATTAAACCAGGGATTGATAAAATTCCGTACTGACTGAGATCCAAACTTTCTAAACCAAGATCGGCAATTTCTCGGACACTTAATAGATCGCCAATAGTTTGCCCTAAATTAGATATATCTAAATCGCTACCTAAAAAACTGGTAACGAGATCGTATATTGGTTTTACTTGATCGAGCGGTAAGTCTTTAAGTCCAGGGAGCGCTTGTGCCAAACTTTCTATTGTCTGCCACTGACTTAAAGAGAAGTCTTCTAAACTTATATCACTAAGGTTTAAACCAGTTAAGTCTGCTATTTGACTTAGTGCCAAGTCTTTTATTTGAGTTGAGTCAGCCAAATCTCCTAACTTCAAAACGGAGGCAATGCTATCGCCGACATTCCATATCCGAGAAATATCGTAATCAAGCACCTCAATTAGTTCTTCGGTAATTTCATTGGTAATACTATCCAATGAAATAGAACCAGATTGAGTAATAGCAGGCAGCAGAGAAAAAGTGATATTTGCCCAGTCTGGAACTATAGCACCTAGCTCGTTAGCAATTGTCGGGATCGCGGCATCAATAGCACCATCAACATAATCAGTTGCCTGGTCTATGACTGACTGGGCAACAACTTTATTGCTGACCCTTGGCTCGAATGCGCCAAAACCTAAAGGTAAGAATAACGTGCCTATAAACAGGCAAACTAATATAAGTTGCCGCCACTTAATCATATTTTTAACGACCAAAAGAGAAAAAACCCCAAATTAAGGAGCTATTTGGGGTTGAAAAGTTTTTGTTGATGAACGATTAAAGACTTGTCTTTGCTCTGAACCGAACTCTGCCAACTTTAAAATTAGCTGCATTGATACGCCTGCACTGGAAGCCGCAGACTTTAGTGATTCGCCGTTACGAGCAAGAATTAGAAAGGTTTTTACTCGTTTTTCAAGCTTGAGATTACCCTGGCTTCTACCTAATAAACGTTTTGACCTAGCTACTTGCAGACCTAGTTCAATATTTTCTAAGCTTGGCTGTTGCGGATTAATTGAGCTTAAAAAAGGAGTTCGTCTCTGTTGGATGGTCGGGACATCAGGATAGACTGCAACGGTATGGTACTCAGGATTCCCTTTGCCGTAAGCAATCCGAAATTGATATAGAGCGCGATCGCCAGTTCTATTTTCGGTAACAACAGATAGTAAAGTGCTTGCCGTACGAGGTAAATTGGGAAATTTGATTTGATGAATGCGCTTTAAGTGAAGAACTGTCGCCGCAGAATTAGTACAACTGTCATCGTCGCTACCTGCCGCTAAAATACACAAAGGCTCATCAGAATCCAATCCGATTTGAGATGGATCGTCAAGCCAAACTTTTTTAATAATTTCTCCCGTAGGAACAAAGTTTAAGTTTGCCCCGGCTCCCGACCAAACTGTAATAGTAGGCAAGTCGCCATTTAATCCCTGAGCGCGACTTGCGGAAATTTTCTCTACTGGAGGTCTTGCTTGCACGGTAACGGGTAAAAAAATTAAACCCGTCACCAAGCTCCCAATAGTTATTACTCGTTTCATCGCTATTAATCCTCCTCTAACTCTATAAAGTCGCGTTCGGGGTATAAATAAAACTGAGTAAATGCTGGTAGTTTCGATGGTGTGAAAGTTATAGGCGTATCTGCCAATTCTGGAGAAGCGTCTAATTCTAATTTTTCTATTGGCATGGGATCGGAACTTGCCTGTTCGCCAGTTGGCAAATCGAGAGCCGTAGTAGACTCGTTAACAAATACTTCAACTTCACTGCCTGCGGCTAGAAAGCGAATATCTGGGCGATTCTCAATTTTTTCAAGCGCTCTTTCATTACGCTGTTCTAAGTTGTCAAGTAGAGTTTCCGAGCCACCCTCTAAAATTCCAGCTAATAAATTTGGGTCGCTATTTTCGGTGGAACTAGAGAAAATACCGCCGCTACCAAAAGTAGATTGGGAACGTGGTCGGTTAAATATTTCTGCTCCTTTTTGAATTGCGCCAATTATGAATTGACTGGCATCTCTACCAAAGATTTGTGATCGCTTGTTGCGTAAAGTTTTGGCAATTAGCGGCTTACCTTCTACCCCGCGAATTTGAATGGTATCGTTTGGTAAAGGAATTTCTACAAATTCTCCATCTTGCTCGACTAAAGCCGCCACTACCGCAAGGCTTACCATGCCACTGTCTGAAAGACTTCGCATTTGGGTAACTAATTGAGTTTTAACAGGTAAAGCTACTTCACCATTAGCCGCTACTAAAGGTTCCGCTAATACAACGATAAAACGATCAGAACTTGCTGACTTTACAGTTTCGTCCCAAGCCAAGGGAGTAGCTAAGGTTGCTTTAGCTTTGACCCCGGCGGTGATAAACTGACGCGGTGTTTCTTGCAGTATGGGGTATTCTTCGGCTTGATAACGCAGAACATTTACTTGTCTAGTTTCCTGTGATTGACTATCTGTGACATCCGCATTTTTAGTTACTGGTTGGTTAGTTACTTGGGGTAAGCTTTCAGAATTTACTGTTAATAATTCCTCGTTCTCATCATTAGTTTTACTTTCCTTCGTGGGCGAATAACCGTAGCTCCCAAGCTGGGATGCTGCTAACCACGCTTGCATTGGATCTTTAACTTGCTCGGTACGAATTGGCGTTGCTTTGGGAATTGATACGGGTGATGCCACCTCTCTTGGTGTCACCTCTCTCGGTGTCACCTCTCTCGGTATGGGCGATCGCAGTGGTGCGCGAGAGATTACTTGTCTTGGTGTTACCTCTCTTGTTCTTGATATTTGACGTGGTGCTACTTCAGGGGAACGTCTAATAGATCGAGTCAATGCAGCTTTGGGTGATTGACTTGACTGGGATCTATTTTTTTCATTTAACTTGTTTATTGCCACTGCCTGATCGCCTAGCGCCGTTTCTGTTTTGTATTTGCCAGTCTCAGCTTCTGGTTTTTCTTCTGGAGGCGGGAACTCCTCTAATTTAGTAGATGGCTGTGGTGCTTGCCTTAAAGGTGTTTTAGTTAAACTACTGAACAACAGATAAGCAGATAAAGCTGCAACTGAAGCCACAGACAAAACGAAGAAAGCCTTATTACCAGGTTTACTCCAAGCAAACCTTGGAGTATTGTGCTGACTAACAGGACTAAACTCGCTGTTATCCTCTATTACTGGGTCTGGAGGCAATTGAGAGCTAGTTGGTTCCGGTTCTGCTACTGAAGTTGAATTTGGCTCAACAGAAATATTTTCTTCTTCAAAGCCAACTAAGGTAGCTAGGCGGCTTGGATTGGGTACTTCTGTCGTTTGCCCGTTATGATGTCCGTTGCCATTTGAATTCATAAATTCCCCCTTTCTAATTCTCGAATCGCGTAAATTTCTAAACCTGCCTGTCGAATGCCATAGATAGTTTTTTCCAAGTCCGTTGCAAGTTCCCTTAGCGGAGTACTAGGAGCCTCGACCGAACGAATAAATACTTCTTTGTTAAAGGGAATAGAATTGCCAGAATTGTCTTGAGCGTTAAAAAATACTAAGTCTCCGACCACCTGCATTTTCCATTTCCCGGTTTCAATTAACTGCGGCTCAGATAAGCGACGAGTAATGAGGACTACTTTTGTACTCCCTGTAAAGACCTCTCTGGGGGTAAGTTCAGCAACTTTTGCCAAAAATTGAGTTCTAAAGTCCTCAGAAAGACCAAAACTAGCTTGCCAGCTTGCTGTAGTTATAGGATTTGAAGCTTGAGCCAGCTTTTTGCCTGGGTCTGCTTTTGGATTTTGAACTTCTTCAGGTGTAGTAGGCGGTAAAGTACCCGACCAATTAAACAATAAAGTAAATGTTTCACCTACAAAACGCTGTATAGTTGCGAGAGTACGCTCAGTACTTCCTATAGGCGTAGCTCTTAGCGGTCGTCCATCACTCATCTGTACTAATGATGGTGCAGGTTTATTACTCATCCGGTAGATGGCTAGGGTATTGGCACTAAGCCAAATTAAAGTTAATATCTGTACTCCTGCCGTTGCTAGTACAAATAAATGCAGTAAGTCAGTTTTTTCAACCTTTGCAAGTCTTAAAGTCATAATTTTCTCCTGCTCTCTATGCGACTCTATTTCATCGCTAGGCTTCTACCTTTAGTGGCGATACCCATTCCTATATCGGCAGCTAAACCTGCCGCTTGCTCTTGACCTGCCACTACTGCACTCCAAGTTGCCATTCCTCCCCCAGCAGCTAAGGAAAGAGCCAAGACTGGAGCCATGAAAGCCGAGTAAACTAAAAACCAAAAGTGATCCCCTGCTCCAGCGTTAGCGACTAAAGTTGCCCCTACCCCCGTCATAATGTTTAAAGATAATTTGGCTATTCCAATCGAAAAAATTGCTGTTATCCAACCAACAAACGCTTTAGCATCCACAGGCAATAAAGACATCCCCAGTGCTATTGGACCTAGTAAAGCCGTCATCAAAAGCGAAATTTCAAACGATTGCTGAAAGGCAATTTGAGTACCAACTAAAACTGCCCGCATAATTGATTGGTTGGCGGCTCCAATTAAAGCTCCAAGGGGAGCGGAAACATAGCTAACAATACCCTGTAAAACTTCGTTTCCAGAAGTGTTTTTAGCCTGGTCTATAGCATCTCCTATCCTGTTGCCCAAATCAGTCCAAAGATTTCCTTGTAAGTTGTATTTGTTGATAGTTCGCTCTGATTGAATTTTAGCTGTCTCTAAACAGGCAATTTGTTTTTGTCCTGCAAGTGCCTGACACTGTTGCAACCAAGCTCCTATTTGTGCCTGTGCTATACCATTGTTTTTTGCTTTTTGGAAGGCTTCATCCAAAGCAAATTTATTTGATACTTGTATTAATAGGGCTTGATTCGTTCTATGTAGTAACCCCCGCATACCTATTGTTAGGTCGGCTAATATGGCTCCATTTCCTGCTAATAAAAGAACTAATATCATAGGCCAAATTAGTTCATGCAAAAATCCAGTAGAACCATTGTTAATAAAATCTTTAACAATTGTGATTCCCCAAAAGAAAAAACAGCATACAGCAATAGTCTCTCCCAAATTAGCTAAAGCCGCATAGAGTCCACCATCTGGCGTTATTATTGTTGCCCAATTATTGTCCCAGTCCGTCGCCATTTGCTCTGCTGCTTGTCGGCTTTGATCGAGTAAATCGTCTGCTCCAGCAACAGCTAAAAAGTCATATAGGTGCAACATTTTTAAAATCCTCTTAATTTAATTGAGAAAGGCCGCTAGCGCCTGAAAGCAACAGCGCATTAGAACTAGACTTGATGCGCTCGGCACGGGCAAGCTCGTCTAGAGTCCGCGAACTATTTTCTAAGTTCATATTTGTAAACTGGGTGTCATTTCTTGCCTGCAATGAATCTGCCCTTAGTCCCCCTAAAAGCAGACTTTGCTGGGCTGAGACTTTAATTTGTTCTTTCATCACATCTTGCGTAATATCCAAAGACTGGGCATCATCGGCGGTTTCGGCGGAACTTTTAACAGTTTCTTGAGTAGCATCAATCTGTTCTTTTGTAGCCTTCTGCCCTGCTTCTCCCAAAACCGTACCAATTTGAAGTCTCGTTAAGTCCCTATCTAATTGATTTGCCGCCGAAATTCCCCAAACGACCTTATTAATTTCAAAAATGTCCCCAGTACCAGTATTTTCTGGGTTGTTGGTTGTTGCTTTTTCAATTTCACTTCTAGCTTTATTAGGGTCGGGGAGTCCCATTTCACCAATAGTATCTACTACAACATCGCCCAAAGCCGTCTCAATAGTATCCACAACAACATCGGGACCCCCTTCAGGAGAACCACCCCCCGCACAGTATTGTCCTGGTTCTACTGGGAGAAAAGAAAGTATAGGAATATCTTCAACGCAGCTACCATTGCCGTTGACAATTTGCTCAAAAAGCACTTGCCATTCACCTAAGTTTAGGTCTGTAAGCAGGTATTCATTAACAAGCCCCCAAACAATATCCCCAAATTCTCCAAGAATTGCTTGGGCAGGCATAGCTGAAATAAAAATACTGAAAAATAATGGCGTTGCCCATAGTAATAGGCGCTTATTCTTGTAGCTTTTACGAGGTTGTTCATCTTTTTGAGCTTTAATTTGATCTAACGCAATCGACATAAAATTGCACCTGAATAATTGTCAAGAAACTAGAGGTAGTTGCGGTTGTTTATCGTCTTCTTGCTGTTTAGAAATAAGAAAAGGTCTTTTACCTTCTCGAATCCAACGAACGAGATATTGAGCAAATAAAGAAATTGCTTCGTACTTGTCGGGATAGCGATCTAAAAACCAACTCCGAGCTTCTTGCTCTGGAGGGTTATTAGCTACTACTGCGAGTCCAACTAAAGAGGGGTAGTAACGACATAGGGTATAAAAGCCTTTGGTATCTAGAAGCCAGCGACTATAAATACCTTCTTTTTTCGGGAAGAAAGCTTCAGTGGAGTTACCCGCAATAATTTCTTTCGGGTAATCGAAATATTTTTGAAAAAATTTAGTGGCGAAGGGTTCAATTCTCCCAACTAAACGAACGGAGAGATTTTGCAGTATTTGCGCCCCTGCTACAGATTCAGCAATTGTATTTGGGTCTTGCCCTGTTAGAATTACCCGGACTCCAGATTTTGCACCGTTAGCGCACTGCCGCCCAATCATGCGCGCTACATCTTGATACTGGAATAAAATTGGTCCTTCATCTAGAAATAAGATGGAGTCAGGGTATTCCAAAGTCCGTCGTTTCGCCGCAGAGTAAGCAGCTAGAGACATTACCGCCGCGTCGTCATCGTTAGATAAGTTCCGCAGGGCAAATACAAGTAATTGAGCATCGGTACGAAAACTACTAGGAGATGCGATCGCTTTTCCCACCCGACTTTCAAGCCAAGACTTCAGGGATAGTTGAATTTGCTGCAAGGCACGTTTAATATCACCTTGAGCCGACTTTAGCCCCAAATTTTCTGGAGTGCAAATAGCTAAAAAATCTTTTAAAGTGGGGATGTTCTGCCACTCTTGCGACGTAAACCCAGCATCAATCGCCTGGTAATAACGCCACAGAATTTCTTTGTCACTAAAGTAGAAATTAAGAAACCGAACCAAAAGTGAGCGAATTGTCTGATTGAGCAATTGATCTGTGCTTTTACCAACAATCATTGTGAGCAATGCTGAAAGTAAAAAGTCTTTGTAGTCTTCTATTCGCTCGGTTTGAGTTTCTGGGGGTAGCCGTCTTAAATCGGGAATTTCAAATAAATAGACCTCTTGCAAAAATAAGCTTTAAGATTGATTTGCGTTTAAGTTTAGCTCATAATTATAAATAGAAGCTATTAAATTAAACCTTAATCCAAATCGTTTTCTTCTATTTCTATATCTCCCTTG
>JAABUN010003860.1_pt1 | contig 21915 bp, 16 predicted proteins | sample 5559311 | NCBI WGS metagenome assembly JAABUN01 (sample SAMN10711877, study PRJNA513370) | rock metagenome | isolation source: Antarctica rocks | place: Antarctica: Victoria Land, Siegfried Peak sud
TGTCGACCAGGACGGGCGGCAGCATCGCGTCGGTGCGCAGCAGCACAGCGCAGACGCCGAGCTCGCCGTATCGGGTGATGACATCCAACGCGCTGCGCCGGGTCGGGTCCACGCCGACGGCGAGCACGACGTCGTGGCGGTCTGCCGCAGGTTCTGCGACAGGGTCGTGCACGACCGGCTGACCGGCGGTGACGTCCAGGCCTTTCGGCGCGGTGAGCACGCGCACGACGCCGACGCCCAAGGCGTCCACGACCGCACGGAGCGTCGGACTGGCGAGGGCGGAAAGCATGGGTGCAGCCTGCTCCACGAACGCGGTCACCGCAGAACCTCCAGCACACGCTGATTGTGGGCCGAGCAACGACGGCACCGCGTCGTCCTGCCGCCACAACATCGGCCTGAGGCTTGATGCAGGACGATGAAGGGGCGATCATCGGGCCGGGTGCAGCCCCGCCACGATGGCCTCGACCATCAGCTCCCAGTGGCCGTCCTCGTCCTCGGGCCGCCACGCACCAGCCGCCTCACGCAGCCGTGGGTGCTCCGCCCAGCCGGTGTCGCCGGGGTCGACCCAGTCGCCCATCGGCGGACACTCGTTCAGCGCCAGGCCCAGCAGCGCCAGCGACACCGCACGCACTGCCTGCAACGCCTGGACCGTCGGGAAGCCGGCCGAGCGGAACGCCTGCAGACCCACCTCGGTCAGGTCGTACGCCGCCCGGTTCTCGGCCGGTCGCCGGGTCAGGACCATAAAGGCACCCGGGTGCGCCCGAGCCAGGTCGCGCAGGCTGTTCGCGAAGCTCCGCACCCAGTCCTGCCACGACGTGTCCCCGGGCGGGAGCGTGACCTCGAGGAAGAGCAGCTCGACGATGCCGTCGAGGACCGCACCCTTGTTCGAGACGTGGTTGTAGAGCGACGTCGGGTGCACCCCGAGATCCTCCGCGAGCCGCCGGACGGTCATGGCCTCCGCGCCTTCACGGTCGGCCAGGTCCATCGCGGCAGCAAGCACCAGCTCACGGCTCAGCCGCGTACGCGCTGCTGCCATCTCCGGACCCCCTTGACAAGTGCTGCCAGCGTAACCTACAAAGTAGGCCTACATAGTAGGTTCCATCGACGAGGGAGACCCCATGAGCGAGCTCCAAGACTTCGTGACCGAGAAGGCAGCCGAGCTGGGTGTCCCCGGCGCGACCGCCGGCGTCCTGCTCGACGGGCAGGAGCACACCGCCTTCCACGGCGTCACCAGTGTGGAGAACCCGCTCGCGGTGGATGCCTCGACGCTGTTCCAGTTCGGCTCCACCGGCAAGACCTTCACTGCCACGGCGATGCTGCGGCTGGTGGACCAGGGCAAGGTGGACCTCGACGCGCCGGTCCGCACCTACGTCCCAGAGCTCATGCTCAAGGACGCCGGCTGCGCCGAGCAGGTCACCGTGCTGCAGCTGCTGAACCACACTGCCGGCTGGCAGGGCGACTCCATGAAGGACACCGGCGACGGTGACGACGCCTTGGAGAGCTTCGTCGTCTCCATGGCCGACCTCGAGCAGGTGGAGCCGCTCGGCTCGACGGTCAGCTACAACAACGCGTCGCTCTCCCTGGCCGGGCACGTCATCGCACGAGTCACCGGCACCACGTACGAGAAGGCCATCCGGGACCTGCTCCTGGACCCCCTCGGACTGGACATGACCTTCTTCACGCCGAACGAGATCATGACCCGGCGCTTCGCCTGCGGGCACACGCTGCACGACGACGGCCGGGTCACGGTCAGCCGGCCGTGGGCGATCCCGCGCAGCTCCGCGCCGGCCGGCGGGCTGAGCGCGACCGTCGGCGACCAGCTCGCCTGGGCCCGCTTCCACCTCGGCGACGGCACCGCACCGGACGGCAACCGGCTGCTGCCGGAGAAGCTGCTGAAGCGGATGCAGGAGCCGAGCGTGCAGACGCCCGGCAGCGCGCTGGGCGACGCCGTCGGCATCAGCTGGTTGCTCAAGGACGTCGGCGGCACGCAGATGGTCAGCCACGGCGGCACGACCTACGGGCAGTTCTCCGACTTCGGCTTCGTGCCGAGCCGTGGCTTCGCCGTGACCTGCCTGTCCAACTGCGGCCCTAACGGCAGCCAGCTCAACCACGCCGTGACGACGTGGGCGCTGGAGCACTACCTCGGGCTGAAGACCGTCGAGCTGGTCTCGCAGGACCGCAGCGACGAGGAGCTGGCCGAGTACACCGGGCAGTTCGAGACGATCGCCGTGGCGGTGGAGGTCAGCGCCTCCCGGGGAGGCCTGAAGGCCGTCGTGAACCCGAAGCCGGAGTCGCTGCGCGCCATGCGCGAGTCGGGTGAGGACGAGCCGGAGCAGCAGCCGCCGATCCAGATGGGTCTGATCCCGGGCGGCGACATGTACGTCGTCACCGAGGGCCCAGCCGCCGGCATGCGCGGCTACTTCTCGCGGAACGCGTCCGGCCACGTCGACGCCGTGCACCTGGGCGGACGCCTTGCCAGCCGCGCCCCGGTGCCTGCCTGACCAGCCCTGACTGACCAGCCCTGACTGACCAGCGCACCCCTGCTACGACGGCAACCGCTGCACCTGCGCGGTGGTGGCCACGTGGGTCGTGTGGCGCGTGACCCACTCGGCGACCCGCCGGTTCCAGTCCGCACGGTGCGACGGTCGCCCGCTCAGCACGAACAGGTGGCTGGCCTCCGGGTAGAGGACCATCTCGACCTCGCGGCCCAGCGTGCACAGGGCGGTGAACCACTGCTCGGCCTGGCTCACCGGGCAGCGGTCGTCGGCCTCGCCCTGGACGATCAGCGTCGGGGTGTGGACCGCTTCGACGAAGGTCAGCGGTGAGAGGGTGCGCAACAGCTCGGCGTCCTCGGCGGCGCAGACGCCGAGCTCCGCGCGGTCGAACAACCCGGCTAGGTCAACGGTTCCGCAGAAGCTGACGAGGTCGGTCACCACACCAGCAGGTACCGCAGCGGCGAACCGGTCGGTGCGGGTCGTGAGCCAGCAGGTCATGTAGCCGCCGTAGCTGTAGCCCGTGACCGCCAGCCGGTCAGGATCAGCGGTCCCGTCCTCGACCAGGGCGTCGACCGCCGACAGCAGGTCGTCGGCGTCTGCCACGCCCCAGGCGCCGCGGGCTGCCCGCCAGAACTCCTCGCCGTAGCCGTCGCTGCCGCGGGGGTTCACGGTCAGGATCGCCCAGCCATGCCCGGCCAGCAGCTGGGCGTAGGCGTGCACCGGGTCGAACGACGGGCCCCAGGCGTTGTGCGGTCCGCCGTGCACGTCGAGCAGCAGCGGCTGCGGGGCGTCGCCGCAGGCTCCGGTCACCCAGCCGTGCACCTCGAGGCCGTCGGGCGCGCAGAACGTGCGCGGCTGCGGCTGCGCGACGGTGACCTCGTCGAAGAACGCGGCGTTGGTACGGGTCACCCGCCGCACACCGCCGGGGTCGACGACGTGCAGGTCGGGCGTGCTGCCGGCGTCGGACACCAGGCAGACCAGCGGGTCGTGCGACACGCCGGCGACGGTGACCTGGCCACCGACCAGGGTGCGCAGCCGGCCGTCCACCCCGGCCGAGACCAGATGCACCGCACCGGCCTCGCGCAGGCAGAAGACGACCTCGCCCGAGGCTGTCACGCGTGGTCGGGCACCGGGGTAACCAGGACCGCCGACCATCACGTTGCGATCCAGGTCCGGTGCCACCAGGGCGGGGGCGCCGCCACGTGCGGCGACGCGCCACAGCTTCGTGTGGCCGGAGTCCAGAGGTGCTGGCTGTCCGGCGAAGACGATGCTCTCGGCGTCGAAGGACCAGGTGGGCGCTGCCGCCGAGCCGCCCCAGTCCGTCACCCGTCGTAGGGCGCCGCCCTGCGCGGGCACGGTGAAGACGTGCGACACCGCGTCGAGGTGGCGACGATCGTGCGTCGCCGTGACGAGGGCCAGCTGGGCTCCGTCCGGCGACCACGCCAGGTCTCGGACGACGAGGTCGCCACAGGTCAGGCGCGCCATCGTGCCCGTGGCCACCTCAACGGTGTGCGCGTGCACGGTCAGCGGGCCCAGCCGACCGCTGCCATCCGCCTTGGACCCCAGCCGCTGCACCACCACCGGGTCGTGCGGCTGCGCGTCCTTCGGCAGTTCCGGTGCGGTGACCGCGAGCCTCGAGCTGTCAGGTGACCACGTCAGCTCACCAGCACCCAGCGGCAGATCGGTCAGCCGGTGTGGCTCACCTCCGGCCGTCGGGAGCAACCAGACCTGCGCCGGCCCGTCCTGCGCGCGCAGGAACGCCAGCCACTGGCCGTCGGGCGACCAGCGCGGCGCCGTGTCCTGCGGGCCCTGCGTCAGCCGCGCCCGTGCGCCGCTGGCGAGGTCCACCACCTCCACGGTGGAACGATTCCGGTCCTCCTCGACGTTCCTGCGGGTGGCCACGACCGCGATGCGGGTGCCGTCGGGGGAAGACTGCGGGTCGCTGAGCGCCTCGAGGTCCAGCAGGTCGTCGAGCGTGCAGGGGCGCATGGGCGTCCTCTCGTCGGTCGCGTGACGCCGAGAGGCGCCTCATCATGGATCCTGCTGGACCCCCTCATCCCTCCGCCTTGTCCACCTGGCACAGACCTCTGTGCGGACTTCGTCGTCGCGTACGACGTGTGCCCGGCCGCGGGCGTACGAAGATCGAGCGTCACCGTCGTACCACTCAAGGAGCTCCGTGAAGATCACCGCTGTCGAGCTGCGCCGGATCCGGATGCCGCTCGTGTCGCCGTTCCGGACCTCCTTCGGCACCGCGACCGAGCGCGAGGTGCTGCTCGTCCGTGTGGTCACCCCGGACGCCGAGGGTTGGGGCGAGTGCGTGGCGATGGAGGAGCCGCTGTACAGCTACGAGGACATCGAGACCGCTGCACACGTGCTGCGCACGCAGCTCGTCCCGCGGGTGCTGGCGGTGGGCGAGCGGCTGACCGCTGCGCGCGTGGCCCACGTCCTCGAACCGGTGAAGGGTCACCCGATGGCAAAGGCGGCGCTGGAGCTCGCGGTGCTCGACGCCGAGCTCCGGGCTGTCGGGCGGTCCTTCGGCGACCACGTCGGCGCAGTCAAGGAGACGGTCCCCGCCGGGGTGAGCGTCGGCATCATGGATGAGATCCCGCAGCTGCTCGAGGCCGTGGGCGCCTACCTCGACCAGGGCTACGTCCGCATCAAGCTGAAGATCGAGCCTGGTTGGGACATCGAGCCGGTCCGCGCAGTGCGTGAGGCCTACGGGGACATCGGCCTGCAGGTCGACGCGAACACCGCCTACACGCTCGGCGACGCGCGACACCTCGCACGGCTAGACCCGTTCCACCTGCTCCTGATCGAGCAGCCACTGCCGGAGGACGACATACGTGGCCATGCCGTCCTGAGCCGGATGATCACGACGCCGGTCTGCCTCGACGAGTCGATCACCAGTGCGCGCTCGGCCGCCGACGCGATCGCCCTCGGCGCCTGCTCCATCATCAACATCAAGGCGGGTCGGGTCGGCGGCTACCTCGAAGCGGTCCGCGTGCACGACGTCGCGCAGGCCCACGGCATCCCGGTCTGGTGCGGCGGGATGCTGGAGACCGGTCTCGGCCGCGCGGCCAACGTGGCGCTGGCAGCCCTGCCAGGCTTCGTGCTGCCAGGCGACACGTCCGCCTCGGACCGCTACTACCGGCAAGATGTCACGACGCAGCCGTTCGTCCTGGAGGACGGCCACGTGCGGGTGCCGACCGGCCCGGGACTGGGCGTCGAGCCGGACGCCGAGGTCCTCGCCACCCTGACCCGCTCGGTGGAGGCACTGCCGGTCTGAAGGGGCTGTGCCCCACGAGCCAGAACGAACGGCGCCATCAAGCAATGTCAGTAGCTGCCGCTAGCGGACGCCGCGGGTCCTGAACTGGATGCTGATGCGGGGCCCGACGGGTCTGGCGGTCTTGGGGACCGCGTGCTCCCAGGTGCGCTGGCAGGAGCCGCCCATCACCAGCAGGTCGCCGTGGCCGAGCTGGTGCCGGATCGTCTCGCCGCCGCCGCGAGGACGCAGCAGCAGCGCCCGCGGTGCGCCGAGCGAGAGGATCGCCACCATCGTGTCCTGTGTTCTTGAGCGCCCGATGGTGTCCCCGTGCCAGGCAACGGAGTCGCGGCCGTCCCGGTAGAAGCAGAAGCCAGCGGTGGCGAAGCCCTCGCCCAGCTCCTCGCGGTAGCAAGCATCGAGGGCCGAGCGGGCTTGCGTCAGAACGGGATCCGGCAGCTGGTCGCCCTCGGCGTAGAAGCACAGCAGCCGGGGGACGTCCACGACCCGGTCGTACATCTCACGCCGTTCGGCGTACCAGGGCACGTGCTCGACCAGCTGCGTGAACAGCTCGTCGGAGCCGCTCATCCAACCGGGGAGGACGTCGATCCAGGCGCCCGGCGAGAGCTGGGTCCTGCGCAGCAGCGGCGCCAGAGGTGCCAGAGACGGCCCTCGGGCATCGAATGCTGCTGCATCCAACCCTGCCGCATCCAACCCTGCCGCATCGAACAGCGACGTCTGCAGGGCAACGCTCATCCCGACACCGTACGCCTGTTCGAAGCGATGGTCCATCGCCATGGACCGGCTACCAGCGGGAGCTTTGGAAGTCCTTCAAGAAGCAGCCGTAGAGGTCGGTCCCGGCCTCGCCCTGCACGATCGGGTCGTACACGCGCGCCGCGCCGTCCACCAGGTCGAGCGGGGCGTGGAAGCCCTCGTCCGCCAGCCGCACCTTGGTGAAGTGCGGTCGCTCGTCGGTGATCCAGCCGGTGTCGACGGCGGTCATGAGGATGCCGTCGGTGGAGAACATCTCGGCCGCGCTGGTGCGGGTCAGCATGTTGAGCGCCGCCTTGGCCATGTTGGTGTGCGGGTGCCCCGGGCCCTTGTAGCCGCGGCCGAAAACCCCTTCCATGGCCGAGACGTTGACGACGTACTTGCGCCGCGCCGGGCTCGCCGCCATCGCCGCGCGCAGCTTGCTGATGAGGATGAAGGGAGCCGTCTGGTTGCACAGCTGCACCTCCAGCAGCTCCATCGGATCCACCTCGTCGACCACCTGCGTCCAGGAGTTCATGGTGTGCAGGTCCGGCACCAGACCGCCCGCGTCGATCGCCGTTCCGGCGTGGTGGCGCTCCAGCGAGGCCGCCCCGGCCAGCAGCGACATGCCGCTGATATCCTTGCCGGACAGGGACTTTGGCAGGTGCGGCGTCAGGTGCTGCGACAGCGAGCCGGCCAGCGCGGCGGGGTGCGCGTCGCTCACCCGGTCGAAGCTGAGCAGCTCGGGCAACGGGCCGTCGGGCAGCGGCTCTGACTCGGCCGCCGCCAACGGCGCGTAGGCGCCCGGTGAACGTCGCACCGTCTGGGCGGCGTTGTTGATGAGGATGTCCAGCGGGCCGGCGGCGATCATGGTGTCGGCGAGTGCGACCACCTGGGCGGGGTCGCGCAGGTCGATGCCCACGATGCGCAGCCGGTCGAGCCAGTCGGGGCTGTCCTCGAGCGAGGCGAACCTGCGCGCCGCGTCGTTCGGGAACCGGGTGGTGATGGTGGTGCGGGCGCCGTCCCGCAGCAGCCGCAGGGCGATGTACATGCCGATCTTGGCCCGGCCACCGGTGAGCAGGGCGCTGCGGCCGGTCAGGTCGGTACGGGCATCGCGCTTGGCGTGGTTGATGGCAGCGCAGGTCCCGCACAGCTGGTGGTAGAACGCGTCCACCACGGTGTACTCCTGCTTGCAGATGTAGCACGGGCGGGGTCTGAGGTACTCCCCAGCTGTGGCGCCGCGGGCGTTGGAGACGAGCTCGATGCCGGCCGTCTCGTCGTCGATGCGCTGGGGCGATCCCGTCGCGGTCGCGGCCACCACGGCCCGATCGGCCTCGGAGATGGTCAGGCGCCGCTCGTCGCGCCGGTTCTTCTTGTACGACTTGTAGATGCTGGCAGTGCCGCGGCGCACGTGCACGGCGTCGGGGTGCTCGGGCGGCAGCTGCTCGACCCGCGCCAGCACGGCCATGCACAGAGCCAGGTCCTGCGGATCGACCCTGCCGTCGACCAGCGGCAGAGGGTCCGGACGTTGGACGGGGTTGGGACGGTGCGGGCGCTGGGCGTTCACCGCACAAGGGTAGGTGGCGCACGGGTCCGACCTGCGACAGGCTCGGGACATGCAGCCGCTCGACCCCCTCAGTGCCCCGGTGCCACCTCTCGCCGCCCTTCGGCGGATCGGGTACCTGCTGGAGCGCGAGCGGGCCAGCACCTACAAGGTGGAGGCCTTCCGCGGTGCGGCGGCCTCGTTGGCGCAGCTCGACCCCGACCAGGTGCGGCAGCGCGCCGCGAACCGTTCCCTGACCGACCTGCCCGGCATCGGCAAGGCGACCGCGGGGGTGGTCCAGGAGGCTGTGGACGGCAAGGTGCCTGGCTACCTGGCCGACCTGCAGTCCGGCGCAGGCCCGCTGGTCGAGGGTGGCGAGGACCTGTTCGCCGCCGTGGTGGGTGATCTGCACATGCACTCGGACTGGTCCGACGGCGGCTCGCCGATCGAGGAGATGGCCGTCACCGCCGTCGAGACCGGTCACGACTGGGCCGCCCTGACCGACCACTCCCCCCGGCTGAAGGTGGCGAACGGCCTGAGCCCGCAGCGGCTGGCCCGCCAGCTGGAGGTGGTCGACGCGCTGAACGCCCGGCTCGGCGGATTCAGGCTGCTGCGCGGTATCGAGGTGGACATCCTCGACGACGGCGCGCTGGACCAGACCCCGCAGATGCTCGAGCAGCTCGACGTGGTGACGGCGAGCGTGCACTCCAAGCTGAAGATGGAACGCTCGGCCATGACTCGTCGGATGCTGGCCGCGGTGCGCAACCCTCGTACCAATGTGCTCGGCCACTGCACCGGCCGGCTCGTCACCGGGGGGCGCGGCACCCGCGACCAGAGCACGTTCGACGCCGCAGCCGTGTTCGCCGCCTGTGCCGAGCACGACGTCGCGGTCGAGATCAACTCCCGGCCCGAGCGGTGCGACCCGCCCGACGAGCTGATCGCGCTGGCGCTGGAGGCGGGGTGCCTGTTCTCGATCGACTCGGACGCGCACGCCCCTGGCCAGCTGGAGATGAAGGCCTACGGCTGCGAGCGGGCCGAGCGGCTCGACGTGCCGGTGGAGCGCATCGTGACGACGTGGCCGATGCAGCGCGTGCTGGACTGGGCCGGCCGCGGCGACGGCTGATTCATGGCCGCTGACTTCGACCGCGCGGATCTCAAAGGCTGCAGCCTTGTGGCCCGCCCGGGGGCTACAAGGCTGCACTCTTCAGTGTTGGATCGCGGCAGGGTTGAATACCACCATGGCCGTGCACCTCGGAACCACGGACGCCGCGAACGAGCTGCTCCGGCGTGACCCGCTCGCGCTCCTGCTGGGCATGCTCCTGGACCAGCAGATCCCGATGGAGAAGGCCTTCACCTCTCCTCGGGTCCTGGCCGACCGGTTCGGGGTCGACACCCTCGATGCCACACAGATCGCGGACCACGACCCGGAAGCATTCGTAGCGGTCTTCCGGGAGCCACCTGCGCTGCACAGGTTCCCTGGTGCGATGGCGGACCGGACGCAGGCGATGTGCCGTGCAGTGGTGGAGCAGTACCAGGGCGACGCATCGCGGGTCTGGTCGGACGCGCCCACAGGGGCCGAGCTGGTGCGTCGGATCGGTGCGCTGCCCGGGTTCGGGGACCAGAAGGCCAGGATCTTCGCGGCGCTGCTGGGCAAGCAGTTCGGGGTCCGGCCGCGCGGATGGCGCGCCGCCAGCGGGGACTACGGCAAGGCGTCCGGGTACCGCTCGATCGCCGACGTGGTCGACGACGCGTCGCGTCTGAAGGTGCGGGCGCACAAGAAGCAGGCCAAAGCTGCTGCCAAGGCGTCGGCCTGACGGGAATGGGAGCAGACGGATGGGAGCAGACGGGATGCGGGCACCGGTGCAGACCGTCGAGCTGCTGCTCGACGAGGCCACGGACGTCGCGGTGCGTTCCACCTGGCGCGTGCTGGCAGGGGCCGCGCTCCCCAGCCAGGCGCAGCACGCCGGCCCCTCCAACGCCCCGCACGTGACGGTCGCTGTGCGAGAGAGCATCCCGTCCGCCCTGGACGAAGCGCTGGGCGCTGCGGCCGGTGACCTGCCCGTGCCGATCGGGCTGGGCGGGCTCCTCGTCTTCGCGCGACGCAGGTGCGTGCTGGCACGGGCGGTGGTGCCGTCCGAACAGCTGCTGCGGCTGCACGCAGGCGTCCACGAGGCTCTGGCTGGTTGCGGCCCGACGCCTGCGACGATGCTCCCCGGGCGCTGGACGCCGCACGTGACGCTGGCGCGCGGGCTGAGTGCCGAGCAGGTGGGTGCGGCTCTGGCGGCGCTCGGGGAGACCACCGACCAGGACGGGACCGTGGTGGCAGTGCGGCGCTGGGACGCCGCGCAGCGTCGCACCTGGCTGGTCCCGGGCTAGCGCCGGGCTGCGCCTGCGGGAACATGTCGCCCATGAGCACCCGGCCCAGCGCAGCTGTGCAGATGCAGCGGCGGCTGGGGACGCTGGACGCCGTCGTCATCGGGGTCGGCTCCATGGTCGGGGCGGGCGTCTTCGCCGCCTTTGCGCCGGCATCGGCAGCGGCCGGCTCGGGTCTGCTGGTCGGGCTGGCCGTGGCCGCCGTGGTCGCCCTCTGCAACGCCACCTCATCCGCCCAGCTGGCGGCGCGGTATCCCACCTCAGGTGGGACCTACGTGTACGGGCGCGAACGGCTCGGCCCGTGGTGGGGGTTCCTGGCGGGATGGGGCTTCGTGGTCGGCAAGACTGCGAGCTGCGCGGCGATGGCACTCACGTTCGCGGCCTATGCCGTCCCGCCGCCCTGGCAGCGCCCCGCCGCGGTGGCTGCGGTGCTGGCGCTGGCGGCGGTCAACTACCGGGGCATCACCCGGACGGCCCGGCTCACCCGGATCATCGTCGTGGTCGTGCTGGTGTGCCTCGGCGTGGCGGTGGCGGCGTCACTCTCGCAGGGCACGGACCAGCCGGCGCAGCCGATGGCATCGACGGGGGGCCTGTACGGCGTGCTGCAGTCGGCCGGCCTGCTGTTCTTCGCGTTCGCCGGCTACGCGCGGATAGCGACTCTCGGCGAGGAGGTCCGCGATCCGGCCCGGACGATCCCGCGGGCCATCTTGCTGGCCCTCGGTATCGCGGTCTCGGTGTACGTGGTGGTAGGGATGGCACTGCTGACAGCCCTCGGCCCGCAGGTGCTCGCCTCCTCCACCGCACCGGTCGTCGACGCCGTGCGGGCAGGGAGCTGGCCATGGGCCGTGCCGGTGGTGCGGGTGGGTGCCGCCGCCGCCGCGCTCGGAGCGCTGCTGGCACTGATCGCCGGCGTCGGGCGCACGAGCCTGGCCATGGCGCGCGAGGGGGACCTGCCCGGCTGGCTCGCTGCGGTGCACCCGCGGTACCAGGTACCGCACCGCTGCGAGATGGTGCTGGCGGTGGTGGTGTGCGCCCTGGTCCTGCTGGTCGACCTGCGCGGGGCGATCGGGTTCTCCTCGTTCGGGGTGCTGCTCTACTACCTGGTCGCCAACCTCTCGGCGTTCGGCCAGCCGCCGCAGGAGCGCCGCTTCCCGCAGTTCCTGCAGGTGCTGGGCGCCGTCTCGTGCCTGGTCCTGGGGGCGACGCTGCCCCTGCCGTCGGTCCTGGCGGGCCTGGCCGTGATGTCGCTCGGCATCCTCTTCCGCCTGCTGTGGCGACGCTGGGACGCGGACCGACGTCGGCAGCCATACGGTGGGCGGGCACGTCCCGGCTGACCACTCAGGAGGCTCTCGTGGAGTACCGCACGCTCGGACGCACCGGTTGCGCCGTCTCGACCCTGGCCCTGGGCACGATGACCTTCGGTGCCGAGACCGAGGAGGCCCAGGCGCACCGCCAGCTGGACTTCTTCGTCGAGGCAGGCGGGAGCATGGTCGACGTGGCCGACGTCTACGCCGCCGGGGTCAGCGAGGAGGTCGTCGGACGGTGGCTGGCGGACCGGCCGGTGGAGGTGTCCGGTGGTGTGGTGCTGGCGACCAAGGGCCGCTTCCCGACGGGCGACGGGCCCAACGAGGTGGGCCTGTCGCGGCGGCACCTGGCCGATGCCCTGGACGCGTCGCTGCGCAGGCTCGGCGTGGAGCGGGTGGACCTCTACCAGGTGCACGCCCACGACCCGCTGACGCCGATCGAGGAGACGCTGAGGTTCCTCGACGACGCCGTGCGGGCGGGCAAGATCCACTACGTCGGCCTCTCGAACTTCACGGGTTGGCAGGTGCAGAGGGCTGTGGACGTCGCGGAGTTCCAGCGCCTGGCACCGCCGGTGACCCTGCAGCCGCAGTACAACCTGCTCGTGCGCGAGATCGAGTGGGAGATCGTGCCCGCGTGCGAGGCGAACGGCCTGGGCCTGCTGCCGTGGTCCCCGTTGGGCGGAGGCTGGTTGACCGGCAAGTACTCCCGCTCCGAGCGGCCCACGGGCGAGACCCGCCTGGGGCAGAACCCGGACCGAGGGGTGGAGGCGTACGACCGGCGCAGCGCGGTGCAGCGCACCTGGGACGTCGTCGACGCCGTGCGGACGGTGTCCGACGAGCGGGGCTGCTCGATGGCGCAGGTGGCGCTGTCTTGGCTGGTGGACCGACCGGCGGTGACCTCGGTGATCCTGGGCGCACGGACGGTCACCCAGCTCGAGGACAACCTCGGTGCTGCTGGACTTCACCTGAGCGAGGAGGAGACGGCTCGCCTGGACGCTGCCAGCGACCCGGCTGCCGCGGACTACCCGTACGGCGTCCCAGGCACCGAGCAGCGCAGCCGACGCATCGAGGGAGGCAGCTGAACCGCCCACCGACAAAACCTGTGGGCTCAGATTGTCGCGCGGAGCCGCTCGAGGGAGGAGCATCGATGCCACGCTCGAGATGAACTCGCAGAAGTCAGGGGGTGGCGATGACGGCCACCGCGTGGGTACTGGACTCGAGCTGGTCGCAAAGGTGCCCGTGCGGCCGTTCATGCGCGCCGTGCGGCAGGTGGAGAAGGCCGAGCCGTCGGCCTGCCCGACACCGGATGTCACCGACCAGATGTCACCGACGAGGAGCACCAGCGGCAGGCTGAGAAGGAGCGCAGACACAACCACTGCCACCCGTCAACGGCCTCCTGCCCCCGACTGCCCGGGCTTCAGGCGGGGAACAACGACTTCGCCGACGCGGCTCTGGGGGCCAGCTCGCTCTGGAGCACGAGCGCAGCCCCGCCGACGGCGGCCGCCTCGGTGGCGTTCGCGGATATGACGACCTCGACGGGGTGCCTGCCACGCGCGAAGAACGAACGCGTGAGGTGGTCGCTGATCGCTGGGACGTACAGCGAGCCGGCGTGTGCGAAGGCCGGCCCGGTCAGGACGATCCGGTCCAGATCCATGATGTTGGCCAGCGCGTGGGCGGCCAGCGCGACGTACCGCGCCGAGCGACCGATGATCTCCAAGGGTGCTTGCTCGCCGGCCACGGCCGCCCGCGACAGGGCGGCGAAATTCGCAGCGACCCCTGTACCGAGCAGGTGAATCCCCGCGGCGCGCGCCTCGGCGACGACGGCTGCGGGACCGGCCAACGCCTCGACGCAACCATGACCACCGCACCAGCAGGGCGGACCGTCGAGCTGAACGCACACATGGCCGATCTCGCCGGTGTTGCCGCTCGATCCGCGATAGACGTCCCCGCGGACCATCACACCTGCACCGATGCCGGTGCCCATGTACAGCGCGGCGAAGCACATGCCGGCTTCCCGCGAGCCGGACCAGTACTCACCCACAGCGGCGGCTGTCGCGTCGTTCTCCAGCATGACTGGCAAGCCGGTCGTCTCCTGCAGCGCACGCGCAAGGGGGTAATCGGTCCAGGCGTGCATCACCGGCGGAGCCAGGACCATGCCGATCAAGCTGGTCAGGGGGCCGGGGAACACCACGCCGAGACCTACGATCAGGCCTTGGTCGACGCCTACCCGCGTGATGAAGGCAGTCAGATCGGTCGCGATGCGCGTGACGACGGCTGCCGGCTCGGCGAGTCCGTCACCGGCGGCCCGCCGCCACCGTCCGACGATCGCGCCGCCCAGGTTGGCCAACACGTAGGTGATTCCGGCCTGATCGAGATGGACTCCGACGGCGTAGCGTGCGTCCGGGTCCAACGAGAGGATGACCGCCTTCTTGCCACCAGTGGACTCGGCGTGCCCCACCTCGATCACCAGCCCGTCGTGGATCAGCCCACGCACGACGGTCGAGACGGTTGCACCGGTGAGGCCGGTCCGTCGGGCGACATCGACACGGCTGATCTGGCCAGCCCCTCGAATGACGTCCAGCAGCGCCGCCCGGGTGGACACATGGGCGACACCGCGACGGGAGACGATGGCGCTCATCCCTTCTCTTGGTCTTCCAGGACCGGCTCCGCGACCGGTCGGTGTGGAGTCCTCGACTCATCGAGGAACTTGAGCCGCAACTTCGTTCAAGCACCGATCGAAGGGTAGCCCTGTCCTGCGCCTCGAAGGGAACACAAACTTCTTGCCAGACCTTGACTTACTTAAGTGACTTACCTAAGTATGGACTCAGACGGTCGATCACGGCCTTCCACGTCGGCACGACGAGGTGTCCGACCGGGCGAGAGGAACATCACATGTCCCACCCACGACGCATGCGGTTCGCTACGGCGACAGCCTTGGCAGCGCTGATCACCCTGACCACTGCATGTTCCGATGGCGGCACCGACACGGCTTCCGACACTGATGACGGGACGCCCTCAGGCGAGATCCTCATCCTGACGAACCGGACTGACCTGGTCGACACCACCTTCCAGGAGTACAAGGAGACGTTCGAGACCGAGTACCCCGACGTCACGGTCACGTTCGAGGCCCTCACCGACTACGAGGGTGAGGTCAAGACCCGCATGAACACCTCGGACTACGGAGACGTGGTCCTCATCCCCTCAGGGGTCACGGTCTCGGACTACCCAGACTTCTTCGAGCCGCTGGGGACCACCGAGGAGCTGGGGGAGAAGTACCGGTTCATCAACGAGGCAGCCGTGGACGGCACCGCGTACGGCATCGCGACGTTCGGCAACGCCAACGGCATCGTCTACAACAAGGATGTCTTCGAGGAGGCCGGTATCACCGAGCCTGCGACCTCGCCCGAGCAGTTCATCGAGGATCTGCAGGCGATCAAGGACAAGACCGACGCGATCCCCCTCTACACGAACTACAAGGACGGCTGGCCCCTGAACTGGCCGCAGAACTTCATGGGCTCGGTCTCGGGTGACCCCGAGGCGTTAGTGAAGATGGCCGAGGACGACGAGCCGTGGGCCGCCAGCAACGAGAAGGCCACGCTGGACTCGTTGCTGTACGACGTCGCCGAGGCCGGGCTGATCGAGGAGGACCCGACGACGACGAACTGGGAGAACTCCAAGAACCTCATCGCCACCGGCGAGGTCGGCACGATGGCACTCGGGTCGTGGGCCGTCCCGCAGATGCAGGAGGCCGCCGAGAAGGCCGGTGGGGACCCCACTGTCATCGGCTACATGCCCCCACCCTTCCAGGTGGACGGCCAGTTCACCTCCCCGGTAGGCGGAGACTTCAAGATCGCCATCAACCGCAACTCGGAGAACAAGGCCGCAGCACGGGCATGGATCGACTGGTTCGTCGAGGACTCAGGGTTCAGCGCCCTGGCCGGCGGCCTGCCGACGCTGCCCGACCAGCCGGCCCCGGACACCCTCACCGAGTTCGAGGCGACCGGTGTGCAGTACCTGGAGATGACTCCCGCGCCCGAGCTGTCGAGCATCGACAACGAGGCCGAGATCGGCCTGGGCCAGCCCGACTACTATCGCGAGCTCATCGACTCCGCCCGCGGCGCGTCGGACAAGAGCAAGGACGAGATCTTCGACAACCTGTCCGGGCGGTGGGCGCAGGCCCGCGATTCGGTCGGCTGACGAACCACCGCGTGGGGGTCGACCCGCCACGGGGCCGACCCCCACCGGCGCCGCCCGAGGCAGCGCACCGATCCAGAAGCCCAGGATCAGGACCCGACCGCACCCAACGTCACCCGCACCCCCGTCCTCGTGAGGAGCAGCCGATGAGCGCGTTGCCCGTACCGGACGTCGCGGCTCCGCCGAAAGCTCAGCGCCGGTTCCGTTCCGAAGGCCGCGCTCCGCGCGCAACGCCGAAGCGCGGGTGGCGCATCACCCCCTGGCTGTTCCTGCTCGTCCCCTTGGTGCTGCTGATGACGTTCACCTACCTCCCGGTCGCCAACATGTTCTGGTACTCCACGACCGACTGGAACGGGACGAGCAAGGTCAAGGAGAGTGTCGGCCTGGCCAACTACACCGAGTTCTTCACGCGCCCCGGCCTGTTCCGGGTGTTCTTCGTCAGCCTGTACTACCTGGCTGCCTCGGTGCTCCAGATGGGGCTGGCGCTGTACTTCGCGACGATCCTGTCCTTCAGCACCAAGTTCAAGAGCCTCTTCAAGGGCATCCTGTTCTTCCCCTACCTGATCAATGGCGTCGCGGTGTCGTTCGTGTTCCTGTTTTTCTTCCAGCCCGGTGGAACCCTCGACACCGTCGTGGGGCTGTTCGGCGTGCCTCAGGAGTCTCTACCTCAGTGGCTGGGAAACCCCGACATCATCAACTTCTCGCTCTCCGGCACCTCGGTGTGGCGGTACACCGGCCTGAACTTCGTGCTCTTCCTTGGCGCGATCCAGTCAATTCCCGGCGGCATCTACGAGGCAGCCGAGCTGGATGGCGCCACACGCTGGCACCAGTTCCGGTACATCATCGCGCCGAGCATCAAACCGATCATCAGCTTGTCGTTCGTACTCGCGATCTCAGGCAGCCTCGCGGTCTTTGAGATCCCTTTCATCATGACCGACGGCGCCAACGGGTCCACCACCTTCGTCATCCAGACCGTCAAGACCGCGTTCGAGTCGAACAAGGTCGGCCTGGCATCGGCGATGGCGGTCATCCTCCTCTTGATCATCTTGGCGCTGACGTGGCTCCAACGGCTCCTGGTGCCCGAGGAGGAGGTGGACCTGACATGAGAGTGCTCTCTGCAACCGGCAAGTACGTCAGCCTCGTCCTCGCGAGCCTGGTAGCTCTGGTGCCGCTCGTCGTCCTGCTTCTCACCGCGCTGAAGACGAAACGGGACTACGCCACCAGTGGCCCCCTGGATTTGCCCCGCGCGCCGACTCTTGCGAACTTCGGCACGGCCTTCAACGACGCCGACATGCTGGCCGCGTTCGTCAACACCACGATCATCCTGCTCGTCTCGATCGTGGGCACGATCGTCATCGGCACGATGACCGCCTACGCCCTCGACCGTTTCCAGTTCCGCTTCAAGAAGCTGGTCGTGGGGTTGTTCCTGCTAGCGACCTTGGTGCCGGGGGTGACCACACAGGTGGCGACCTTCCAGGTCGTCAACTCCCTGGGCCTCTACAACACGCGACTGGCGCCGATCATGCTGTTCATGGGAACCGACATCGTCTCCATCTACATCTTCGTGCAGTTCATGCGGTCGATTCCCGTGTCCTTGGACGAGGCCGCCATGCTCGATGGGGCCAACCACTTCCAGATCTACCGCCGCATCATCTTCCCGCTGCTCAAGCCGGCGATCGCCACCGTCATCATCATCAAGGGAATTGCGATCTACAACGAGTTCTACATCCCGTTCCTGTACATGCCCTCACGTGAGCTGGGTGTCATCTCGACCTCGTTGTTCCGCTTCCGCGGTCCGCTCGGCACGCAGTGGGAGATCTTGTCCGCCGGTGCCCTGATCGTCATCCTCCCCACGCTGATCGTCTTCCTGGCGCTACAGAAGTACATCTACAACGGCCTGTCGGCCGGAGCCACCAAATGACCTGGAGCTGCGCGTCATGATCCGCACGATGTTGCACGACGGCTGGACCCTTCGGGCCGAAGGGCCTCTAGTCCCCGAGGCGGTGGCCTCGGTCACGGTCGCGGCACAGGTCCCAGGGACGGCACACACGGACCTGCTCGCGGCCGGCCTCATCGCCGACCCCTACCTCGACACCAACGAGGCGGACCTGACCTGGGCCCACCGCGCCCAGTGGAGGTACGCCCGCGAGCTGGCTGCGTCCCCGGCGGCAGCCGACGAGCGTACGGACCTGGTGTTCGAGGGTCTCGACACGGTCGCCGAGATCACCCTGGGCGGGCTGCTGGTCGCGCAGACGGCAAACCAGCACCGAAGCTACCGGTTCGACGTACGCGCGCACCTGGCAGCAGCAGCGGGACGGCCCGTCCCACTTCAGGTGGTGTTCCACCCCGCGCTCGAGCACGCCGAGAGCGAGGCCGCCCGGATCGGCGCGCGGCCAGGGGCGTACCCGCACCCGCTCAACATGGTCCGCAAGATGGCGTGCAGCTTCGGGTGGGACTGGGGACCGGACCTGCAGACCGCCGGGATCTGGCGCCCGGTCCGTCTGGAGCGCTGGAGGACGGCCCGGATCGCGGCCGTCCGTCCGCTCGTGACGATGGACGGGCAGGGCTCTGCGCGCGTCACCGTCCACGTGGACGTGGAGCGTTGCGGGCTCGAGCACGGCTCCACCCTCACCGTCGTGGCGCGGCTCGGCGGCGCCGAGGTCGCGGGCACGATCGCACCAGATGCGGCCGCCGCGGTCGTCGTGGTCGTCGTCCCCGATCCGGACCTGTGGTGGCCTGTCGGCTACGGAGAGCAGCCGCTGCACGACCTCACCGTCGAGCTCCTGAGGACTCAGGACGACGAGCGGCTCGGGACGTGGCACCGACGGATCGGGCTGCGCACGGTCACCCTCGACACCTGCGACGACGAGGTGGGCACCGCGTTCACGCTCGCTGTCAACGGCGTCCCCGTCTTCGTCAAGGGCGCCAACTGGATTCCCGACGACCACCTGCTGACGCGCATCACCCGTGAGCGCCTTGATCGGCGCATCGGCCAGGCGGTCCAGGCGAACATGAATCTGCTGCGCGTGTGGGGCGGCGGCATCTACGAGTCCGAGGACTTCTACGAGCTGTGCGACGAGCGCGGGATCATGGTCTGGCAGGACTTCCCTCTCGCGTGCTTCGCCTACCCCGAGGAAGAGCCGCACCGCAGCGAGTTCGAGGCGGAGGCGCGTGAGCATGTCACCCGGCTCACGGCGCACCCGTCGCTCGTGCTGTGGAACGGCGGGAACGAGAACCTGTGGGGCCACGAGGACTGGGGGTGGAAGGAGCGTCTGCAAGGGCGCACCTGGGGCCTGGGCTACTACACCGACCTGTTCCCGCGTGTGGTCGGCGAGCTGGACCCCACGCGCCCCTACGTGACAGGCAGCCCGTACTCCCCGCGCCGGGACCCCGCCGAGGCCCACCCCAACGACCCGGACCGCGGCACGCACCACCAGTGGGAGGTGTGGAATCGCGAGGACTACACGCGCTATCGAGACGACATCCCGCGGTTCTGCTCCGAGTTCGGCTTTCAGGGCCCACCCACCTGGGCGACGCTGGAGCGCGCCGTGCGCACCCCCGACGGCACCCCGGTCGGCAAGCAGGACCCGGTGTGGCTGCTCCACCAGAAGGCCGAGGACGGCAACGACAAGCTCGACCGCGGACTTGCCCCGCACCTGGGCGTGCCGCAGGACTTCACCGACTGGCACTGGGCCACGCAGCTGAACCAGGCGCGAGCGGTCGCGTACGCCATCACGCACTACCGGTCGTGGTGGCCGCGCACGGCTGGGTCGATCGTGTGGCAGCTCAACGACTGCTGGCCGGTGACGTCGTGGGCGGCGGTGGATGGCGACGAGCGACCCAAGCCGCTGTGGTGGGCCCTGCGCGCCGCGTACGCCGACCGGCTCATCACCGTCCAGCCGCGCGGTACCGGCGACGGACGTCGCGACGTGCTGGTCGTCGTCAATGACACCGATCACGCCTGGACCGGCACCCTCGCGGTGCGACGCGAGCTGCTGGACGGCACGCGGCTGGCGGCAGCAGAGGTCGCCGTAGAGGTCGCCCCGCGCGCCGTCGCCCTGCTCGAGCTGGCCGAACGGCTGCGCGTGCCGCAAGACACAGCCAGGGAGGTGCTGGTGGCGGTCCTGGACGACGCCCAGACGGTGCACTGCTGGGTCGAGGACGTCGAGATGGATCTGGACCCCGACCCGTTGGAGGTCCGTGCCGAAGCCGTCGACGACGGTTATCTCGTCCACCTCCTCGCCCGCTCCCTGGTCAAGGACCTCGTGCTGCAGGTCGACCGGCTGGACCCCGACGCGTCGGTAGACCGGTCGCTGCTCACCCTGCCGGCGGGTGCGACCAGCGTCGTGCACGTGCGGACGCAGGTAACTGGGCTACAGGACCGGTTGACCTGTTCACCGGTGCTGCGGACGGCGAACGACTTGGTGGTGGCACGCGACAGGGCCATGACCGGCGCGACGTGGTGAGGCGCATCGACCTGCACACCGGATGGATGCTGCGCCTGCATGGTCCGCACGTGCCGCCTGGGTTGGACCACGAGATACCTGCAACGGTGCCCGGCGTGGTGCACACCGACCTGCTCGCCGCCGGCTTGATCGCGGACCCCTACCAGGGCACCGCGGAGCTGGAGGTGCAGTGGATCGCCGAGACAGATGCGGTGTATCGGACGGTGTTCGACTGGACGGACCACAGGCACCAGCGTGTCGACCTCGTGGCCGAGGGCCTGGACACGGTGGCGAGGGTGACGCTCAACGGCACCGAGGTCGGGCGCACCCGCAACCAGCACCGCTCCTACCGATTCAACGTGACACCCCTGCTCCGTCGAACCGGCAACGAGCTGGTCGTCGCGTTCGACGCACCTCTGCCAGCCGCTCGTGAGTCTGAGCAGCGCATCGGTGCCAAGCCTCTGGTCGGGGACGCGCTGCCTTACAACGCGCTTCGCAAGATGGCGTGCAACTTCGGGTGGGACTGGGGGCCGACGCTCACCACATCAGGTATCTGGCGGCCCATTCAGCTTCAGGCATGGTCGGTGGCCCGCATCGCTCAGGTGGTCCCGCGGGTGACGCTCGGACGAGCGGACGGCAAGGGTCTGGTCGAGGCGCACGTCGACGTGGAGCGGGTGGGCCATGAGGATCAGGAAGTATGGCTCGACCTCACTCTGACTGCGCCCGACGGGGCGACCGTCGTCGCGCACGTGAGACAGGTTGTGCATGAAGGAACGTCGGCCGTGCTGCGTGCGCTTGTCGACCAGCCGCAGCTGTGGTGGCCCCGCGAGCACGGGGGCCAACCTCTGTACCGGGCGGAGGTGCGCGCCTCCTGCGGCGATCAGCAGCTCGACACGTGGTCGCGCGACCTTGGATTCCGCACCGTCGAGCTGCGCATGGAGCCCGATGACATCGGGACGAGCTTTGAGTTCCATGTCAATGGTCAGCGGCTGTGGGTCAAGGGGGCCAACTGGATCCCCGACGACTGCTTCCCCTCCCGGGTCGGCCCGGACGACTACGCACGAGGGGTGCGCGACGCGGTCGAGGCGGGGATGAGCATGCTCCGGGTCTGGGGCGGCGGACTGTACGAGAGTGACGTCCTGTACGACTTGTGCGACCGCGCCGGCCTGCTGGTCTGGCAGGACTTCGCGTTCGCGTGCGCCATGTACTCCGAGGCCGACGAGCTCTGGTACGAGGTCGAGGCTGAGGCGCGAGAGAACGTCGCCCGCCTGGCCCCGCATCCGTCGCTGGTGCTCTGGAACGGCGGTAACGAAACCATCGAGGGCTTCCACCACTGGGGCTTCGCCGAGCGGATGGCACCGGGGGAGGCGTGGGGCCGTAGCTATTTCGAGGAGCTGCTGCCGCGAGTGCTCGCGGAGGTCGACCCGACGCGCGCCTACATCCCCTCGAGCCCGTGGAACCCTGCCGACGACTGCGACCCTCGCCACCCTGACCACGGGCCCGTGCACAGCTGGAAGGTGTGGTTCAGCGAGGACTACCTGACCTACCG
>JAABUN010003861.1_pt1 | contig 21910 bp, 13 predicted proteins | sample 5559311 | NCBI WGS metagenome assembly JAABUN01 (sample SAMN10711877, study PRJNA513370) | rock metagenome | isolation source: Antarctica rocks | place: Antarctica: Victoria Land, Siegfried Peak sud
CCGACCCGCCATGCCTGGCTCCCCCTCTCCGTTTCGGAGAGGGGGCCGGGGGGTGAGGTTGTCTTACCCCCCCAGCGGCCCACGGAGGAACGCCGCGAACCGGGCCGGGTCGTTGATCGCCCCCTCGTCGTACACCCCGACGACCCGCGTCGACCCGTCGGCCCGCGGCTCCAGGACCACGTACAGCGGCAGTTGGAGCGTGCCGAACGCCGCCTCTTGAAAGTCCTTGTTCGCGCCCCCCTCGGCCGCCAGGGCCGCGACCGGCGGCGGCGGGGCGTAGAACCCGGGCGGCACGTCGTCGGTGTACAACTGCACCAGCGCATACCGCTTCAGCAGTGCCCGCACCTCGGGCCGGGGGAAGACGTTCTTCTCGTTCAGCTTGCAGTTCGCGCACGTCTTGCCGGTGAAGTCGATGAACACCAGCTTCGGCGACCCGACGGGGGCACTCCGGGCGCGGTCGAGCGCCCCCTTCAGGTCCGGCGACCACGGCAGTTCGTCGGCCCCGGCCGCGTCGGTCTCGGGCAGCAGGAACGAGTTGACCCAGGCGTACACGCCCCCCGCCGGCCGGTGCCCACTCAGGCCGGGGGCCAGGTACGCGGCGAACCCGAGGAACCCGATGGCAAGCAACAGTTGCCCGACCCCGACCGGCCCCTTGGCGTCGTAGTCGTGCGGCAGCCGGAACGTGTTCAACAGGTACAACCCGGCGACGACGGCGATGGCCACCCACGCCCCGAGGCACACGTCGTAGGTGAACAATTCGGTCACCCCGGTGACGCGGAGTTCGGCCGTGCGGAAGAACTTGAACGCGGCGGCCAGTTCCAGGAATCCCATGACGGCCTTGACCGTGTCGAGCCAGCCGCCGGACTTGGGCAGCTTCTTCACCAGGCTCGGGAACAGGGCGAGCACAAAGAACGGCGAGGCGAACGCGGCGGCGAAGGCCAGCCCGGCGACGATCAGCGCGGGCCGGGAGTTGCCGCTCCCCTGCAGCACCCCGGCGAACCCGCCCAGGAACGGGGCGACGCAGGTGAAGCTGACGATGCTGAACGCCAGCGCCCCGAACACCGTGCCGAGAACCCCGCCGGTCTTGCGGCCGCGGTCGGTGCTTTGCAGCAGCCGCGATTCGAGCGCCGCGGACAGGCCGGCGAGTTGGGCGTAGGTCAGCAGGGACAAGGCCACGGCCCCGACACTGAGGCCCGCGACCCAGTCGCCCTGCCCCTGGCTGCCCGTGCGGGCGAGTTGGACGGCGTGATACAGGACGAACACCCAGCCGCAGCCGACGACGAACGTCAGCACCTTCGGTAGCGTCACCTCGAACAGGCCGAACAGGCTGACCGCGAAGAAGACGAACAGCGCCCCGAGGAACAGGTTCATCCACTCGTTGACGCTCAACGCCTGGAACGTGGTCAGGAGCAGTACCGCGGCGCTACCGAGGACCACGACGATGGTGGCGCAATAGACGGCCGCCAGGCGTAGCACCGTGCCGGTGGACTGGTTCGCCTGCTTGAGGAACAGGCTGACCGTGATCGGGATCATCGGGAAGACGCACGGCGTGGCCAGGGACACGAACCCCCAGAAGACGGCGGCGGCGAGGAGGCCGTACAGCCCGCCCTGGACGGCCGGAGCGACCGCTTCGCCTTTGAGGCTGTCGGCGACGGCGGTCAACCCGGCGGCGTGGTCGGCGGCCGACTTCGGGGCGGCCCGCAACCCGGCGGCCGGCTCCGCTGCGGCGGGCGGCGGTACCGGGGGCGGGGTGGTATCCGGCTTCACCACGGGCGGACCGGGCACCGCCTCGCCGGGGAGGACTTCCAACTCCGGCTTCGGCAGGTCGCGGGCCGTACTCAGGAAGCAGTTCCCCGGGTTGCACGCCTGCAACCGGGTGCCGGAGAGCGACACCGTCTGCTTGCCGACCGGGGCCGTGGCCGACACGGTCACCGGGATGACCCACGACACCGGCCGGTGGTATGTGCCGTAGGTCTTGGCCGCGTCGGTCGGGTCGGGCTTTTCGTCGGGGTCCGGTGGGTCAGCAAACTCGCCGGCCGCCGCCACCACCCCGCCCACCGGTAGGGCGAAGCTGTTCTTGCTGAACTGGTCGCGCTGGAACGGGTAAGTGTAGCATCCCGGCTTCGGGGTGATGGTCAATTTCAGGGTCACCGCCTGGCCGCGCGTGGCCTTCGCCGGCTCGAACGCGGCGGTCACCTCGGCCACGTCGGCGAACGACCGGGCGCGCGGCCCGCCGGCCCCGGGCAGGCCGAACGGCAACTCCTGGGCGGCGGCCGGGGCGGCGAACAGCAGGGCGAACACGAGGGCGGCGGACGGTCGCATATCGGCTCCGGGGCGACTACTTCTTCTCGGCCAGGGCCTTCGTCACTTCGTCGGCGAGCGCGGGGTCGACGGCCACCGCCGGGCCGGCCAGCACCTTCAACTTGGCCTCGGGCGTTTGCGCCTTGGCCGGGAAGCAGTTGGTCGCGTCGCACACCGTCAGCTTGACGTTCGGCAACTGGACGGTCACGTCGCCGGCGGCCTGCGTCGGGTTGACGACGAACTTCCGCTCCCAGACGACCTTGCCGGTGTAGTAGTGCAGCTTCTCGATGCCGAGTTCCGGCTCGGCCTTGGTCTTGGGCGACGGCGGGTCGGCCAGCGTCCCGACGAACACCACCGCACCGGGCTTCGGGAAGTCGATCTTCGACACCATCCCCGCGGCCGGCCTGTCGGGCTGCTTGGTCGGGTAGACGGTGTAGCCGTCGTTCAGGTGGAGCGTCAGCTTGAACGTGACCGTCTGCCCCGGCTTGGCCTCCGCGGGGTCACAGGTGGCGGTGAACTCCTTCGACGCCTTACTGAACCAGTCGGGCTTCTTCGGCGGGTCGGCGGCCGGGGCGACGGCGGCGAGGCAGGTGAGGGCGAGGGCTAGGCGGAACATGGGGGAGCCTCCAGTCGGGTGGGCAGGAGCCGGATGCGTGAGCGTCCGGGTGAACTACGAGCGAGTGGGGGTTCACCCGGACGCTCACGCATCCGGCTCTCGATAAAGTTACTTCACCGGCCGCAGCCACTCCTTCTGCTCCGGCGGCGGCGTCACCCCCGTCAGCTTGAGCGTCGACACCGCGTTCGTGGCCAGGTCGACCACTCGGATGCGGTGGGCGTTGGTGTCGGCGATGTACGCCTTGCCGTTGGCCACGCTCAAGCCCGCCGGCTCGTCCAACAGCGGCCCCGTTTCGCCGGGGGCGGCGGTCAGCGGCAGCGTACGGCACTCCTTGGTCCGGGGGTCGAGCCGCTTCAGCTTGCTGTTGTACGTGTCGGCGACGAGCAACTGGTCCCCGTAGGCGGCCACGCCCAGGGCGTGCTGGAGTTTGACGGCCGGGCCGACCCCGTCCGCGTCGCCGAAGTCGAACAACCCCTTGCCGACCAGGGTTTCGACCCGCCCCTGGCCGTTGAGCGGCACCTTGCGGATGGCGCTCACCTCCGAGTCGGCGACGTACAGGAACCGGCCGTCGTCGGCCAACCCCGACGGCTGGGCGAACCGGGCGGCGAACAGCGGGCCGTCCCGCAGGTTCTCGCCGCCGTCGCCGGCGAACCGGTTGACCAGGCCCGTCCCGATGTCCATCGTCCAGAGCTGGTGGTGCCCGGCCATGGCGATGTAGAGCGTGTTCCCGACCCGGTGCAGGCCCCACGGGCTGTTGAGGCCGGTCCGGGTGCCGGGGGCCGGGGCGTCCAGCATCCGGGTGGTCTGCACCTGGACCCCGGTCCCGGCGACGGTCCGCGTCGTGCCCGCCTTCAGGTCGAGGGCGCGGATGCTGTGGTTCTTGCGGTCGGCGACGTACAGGGTGTCGCCGGCCAGGGCCAGCCCCTGCGGGTCGTCGAACTGCGCGGCCGCGAACGCCCCGTCGGCCCGGCCCGGCGTCCCCGTCCCCGCCACCGCCAGTTGCTTGCCGGCCAGGTCGGTGACGACCACCCGGTGGTGGGTACTGTCGCTAATGAACAGCCGGTCCGACGCGGCGTCGGCCAGCACCTTGCCGGGGAAGAACAGCGGCGTGTCGCCCTTCTCGCGGTACCGGACCAGGTCGAACCGCAGGGGCGTCTCGTTGAGCGTCTTCTTGGCCTTGTGGACGGCGATCAGCTTGGCGATGGTCTGGTCGAGCAGGTCGTAGTTCCCTTCCCCCGAGAGCATCCCGACCAGGTTCCCCTCGGGGTCGATGACGGCCATCGTCGGCCACGACTGGACCCCGAAGGCGTCCCAAATCTTGCGGTCGGCGTCGTTGACGACCGGGTGGGCGATCTCGTACCGCAGGACCGCCTTGCGGATCGATTGGGTTTCCTTCTCGTTGTCGAACTTGGGGGAGTGGACGCCGATGACGGCCAGCTCGTTCGGGTACTTCTTCTCGAGCCTGGCCAGGTCCGGCATGATGTGGATGCAGTTGATGCAGCAGAGCGTCCAGAAGTCGAGGAGGACCACCTTCCCCTTGACATCCTTGAGGGTGAGCGGCCCGGCCGTGTTCAGCCAGGCGACGCCGCCGGTCAGGTCGGGGGCCGGGGCGAGCCGGGCGTTCGGTTCGAGCGACCTCGCCGTCAGGGGGCGGGGGGTGGCGTTCGCCCGGTAGTTGGCGACGGCCATCACCCCCACCAGACCCGCGATGACGGCCCCGAAGCCAAGCCGAGTCAGGCGCTGCGATCGGTCGGTCGGCATCGGCGGTCCCCTGGGGAGTGTGGGAGTGGGCGGGTGCCCGTATCGTACCCGCCCGGCCGGCATCCGGTCCAGTCGGGGGCGGGTCGGGGCGGCACCGGGGATACCGGACGGGGCGCTAGGGGCTTACGAACCTGGGGTTCCCACCCCAGGTTCCGGGCCGGGAACCCGGGCTGTAGAATAGCCGTCCGATCCGCCCCTCCACCATCCCGTGAGCCACCGCATGTCCCGCCTCGCGCTGTTCGCCCTGCTCGCCGCCGGCCTGGCCGGGACCGCCGCCGACCCGCCGACCCCGGCCGCGCCGGACGTAGCGGCCAACAAGGCCGCGCTGCAAAAGCTCGGCGACCTCATCGGCGGCTGGAAGGGGAACGGCACGGCCAAGGCGGGCGGCAAGGACACGCTCTGGAAGGAGACGCTGACCGTCGGCTGGAAGTTCAAGGGGGCCGACTCGTGGCTGGCCCTCGACGTGACGGGCGGGAAGTTCCTGACGGCCGGCGAACTCCGCTACGACCCGGCCGCCAAGCAGTACACGCTCACCTTGACGGACGCCGTCAAGTCGGAGACGAAATACGACGGCAAGCTCGTCAAGGGCAACCTGATCATGACGAGCAAGGACGCGGCCACGGGGGATGTCCGGCGGCTGACCCTGTACACCCTGGCCGACGGGGCGCGGCTGGTGGTCAAGGCCGAGACGCAGGCCAGGGGGAAAGGGCTGTTCGGCGACCGGTTCCAGGTGGCCGCGGCCAAGGAGGGGGAGGCGTTCGCCGGCGGGGCCAAGAAGTCCGAGTGCGTCGTCACGGGCGGGCTGGGGACGGTGGCGGTGAGCTACCTGGGGCGGACGTACTACGTCTGCTGTTCGGGCTGCAAGGACGAGTTCGAGACCGACCCGAAGAAGTACGCCGAGGCGTTCGATAAGAAGAAGTAGGCGCGGGTGCCGAATACGTCGGTGTCCGGGTTCCGCGCTCGCGGGGCCGGAGAACCCGGACACCGACGTATTCGGCTGTTGAGAATCCCGCCCCCCGCCAGGAGTCGCCCATGCTCCGTATCACTGCCGCCGCCCTGCTCGTGGTCGGGGCGCTGGCCCCGGCCCGGGCCGCCGAGGTCGACCGGCTGCTGCCGGCCGAGGTCGAGGCGGTGACCGTCTACAACGTCCGCCAGATCGTCGACTCGGCCCTGTTCAAGGCCCACGCCGCCGGGCCGGCCAAGAAGCTGCTGGCCCAGGAGGAGGTCCAGACCCGGTTGAAGGACGCCGGCGTCGAGCCCCTGAAGGACATCGACTCGGTGACGATGGGCACCTGGCTTACCGCGGGCGAGACCGAGCCGAAGATGGTGCTGATCGCCCGGGGCACGTTCGACCCGGCCAAGCTGTTCACCGCGGCCAAGGCGGCGGCCCGGGACCACGGCAACGTCGTGTCAATCGTCACCCACGGCGGCTACCAGATGGTCCAGATCGCCCCGCCGGCACCGACGACGCCGTTCGTGGTCGCCTCGCCGGACGAGAAGACCCTGCTCGCGTCGAACGACAAGGGGGCGCTGGCCAAGCTGATCGGGGCGGCCGTGGCCCCGCCGGCCAAGGCGGCCATTAATAAGGACCTGGCCTTCCTGGTCCTGGCCCAGGACGCCAAGGCGGCGATGTACTCGGCCAACCTTATCACCCCGGCCAACGCCGCCATGATGGCCGGCCTGAACAACGTCCAAATCCCGGGCATCGACCTGTCGAAGCTGACCGCCCAGGTGGGCAAGATCAAGACGTACTCCTGGTCGGTCCGGCTGGCGGCCGATGTCGGGGCGGAGTTGTCGGTCGGCCTGCCGGACGCCGGGGCGGCGGCCGACTTCGGCGAGGCGGCCGACGACGCCATCGCGGCGCTCAAGCAGTTCCTCCCGCTGGCGGCCAAGGCCCAGCCGAAGATGGCCGGCCTGGCCGACGAGTTCGGCAAGACGGCCCGGGTCAAGACCGACGGGAAGGCGGTGACGGTGTCGCTCAAGCTGTCGGCCGACGCCATCGGCCAGGCGGTCCCGGCGGGGGGGGACGGTGACTGACGGCTCGACTTCCAGTTCCCTCCGCCCTATGTGGGGGAGGGAACTGGAAGTCGAGCCGACAGCCGCCCCCGGAAACCGCGAAACCCGCCACGCCCCTCGCGGGTACAATGCCCCGACCCGCCGGCCGCCCGCCGGCCCACCCCTTTGTTTCTTCGCAGTCAGGAACCCCATGCTCCGCCGCTTACTCCTCGGCACCGTGCTGGCCGCCGGGGTCGTCGCCCCGGCCCGCGCCGCCGAGATCGACGCCGTCCTGCCGACCGAAACCGAATCGGTCGTGTACGTCAACGTCCGCCAGGTCGTCGACTCGAAACTCGTCACCAAGTACGCCCTCGGCCAGATCAAGCAGACGATGGCCGGCAACGACGAAGTCCAGAAGCTCCTGAAAGACCTCGGCGTCGACCCCTTGAAGGACATCGACAAGGTGACGTTCGGGTCCTGGGGCAAGGGGCCGGAGGACATGCAGGCCGTCGGCGTGGTCCGCGGCAAGTTCGACCCGGCCAAGCTGTTCGCCGCGGCCGAGGCCCAGGCCAAGACCAACGCCGACAAGGTCGCCATCGTCAAGGAGGGCGAGTACCAGCTCGTCAAGATCACCGTCGAGAAGCAGCCGAAGCCGCTGTACGCCGCCGCCGTCGACGAGGGGATGATCGTCGTCGGGAACGACAAGAAGCTGGTCGCCAAGACGCTGACCGGGATCACGGCCAAGGCCAAGCCGGCCGTCAAGAAGGAGCTGGCCGCCCTCCTCCTCAAGCAGGACGACAAGTCGTCGATGTACGCCGTCGGCCTGGTCGACGGCAAGAGCATCCAATTGCCGCCGCTGGACAACCTGCCGGGCAACCTCGACAGCAAGAAACTCGGCGAGCAGTTGGCCAACCTGAAGACGATGGCGATCGCGGTCAAGCTGACCGAGGATGTCAACCTCGAAGTCAACATGGGCATGGCCAGCGCCGATGCGGCCGACGACTTCGGGGCAACGCTGGACGACCTGGTCGGCAAACTGAAGGGGTTCCTGCCGCTGGTCAGCAACCAGAACCCGAACTTCAAGCCGCTGGCCGACGAGGTCAAGAAGACGCTCAAGTCGAAGGTCGACAAGACCGACGTGACGCTGGTCCTGAAGCTGACGGGCGACGCCATCGGCAAGGCGACCGGCGCGGCCGACTGACCGGCCGCCGAACGTCCCCACCGTGTGCCGCCCGCGAGCCTCCCCTCGCGGGCGGCCTCGTTCCATCCCCTCCCCGGCCCCATTCCAACCCATGCTGGACGACACCATCGTCGCCGTGTCGACGGCCGCCGGTCCCGGCCTGCGGGCGGTCATCCGGGTGAGCGGCCCGGCCGCGTTCGCCGCCGTCCGGTCGGTCGCCACCGGCCTACCACCCGTTACCACCCGTTGCCTACGACCCGACATGCCGCTGGCCGTTCCGGGGTTCGTCAGCCCGGTCCCGGCGGATGTCTACCTGTGGCCGGCCCCGCACACGTACACCGGGCAGAACGTGGCCGAGGTGCATACAATCGGCAGCCCGCCCATCGTCGAGGCGCTTACGGCCGCGCTGTTGGCCGCTGGTGCCCGGCCGGCCGGACCAGGCGAGTTCACCCTGCGGGCGTTCTTGAGCGGCAAGAAGGACTTGACCCAGGCCGAGGCGGTCCTGGCCGTCATCGACGCGGGGACCGACGCCGACCTGCACGCGGCCCTGACCCAGTTGGCCGGCGGCGTGACGAAACCCTTGCAAATGCTGCGAAATGACTTGCTCGACCTGCTGGCCGACGTGGAGGCGGCCCTCGACTTCGCCGACGAAGACATCGAGTTCGTGGCCCAGACCGCGATCCTCAACCGGGTCGCCGCGGGCCTCGCGCACCTGGCCAACCTGCGTCGGCAACTGGCCGACCGGACGGTCAGCGGCCGGGCCGTTCGGGTGGTCCTGGTCGGGGCACCCAACGCCGGCAAGAGCAGCCTGTTCAACGCCCTGGCCGGCCGGCCGGCGGCCCTCGTCAGCCCGACGGCCGGGACGACGCGCGACTACCTAACGGTCGCTCTGACCCTGGGCGGGGTGCCGGTCGAGCTGACCGACACGGCCGGCCGCGGGACGACGCTTGATGCCATCGACGCGGACGCCCAAGCCCTCGGCACCGCCCGCGCGGACGCCGCCGAGGTCGTCGTCTGGTGCGTCCCGCTGGGCGAATTGCTCGCCGACCCGGCTCCCGCCCTACCCTCCGACCGGCCGGCGGTGTTGGTAAAAGCGGCGACCAAGGCCGACCTGCGCCCGGCCGCCCACGTCCCGCCCGGCTGGATCGCCACGAGCGCGGTCGCGGCCGACGGCCTAACACACTTGTTGCCCGCCCTGACCGCCGCCGCCACGGCCGCCGCCCGCCCGCCGCTCGCGCCCAGCCAGGCGAGGTGCCGGGCGCACGTCGAGGCGGCGACGACGGCGTTGCGGCGTGCCCACGAACACGCCCGGGAGGCCGACCCGCCGGAGTTGCTGGCTCTGGCGTTGCGGGAGGCGCTGGCCGAGGTCGGGGCACTAGCGGGGACGGTCTATACAAACGACTTGCTCGACCGCATCTTCGGACGGTTCTGCATCGGGAAGTAGCGCGCTTGGGCTGGCACCTGGCACCGCGTTTGCGGAACCACCGGACGGTCATTCGGCTCGAAACCGACGACACCACACGGGAGAACGCGATGAGCAAGAAGCACCACGGCGGGCCGGCCCCGGTCCCCCCCGGCAACCGCCCCCAGGGCGGGGCACCGGGCGGCCCCTCCGACGAAGGCCGGAGCGGCGCGCCCGAAGACGACGGGACCGGGTTCTCGGAACAAGACCCGCAGCGGCGTCTCGGCGGCTTCGAGGGGACCGGCGAACACTCCCGCGTCCAGCCGAGTCCGCTGAACGACGGCGGTCACGGTGGGCACCTCGGCCGGAGCAAGGGCGAGCACCCGTCGTAGGCTCCCTCGGCACGGTAATCCGGTTGTCACCCCGGGCGCGAAGGGGTAGGCTCCAACAAGCCTCCTTCTCCCGCCGTCCGGGGTATTCGACGATGACCCGCCCGCGTCTCCTCCGCCGTGTCGCGGCCGTCGTGGCCCTCGCCGGGCTGGCCGCACTTCTGGCCCCGGCCGACGACTTCCCGACGCCCTACGACAGTGGCAAGCCGGTCGGAAACCCCCTGCCCGCTGCGGATGCTGCCCGCGGGTTCCAGGTGCCGGCCGGGTTCCACGTCGACGTGTTCGCCGCCGAGCCGGCCGTGCGGAACCCGATCGCCCTGGCGTGGGACGGCCGCGGCCGGCTGTGGGTGGCCGAGAACTACACCTACGCCGAGCGGGACAAGAAGTTCGACCTCAACTTGCGGGACCGGGTCGTCGTGTTCACCGACGCGGATGGGGACGGCCGGCCGGAGAAGCGGACGGTCTTTCTCGACAACGTGCAACGGCTGACGAGCGTGGAAGTCGGCCGCGGCGGGGTCTGGCTGATGTGCCCGCCGCAACTTTTGTTCGTCCCGGACAAGGACGGCGACGACAAGCCGGACGGCCCGGCGGAAGTCGTCCTCGACGGGTTCGACGTGCCGGCCGAGAACTACCACAACTTCGCCAACGGCCTGCGGTGGGGGCCGGACGGCTGGCTGTACGGCCGGTGCGGGGCGTCCGCGCCGGGGTCGGTCCGCCGGCCGGACGCCGGGCCGGGGTCCGCCATCCCGCTCGCGGGCGGCGTCTGGCGCTACCACCCGGAACGGAAGGTGTTCGAGCCGCTCAGCCACGGCACGACCAACCCGTGGGGCCACGATTGGGACGAGCGCGGGGAGGGGTTCTTCGTCAACTCGGTCAACGGCCACCTGTGGCACCTCATCCCCGGTGCCCACTACCGCCGGCCGCACACCGTCAGCCCGAACCCCTTGGTGTACGAGCCGATGGAGATGCACGCCGACCACTGGCACTTCGACACCGGCAAGGACTGGATGGCGTCCCGCGACCAAAAGAACAGTAGCGACTACGGCGGCGGCCACGCCCACAGCGGGGCGATGATCTACCTGGGTAACCAGTGGCCGGCGCAGTACCGCGGCCGGCTGCTGACCCTGAACCTGCACGGCCGGCGGACGAACGCCGAACGGCTGGAACGATCCGGCAGCGGCTTCGTGGGCAAGCGCGACCCGGACCTGTTGAACGCCAGCGACCCGTTCTTCCGCGGCATTGATCTCACTTACGGCCCGGACGGCAGCGGGTTCGTGCTGGACTGGAGCGACACCGGCGAGTGCCACGAACACGACGGCGTCCACCGGAACTCGGGCCGCATCTTCCGGGTGACGCACGGCGACCCTAAGCCGACGCCGGCCCCGGACCTGGCGAAGCTCGACGCCGGGGCGCTGGTGGACCTGCACGCCCACCAGAACGAGTGGTTCGTGAGGGCGGCCCGCCGGGAGCTGGCCGACCGGGCCGCGGCCGGCAAGGACGTGTCCGGTGCCCGGGCGCGGCTATTGGACCGGATCGGCGGCCCGGACAGTCTCGGGCGGTTGCGGGCGGTGTGGACCCTCGCCACGCTCGGCTACGCCGACGACGGTGTCTTGATGAAGCTCTTGGACGACCCGGACGAGTCCGTCCGCGCCTGGGCGGTCCGCCTGCTGGCCGACGCCTGGCCGCTCGACACGGTGACCGGCATTTCCCGAACTGAGGGCGTCGCCGTGCCGTCCGGCCGAGTCGACCGCTTCGCCCGGATGGCCCGGGAAGATGCGTCCGGCCTCGTGCGACTGGTCCTCGCCTCGACGCTGCAACGGCTGCCGACGAGGGACCGCCCCGCTCTCGCCGCCGCGCTCTTGTCCCGGAGTGAAGACGCGGCCGACCTGAATCTGCCGCCGCTGGTCTGGTACGGGCTGATCCCGCTCATCCAGGCGGACCCGTCGGCCGTCGTCCCGCTCGCCGCCGACGGCCGATACCCGAAGGTCAGGGAGTGGGCGGCCCGCCGGTTCGCCGAGATGTTGGCCGCGAACCCGGCCCCGCTCGACGCCCTACTTGCCCGGACCAAAAACAAGGACGAATCGACCCGGCGCGACATCGTTGCCGGGATGACGGCTGGCCTCGCCGGGGTGCGGAAGGCGACGCCGCCGGCGGCCTGGAACTCCTACCCGAAGGCGTTCCCCACGCCCGGCACCCGCTCCCAGGTGCAGGGGCTGGACGTGGTGTTCGGCGACGGCCGGGCGCTCGACGAGGTCCGCCGGCTGGCCCTCGACGACAAGGCCGACCTGACCCTCCGCAAGGCCGCCCTGCGGTCGCTGACCGCGGCCCGGCCGCCGGACCTGCGGGCGGTGTGCGAGAAGCTGTTAAAGGTCCGGTTCCTGAACGTGGCCGCCCTCGAAGGGCTGGTTCTGTCGGACGACCCGGCCGTGGGTAAACTGATCGCCCGGTCGTACCGGACGTTCCACCCGGTCGACCGGCCGGCCGTGGTCGACGCCCTGGCCTCCCGGCCGGGGTTCGCCGCCGAACTGCTGGAGCAAGTGGGGGCCGGGACGATCACCCGGGCCGAGCTGTCCGCCGCCCAGGCCCGGCAAATCCGCGGCTTCGACCGGCCGGCGCTCACCAAGCGCCTGGCCGAGGTGTGGGGCGAGTTCCGGGACTCGCCGGCGGATAAGGCCGCCCTCATCGCCAAGCTGCGGGCCGACCTGACCCCGGCCCACCTGGCGGCGGCCGACAAATCGAAGGGCCGGGCCGTGTTCGCCGCCGTGTGCGCGACGTGCCACAAGCTGTTCGGGGCCGGCGGCGAGACCGGCCCGGACCTGACCGGGGCCGGCCGCAAAGACCTCGACTACCTGCTATCGAACATCGCCGACCCGAGCGCGGTGGTGACCAAAGACTTCCAGGTGACGGTCTTTTCCCTCGCCGACGGCCGGACGGTCAGCGGCATCGTCGCCGCCGAGACGCCGCAGGCGGTGACGGTGCAAACCGCCCAGGCCCGGGTGGTCGTCCCTCGGGCGGACATCGAGGCGCGGAAACAATCGACGGCCTCGCTCATGCCGGACGGCCTGCTCCAGTCACTCGGCGCGGGTCAGGTGCGGGATTTAGTCGCGTACCTGATGGCGGACGCGCAGGTCGGCCTGCCGCCGGGGGGCGGGAAGGAGTAGAGCGATTTCGCCGGTAGTTGGCGTGAGGGGACCGGGATCCGGTGCGTCAGTGGCGGGGACCGGTGGCGGCGTGGCGCATCCGGCACTTCAGATGGTATGGTCGTTTGGTCGTTAAATGACACCGTAGCGGCCCGTCGCCCGACCCGGCGGTCACTGCCCCAGCACATGGATGGTGTTGTGGATCACTCCCGCGACCGCCCGGCTGTCGCTCCCTTTCAGCCGGTACTTGATCTCCATCCCCCGCGTCGGGGCGAGGCCCGCGATGACGAGCCGGACGGTCTTCCCGTCCGCGGCCAGGCTCGCCCCGGTTACCGATAGCGGCTTCTCGTCGGTGTGCTTCGACCCGTAGTTCCGGCTCCGCGTCAGACCCCACACCCGGACCTCGTAGTTCGCCGACTGGCCGGCACTCGCCGGGTCGAGCGGGTCGGTGAACGTGACCGCCACCCCGCCGGCCGTCGCCTTCAGGCCGACCGGCAGGTCGGCCGGTTTGCCGGTGGACCGGACGCGGTAGAACCCGCCGGGCTGCGTCTGATTCCCGGCCCAGGCGAACATCCCGCAGGTGTACAGTTGGCCGTCGGTCGGGTGGAACCGGCCGCGCATGACGCCGGTCGGGAACGTCGGCAGCGGCAGGGCGCACATCCCGCCCTGGACCTGGCCGGCCACGGTCTCGGTCGGGACGACGTAGATTTTCCCGTGGCCGTAGGTGATGTTCAACAGCGCCCCGCGTAGCGGCCCCCAGCGGTCGGACGCGACCCGCACCAGCTCGGCCGGCGAGCGGTCGAAGGCGTTGGTGATCCAGCAGACGGGCTGTTGCATCGCGGCGTCGGACGGGTCGGTGACATCCGTGTAGCCCCACAGGTTGCCGTAGAAGCCGCCCCTGGTGACGAGGTTGATCCGGTTCTTCGGCGTCCAGTACCCCTCCTGGTCCGTCACGTAGAACGTCCCGTCCGGGTTCAGGCAGACGCCGTTGGCGGCCCGGAACCCGGTCGCCAGAATCTCCGTCGCGGCCCCGTCGGCCGTCACCTTCAGGAGCGTCCCGTGGTGCGGGACGACGGCCGGGAGGGCGTGCCGGCCGCTCTTGGCGTAGTAGAAGTTGCCGGCCTCGTCGGCCTGCAGGCCCATCGCGAACTCGTGGAAGTGTTCGGTCACCTGGTGGTCGTTGTTGAAGCACTCGGTGAAGTCGGTCTCGCCGTCGCCGTTGCGGTCGTGGAGCCGGACGATCTGGTCGCGGCAGGCGACGTACACGGCCCCGCCGCGGATTTTCAGGCCGAGCGGCTGGAACAGGCCGGCCGCGATCCGCTGCCACGTCAGCCCGGCGGCCGGGGCATCGAACCCGGACACGAGCCACACGTCGCCGTCCCACGAGCAGACGGCCGCCCGCTTGCCGTCCGGGTAGAAGTCGAACCCGGTCAGCCGGAGTTGGGCGTTCCACGGGTTCCGCTCCGGCAGGCCGAGCGTGTCGACCGCGAACGGGCCGTCGTCCTTCCCGGGGGTGACGGGGGCCGTCAACACCTCCGGCCAGCGCCGCGGCCCGCCGTGGGTCAGCGGCTCCAGCGCCCGCGGGGGCGCGGCCGTTTTGGCGGCCGCCCGCAGTGCCGCCGCGTCGCCCCGGGCCATGAACACCTTAACGCGGGTCGGGGTCGCGGCGGCGGGGATGCGGAGGAGCGTGAACCCGTCGCGCTCCTCCAGGGCCGGCCGGCCGTCGCCGACGAGAGCCACAGCCACGCCGAGCGGTGCCACCCGGGCGAGGAGGTCGTGAGACGACTTCCCCACGTCGAGTGTGCGAGTGAACACGACGGCGGCGGGCGTCTTCGGGTCCGGGTCCGCCCCGGCCAGTTCCAGCACCGGGGCGTCGCCGACCGTGTACGAGACGATGGTCCGGTCGCCGAAGTGGTACAGCCCGCGGAACTTCGCCCACGCCGCCGGCAGCGGGCCGTAGGGGCGGCCGTCGCGGCCCGGCAGCCGGGGGTCGGCGAACCGGCCGGTCGCCGGGTCGGCAAAGCCGGGGCCGACCGGGTTGGCCAGGTGAACGTCGCCGGCGAGTTTCGGGTGGACCTGGTGCTGGCCGTTGAAGTGGATGCCCTTCCAGTCGATGAACCCGTCGCCGGTCCAGGCCGCGGCGAACCGCAGCGTGTCGTGGTCGAACAGTGCCCACCGCCGGCCGCGGGACACGCCGCCGGCCCCGGCGTCGAGGCGGACGGCGACCCCCTTGTACGCGATGTTCGGGCCGGGGCCGCCGACCTCGTAGGTGTTCAGCAGGCTCGGGCCGTAGTCCATCGCCGCCCACGGCTCGACGGCCGCCGCCGCCGGGCCGGCGGACTTCCCCGTCGGTAGCGCGGCCAGGTAAGCGGCGTCCGCCGGGCGGTACTGCGTGGGGTTGTGCGGCTTCTGGTAGGCTTCGCGGAGGTAGTGGATCACGTCGTACTTCTGTCGTGGCGCCATCCACGTTTGGGCCGGCATGAGGCCGTTGCCGTGCGTCATGGTCTGGTAAAGGCTGTACGGGTCGCCGCCGTTCTTAAAAGCGTGCGCCGCGAACCGTGGGGAGGCAGGCAGCGAGCCGGGCTGATCCCGAGTACCGTGGCAGTTGGCGCACACGCGGGTGTAGATGGCCTCGCCGCGGCGCAGGCTCGTGGCGTCCCACGCCCGGATGAGGCCGGCATGGTCGGTGTCCTTCTCGTACTCCGGGATGACGACCCCGGTGACGGCCGGCCGGAGTTCCTTGGCCCGCGCCGGCCCCCCCTCGGCGACTTCGATCAGGTACTTCGCCAGGTCGAGGAACTGCTGCCGGTCCGACAGCGTGTTGGCCAGCCCGTCCGGCATCAGCGACACACCGGTCATGGCCCGCGTCTCGATGTCGGCCTTGGCAACGGTGATGCGTTTGCCGTTCGCGGCCGGGTCGACCAGGGTGAGCGCGTCGGCCGTCTCGGCCGCGACGAGGCCGGTCAGCGTCCGCCCGGCGGTCGTGGTGACGACGGCCGTCTCGTACCCCTTTTTGAGTACCTTCGACGGGAACAGCACCGACTCGACCAGGTACTCGGCGGTCGCTTCTTTGCCGGCCCGCACGAGGTCCGGGCCGAGGGACGTGCCGGCGTCGGCGTCGTGGCACTTGGCGCAGGCGAGGGCCGGCTGGAAGAACAGCACCGCCCCGCGGCCGGCGTCGCCCTGCTCGCGCGCGGCCTTCGCCAGTGCGGCGACCGGTTCCCGCACGAGATGCTGCTGAAGTGGCAGCGGGTCGGCGGGCCGGGCCGGCCCCGGCAGTAGCGACAGGGCGGCGAAGGTCAGCGCGGGGATGCGGAGCATGGGAGGCACCTCGTCGCCACTCAATCGGGCAGGACTTCCGCGAAGAACCGGACCCAGTTGCCGTGCAGGATGCCCGCGACATCGGCGGCCGAGTACCCGCGCCCGGCGAGCAGGGCGGGCAGCCGTTGCAGGTCGGCGATGGTGTCGAGGTCGGCGGGGGTCTGCTCGCGGCCGTAGCCGCCGTCGAGGTCGCTGCCGATGCCGACGTGCCGGGCGTCGCCGGCCAGTTGGCAGATGTGGTCGATGTGATCGACCGCCCGGTCCATCGTCACCTCGGGCGTCGTCTCGCCGCGGACCCACCCCGGCTGGAGCATGATCGCGTCGAAGGCCACGCCGACCACCCCGCCCCGGCCGACGACGACCTTCAACTGCTCGTCGGTGAACTGCCGCGGCCAGTCGCACAGCGCCCGGCAGTTCTGGTGGCTGGCCAGCACCCGGCCGGCGAACCGGTCGGCCGCCTGGGCGAACGCCCGGTCGGAGAGGTGCGTCATGTCGAGGGCGATGCCCAACTGCTCGATGTTCCTGAGCAACGGCAGGGCGTCGACGGCCAGCCCGACCTCGGACCGGGTGCCGCCGCCGTACCGGTTGGCCCCGTAGTGGGTGAGGCCGACCGCCCGCAGCCCCGCGGCGTGCCACTCGTGGATGTGGTCGGGGTCGAGGACCGGGTCGGCGCACTCCATGCTCAGAACATATCCGAACGGGGTCCGGTCCGGGTCGGCGGCGGCGGCGGCCAGGTGGTCGTGGAGGTCGCCGCGGGTGCGGAGCATCCGCACCCACCCGGTCCGCTCCATCGCCCGGTAGTAGGCCAGGTGGCCCGCCGCCGCGGCGTAGCACGCCTCCGGGGTGGTGTGCCCGAACGGGTGGTCGACGGGCTGCTCCTGCCGGGCGAGGACGGTCGCCACGCCCAGGCCGACCCCGGCCCGCTTCAGTTCCGGGAACGACACGGTGCCCTGTTGCCGGCCGGGGTCGGTCATGCCGAGCAGCCGCTCCTGGGCGCGGGTGTCGGCCACGGGCAGCCGCAGGTCGCGGTTCCAGTCGACGGCGTTGAGGGCCAGATCGAGGTGGGCGTCGAAGATGAGCATCGGGGGCTTCCGGGTCGCGGTTCCATGATTGGTCCCCTGCCCCCTGTGGGGAGGGGACTAGACCGGCTACCCCGGCCAGGTTTAGGCCCGCCCCGCGTGCCGGTCGCAGAACGCCTCGACCAGCCGCGACACCTCGGCGTGGTGCTCGATCAGCCCCAGGTGCTTGGCCGGGGCCAGCGTCGCCAGCGTCGCCCCCGGCACCCCGGCGGCGATTTGCTTGCTCGCTTCGGGAATCGTCGTGATGTCCTGGTCGGCCGCAACCACCAGCGTCGGCACCGTCACCCGCGGTAACACCTGGGTGGCGTCGTACCGGAACATGGCGAGGGTGCCGCGGGCCAGGACGGCCGGCGACGCCTTCACGATGAACCGGGTCGAGAACTCGAGTTGGCCCCGCGACTCGGTCCCGGCGAAGAGCGACTTGTGGTTCGACCGGTGGGCCGACCCGCTGACGTAGCTCCACAGCGTCAGGGACCAGACGACCGGCGACAGGCCGACGACGGCCCAGCAGAGCGGTTCCAGGAGCGGTTTCTGAATGGCGGGCAGCAGCCACGTCGGCTTCTTGGTGAACACGGGATTCGTAGGCGTGGTGTGGATCAGCACCAGCCCGGCGACCTTGGACCCGAGGGCCTCCGGGAACAGCTTGCAGAACGTCAGGCTGGTCATCCCGCCGATGCTGTGGCCGACCAGCACCGCCGGCTTGCCGCCCGCGAGATCAAGGACGGCCGCCAGGTGCCCGGCCAGCTTGTCGAGGGCGTAATCGTTGTCGGCCGGCTTCGACGACAGGCCCAGGCCGGGCAGGTCCCAGACGATCAGCCGGAAGCGGGGGGCGAGGGCTTTTTTCAGGTAGTACCACTCGGTCCCGTCGCCGCCCCAGCCGTGAGTGAGGACCACCGGCGGGGCGTCGGCCGGGCCGTACAGTTCGACGTGCAGCGTCGTCCCGTCCGGCCGCTTAACTTGCACGGCCTCGCCGCCCCGCTCGTGGGTCGGGTCGTCGGTCCCGGTCCGCTGCCAGACGCGGGGGCCGAGCAACTGGCCGCCGACGCTCCAGAACACCATCCCGGCCCCGCCGACGAGGGCGGCCGTCGTCCAATCGAACCCGGGGTGCCAGGCCGAAACCCGTTCGCCGAACCCGGCCACCGGCCGCTGGTCGGCAGCGGCCCCGTCGCCGCGCCGGGCCTCGACCGGCACCTCGGTCGGCAGCCGGTCGGCCCACCGGGTCAGGACGGTGATGCCGCCGGCGAGGACGAGCAGCGAGACCAGCCCGCGGAACGGAACTGCGAAGGGGTCGAACATCAAGCTCACCTCGGGGGATTACGGCCGTAAGGGTCAGTGTAGGATAAGGGCAAGCCGGCCGTGGTAGCCCGGGCGCGGCCGGGGGCATCCCGGAGCGGAAAGCCGTCGAGACCCGTGGACGGGGGAGAACGTCATGTCCGCACCGTTCAAGCTGAGCGTCCTCGACCAGTCGCCGATCCCCGAGGGGGCGGCGGCCGGCGAGGCGCTGCGGAACTCCGTCGACCTGGCCCGGCTGGCCGACCGGCTCGGGTACCACCGTTACTGGGTGGCCGAACACCACGGCACCCCCGGCCTGGCTTGCGCCGGCCCCGAGGTGCTGATGGCAGCGGTCGCCGCCGCGACGACGCACCTGCGGGTCGGCAGCGGCGGCGTCATGCTGCCGCACTACAGCCCGCTCAAGGTGGCCGAGAACTTCGGCATGCTCGCCGGCCTCCACCCCGGTCGGATCGACCTGGCCGTGGGCCGGGCGGCCGGCACCGACGCGGCGACGACGCTGGCCCTCCAGCGCGACCGCCGGCGGTCCATGCCCGACGACTACCCCGCGCAACTAACCGAGCTACTCGGCTACGTCGAATCCCCCCGCCCCGGACCGGCCTGGCGCGACCAACCGGACGTGTGGCTGCTCGGGTCGTCGCCGCAGAGTGCCGTGTGGGCGACCCAGTTGGGCCTGCCGTATGCTTTCGCCGACTTCATCAACCCGTATGGGGCCGACATCGCCCGCCTGTACCGCGAACAGTTCACTGCGGGCCGGCGGCGGGCCGCCCCGCACGTCGCCGTCGCCGCGTGGGTCGTGTGTGCCGACACCGCCGCGGAGGCGAACGACTTGGCGGCGAGCTTCAAGATGCTGCTGACGCTGTTGCACCGGGGCCGGCTGATCGCCGTGCCGCCGGTCGAGACGGCGCTGCGGTTCCTGCGAGAGAATGCCGGGCCGGCGGGGGACATGCCGGCGAACCGGCGGGCGCTCGTCGGCCCGCCCGAGGTCGTCAAGGCCGCGGTCGAAACGCTGGCCGCCGAGTACGGGGCGGACGAGGTGTTCCTCATCAACATCGTCCACGACCACACGGCCCGGAAGCGGTCGTACCAACTGGTCGCCGAGGCGTTCGGGCTGGTCCCGCCGCACATCGGGTCCGGACGCGACATTTTCCCCGCCCCGGTGCTTGCGGCCGGCGGCGTCGGCGGCTAGAACTACGCCGTTCTCGTCTCGCGGCCGTGGGGGCCGGGTCTAGAGTGTCCGCTTCGGCGGAGGGCCGATGTTACGTCGGCCGAGCGCATGGCTAGGCATGCGTCCCAGCGACGGCTGTTCCAGCACCGCTATCGGGTGAATTGAACCTGATGCCGGGCATGTCTGGATCAACCCCGCTGACCGTGGTTCATGCCCGGCATCAGGTTCAATTCACCCGGCGGTGCCGTGAGCCGCCGGTGTCCCGGGTCGGGTGGTAGACCGCCCCACGGTCGCGGACGAGATCACTTCCGGGAGGACGCCGCCATCGCCGCCACGCTCACCCTGGAAGCCGTGCGGAAGGCGTGGGCCGCCTACGACCCGCAGTTCGTCCGCCTCCTCGGCCAACTCGCCACTCAAACTGACCCGACGCCGGAGACGCCGCCGCGCGACGGGGCCGTCACGTTCGACGACTGGCTCCGCTACACCCGGTCCTACGAGTTCAAGAAGAAGTCGAAAGACGAGCAGCGTGCGGCCCGAGTCGAGCGGCTGAACTTGGTCGAAGCCCCGACGGCCGAGGTGCCGCTGCCCGAACGGCTCAAGGCCCATGAAATCATCTATGCTTTGTGGCAGTCGCCCGACCCGCTGGCCCGGGACGCGCTGTTGCGGGTGATCGCCGAAGTGCCGTTGGTCTACGGGCCGTGGCGGGCATTGAAGCGAATCTTCAAGGAGGCCGAGGAGCGGAACGACACCGAGGTGTACGGGGCGCTCGCCGCCCGGTTCGACACCCCCGGCGGCCGGTCCGGGGCCGTCAGCGGGGCGACGTTCGGCTACCTGACCCGGCGGGCGTGGCGCTACTTGCGCCGGGTGGCGGTCCAACTCCCGGCCACCTACGCCGACGCCGCGGTCGACGTACTACTGCGCTACCCGGAGGGGACGGGGACCGCTGGCACCTGGGTGATGAACCACATCTTCTTCCACGAGTCGAAGCAGTACGGCCGCGGCGGGTTCCACTTCGGCTACCGCAACGAACCCATACCCGGCGACCTCAAGCACCGGGCCTACCCGGACCTCTGGAAGCGTAGCCCGCGGCCGCTGTTCACGCTGCTCGAACGCGCCCAGTGCGACCCGGTCCGGGAGTTCGCCGCGGCGGGGCTGAAGGCCGACTTCCGGGCGGTGCTGCGGGACGTGGAACCCGACTGGGTCGCCCGTCTGGCCGGGGTGCGGAGTGCGGCCGTCCACGACTTCGTGGTGTGGATACTGCAGAACGTGCCGAAGTTCGAGCAGGGCGAGTTCCGCCGGCTCGGCCTGCACGCCCCCCTGCTGCTCTTGCTCGATTCGCCGTCGGCCGGGGCCGCCAAGTACGCGGCCGACTACGCCCGGACCCACGCCCGGGACTTGGGCGTCGACGAACTGGTCCGGCTGTTCGCCAACCTGCATGAAGTGGTGCGGAAGCTGGCCCGCGACCTGCTCGGCGAGCGCGACCCGCGGACCGGGGTGGGCCTTGACGCCTGGGGCCGGCTCTTGGAAACGCAGCACGGCCAGGCGTTTGCGGCCGAGGTGTTGGTCAAGGCGTTCGGGGCGCGGGAACTGACGCCGGCGTGGTTCGCCGACCGGCTGCTGTCGCCGTCGCCGGCGGCCCGGGCGTTCGCCAAGGCCAATCTCTTGCGGGTCCACGCGGCGAAAGACCTGGGCGTCGGCTTCTTCGTCGGCGTCCTCAAGCGATTGGACCCGAACGCTTTCAACCCGCGGGACGTGACCTGGGCGGTCGACGAACTCACCAAACTCGGCCTCGACACATTGCCGGCCGACGACCTGCGCTGGCTGTACCTGGCCCCGACCACCGCGGCCGCTTTGCAGGTGCCGATCCAGAAAGGCCGGTTGAAGCTGCGGGCACTCGGGATGGACTTCCTGCGGGCGGTGGCTTACCGGCCGGACTGGGAGGCGTCGGCGTGGCTGGCCGACTTCCGCGCGGCCAACGGCGACTGGGCCAAGGAACTCGACTTCGACGAGGCCCGCGCCCGGGACGTGCTGCAATCGCTCGCCGACGTGCGCGAGTTCACGACCGCCGACCTCGGCCTCGACTGGCTGTTGGCCCTCGCCGCCCGGCCCGAACCGCTCTACCACGACTTCGCCCGCGACCGGATGGTCCGCACCCTCGCCCCGGCCGACTTCGCCCCGGCCGCCGCGGCCGCTACCGTACCGACGGCCCCGCCGGCGGCGGTCGACCTGCAACGCAAGTCGTTCCTGTTCACCGGCAAGCTGTCGACC
>JAABUN010003862.1_pt1 | contig 21909 bp, 25 predicted proteins | sample 5559311 | NCBI WGS metagenome assembly JAABUN01 (sample SAMN10711877, study PRJNA513370) | rock metagenome | isolation source: Antarctica rocks | place: Antarctica: Victoria Land, Siegfried Peak sud
CAACACCGGGACCGCCCGAGCACCACGATGCACCGGCTCCCCGCCGATCTGCTCCACCGTCAAGGTGACCGGGGCCCCGCCGATCGTCCCCTCACTCCAAGGGTTCTGATAACCGACTGCGCCATCACGCACGACCGGGCGGGCGCGGGCCTCGTGCCGCTCCACGACCTCGGGGGGAGCGGCCGTCGCGGCGCGTTCGGCGAGCGTCAGCCGGTCGCGCCGCCTGCCCATGCCGCCCGCCACGCCGCAGAGCATGCCACTGCTCGAACAGGTGTTCGAAGGGGCCGGTCCGCGTACGTCGTGCCACCGGTCCCTGCTCGGGCTGCACGGCGGGTCACCCAGCGCGTCGGCGTTGCCGGACGCGTGGACCTGTCAGCGGGCCGCCGGGCGCGTCAGTCGCCGGGTGCGCGGCCGGCGTGGTCACGCAGGTCCTGGGCGCTGGCCGGCCCCGCTGCCCGGGCGCACGACGCGCAGCAGTAGAAGACGCCGTCCGCCTCGACCCCGTGCCCGACGACCTTGACGCCGCAGTGCTCGCAGACCGGCGCCATCTTGTGGATCGCGCACTCGAAGGAGTCGAAGACGTGCACCGCGCCGGCGGCGTGCACCTCGAAGCTGAGCCGGTAGTCGTTGCCGCAGACCTCGCAGGTGGCCATGCCGTGTCCTCTCGCCGGGGGACCGCGGTCCTGCCCCGCAGCAGGTCGCGGGACACGGGACGGGACGTACGCTTCGCCGCCCGGGGCGGTAGCTCAGCCGGTCAGAGCAGGGGACTCATAATCCCTCGGTCGTGGGTTCGAGCCCCACCCGCCCCACTGCATCGCCGCAGGTCGCAGCGCTCCGGGACGACTGCTCGAACGCGGTCAGGCCTGGTGCACAGGCTCGGCAGCCGCGACCCGGACAGGAGGCGGCCCGGGTCGGGGACCACGCGGCTCGCGCACCCCGGCGGTGCCTTCGCCCGCACCGGGGCCGGGCCGGGTCGCGCCGTGGACGCGCAGCCGCCGCCACCACTGCACCCACGGGGTCTGCCCCCACCACGCCAGCGCGGCGTAGCGCCTGCGGCGACGCTGCAGAGCTGTCCTCATCGCTCGACGGTGCTCGCTCGACGGCACGGGCACAAGCCCCACGAGCCCGGGACACGTCGACGGGCCGCTCCCCGTCGGAGGCATCGCCGTCCGGCGGCGTCAGCACTCGATGAGGTTGACGGCGAGGCCGCCGCGGGACGTCTCCTTGTACTTGGCCTTCATGTCCGCGCCGGTGTCACGCATGGTGCGGATGACCTTGTCGAGCGAGACGTGGTGCTCGCCGTCGCCGCGCAGGGCCATCCGGGCGGCGGTGATGGCCTTGACCGAGGCGATCGCGTTGCGCTCGATGCACGGGATCTGGACCAGGCCACCGATGGGGTCGCAGGTCAGGCCGAGGTCGTGCTCCATGCCGATCTCGGCGGCGTTCTCGACCTGCTCGGGTGAGCCGCCGAGCACGGCGGCCAGCCCCGCCGAGGCCATGGAGCAGGCGGAGCCGACCTCGCCCTGGCAGCCGACCTCGGCGCCCGCTCGTGATGATCGGCGTCTGCTACAGCCTGGTGCAGCAGCTGCGCGCCGAGCCGGTCGTGAGCACCGTGCCGCCCGGTGTCCGCACGGTCGTGGCCACCATGCTGCCCCCTGCCACCGGACATGCGGCGCCCCCTGCTGCTGTCGACGACGCCGCGGTGGACAGCGCGGGGACGCGGACGTACGACGCCCAGGACACCGGCGCTTGCGACCACGTCCTGGTGGATCCCAGCGGACGGTGACGGACGTGGGTCTCGGCGGCACGCGAGGACGTGCCCGCCGAGCACCCGCGGCCCGGTCCGTCCGGGCTCGGGTACGGTCGCGGAAGCACGCAGACGAGGGCCGGTCCGACCTTCGTCCGACCCGGCCGGGGACGAGCCTTGCCGACCCGACGACTCCCCTGGAGCCCAGCGTGTTGCGCACCGCCACCTTCGTCGTCGCCGCATGCCTGCTGACCGCGTGCAGCAGCGGCGACGACACGGCCGCCGGTGCGCCGGCCAGCACGCCACCGGCCAGCGCCCCGGTGGTCGCCAGCAGCGCACCGCCCGCGGCAGCGTCGCCGGCGCCGTCTGCCGGGTCGTCGGCACCCGCCCCCGGTCCCGCAGCGCCTTCGCTGTCGCCGGCCAACCAGGTGAAGGCGCTCGAGGAGCTCTACGCCCGGCTCGACCCGCAGGCGCAGAAGCAGTTCTGCCAGCAGTCCGACAGCGTCGGGCCGGCAGCACTCGCCGCGCAGGTGGCCCAGCGGGCCGGTGGCGACGCGAAGGTCCTCGAGGAGTTCCTCGTCGAGACGTGCGGCAGGAGCTGACGAGCTCCGCGGTGGTCCCGGCCGCCTGACGGTGCCGGGCACCTGAGGGTCGACGTCGCGACGACGGTCCCGCCCGACGGCGCGTCCGGCCGGCTCCTCCGCGCATGCGCGCGTCAGACCCGGTCGGCCCGTGGCCGGCGGGCGCCTCGGCCTGGGCAGCGGCGCGGCTAGCCGCTCGTGCCGTCCTCCCCGAGGGCCACCGGCCGGTCGGGGTCGGCGGCGTACTGCGACCAGGACCCGGGGTAGAGGCGGCCGGGGCCGGCCCCCACGTGCTCGAGGACGAGCAGGGTGTGGCAGGCCGTGACCCCCGAGCCGCAGGTCGACACGACCGGCACACCGGGATCGGCGCCGGCGGCGTGCAGCCGCTCGCGCAGCACCTCGACCGGCAGCAGGCGGCCGTCGGCGCCGACGTTGTCGCGGCACGGCAGGCTCCGGGCGCCGGGCAGGTGACCGGGGCGGGGGTCCAGCGGGCTCGGCGCCCCGAGGTAGCGCTCGCGGGGCCGGGCGTCGAGGACGACGAGGCCGGGGTCGGTGACCTCGTCGAGGCCCGCCAGCAGCTCGGCCGGCCACGGCCGCGCGGAGGCGGCCTCCCGCGGGCGGGGCACGGGGCGGGACGGCGCGGGGCCGCCGTCGAGCAGGGCCGCAGCCCGCCCGGTCGCCCGCAGCATCCACACCAGGCGCGCCGCGAAGACGCCGCCCGCCTCGTCGTGGGCCACCACGACGTCGTCGTCGTCACCGACGCCCGCGCGGGTCAGCACGTCGGCGAAGGCCTCGGGCGTCGGCAGCGGGTGGCGGCCGTCCTGCGGGGTCGCGGGGCCGGCCAGGTCGCGGTCGAGGTCGAGCACGCCCGGGGCGGTCGCCGGCTCGGGCGCGTCGTGGCGCACCTCGACGAGGAGGGCGTGCGGGCGCGCCACCAGCCAGGCGAGGTCGACGAAGGGAGGCACGTCCATGCCGACAGCCTGCACGCCGACCGGCCCGGACCGGCGGTCGGCCCGGCGCGGCGGGGCCCGGGACGCGATGGGCGGCCCGCGGGACCACCCCTTGCCAGTCCTCCGGTACCTAGGTACGGTTCGTACCTAAGTCTCAGGAGGAGGAGCCATGCACGCGGACGTGTGGCCGGAGCGCGACCAGGCGTGGGTGGCCCGCTACCGGCGGTCGGTGGCCGGCAAGCCGGTCCCGGGCGGCTCGCTCGAGCAGCGCGAGCACGAGCTGCTCGGCGCGGTCCGTGCCGCGGGGGTCCCCGCGGTCGAGCTCTTCGGCGACGCCGCCGCGCTCGCGGCGGAGGACGTGGCCGAGCTCGCGACCGTGGACGAGGACGTGCGGACGTCGCCGGGCGGCGGGCTGCGGCCGGCGCTCCAGGAGGTGGGCGGCACGCTGATGGGGATGGGCGCCGTCCTGGTGCTGTCGCTGTGGATCCGCAACGGCTGGTCCGTCGACGTCCGGGTCGCGCCCGCCCTGGTCGCGGTGAGCGTGGCGAGCGTCTTCGTGGCCTGGGTCGTGGGTCGCGCCCTGTTCTCCGCCGGACGCCCGGGGGCGACGGCCGGCGTGCTCCTCGCTGCCGCCGCGGTCGCCCTGGCCGGCAACGCTTCGGCCGCGAGCCTGGGCCCCGGTCCGGTCGCGGCTCGGGACGTACCGGTGCCGCTGCTGGGCCTGGGACTGCTCGCCCCCGGTGTCCTCGCCCTCGTGGCCGCGAGCCGGCTGCCGCAGCAGACCCTGCGGGAGAGCTGGGACGACGCCGCGTGGCTGCACCGCTTCCAGGGCGGCCTGCGCACCCGGCTGGTGCCGTCGAGCACCACCCGGGGTCACGTCGACGAGGTCCACCAGGCGATCGGCACGGGGACCGCGTCGGCCTTCGAGGAGTTCGGCCACCCGCTGGTCCTGGCCCGCCAGCTGGCCGACGCCGACCGGACCGCACGGGCACGACGGTGGTGGGTGTCCACCGTCGCCGGCACGCTCACCCCGCTCACCCTCGCCGCCCTCGTCCACACGAACGACAGCTGGGGCGCCCTGACGACGCCGCTGGTGGTCCTGTTCGCGCTCGGCGCCGTGATCACTCTGGTCGTGCGCTGGGACGACCGGCCGTGGAGGGAGCGGTGAACACCGCCGCGCTGCAGCGCGCGTGCCTGCCGATGCTGGTCCTCGACGTGCTCGCCGTCGCCCCGCGGCACGGGTACGGCATCTCACAGGCCCTGGTGTCCGCGGGCCTGCAGCCGATCCGGGGCGCCCAGCTCTACCCCGCCCTCGTGCGCCTGGAGGACGAGGGGGCGATCGCCGCGCAGTGGGAGCAGAGCGAGTCGGGTCCGGCCCGCAAGGTCTACGAGCTGACGCCCGCCGGGCGGGCGCAGCGCGAGCAGCTGCGCGCCGAGTGGCGCGCCTTCCTCGAGGCGGCGCAGGCGGTCGGCGGCACGGCCTGAGCCCCTGCCCTGCCGGCGAGCCCGGGTGGCCGAGCAGGCAGCGCCGCGCGCCAGTACGGTCACCGCCGTGCCGCCCTCCCGCCGCTCGGTCGCCGCCGTGGGGCTGCTGCTCGTCGTCACGGCCTGCGACGTCGGCTCCGGTGCGGCCCCCGCGGCAGGCCCGCCCCCGAGCGCGACGGTCGCACCGGACGCCGCACCGGACGTCGCGCCGATGCCCTCGACCGGCGCGCCCCCCACCGGCACGCCCCCGCCCACCGGGGACCCGTCGGGCGACGACGGCACCCTGACCCTCGCCTTCGGCGGCGACGTCCACTTCGCCCGCCAGCTCGCGCCGCTGCTGGACGACCCGTCGACGGCGCTCGCCGAGCTGCGGCCGTACCTCGGCGAGGCCGACCTCGCCGTGGTCAACCTCGAGACCGCGCTGACGACCCGGGGCGCGCCGGCGCCGAAGTCGTTCCACTTCCGGGCGCCGCCGACAGCGCTCGACGCGCTGGCCGCCGCCGGGGTCGACGTGGTCACGATGGCCAACAACCACGCCGTCGACTACGGCGCCGAGGGCCTGGTCGACACCCTCGCCGCGCGCCGGGAGAGCCCGGTGCCCGTGGTCGGCGTGGGCGAGGACGAGGCGGACGCGTACGCACCGGCGCTGGTGCAGGCCGAGGGACAGCGGGTGGCGGTGCTCGGCGCGACGCAGGTGCCGGACTGGACGGCGAGCACGCAGGCGGCCGGCCGGAGCCGTCCCGGCGTCGCCGTGTCCCTCGACCCGACCCGCCTGGTGCGGGCGGTGCGGCGGGCGCGTGCCGAGGCCGACGTGGTCGTGGTCTACCTGCACTGGGGGACGGACTACACCGGCTGCCCCGACCCGGCCCAGCGGCGCACGGCACGGGCCCTCGCGGACGCCGGGGCCGACGTCGTGGTCGGGACGCACGCGCACCAGGTCCAGGGCAGCGGCTGGCTCGGGAGCACCTACGTCGGCTACGGGCTCGGCAACTTCGTCTGGTGGAGGCGCAACTCGCCGGTGCAGGCGGCCAGCGGGGTGCTCACCCTGACGCTGCGCGGCCGGCAGGTCGTCGCCGACTCGTGGCAGCCGCTGGAGGTGTCCGCCGACGGGCTGCCCCGGCGGCCGGGCCGCGCGCGGGAGCGGGCCCTATTGGCCGACGTGAAGGCCGCCCGGGAGTGCAGCGACCTGGCCGCGGCGGCGCCCTGAGGCCCAGCGCGTGCACGGCGGTGGTCGCGTCAGCGCCGGGCGTGGTGCTGCTCGCCGGCGGGGGACGGCCCGGGGTCGGGGGAGCCGCAGGGGCGTCCGGGCCACCAGAACGCGTCGCCGAGCAGGAACGCCAGGGCGGGGACGACGACCGTGCGCACCAGCAGGGTGTCGAGCAGGACACCGATGCACACGATGATCTCGAGCTGGGTGAGCGTGATCAGCGGCAGCACGCCGAGCACGGCGAAGACCGCGGCGAGCAGCAGCCCGGCGCTGGTGATGACGCCCCCGGTGACGGTCAGGGCGGTGAGCATCCCGGTGCGGGTGCCGTGCTCGCGGGCCTCCTCGCGGGCGCGGGTCGTGAGGAAGATGTTGTAGTCCACCCCCAGCGCGACCAGGAACAGGAACGACAGGACGATCACGACGTCGTCGACGGCGGGGAACCCGAGGACCAGGTCGAACAGCAGCCAGCTGGCGCCGAGGCTTGCCACGTAGGACAGCACCACGGTCGCCACCAGCAGCACGGGGGCGAGCAGGGAGCGCAGCAGGACGACCAGGACCAGGCCGACGAGGGCCAGGACCAGGGGGATCACGAGTGCGCGGTCGCTGGCGTCGGTGGCGCGGACGTCGACCCGTTCCGCGGCCCCGCCGCCGACCAGCGCCTGGCCGTCCCCGACGCCGTCGAGCGCGGTGCGCAGGGCGGCGACGGCGGAGCGCGAGCCGGCGGAGCCGGGCTCGTCCCGCAGGACGACGTCGACCTGGGCGAGCGTGCCGGTGACGGGTCCGGGGGCGGCGCCGGCCACGCCGGGGACGGTGGCGGCGGCGGCGGCGGCGACCACGGCGGGCACGTCGGCGGGGGTCGTGATGACGGCCAGGGGCTCGGTGGCCCCGGCGGGGAGGGCGTCGGACAGGCGCTGCGCGGCGGTGACCGACTCGGGCGGGTTGCGGAAGAGCTCGTTCTGGGACAGCCCGGTGCGCAGGCCCAGGACCGGGGCCCCGAGGGCCAGGAGCACGAGGGTGGAGACGAGGAGCACGCGGGCGGGTCGGGCAGCGACCAGGGCCCCGAGGCGGCCCCACAGCCGGCCCTCGGTGACGGGGGCCCCGACGAGGGGGGTGAAGGGCCAGAAGGCGCGCCGGCCGATGAGGACCAGCGCCGCGGGCAGCACGACGAGGGAGGCCAGCATCGCCAGTGCCACCCCGATCATGCAGGCCAGGGCGATGGCGCGCAGGGTCTGGGTGCCGGTCAGCAGCAGCACCGCCAGGGCGACCAGCACGGTGCCGCCGCTGGCCAGGACGGCCTCGCCGGCGCGGCCCAGGGCGGTACGCATGGCGAGCAGGGCGTCGGGGGTGCGGCGCAGCTGCTCGCGGTAGCGGGCGATCAGCAGCAGGGCGTAGTCGGTCGCCGCGCCGAAGACCAGCACGCTGGCGATGCCGGTGACCTGGCCGCCGGCGGGCAGGTCGACGCGCGGCAGCACCTGGTCGACCAGGGCCAGGGCGCTCTGCTCGGTGGCCGCGACCACCAGCAGCGGCACGAGCACGAGGACAGGACTGCGGTAGGTGACCAGCAGCAGCACCGCGACCACGCCGGCGGTGGCCAGCAGCAGGCGGGTGTCGGCGCCGTCGAAGACCCGGGTCAGGTCCGCGGTGAAGGCGGGGCCGCCGGTGACCTGCGCGCGGAGCCCGTCGGGGGCCGCCGAGGTGAGCTGCCGGCGCAGCGCGTCGACGTCGGCGACGGCCGCCTCCTCGGCGGCGGCGCCGGCCAGGCCCCGGTCCCGCAGGGGCAGGGGCACCAGGGCCACGGTGCCGTCGGGAGCCGGCTGCGGGGGAGCAAGCTGCCCGCCCGCGGCGAGGTCGGCCACCGACGCCGACGCCGCCGCGATGCCCGTGAGGTCGGCGGCGGTGAGCGCGTCCCCGTCCTCGCGCTCCCACACGACCAGGGCGGTCTGCGTGCCGGCGCCGGGGAAGCTCTCCCGGGCCCGTTCGACGCGCACGGACTCCACCTGCTCGCCCAGCCCGGTGCGTGAGCTCGGCGGCGCGGGCTCGGGGGCGGGGGGCAGGACCGCCGCGGCGACGCCGAGCACGGCCAGGACCAGGAGCAGCGCGGCCACCAGGCGGGAGCGCAGGAGGGCAGCAGCCAGCCGCACGGCGTATCCTCTCGATGACCAGGTATCTGCGCGGTCCAACATCTCGACGATCGAGAGAGTAGGTGGCATGGCCGGCGCTTGCAACACCCGCGAGGAGCTGGTGCGGCTGACGCAGCTGCTGGTCGTGGAGGGCACCAAGGTCGTGGGCGCGTTCGCGGCCCTGCACGGGCTGCACCAGACCGACGTCGAGGCCCTGACCCGGGTGCTGGTCGCCCAGCAGCGGGGGACGCCGATGACCGCGGGGGCGCTGGCCGAGGAGCTCGGCCTGACCACGGGGGCGATCACCTCGGTGGTCGACCGCCTCGAGCGCGCCGGGCACGTGACCCGGGTGCGCGACCACGCCGACCGGCGCAAGGTGCTCCTGCACTACTCGCCGGAGGGGCGGGCGCTGGCCGACGACTTCTTCGTCCCCCTGGCGCGGCGCAGCGCTGCCGCGATGGACCGGTTCACGCCCGAGGAGCTCGAGGTGGTCCGCCGCTACCTCGCCGTCACCGGCGAGGCCATGGCCGCGCACCGTCGGTCCCTGGCTCCCGCCGTCCCGGACGGCCCCGCGCCCGGTGCGCCACCCGCCCCCTGACGTCGGCCCGGGCGGCGCCACCGCGCAGCGGCGCAGGACAGCCCGTCCCCGGTCAGGTCGTGCCGGGCCACGTCGGCGCGCCGTGGTAGCCCTTGGCGCCGACCTGCCGGGCCAGCGGGCTGCGGGGGTCCTCGCCGGCGGCGAGGCTGTCCAGCAGGTGGCGGAAGTCGTACCGCGGCCGCCAGCCGAGCTCGCGCTGGGCCCGGCTGCTGTCGTACACCCGCTCGATCCCGTCGGGCACGCGCCAGCCCTGCTGCGCGTACAGCGCGGGCTGGTCGGGGAAGCGGCTGCGCACCAGGCCCGGCGCGTCCACGCGGAGCCGCGGCGCGTCCGCGCGGGTGAAGGGGGTCGGGGCGCTGACGACGTAGCGGGCGTGGCCCAGCGCCGGGGCTCGCTCGACGGCCAGCAGATGGGCGTCCACGACGTCCTGGAGGTCGACGCGGCGGTGCAGCAGCTCGTTCGCCTTGACGTTCGCGGCCGGCCCGGACCGGCGGACGTCCTCGCGGTCGTCGCCCTCCGGGAAGAATCGCGAGGCGCGCAGCACGACGACCGGCAGGCCCTCGTCCCGGGCGACGAGCTCGCCGAGGTCCTCGGCCGCGCGCTTGGTCGCCCCGTAGACGTTGCGCGGGACCGGCACGAGGTCCTCGTCGACCCACACCGCCGGCTCCCCGTCCGGCGGGGTGAGCGCGCGGCCGTACGTGCTCGTGGTGCTGGTGAGGACGAAGGCGCCCACCCCCGCGGCGGCGGACTCCTCGAGCAGGGCGAGGGTGCCGGTGACGTTGGTGTCGACGAAGTCCTGCCGGCTCGACGTGCGGACGTCGGGCTTGTGCAGCGTCGCGGTGTGCAGGACCGCGCCCGCCCGGGACACCGCCTCGCGGACGAGGGCGCGGTCGGTCACCGAGCCGACGAGGTCGGTCGTGGGTGACGGCCTGGCGTCCAGGCCGACGACGTCGCGGCCCTGCGTGCGCAGGACGCGGACCAGGGCCTCGCCGAGGTGGCCGGAGCTGCCGGTGACCAGGAGGCGCATGCGGTCATGCGTAGCAGGCGCGGCCGCTCGTCCGGGAGCGCCGGGTCCGGGTCGGGCCGGCCGCAGCGGCCGGCGTCAGCCGGCGAGGACGGCGAGGTCGGCGACGACGGCGCGGTGGTCGCTGCCGGGCACCGCCGCCTCGCGCTGCGACAGCACCACGAGGCGTCCGCCGCGGCCGTCGCGGACGAGCACGTGGTCCAGCGCCAGGACGGGCAGCGCCTGCGGCCAGGTCGCGGACAGCCCGCGGCCGCGCTCCTCGGCGGCGTCCCGCAGCCCCTCGTCCAGCAGCCCCCGGAACAGCGGGAGGTCGCGGTCGCCGTTCAGGTCGCCCGCCACGACCATCGGCAGCGGCTCGGCGCCGACCTCGGTGCGCAGCCCCTCCAGCGACGCCCGTCCCTCGTCCTCGTAGCCGTCCACGGGTGGCAGCGGGTGGGCGCCGCGCAGCCGCACCTCGACGCCCGCGACCTCGACGACCGCCCGGGGCTGCGGCAGGCCGGGGACCGCCTCGGTGCGGCCGGCGTCGCGCAGCGGCAGGCGGCTGAACAGCTCGACGTCACCCGGGTGACCGGACGCGGTCGTGTACGGCAGCTCCTCGAGCACGCCCGCGCGGCGCAGCGCCTCGAGCACCCGTGGGCGCAGCTCGACCACGACGAGGACGTCGGCCTCCAGCGCGCGCAGCGCTGCGGCCGCGTGCTCCAGGTCGGGGTTGGTGGACAGCACGTTCGCCGTCACCACCCGCAGCCGGGGCGCGTCGGCTGCCGCCGCCGGCACCGGCGCCGCACCCAGCCCCGGTGCCACGACCAGCAGGTGGGCCGCCACGAGGCCGGCGGCGACGAGGCCGAGGACCGCGTCGCGCCGCAGCGCCGCCACCGCGAGGACCAGCCATGCCGGGAGCAGGACCAGCGGGAGCCCGACGAGGAGCACCGCGACGTACGGTCCGGAGCTCCAGCCGCTCAGGCGCAGGACCACCACGGCAGCGAGCGCGGCGGCCAGCAGCCGCAGCGCCAGCAGGCCGAGCGCGCGCCCGGCCCGCCGACCGTCCCGGCGGCTCAGGCCGGACCCGGCGGCCGGTCGGCGCGGCGGCCGCCCGGGACCGGCGGCGAGACGGCGACGTGGCCGCTCGGCACGTGGCCGAGGACGGGACTGCCCGCGACCACCAGCGTCGCGTGCCGCCACGGCTCCTCCCGGCGCAGGAAGGGGTGCTCCTCCCGCTCCCAGTCGGCGACGAGCTGCAGCTGCTCGGCCGACCCGCCGTCACGGCCGAGGAGGCGACGGGCGGCGTCGTCCCGGTCGACCTGCACCCAGATTCCGGCGTCCAGCAGGGACGCCAGCTCCCCGCGCAGGACCCCCGTCCCCTCCACCCACACGGTGTCCAGGCCCGCGGGCACGGTGATCGACCCGGGGCGGCCGCGCCGCTCCCACGCCTGCGGGCGGTGGTCGACCGCCGCACCCCGGCGCAGGGGCTCCAGCACGTGCGCGGCCAGCAGCCCCGCCCAGTCGAAGAACGCGTGGTGCCAGGCCACGTCGTCGGTGTGCACCACCGACGACGACGGCACCTCGGCCCGGAGCCGGTCGACCAGCGTGGTCTTCCCCGCTCCGCCGCGCCCGTCGACCGCGACGATGCGCGGCCGCCCGACCGGCGTGCCGGCGGCGTCGTGGAGCCGGCGGACCAGCTCGGCCGGGGAGGCGGTGCGCCAGGGTCCTGCCGGCGGCTCGCCGGGCTCGAGCCTCACCGGCCCGCCCCCGGAGGGCGGGCCGCGGGGGTGCGGGGGAGGTCCGTCTCGGCGACCACGTCGAGGAGCCTAGGGCGCGGCGAGGGCCCGACCTGGGCAGCGGCCGCCGGCGGGCCCGGGCGCGGTCCCCGTCCGACGAGCACCGGCCGGCGTGCAACCGTGCCGCCGTACCGTGCGTGTCCCTGCTGTGAGCGCCCCGGAGTCGTCCTACGACGAGTTCTACGCGGCCACGGCGACCGCGACCGTCCGCGCCCTGCACGCGCTGGTCGGCGATCTCGCCGAGGCCCAGGACGTGGTGCAGGAGGCGTACGCCCGGGCCTGGCAGCGCTGGTCGACCCTGCAGGCGTACGACGTGCCCGAGGCGTGGGTCCGCCAGGTGGCCTGGCGGCTCGCGGTGTCGCGCGACCGGCGGGCCAGGGTCGGGCTGGGCAAGCTGCGGCGTATCGGGCCGCCGCCCGACGTGCCGGGCCTGGACGCCGACCGGGTGGCCCTCGTCCAGGCGCTGTCGCGGCTCCCGGAGGCCCAGCGCCGGGCGGTCGTCCTGCACCACGTCCTCGGGCTGCCGGTCGCCGAGGTCGCCGCCGAGGTCGGTGCCCCGGAGGGCACGGTCAAGGCCCGCCTGTCCCGCGGCCGCGCCGCGCTCGCCGTCCTGCTGTCCGACGAGGAGCCCTCCCGTGCCTGAGCCCCTGGACGACCTCGCGGGCGAGCTGTCCGTGCTGCGCCACGGCCCAGCCGTCGTGCTGCCCGGGGCCGCGGCCGCCCGCGCCCGCGGCGACCAGCGCCGACGGCGCCGGCGGACCGGGCTGGTGGCGGCCGGGCTGGTCCTCGCGGTGGGGGCGCTGCCGGTCGCGGCGACGCTGCGGGAGCCGGGCGTCGAGCGGCTGGGCGTCCCGGCCGCGGCCCCGGCCCCGTCGCTGGAGGACGGCCTGCTCGCGCCGCAGGACCTCGCGGCGGTGCAGGCCGGGACCTGGGAGCCGGACCCGTCCGGCGGCACCCCGGTTCTCCCCGCCGGCTGCGACGCAACCGCGCCCACCGGCGGCCCGGACGCCGCGCTGCGCGCCTCGGCCGGTCCGCGGCGGGCCGTCGTCCGCCAGCACCTGGTCCGCTACGCCACGGGCGAGCAGGCCGCTGCGGCCTTCACCGCCCTGCGGGACGCCCTCGCCGACTGCGGGGACGGCGCCCGGACGACCCGGGTCCTCGAGGGGGTGCCGGGCACGTCCGACACGCGGTTCTACGCCGAGCGGGTCGGCGCCACCGGCAGCGTGCCGTTCGCCGTGGAGCGCGTGGGGCCGGTGGTGGGGGCCGTCCTGGTCGGCGCGCAGCGGGTGTCGGGACCGGTCGCGGACGTCACGGCCCTGCCGGCCCTGGCGGACGCCGCCGCCGGGGCCCTGGCCCGCGCGCAGCGCGAGCGCGACCAGGACTGAGCGCCCTCGCGCGTGAGCGGCACGACCGCCGGGCGAGCGGCCCGACCGGGGCGAGGAGCACCACGGGGCAGGTCGCCCGGGTCGTGCTCGGCGCCGACCCGGCGCTCCGGCCCGGACGGACGCGTCAGGCGACCGGGACGTCGGTCAGCCGGAACGCCACGTCCGAGCTGGTCACCGCGGTGCTCTGCAGGGTGACGGTCGGGCCGGTCGGCACCCGGGGGTAGACCACGCTCGCCACCAGGGTCTGGCCGGCGAGCAGCGAGCCGCCGAGCCCCAGCCCGCACGCGCAGACCCGCGGGGAGGGGGCCGCGGTGACGGGGACGAAGAGCGGGAAGACGGCCGTGCTTCCTTGCAGCAGCACCGTCCCCCGGGCGGTGTCGCCCCCGTCGGTGACGCCGAAGTCCCTCGGGTCGCGGAACGTGCCGAGCATCAGCGGGGACGGCGGGAGCCCGGGCGCGCCGGGCGCCGGCCGGGCCGTGATCTCCACGTCGACGACCAGGTGGCCCTGGACCCGGCGGGCCTGCGCGGCCCGGACGTCGAAGGGCCAGCCGTTGCCGGTCTCCACCACCACGCCGTCGGCGCCGGGCGCGGTCAGCTCCGGTGCGGGCGGCAGGGCGGTGTCGCGGGCGGGCGGGGGCGAGGCGGACAGCGGCGAGGACACGGTCAGCGCGACGCGGCGGTTGCGGGCCCGCGCCTGCGGGCTGGTGCCCTCGACGGCGGGCTCGCTCTCGCCCCGCCCCTCGACGGTGAGCGGGTAGTCCCCACCCAGCAGCGGGTCCAGCGCGTCCGCCACGGCCTGCGCCCGCCGCCGCGACAGGTCCAGGTTGTAGGCGTCGGCGCCCTGGTCGTCGGTGTGCCCCACCACGGCCACCGGCCCCGGCTCGCGGGTCTGCAGGTCGGCGACGGCCGCGCGCAGCACCGCGTCGGCCTGCGGGGTGAGCCGAGCCGAGTCGAGCGCGAACAGGACGTCGGCCGCCAGGGCGACCTGCGCCTGCTCGGCGGTGGCCTCGGTCCGCAGCGACCCGGACAGGTCCTCCGAGTACGCCTCCAGCGGCCGGACGGCGGCGTCGGCCACCGCGTCGAGCGCCAGGGGCTGCGGCTCGCCGGACCCGCCCGGCGCGACCGGCGGCGGGACCGGTCCGTCGACGACGGGCAGCGCGTCGACGAGCCCGGTGCGCGGCACCAGCACGGCGAGCTCGCCGACGTCGGCGGGCGGCGCGGCGAACACCGCCTGCAGCCGGCTGGGCCGGCCCGGCTCCGGGTCCCGGAAGGGCGAGTACGCCGTGGTCAGGCCCTCGCCCTCGGCGTCGCGCGCGAGCAGGTGCGCCCGGTCGCCGCGCAGGTCCAGCAGGCGCAGCGCGCCCGCCGGGCCCCGGCGGTCCTCGTTCGACGGGTCCAGGAACGCGTTGCGCAGCAGCGGCGGGTCGGTCGAGCCCGGGTCCTGCGTGCCGGCCGCGACGTCGAGCGTCAGGACCACCAGCTCGCCGACGCCGGCCGGACCCGGTACGCGCGTGAGGGGGTGCAGCCCCACCTCGATCGTCCCGCCGGGCACCGGCAGGGTGCGCTGCACGACCGGGGTCGTGCTCTGCACCGGGGCGTCGGCGGTCCCGCTCGGCGCAGGGGCCGCGGCGGGGGAGTCCGCGGCCGCGGGCGGGGGTGCCGGCTCGCCGCCGCCCGTGCAGGCCGGCAGGGCCAGCGCCAGGACGAGCAGGGCCGAGGCGTGCGGCGTGCGGGCTCCTGACACGGACGTGCTCCCTCCCGCGCCGGCTGCGGCGGCGACGCGCCCCAGCATGCCCTGCCGGACCCCGCCCGCCGCCGCCCCGACGCCTGCACAGGGGGGCGAGCAGCCGGTCCCTCCGCGTGATCTCGGCGCCCCCGGCCCGTCCGGGCGCCGTCAGCCGGCACGACGGCCCGGGGCGGGGGGCGCGGACGGCCGGACCTGCGGCAGCATCACGCCGGCGGGGCACGGCGTCCCGCAGGAGGGGGCGACATGGCCGAGGTGCTGCTGTTCCACCACGCGCAGGGGCTGACGCCGGGGGTGCGGGCCTTCGCCGACCGGCTGCGCTCGAACGGGCACGTCGTCCACCTGCCCGACCTGTACGAGGGCCGCGTGTTCGACGACCTCGACGCGGGCGTGGCGCACGCCCGGCGGGTCGGCTTCGACGTGCTCCTGGAGCGCGGCCGGGCCGTTGCCCAGGGCCTGCCCGCGGAGCTCGTCCACGCCGGGTTCTCGCTCGGGGTCCTGCCGGCGCAGGCCCTGGCGCAGACCCGGCCGGGCACGCGCGGCGCTCTGCTGATCGACGCCTGCTTCCCGACCTCCGAGCTCGGCGACGGCTGGCCCGCCGGGGTGCCGGTGCAGGTGCACGGCATGGACGCGGACCCGTTCTTCGCCGAGGAGGGCGGCGACCTCGACGCCGCGCGCGCCCTGGTGGCGCAGGCCCCGGACGACGCGGAGCTGTTCGTCTACCCGGGCGGGCAGCACCTGTTCGCCGACAGCAGCCTGCCCGGGCACGACCCGCAGGCTGCGGCCCTGCTCACCGACCGCGTGCTCGCGTTCCTGGCCCGCCTGGGGTGATCGGCGGCCGTCAGGCGAGCTCGTGCGCCTGCAGGTCCTCGAGCCGGACGACGTCCAGCGCCCGCGCGTGCGACGCCGCGAGCACGACCGGCGGCGCGACGCCGTCGAGGAACGCCTCCTGCCAGCGGCTCGCGCACAGGCACCAGCGGTCGCCGGGCACCAGGCCGGGGAACGACGGGCCGGGCCGGGTGAGGTCGTTGCCCCGCGCGGCGGAGTAGCGCAGGAAGGTGTCGGAGACGACGGCGCACACCGTGTGCGAGCCGGTGTCGTCCGGCCCGGTCTCGCAGCAGCCGCTGCGCGTCCAGCCCGTCATCGGATCGGTCCCGCAGGTCTCGAGCTCCCCGCCCAGCACGTTGGTCGTCATGCGGCGGCCCTACCCGCTCGCGCCCGGCCCACCGGTGGGCGGTCAGTCCTCGTCGGGGTCCGGTGCGTCCCGCAGGTCGTCGACGACGAAGGTGCTGAGCACGGGGGCCCGGTCGCGGTAGGCCGCGCGGCCGACCATGTGGGCGGCGACCGGGGCGGTGACCAGCTGCAGCGCGGCGACGAGCAGGAGCATGGCGCGGTCCCCGCCGTCGTCGAGGACCAGGGCCACGCCGCCGCACACGAGCAGCACGCCCAGGCACGAGGGCTTCGTGGCCGCGTGCATCCGGCTGAAGACGTCGGGGAAGCGCACCAGCCCGATCCCGCCGAGGATCGTCAGCGCCACGCCCGCGAGGACGAGGCACCAGCCGGCGGCGTCGAGGATCACCGGCCCCCCCTCCGCTCCACGAAGCGCCCCACCGTGACGGTGCCGACGAAGCCGAGCAGGGACACGGCGACGAGCACGCCCAGGAACTCGGTGCGCCCGGTGTCGGCGGCCCCGACCGCGATGCCCCCGACCATGCAGAGCAGCAGGTGGTCCAGCGCCACCACCCGGTCGGGCACCGAGGGGCCGAGCACCAGGCGGGTGAGGGTGAGCACCGCCGCGATCGCGAGGCCCGACAGCGCGACGAGGGCGACGGCGCTCACGGGCGCACCCCGAGGGCCCGGCTGGCGGCACGCTCGAGCCGGTCGAGGTCGCGGCGCACGCTCGGCAGGTCCTGGGCGTCCGGCCCCAGGTCGAGGACGTGCACGTGGAGCAGGCGCCGGGCGCGGTCCACCTCGAGGGTCAGGGTGCCGGGGGTGAGCGAGATGCTGTTGCCGAGCAGGGTGAGCAGCCGTTCGTCGCTGCCGGGCACCTGCACCGCGATGACGCCGGGGTGCAACGAGGTGCTGGGGCGCAGGACCTGCAGGGCCACCGCCACGCTGGAGCGCACGAGCGCGTCGACGAACACCAGGGCGAAGCGCAGCAGCCCGGCGGGCGACAGGCGCCCCTCCGCGTGCGGGCGCTCGCCCGGCAGCAGGGCGGCGACCGCGGCGCCCAGCACGAGCCCGCCGAGCACGTTGGCCACCGAGATCGACCCCCAGAGCGCGACCCAGACGGCGGTCAGCCACAGGACGCGGCTCATCGGGTCTCCCCCCGGTCGAGCACGGCCTGCACGTAGCCCTCGCGGTCGAGCAGGTCGTCCGCCGCGCGCGCGCTCAGCCCGTACAGCGGACCCGCGATCACCGTGATCAGCAGCCCGCCGACGACCGCGGTCGCCGCGGCGCCCAGCATCGGCCGCGGGGTGCGCTCGACGCCGACGTCCACGGCGTCCTCGGTGTCGGCGTCCGGCACGACGGGCGCGACCGGGCCCCAGAAGACCTGCACCCAGACCCGCCCGACGGCGTACAGGGTGAGCAGCGAGGTCACCAGCGCGGCGACGACGGCGACGACGGCCAGCACGCCGCCGTCCTCGAGACCGGCCTGCAGCAGCCCGAGCTTGGCGACGAAGCCCGACAGCGGCGGGATGCCGGCCAGCGACAGGGCGGGCAGCAGGTAGAGCACGGCGAGCACCGGCGCGACGTGCTGCAGGCCGCCGCTGCGGGCCAGCGACGAGGTGCCCTCGCGGCGCTCGATGAGCCCGGCGACGAGGAACAGCGTCGTCTGCACGACGATGTGGTGGACGGTGTACAGGACCGCGCCGGCCAGGCCCGCGGCGCTGTACAGCCCGAGCCCCAGCAGCATGTAGCCGATGTGGCTGACGATCGTGAAGGACAGCACGCGCTTGATGTCGTCCTGCACGAGCGCTCCGAGGATGCCCACCACCATCGTGAGCACGGCGATCACGAGCAGCGCCGCGGCGATGGTGCTCTCGCCGGGGAACAGCAGCGTCTGCGTGCGGATGAGCGCGTACACGCCGACCTTGGTGAGCAGCCCGGCGAACACCGCGGTGACGGGTGACGGCGCGGTCGGGTAGGAGTCGGGCAGCCAGGAGAACAGCGGGAAGATGGCGGCCTTGATGCCGAGCACGACGAGCATCGTCAGGCCGAGCGCGACGCGCACGCCCTCCGGCAGGTCCTGCAGGCGCACCGACGCGTCCGCCAGGTTGACCGTGCCGGTCGCGGCGTAGACCAGCCCGATCACGGTCACCAGGAGCACGGAGGCGACCAGGCTGACCACGACGTACGTCATGCCGGCCCGCACCTGCTCGGCGCCGCCCGACAGCGTGAGCAGGACGTACGACGCCACGAGCATGACCTCGAGGGCGACGAACAGGTTGAACAGGTCGCCGGTCAGGAAGGCGAGCGAGATGCCGGCGGCGAGCACGAGGTAGCAGGGGTGGAAGACCGCCCGCGGCAGCTTCTCGCCGTCCGAGGTGCCCTGCCCGACGGCGTAGACGAGGACCGCGAGCAGCACGAGCTGCGAGACCAGCAGCAGCAGCGTCGACAGCCGGTCGCCCACCAGGGAGATGCCGGCCGGCGCCGCCCAGCCGCCGGACTGCACGACCAGGGTCCCGTCGCGGTCGGCGGTGGCGAGCAGCACGGCCGCGACGGCGCTGGTGCCGGTGAGCACGAGCAGCGACAGCAGGCGCTGCAGCAGGGCGAAGCGCCCGAGGACCATCGACAGGCCCGCCGCGACGAGCGGCAGGACGACCGGCAGGGGCAGCAGGACGCGGGTCATGCGTCGTCCTCCTCGTCGGCGCGGTCCGCGGCGCGGGCAGCCAGCCGGCGCGCCTCCTCCCGCTCGCCGAGCGACTGCACGCGCCGGTCCTCCACGTCGTCCTGCACCTCGTCGGCGTCGGTGAGCAGCCAGCTGCGGTAGGCCATCGCGAGCAGGAAGGCGGTGACGCCGAAGGTGATGACGATGGCGGTGAGGACCATCGCCTGCGGCAGCGGGTCGGCGGTGGGACCGACCTCGGCCGTGTCGCCGGACGACACGAAGGCCACCAGCCCGGCGGGCCCGCCGGCGTGCAGCAGCAGCAGGTTGGCGCCGTGGCCGAGCAGGCCGAGGCCGAGCACGACGCGGGTCAGGGTGCGCTGCAGGAGCAGGTAGGTGCCGACCGCGTACAGCACGCCGATGAGCAGCGCGACGGCCAGGTTGCCCGTCACTGCTCGGCCTCCGCGCCCAGCGTGCGCAGCAGGGCCAGCACGACCCCGACGACGACGAGGAAGACGCCGGTGTCGAAGGCGAGCGCGCTGGTCACGTTGGCCTCGCCCAGCAGCGGCAGGTCGAGGACCACCTTGCCGCTGCGCAGGAAGTCCAGGCCGAGCACCCAGGACGCCGCGCCGGTCAGCCCGGCGAGCACGATCCCGAGCCCGAGCGGCACCGCGGGGTCGACGGGCACGGCCTCGGCGAGGCCGTCGCGCCCGCGGGCCACGAAGCGCAGGGTGAAGGCGGTCCCGCACACCAGGCCGCCGACGAACCCGCCGCCCGGCTGGTTGTGGCCGGCGAACAGCAGGTAGACGCCGAACACGAGCACGGTGGGGAAGACCAGGCGCACGCTGGTCTCCAGGATGAGGGAGCGGCGCACGCTCACGGCTGCGCCACCTCCTCCTGGCGGCGGCGGCCCAGCACCAGGCTGGAGACGCCGAGCGCGGCGACGGCGAGCACGGTGATCTCGCCGAGCGTGTCGAGCCCGCGGAAGTCGACGAGGATCACGTTGACGACGTTGCTGCCGCCGCCCTCGGCGTAGCTGCGGTCGAGGTAGGCCTGCGACGCGGTCGGCGGCGCGGTGCGCGCCTGCGCGCTGACGAGCACGGCCGTGGTGACGAACGCGCCGACGCCGACCGCGACCGAGGCGCGGGCCAGCTGGCTCAGGCGCAGCCGGTGCGGCTCGAAGGAGGCGGGCAGCCGCCGCAGCACGAAGACGAACAGCACCAGGGTGAGCGTCTCGACGAGGAACTGCGTCAGCCCGAGGTCCGGGCCGCCCTGGAGCACGAACAGCACGGCGACGCCGTAGCCGACGGCGCCGAGGTAGAGCACGGCGGTGAAGCGTCGGTGGGCCCGGGCCGTGACGACCGCGGCGACGGCGATGGCGACGGCCACGCCGCCCTGCAGGGGGCTGTCCCACAGCCGCAGGTCGCCGGTGACGCGCGTGCCCGACCAGAAGGCCGCGCCGGGCAGCACGACCAGGGTCACGAGCACGGTGCCGAGGTAGACCGGCAGCGAGCCGGTCTGCACCACCCGCGTGGTGCGCAGGGCCAGCCCGTCCACGCCCGCGACGGTGCGGTCGTACGCGTCGTCGGCGTCGACCCGGCCGGTCACCCGGTGCACGGAGCGCTGCAGGGCGCGGACCGGCTCGCGGAACGCGAACAGGGCCGCGGCGCCGCCGAGGGTCGCGGCCGACAGCAGCAGCGCCGGCCCGAGCCCGTGCCACAGCGCGAGGTGCTCCTCCTCGCCGCCGTAGGTCCCGGCGTACGCCTGCACGAGCGGGTCGACCAGGCCGGGCGCGAGGCCGAGCACGACCCCGGCCGCACCGAGCACCACGACCGGGGCGAGCAGCGCGGGGGAGGGGGAGTGGGGCACGGTGTCGGGCACGCCGGGCTTGCGGGCGAAGGCGCCCCACACGTAGCGCGCGCTGTAGGCGCCGGTGAGCACCGAGCCGAGGAACAGGCCGGCGAGCACCACGAGGTCGCCCGGGCCGCCGTGCAGGAACGCCTCGTACGCCGCCTCCTTGGAGATGAAGCCGAGCAGCGGCGGGACGGCGGCCATCGACGCGGCGGCCGAGGCCGCGGCGACGGCCAGCACGGGCATCCGGCGCCCCAGGCCGGACAGCTCGCGCAGGTCGCGGGTGCCCGTCGAGTGGTCGACCACGCCCACCGACAGGAACAGCGTCGACTTGAACAGCCCGTGCGCGAGCAGCAGCGCGGCGCCCGCCGTCGCCGCCTCCCGGGTGCCGGCCCCCATCAGCACGATCAGGAAGCCCAGCTGGCTGACGGTGCCGAAGGCCAGGAGCCGCTTGAGGTCGGTCTGGCGCAGCGCGCGCCACCCGCCGACGAGCATCGTCGCGACGCCGACGGTGAGCACGAGGGGCCGCCAGGGGGCGACGCCGGCGAAGGCGGGGGCCAGCAGCGCGACGAGGTAGACGCCGGCCTTGACCATCGCGGCGGCGTGCAGGTAGGCCGACACCGGCGTCGGTGCGGCCATGGCGGCGGGCAGCCAGGGGTGGAACGGCACCTGCGCGCTCTTGGTGAAGGCACCGACGAGCACGCAGACCAGCGCCACCGGCACGACCTCGCCCTGCGGCGGGTCGGCGAGCAGCTGCGTGATCGACGTGGTGCCCGCGGCCTGTCCGAGCAGGATCAGCCCGACGAGCATGACGAGCCCGCCGAAGGTCGTCACCAGCAGGGCCTGCACGGCGGCCCGGCGGCTCTCCTCCTGCTCGTCGGAGAAGCCGATGAGCAGGAACGAGGTGACGCTGGTCAGCTCCCAGAAGACGTAGAGCAGCAGCAGCCCGTCGGCGAGCACCAGCCCGAGCATCGCCCCCGCGAACGCGACGAGCACGCCGGCGAAGCGGCCGACGCCCGCCTCGCCCTCGGAGAAGTAGCGCGCGCAGTACAGGAAGACCAGCGAGCCGACGCCGGACACCAGCACGACCATGAGCAGCGACAGCGGGTCCAGCCGCAGGTCGACGGTGAGCCCGAGGCCGGGCACCCAGGCGGTCGACTCCTGGACCGGCCGGCCGGCCAGCACGTCCGCCGCGCGGGTGGCCGCCCACACCGAGGTCGCCAGCGGGGCGACGGCGACGAGCAGGAAGACCCGGCGGCCGGCGCGGGCACCCACCCAGGGCGCGACCAGGGCGAGGACGAGGTGCAGGACCAGCAGCGCGGTCAACGGCACCTCCGGGTCAGGTCAGGACGAGGGACCTCCCCGGGCGGCCTGGGAGCCGGCGGTGGAGGACGCCGACCAGACTTCCCGGCACACCGGGCACGACAGTACCGGTGCCGATCACCGGGTCGTCGGCTGCCTGTCGCGGAGCCGGCGCACGACGCGGACCACCACGTAGAGGACCAGGGCGCCGAGCAGGACCTGCGTGACCGGCGTGACGTACGCCGACACCTGCTGCCAGCGCTCGCCGAGGCGGTAGCCGGCGAACACGAGCAGCGCGTTCCAGCACCCGC
>JAABUN010003863.1_pt1 | contig 21901 bp, 25 predicted proteins | sample 5559311 | NCBI WGS metagenome assembly JAABUN01 (sample SAMN10711877, study PRJNA513370) | rock metagenome | isolation source: Antarctica rocks | place: Antarctica: Victoria Land, Siegfried Peak sud
CACAAACCCCCCCCAAAACCCCTTAAAAACAATAGTACAATAGATACAATCACCCACCCAACATACAAGAGCGTAGAATTAGAGTCCACCAAAACGTACAACGTTATTACTAGCGGAGGAGTATGTACATATCTAACTTATAACTTATAACTAATAAGCTTTGCAGTAACTACTACCATCACGCATCTAGGACGAATTCGTTCCTAGGATTTCTATGTCTCAAGATCTGAATTGGACTTACTAGCAGACCCGACCAAACCCGACCTGACCTGACCACTATGGCCTTAGGAAACACGTGATTCGCCTGCGTCTCCGATACTGAAATCCGTCTCCCGCTCTACCCCTCAGCTCCTTTCTTAATACTCAACTTCCTCTTTCAAATTCCCCCTCCCATCTTCCCCCTCCCATCCCACAACCCCCTCCTTTCCCCAATCACCAGAACCCCATCTCACTCCCCCTCCCCCGTTCTTCCCCTCTTTCCCATTTTCCCTCGGTCCCTAATCCCCCCGCCCTACCTCGAAGTGACATCCAAAACCGTCACCGTAATTCTATATAATGAAACATATAGATTGAGATCACGTCCGTTGTTAATAAAGACGAAGACGAAGACGAAGACGACAATGAAGACAAAGATAAAGATGAAAACGAAAACGGAAACGGAAACGAATACGAAGACTCCTCCCTGGATATATCGAGGGTAGTAAGTAGCATGTCGAAGGTATATGTTTAAATTAACATCAACGAATACTAGTCGCGAACAGGGGTATTGATCTATCGTGTAGTGATAGGGAGAAGAATTCTATTAGAAAAGTCCTAGTCCACAGGGTGTCGTCTATAAAATGCGTACATTGGTGAAGGATAGAAGCCGTCCTTAGCGAAGTGACGTTCCAAACCAAAGTTTTACCGTGTGCAAAATCAATGTCATTGGTGTGCTGCAAGACCCTGACCCCGACCCCGCGAATTGCAGCAAAGTTGCTGACTTTGTTACGCCTATATAACTATGCTACCTAATATTCAACGCTTATAATATATAACTAAGTAGGCTAAAAGATACGTATTTATCTAAGGTATCTAATACTTTAAAAATTATAGAAATCCGTCTACATACGTGGAAGATATAACTGATTTTATAAGTATGTCGAGCCTACATTTTTGCTGCAATTCGTGGGGTTGGGGTCAGGGTCTTGCAGCACACCAATGACATTGATTTTGCACACGGTAATTTCCGATCCTTCTACAGCTTTACCGGCCTGCCACCCCAACCCTGCCTATTCCCATCCTGCCCGTCCTTCCGTCCAAATCCATTGCACCGTTTTCCCCTTTTACTTCGAACGCCGAAGTCCCCGCGATTCACTTCGTGATCGGTCATCATCCTGCATGTGGAGCATGATGTCGTCGACATCGATACCCATTTTCAAGCGCGAGAACCTTCTCTTCACGTGTCCGACGATGGAGGGGGGCTTCGCGGAGCCTGTCGCAGTCGTGACTGTGCTGAAAGATGGGTTGTAGCTCTTGTTGGCGAAGGGCAACGGTAACGGTCCGACTGGTATCTGTTGGGTATTCCGTGGATTGAAGCTATGTGTGAAGTGAGAAGAGTCGCATTGCGAAAACTCAGGGTAAACTAGACCTTTAGAACCCAGCGCAGTCCTGGAATGAGAGCCACCAACCGCTTCGATGTCTGAGGGATCTGGAGAAGGTGGAGCTACAAGGCTATCGGTGGCTCCATCTTGATGCCAAGATGAGTGGGTCGTAGCGGCGGCCTCGAAGTCGCTAGCGACTTCCAAGGCACGAAACGCATCCATACTCTGAGTCGGGCGGGTATGCATCTGGACAAGATCGATCGTATCGCTCTTGCTGATATCGTACGGGGAAATGCGTGCTTGATAACATGAGGAAGAAATGTCGGTATCGTGTGTAATAAAAGATGGGTATGATGAAAGGACAGGGTCGCTTATATACTGTTGTCGTCCGGCTGACATGATTGCACCACTGTTCGTCTGTTGATTCGAAACACTTCCGATGGGTAAAGAATATCTCTCGCTACTTTGACAGAGCGCATCATTTGCAAGCTGATGTGCGGGCTCCTCGCTCAATTCCAGTCTCTGTTGAAGGGCGGCAATCGCATGGGAATCCCATATGAGATCTGCGGTTCGAGGGTCAGGGTTCCATGGACATACTTGTCGCCAGAAGTCGAGGACGCTGGGTTGTAACAGAAGACCCCGGATGACTTTATTGGGGTCCCACTCGTTGATGGTCTTGAAGTATCTGTAGTGCTGGCTATCGATATGGTTGAGCCGGTCTGCATTCGTGGTAAAGACTGAGGTGCAGAACCCACACCCGTAATATCTTTTCTTGAGGCAGACTCTCCATTTGTCAGCGAGGGCGGAAACCTCGTACATACCATGAGTCTTTAGATGATTGGTAAGCCCTAACTTCCTTGTGTACCTTCGATCCTTGTCCGGTTTGTCGGCACACAGCTTTGCATCGTGTGTTTCGAGATGTTCGGAAGTTGGGTTGAGAAAGCCGCAGAAAGCGCAACACGAGACCGAGTCAACGGTCTCCAACGGGCCTTTCGGCATACACATGTAGCCTCTTTCATGCTTCTCCTTCTCGTGCCGCTTCCAACCATCGCAGGTGGAGATTGGTGAGGGGTTTGTGCAGACAGTACACCAATGTCGATGACCTGTCCCTAAGGGTGGGCGTGAATTTTCTCTCGATAGGTCAACGAATGAGTTGGCGCGGCTCAATGAGCTTCGGAGAGTGTTTTCACTGGCATTGGCGCTAGCGTAGAGGGAAAGCCCACCAGGAATGCTACCGGCCAACCCTATCACTGGAGCTGGAGTATCTAGCCAGGACTCCGGGGTCAAGCTTGCCGTGTATTGGTGAAAGTCATTGTCGGCGTTCCCGGGGGAAACTTGAGAATTATCTAGACTCCCTGACGGCTTTGTCAATTTCAATTTTCACCACAATGGGTGAAACGTCAAGCATGTACCTCGGCGACAAACTTTTAAGCAGGCGAGGATGTCTGCATCTCGGCAGTCCTTCAGCGTCGACAGCGCAGTCAGTTGTTGTATAGAGAGCTCTTTCGAGTGGGACGATTGTTCATGATTAGGATCTAGAAATCGTAGGACTGATAAAAAGTTGATGATCTTTGCATCGTCGAAGTCTTGGAGGATCGTAGCGGCCGCTTGTTGAGACGATGAGGGAAAGATCTGACAGTTAGAATCACCTGAGGAGACACTGGCTTTGCGCAATTCGGCGCCTGGCTCTAATAGCTTAGAATGGACCGAGCCGCTACCCTGGAAATTGTCCAGGGTACCATTGTCTTGTAAAGATCGTGAGGTCGAAGACACGAGTTCCAAGTTGTCGGAGCCCATAGGCGCCGACTAGATACTTCAAGAAGCTGTCGAAGAAGATGCAGCATGTCCTGACGATATATACTATCCTGACGTCCATTTGGGACGCGTAGATACATTCTGAATGGACGTCAGATCACCTCGTTTTTAAAAATGTGCGTAAAGTGGGAGATGAGCATCTTGCGGTGGGGTTTTAGTCTTCCTTGATTGGCCATGTCATGAGCATGGCAGGCACTAATGCATCCGACGTTTTAGGTCAGCCCCAATACCCAGCCCTGACAGGTTCTGCGGACCATTGACACTACCTTGGTGGTCAATGGGGGCTAGAAAATAAGGCTGTAGAATCATACTTGTATGGTAAGTTAGCCTTTCATACCAATTCCATGTCAATTGATCAAATCGCACTCACAGAATGCGTCATCAGCTGGCTATCGCGAAGCTTTGAGTGCACTAGTATGTCATGCGGTCAGATGTTGATTGCTTGGGTAAAGGACAATGAATATTGTTCGGCAGCCTCAATCTCTGATAGCGGCGGCCAGAGACTAGTTACCGGTCTGATCGACAATCCATGCCCCTGCATTTCTTACCCCTGTATGCCACGTTGTTTGGCGCACCCTACTCATGGCCCTGCATTCCGCTGTGTCGATAAGGTGAAGGCGTTTAGAATCCGCACTAGCCTCCAAGTAAGCAATGGCCACGTGGAAAAAGGCTTTCTTCCGATCGCAGTAGTAACGCATTTGGTGTGGTGGAAGTGCTCCGTACGGATTAGAACATTCTCCCATGCCCGAGACTTATTGGCCAACAGATCTGCATTCAGTGACGCCATCAGCGAAAGCTTTCCTGGTACGGGGACAGCCCGGTCTCTCGCTTCCAACTCAGTCATTTTACATCAAGCGACCAATCCTGCCAGATGATCTGAATGATCTAGGGCGAAAGCAGTAAGTGAGAGACAGCTGTGGGTACTCCATCGTCGAGTGTTGCCCGCTCCCTCCGCGAAGTCCGAGAGTAACGTGGAATGTGGCGCCGATGTTGGCTGTTTGATATCTATGCATCAACCTCATGCAGGTTCATCCCACGTCGATGATGCATGATGATATTACCAAGACAAGACGGTAAACGTAAGATAGGAACGAGACCGTTGTCAACTGTCCTTGTGATCAAGTCAAGATCCTGACCAGGTCAAGCTACCGGTCCATGGTGCAATGAGATCAATCTCCAATGACGAAGAGTGACTAAACATGACTGTCGAGTCAGCGTTCGCGTTATCAGCCCAGCCTGTGCAAGTCCTCTCGCACTATACTTTGATATTGGGACGATCCAACTGCTCCAATGGAATACAGAACCATCAGATCCTTACTGCGCATACTGTATACCACTAACGGTCAACCACCTGCCAACTCTTTCTCTGGTCTCGCTCGTAATTTGACTGGTCAAGGAAGCCTCGCTTCCACTCATGTCGAGAGTGCCGTATGAATTTTCGGTAAGGCGAGGGGAGCCGGTGGGACGGCATTTGTCTCTTTGCCCCTATCACGCTTCTTCCATCCCACGCACCCTTGATAGGAGAGCGGTGTCACAGAGACTTTGCATCAACAGCGACTATCCACTTTATAACTCTTTCCCTGGTCTCGCTCACAATCTCTCCAGTCCAGGAAGCCTCATTTCCCATTTATACCAAGGGTGCCGTATAAATTCTCGCTAGAGCGAGAGGAGGCGGTAGGACGAAGTCTGTCTCTCGCCACCAATCGTGCTCCTTCCATCCTTCGCACCCTTGATATGAGAGTGGTATCATGTAGAGTTTGCACCAACAGCGGCCATCCCCACTTCTGCTTTCCTCTTTGGTATTGTTCGCATTCCAACCGGTCAAGCGTGCCTAGCCTCCCACCCACGTCAAGGGTGCTGTATGGATTCTCGGTAAGGGGAGGGGAGGCGGTAGGGCAGGCGGTGGACCAGGCGGTAGGGCAGGCGTGAGCGCAGGCGGTTGATGAGACAGTGGACCAGGCGGAGGGCCAGGCGATAGTGGAGGCACTAGACAGGCCGCTTTCGTCTCGGATCGGATCAAGCATGCTTCATTTGGTGAATCGAAGACATCACGGCTCGCCGCGCAGGCTCACCGCGCGGGCTCACCGCGTGAGATTTAGCTGACCACATACCCACCTACACAAATCAGTCCATGCTCCATCCATTCCCCCCTCCACGCTCCACATCTTCTTCACATACCATACCATAGTCACACCAATCCCCACTGCGCCAGCTACTAACCCTTCCACAGCAGTTTTTTCCTCATCCCTACCTCACTCCCGCATCCCGCACCACTATCGAAAGACTATCACATTGCCGCCAACACTGGTATAATTCCAAGGAACGTGCGCTTTCCAGCCATGCGAGTAGATCCATATCGTCGAGTTCCTCCTGGAAGCGGCTAGGTAATAGAGAGTTGGGAGTTGGAATGCTGGAAAGAAGGGTAGAGCGATATCAGTAAGTGGGCAGGATAAGGATGATATTTCAGACATCGAAAGTAGCAGATACGGTACGCCGTCTGGAGAGACAACTGAAAGCTGAAGCAGACGTGAGTTGGGATGGGGTAGAACATATTGACTGCCGCTAGATAGAATCAAGCTAGCTTGTCTTGGCACTACATCTATCAATAGGTAAGGTACTTAGAAGGAGACCGAGATGGGGTTGATAAATGTATGAGAGAGATAGTGGATGGTAGACTCATTCTTGGCTCCGCGAAGTGGGTGAGGGGATGGATACTAGATACTAAGTAGTTATGGGTCCATGAAGACAGACCACGTGGTATACAGCAACACTGCATAAAACCAAACAAGCAAAAACCCAGCTCAAACAATTCCGACTCTGCCTCCTTCACTCCCAACTAGTAACAACCCTCAAATCCGGCATCCCCAACCCCACCGCCTCTCTGATCACAGCCTGCGGACAAACCTCCTCCGGCGCACTCCCACCGCCAATTTGACCCCTATACCTTTCATGCATCAACCCACTCACATCCCTCTTCCGCTCCCTCACCAACCACTCCATCGCCGCCGCAAAATCAATGCTGTTCCCCGTATCCGTCTCCGCGAGCGCCTTGGCCGCCTTTCCCCCGTCGAAACCCATCCCGACAAATCTTTCGACAGCCAAATCGACCGGGTCGCGAACTTGTGGCCCACTAGGCACCACGGGCGTTGAGGCAGAGGAGGTTGCAGTTACAGCGTTGACGTTGGAGGTGGAACGAATGTGGAGGGGTGCGATGGTGGATACAGGCGGCATGGGTGGGGCGTGGGCAGGAGTGGTCGAAAGGGCTTCGAGGACGGCGGGAAATTCGGACATGGGGCGGTCTTCTGATGCCGGCAGGAGATTGAAGGATGGATCGTTGCGTTTTGCGCGGATCTCGGCGGCGTGGCGCGCGCAGCGCCAGCGGGCGGCGATGGTGTCAGTTTCGCTCGGGACTTTGGTTGGGGTTGAGGTGGGGATGGTGGGAAATCCCAAATTGGGGTTTGGTGAGGAAGAGAGAGGGCTGTGTTGGAGAGAGATCTTCTCTTGGTAGACGCGCGAAACAGCTTCTTTGAGGAAGGTGGCGCGCGAGACGGACGGTGGTGTCCAATTTGTGTAGCCGCGAGTGCAGGCGTGGGCGAATGTGGCGGCGGTGGGCGAGGTAGGCGAGGTGACGTCGAGGACGGTTGGGGGAGCGAGGGTCAAGAGGTAGTATGTCCATTCCTCTGTCACGGTTTAGTAAGCTAATGCGGCGGAGAACGTGTGAAGAAGTGCTTACCGAGAACAGAGTCTTCCTTGTCAATATCGCCCGCTGTGATTTTCGCGTTCTGGAAGATACCAGAATCGCTCGCCTCTTGACGCTTCCCGTGGAAACCACGGACGAGGACACCTAGGCAGGTCCAAATTTCGGTCATGTCGTAAAGCTCCTCAGCGGAAAGTCCACCCAGATTACCGTGACCGAACGACTTTGGTGAGCTGCAAATACTTGCTTTGTTGATCCCACCTTCAATATTGCTAAGGTCGGGATTCAATCGTTGCTGAGAAGTCAAAGGGCCACCCCGCAGCCAGTCCATCTGACCTACAATATCTTCCTCGCGATTTGATCCGCAACCGAAGACTTGGCAGAATGTCCACACGCGCCAGAAGGCATCATCGATCTTGGAAGCACGCTCAGTCTCACCACCAGCTAGGGCGGTGATAGTGTCGGCTCGGAGGAACGATTCACAGTGAATCAGAATCATCGACTTGAGAGCAATCATGGTGTACATGTCCCTCATGTAATGTTGAAGATAGAGTGACGGAGTGTATCCAAGCATCTGAGAAGTAGCGTCCAGACCAGGGTAAGGCGGGCTCATTTCACGAAGTTCCCACGCGGCCGGTGACATACCATAGAGTGCGCTCTTCATCAGAGGAAGTTCATGTCGCTTAAAGGTACGGTAAAACCCTCGGCTGACTGTAGCAGTAGCAAAGAGGTCCTGGAGGTTGTCTAGATTTTGCAGAATGCGAAGAAGAACCAGTTCAGCAGCGTTCGCGGAGATGGTGCGGTCGATTTCCTCCGCACACATTGATTGTCTTACGGTATCGGTACCGGAACCGTGCGGTGGCAGGGCAGCATACATATCGGGAATCTCAGACATAGCAATAGAAGCCAACGATCGAGGTCGAAGCTCTTCCGATCCTGTACGGAGCCTGAGAGATGGATGAATGTTGCTCTCATCGTGTAAATGATCGATGTCTAAGGCGATCTCCACCTGGGCCTCTGTCGGCTCACCAGTAGGGGTCACGTGGATTTCTGGTGCGATCGAGTCCTTGCGAGCCTCACTGTCTACATTCGGCCCGTCCTCCGTATTAGACTTGCCAATATGCTGCAGCGGCATCTTGAACGTGGAGTTTGATGTAGGTGTGGCTTGACCATAATGAGGATTGAAGGAGTTGTAAGCTACGAATTGATGTGAAGCCTTCTTGGGGCTCAACAATTCCAGCCTCGCGCGGACTTCCTCGAAAGCATGATCAGTCTCGGGGATAGAGGAAACATCGGTCTCGGGGGTGGATGAATCTTCCCTCGACATGGTCTGGCTAGATGAATCGTCATAGTCTGGGGATCGGCTGGAGCTAGAATCAAGGCTTGTCTCCCTTTCCATCAGGACAGAGACATGCCCCTCTTTACCAAGGATTTTATTCGCTTTCACCATGCTAGCTGTGCGTACGGGTGCGGAAGTAGGCTTTGGTCGTCTTCTGCTGCCAGAGCTGCTTTCGAGTGAGTATCTAACCGAGTCGGCACGCATTTGTAATGCGACGTGGACTGGGGATTTTTTGTGAAGTTTGTTTCGTCCAGAAACGCTTCCGTCGCTCAATTTCAATGTTGATGGTGGCGGTGGTGCATGTCGAGATGGAACCATAGTATTGGGTCCCCGGCTTATCTGCAGCGGATCATTTACTGCAGGTGCTATATTCGGATTATACAGTGGCTCTTCGTTGATGGTACCAAGATGTGCCTCAAGCTCCAATTGTGCTCGCGATAACGATGATTCAATATGGTCGTAGAAGGCTGCTTGCACGCTTGGGCTTGGGACGGTCTTTGCAAATGCTGCATCGAGGATGTCGAGATCCGCAGGTGTATACTTGGACCTTATCGACGAATTCCGAGATGGCAAGGATGATGTGTCCATCGGCGAATTACCTACGATGGTCAGGGATGAAGGAGCGTTGCACTTGTACATGCTTCCTGGCCTCGCATTGCTAGGAACATTCAATGGTGCCACGGGATCTATTCCTGGCTCTGGCGGTAGCGGCTTGTTCATATTAGCGCCGAGGAAATTAGTGCTCTGAGAAGCCTTCAGCTTGTTAGGAATCTGGGGGTTGAGAGGCACACCATCGAAGACACCAGCCGTGATAGGTGACATAATTGAGAAGGCGATGCTGTGAGTCCGGGCATTGGGCTTTCCCCGTGCCTGGTCGTCGGATAAGCTTGACCTCGAGGAGCGGCAACTATATATGGATGATCTGTCATCATGATCGCCAGCCTCGTCTGAGGAGTCTGAGCTGCTAGACTTTTCCAGCACTTGAGCCTGAGGTATATCGGGGTTCTCGTTTGTCATCTCCTCAAGGGAGAAGGCTGAAAATGGTCGTCGCGGCCGAGGCATCTGCACTGAGGACAGTGGTGAGACTATCGACATCCTCGCTGGAGCTTCGTTGACTTGACCTACGGTCGAAGATGGAGGGGATACACCTGACTGTGGCTCCTGGAATTTTAAGCGTCGTGACCTCCTCTTCGTCGTCTGCCGATTCATCTGGTGTACCAAGTGTGCGGTAGAGCGAGGCCGTTTGGTGGGCATGGGACTTTCAGGGATAGTGACTTGGATCTTCGGCCGTCGATCCTTGGCTGAGGGTGCGAGGGTGGAAGCAGGTGCACCAGGTAGGTCGCTTGGGCTGAAGTGGAAGAGCACCTCCATCGAGTCAGTACTTTTTGCACTCATGTCGGAGTCGGGTCTCAGCTCTGAAGCCTGGGTTGGGTTGAGCCTCTGTACTGCAGCAGGCTTTGGTCTCTGCTGTCCTTGAAGGCCGAATGCTTCTGACAGGTATTGATCGTATGCAATCTTGCGAGAGTCCTGCTCCATCTTGCTGATTGCTGGTCGTGACAGCTTGCAGTCGGGCGTCCCATTCTCCTTCCCAGTTCCGATATCCTTTTGTCCTCCATCGTATTGTCTCGGACGCTCTTGCTGTGTCACCGCTTCCATCAGATCCATATGTTTTGGGGGCCTCTTCACAGATGGCGCAGCCATGACAGGTTGCTGTATCTTCGACGAGGCATTGCTCTCGTTGGAGTTCTTCTTCCGATGTAAGCTTCTCATCTTGTCAGACAGAGTTCGTGTGTGTGTGAGCGAGACGCCAGTATTAGCGCTCTGAATGGTAGTCATGGGGGGTCTGTTTCCAATATGGTTCTTGGGTTTCGAGTTCAGGCTACATGTACGTCGCAGGTCCCTGATGCTGCGGTCAGGTCTTTGAGAAGGAGCAAAGATGATACCGCATCCTGGTGCGGCCATTGTTGGGGGCGCGGTGGGTGGAAGTATTCGCGGAGATTGGAGGTGTTTCTGAGTGACGGCACAGCCCACCATCAGCATCATGACAATTTACCAACATCAGGCCCCCAGAGCTGACCGTCTTGGCTGGACGAACAATATTGAGACTCACATATAACCAGACGTCACCGTCAGCAGGTAGATTGTTGTGGTCTGCCTGAGTTGTGGCCTGCCTCAATGCGCTGCTGAGTAGCAGTGCACGTCGACTTATCGCTCCGAATCCCCGATATAGGAATTAAGCGACGACGAGCGTCAGTGTCCCCGAGCGCCAACGACACCGCAAGCACAGGGAGATGAACGAGCACTTCGCAAATCGGCGAGGAAGAAGAGAAGAGCGAGAAGAGGAAGAGAGAGAAGCAGGTCGGGATGAAGTGTACCTTTGCGCATTTTGCCCTGTTGTCGCGACATGGCATACATGGAGCGGCAGCTGGGACGGACTGGGGAAAGCAGCCCAGCAAAGCTCGCCCTTCTCACCCGTCATGGTCGCATAGGCAGATCTGAGCTACCCTTGGCCACTTGGCCAGGGTACCTGCGCGATGTGACGAGCGGATTCCGCATGGATTGGGCGCATCACAGTGTGAAACGAGCCTATCTTCCTGGAGGCTCCAGGAGGCTCCTTGCCTTGGCATTGGGGTCAGTATTTGAGGACACACGAAACTAGGGTAGCCTACTCCGTAGTGAGCAGAGGACACGGGGCACAGAGGACAGAGTTTCAGAGGGGTGGTTGGGTGTGTGCTGCGGCAAAGGAATTGGAAAGGATGTCGTTGGTTGGTGAGAGGAAAAGAGAAAGTAAATTTGGCTGACTGTCGTTTCATCTGCGCGGCACGTAGAATAGCACGCTAGTCCAGTCATAGCTTAGGGCTTGGGGCTGGTGTACCTTTCTGCGGCAAGCTCAGGCGAGATGGTACTTCCCATGGTGGGCTTCACTGCCACAGCGGGGATTACTTGATATCGATCCAACAAACAGTCATATGTCATCTTGGTCCCTGGCGACCAAATCCAAAAGCTTTCCTAATGATTCTCTCTGTCAAGTGACCATGGTATCGCGAACCATGAGCCAATGAACAACATACGCTTCATGCAAGTGTGCTTGAAAAGCGGCTCAATTGATCTGTCGGCTCATATCCGAGACGCTCGTGCTTGCGCCATCTGTAAGCGTGGAAAGATATACCAACCGTCTCGAGCACGACGATCACCTAATCCGTTAGCCTTGGAGCTGTGCACCATGATTCGTGCCGTCAGGTCTGTGCTTCCTGATCACAGAATCGACGGTGTGAACCATCTTTTTTCTTCCCTTTGGACCATGGACTCGACTTTCACATGGCCAGCCTCGACTGGCTCTTCTTGCCCATCGCCTGCTACGCTACCCCCACGGCAATGTTCCAGGATCGCATGGACGTTGACGTGGGGTCGCTAATGAGCTATTTACAGGCGCGCTTCAGCAGTAAAGTATGGTAACATCCATCCTCATTGGCGTCGATTGGCGACAGCAGCCTGCAAATACACTGGATCTCTTCTCCCGATCTTGCTGCCTGGTAGTCCAATCCTCAGGCATCTGAACATCTGGAGCGGTGAAGTCATTCAGATATATGGGTTCCCCCATTGTAGTGTCTGCCTTGCTCAAGGGCCACGTGGAATGGCCCCAAGAGCCAATGAGCCCTTCCACCGCTATCAGTGAAAGCACAATGTTAGTATCAGTTCCGAACAGTGTGGCGATCGTAGACAGTCATGATATGTAATACCAACGTCATCACTACGCTGCTGTTATATCAGCCTCCCAGTTGCAACACAGTAAGCAGCCCACGTCCTTACGAGAGCCATATGACTACTGCCATACCGTTCCAACAGCTAAACGAACCTCTATGTTGCTACCATCCTTGGTTGCTTGTTCAATCGAAAAATCATCCCTACGTCGCAACATTTGTGCACAAACAACAGCTTCTTCCTGGGCCACAATTATAAGTCGGTAAAGCTCGCTATGGAAAAAGTCACAATTCGAGGATTACACTTTCGGAAGTAAGGTTTTTGGTAGCTCTGAAATTGTATCGGAGTTTCTTTCGGCATGATAATCACTAATCCTCCGATACATCAGCGCATGCTGGTGCTATACCACTGCCAAATATGCCCATCTTATCGCGCATGTTACCCTTGTTTCGACAACTTTCTCCGCATGCTAGAGTCTAAACGCCGTCACTCTGCGCGTCCTTCAGTGGACCCAGGCGACTGTGCGCCCCATGCCTTCGTCGCCGCTACCCCTGCCCTCTCTGGAGACGTTATCCCGCCCACTGCAGGGTCTGTTGTTTGAAGCCCAGATACAGGCTCTGGTGCCGTGGCCGAAGTCCAGTACCGAAATGTCTCCGCGTTCGACATGAACCAAACGTTCCCGTTCTCGTATTCCTGCCGTTTCTGCCAAATTCGCTTATGGAGGTTAGTCACGAATTGAGTGCAATACCTAGCCTGGGCCCATCGCATGAGAGCATGATGGAACTCGGTGAATTGTACAATGTCTTTTTCACGTCGGAGATCTAACGTCTTCACTAAGGTTTGTGTGAATGGTAAGTTCTGGTCCTTGTGTTCCACGGAGCGATCACTGGGTATAGAGGATTTTTTGCCCCCAAGTGGCTGAGATTTTCGGTTTAGCTGGGGTATACCGCTGATGCCTTGCTTGATATTGGCAGTGTCCCCTTTGCGTTGAGACTTAGTCCCAGGCTCTGATTGAGATCTAGGCTTAGCTGATGGAGGTTGAGACTTCGGAGCCGGAGGTGAATCTTGTAGGTTGTATCTCATCTCCCACATCACAAGCTGCATACCAGTAATAAGATATCCGTAGTATCGTGTGTGTGTCAATATCTCCCATTTGTCTTCATTCGCGTCTGCTCGACGGATGGAAAGTTGCTTGGTCAATGCCTTCTTCGCTCGATCGCCCCACATGTGTCGGAGCGGCTCCAGCTTGCATGACGCCTCGCTCGATCCAATGACAGCAAGAAAGTCCGAACATGCGAATTTGATCGAGAACAGATCGGCTTCTTGCAGCAGAGATGGGTATCCACGCATAAACTTGTCATTCCATGTGTCATCCGCCGCTAACCCAAATAATATACCAGAGGTCTTGGAGTCATCACTGGAAACGTACTGGGCTCTAAGTAATAACTGATCAATAGTTGGAGCGTTCCTTCTATCGGATGAATCACCTGGGATCTTTCCCATCATCCAGGGCCGTTGAAAGAATAAGAACTTGACCGCCACCATGTATTCAGATGCTCCTACCCCAGCCTTGGTCCATTGAAGTAGCTGTGCCGAGATGGCTGGTGCTGCTTCTAGCGTCACTAGTGTTGATAGTTGAGGATCGAATTCGAGTTCAGGTTCGACCTTGAAGCTTCGAAGAGTACACTCGAGTTGGCTATTACTATCCGACACCTGAGTCCCCGTGACCGACGGCATCTGAGACGTGGCAGTGGGATCGCTCATGGTCGATACGTGAGCGTGAACCTCACTCCAAAGGTTTGCAATGTCGGAATCGGGTGGTGCGGCTTTTGGGTTGGGCAAACCTTTAGGGATTGCTCGAGGGCGAGTTTGTGTGGATCTGTGATGAGATACCGTGGATCGTGATGGATCAGACTTGCATCGAAGAGACCCCGGTATAGGGAGAGGATTTGATGGGGTCGAGGTACGGTGAGGAGGGTGGGACTTGGGAGCGAACTTCGAAAGTGAGTAGGGCTTGTTGAAACGAGTCTGCGAAGTCGAAGCATCAAAAGTCTTTTGATGTGGAAGTTGTCGAGAGTGTTGTCGTGTTGACGATACAGCTTTGTTGTTGCGGCCGTTGTTGCTCTGTTTTGGCATTTGGATACCAACACTTCGTGAATAGTGTTGATCTCGAGACGCCACTTTAGTACGAGCCGTCCTTCTGCTGGCTGTCGTCGTGACATTGTTGATCTCCATGAGTGGTGGGCGAGAGGAGCGGAGGGCTGTAGATGTGGTGATTGATGTCTCATCGTTACAAGGAAGATTCTGCTTCAGCAAGATATGCTCCATTTTCAACGAGTATAGGTCAGGGAATTCGCATTATGGATGCAATGTATGAACCGTGTGTATGTTTTTTGACTTGGGAAGGAACCTCTTTGAGGAGGGCAACTGCGACGGGGGTATACTTCAACGCTAGAATAGTGTTAAATCCGAGTGCCTGCCAAGCCTTCCGCTCCAAAACCCTTTCGATTACGACGTTGACCTCGACCTCGTCTACGCTTAAGCATGATGACTTACACATGATTGCCCACTTCTAGCAACTTACGTATTGCCGAACTCCGGTGCGTGATGTGAGCCTGCTACCACTCGTGCCAGCAAGACAGTGGAGTATGGAAGAACACCCGCCGGGAGAATGCGGCAAGTGCGTATTACCAAATCATGCAACTTTGCGTGTCACCGAAGATGGAGGGTTCCATCGTCGACGTATACCTGGGTGCTCAACCCTTCACTGTGCGAGTCTTTCGTCTCGAGCACTCAGTTCTTGAAGATAGCCTCACCCGGGATATTATGGAGGAGAATAGTTTATGAAAGCAAGTGGTTGGGAAGGTCAATATTCTCGAGAATACCACGAGCTTACCCAAAATTCCTTCCTTCGGACTGAGGGATATCTTGCATTTCCTGGTGAGCTTAAAATTGCATGGTGGCATGGTTGCTTCAGTATCCCCTTGCTACCAGTGACCAGCTGTGTACGATTCGGCTATACAGCGATGTGTATACCAATTTTCTTGCGTCTACAAATCATCTTCGGCGCTAGTATTTGCGTTCGTCCTGAAAAGCATGTCGGCATCCAAGTTATCCAGCGCTAAAGCTTGGAGTTCCAATCCTACGAGGCCGGGAAGTGGAGGAGTGCTATCTCGAATGAAGACGGAATTGGCCATTGGGTCCAGTTGCCTACAGCTGGACAATGGTGGACGTGGGTTGGTCCATCAATCACATCTATGTTTACCAATGGCTGTCAACTTTCTTGATTACAAGAAACGGGATCTTCATCTAAGAGTAATCTTGATCAACTACGGCCAAGTCTCTATTCTGCGACCATTGTCCTCTACGGCTCTGCTTATTTTTAGAGATGTTAGTCGAGCTCGCCAAGCTTTATAAGAACTCCTTTCTCTAATATCGTTCGTGAGTCAGGTCAGCCAATGACAAAACTCCGTACGTTGGCGTGGAAAGTTGGGAGGATCTCAGATCAAAAATTGGATATGAGACATACGTAAGTTGGTTGCATGCCTACACAGGGCATTGCCCCTATCCTACCTCCTTGGGACGGCTCAGGGAACCGGGAACTCAGCCGCCTTTGAGCTGCTCCTTGGTTGATTTGTCAAGGTGTACAATTCGACAATAGCCATTCGCATGGTTGATTATGTCAATCCCAGTATTATAATCTCGTGCACCGCGCTACTCGATGCTCTGCGTCATCCAATGCCAAGTATTTGCTTACGCCTGGCTGGAAAGGTCGTAGTCGCTGGCGTTCTCCGTCGTTAAACGTACATCGGTCGCCTAAGTCCGCCAGAATTTCGAAGAATTGGGGAGCAATCTTTAACCCTAAGACACAGCCATCTAGAAGCGCGGGTATTATGGGAGGATCTTTTTCACTCACCAAAGCAGCACCCCAAGCTCAACATCATATGACTATTGGCAGCCAAGTGGTAACAGTATCACGCGAGTAGATCTCAGGCCATGCAGGCACCCCTCCAGTGCTTGTAATCGTTGGCTAGGACAACAAGAACTGGGACAACGGTGAAGTTTCGATGCCTACTGATCTAAGTGATGCGAGAATGAGCTGGTGTCTCAACAAATCCCGCCTTTCCAATTTCCCAAATCAACCGAATTTTCGAGTAACACTACAATACTAGAGACGAGATCTTCGTACAGCGCTTATGTGAATATCTTTGTTCAGCTACTCAAACACATTGATTGTGCGACTATCATGGCTACGAATCTCCTAATACTGCTTTGATGCCTCTAATACATATAGACAATCTCCACATGCGCGAAGCCGACAGCACTCAGACGTCCATTCTGAATACATTCCATTCTAAGGTATCAGGACTGGCTAAATATGATTTGGTGAAGAAAGAGTGCTACGGGTTGCGCCATTACATTGAGGACGCCGAAGCTGCTAGGACAAAGTTCTTGACATATCGCTTTAGACCGAAATCAACAGTCCTCAACTTAGCCTGTATCTTTCTTCAAGGTCTACCACACGGAGGAAGCACACCTCAAGCTTACAGATTCATCGGGCCAACACAGCTTGATACTTCATGTTCAAGGAATTGAACGCTCTCTCTTCGGCCGCGAACTCTTTGTTACCCTCCATTCCGTTGGGCTCTCTGTCCATGAGGTCACTCTCCTCTCCGGTCTACCTTCCGTCTGGGGGCTTCCGAAGTTCTTGCAACGCTTTCTCAACCAGAATTCATCATGTATCGACATTTCAACCCAACGGATGAGATTGATCCCCGGATGCATAGGAACGCTGGGCCAATGATCTATGAGCGCCCATACAAATATTCCGCGATCTCTGACAGATGCTGAAACAAGGGAACGGGCCGTGATCATATCTGGGGTACATCTCCGCAACAAGCGCATATCATGGGATGCGACGAATAAAAACCTAGGTGTTCCAGGTATGACTATAGGCGCCAAGAAATAATCCACTTTTCATATGCAAGATACACATTCTCCAACATTCCTTGCTAAATACAGGGATTCATGATAAGATATCCATAATGCCATCCCCCAACATACATCATCTCCTTCTCCTCCTCTTCACCACACCTCACGCCCCTCCCCACATACGCACTCACTCTCCCCATCACCCTCCCCATTGACATCTCGTCACCCAACGCCAACACCACCTTCACGACCTCCATCGACCAAACCATCAACCAAAACCAACCCCAAAACCTCACCGCACCAACAATCCTCCAAAACTCGCCCACCTACCGCGGCCACTGCGTAGACCCCTCCCTCTTTCCCGGCTGGGACGGCGCCATCACAGCCGCCGATTGCGTCATTGCTGAAAAACAACTCGAAATTCACTTTCGCTACAGGGTCAGGAAAATCTATACGTTCTGGGCGAGTTTGTATACCAACACGCCCCCGCGCGATGGATGGGAATTACCGGTGGCGGCGCGATACAGTCTGTCCACCTCCCCACCCCCCCCAATAGATACCTCAAAACCTCCGTCCATCAGCCTCACTAAACCCCGTACCTAAAAAAACAGAAACATGCATCCTCCTCCTCCAAATCACCAAGACTTTCGGCGACGGCGTCCTACCCTTTTACCAAGGCGGATATCTGCCCACGGCACGGTTGCCAGAGACTGTGAGGGGGACTTGGGCGGGTGTACTGGGCGCTAGCGAGGCGGTTAGGGGGCAGTGTTTGGCGGGGAGGGGGAGGGTGGGGTGGGCGGATGTGGAGGGGGGAGGGGGGCAGAAGGGTGGGGTGGTGGTTGTGTTGCCGGGGGGGAGTGCGATGGCGAGGAAGTGGGCGGAGATGGGGTGGGGGGTTGTGGTGAGTTGATGGGAAGGGGGAGGGGAGGGGGTGAGGGAAGGATGAGGGGGGGGTGGGTTGTAGAAAGCTTCGTTGTAGAAGCGTGTATTGAGATCGGTAACTTGCAAATATAACTTATGTTTTCCGAGTCATGCAGGGCCGAGATAACCTGTGGTCGGGGATCCATGCACCCCTACTCGGCTACCGGAGCTCCTCGTGTTCCTAGTTCATTCGTTTCATACCATGTAGGTATTTAGTAAAGTTTCTCCCAATCTCCAAGAAAGCTGAGTGAAGATCGTAGACTCTAATTACCTCCTGACCCTAGTACTACCGCGATTATCTTCTATCTTTCCAATTTTATAGAACGTTGCTGTAGCGCTAGATGCCGAGAGAGCCATGAATTGGATGAGTCGTCAAGCTTACTACCTTATGTATACTCGTTGTGGAGAAGCTGCGCCACACGCTAGAAGCGCAGCAGCAACGCTAAGCTCCGTTAGAGACGCTAGGTACTTAGCTTCCGGCTTAGCTCTTCTTTACAGCTCTGATTCCGATTCTAATATGGACACCGACACTGCCGAATTGATGATGCTATCGATCAGAGCCTCACAGCCTCGAATAGGCTACTTCAGTGGCTTCTAATCCCAAAGAAATGTCTAAAGCATGTGTAATAGCCTAAGAAGGCTTTAATAAGCACAGATGACGGCAGTGGGATTGCACCTGTCATCCCGTTGAATTTGCTGATATCGAAGGTGGTCCTGAGCATGTCGAATCCGCTTCTGTTGTAGCACCACGTCGTTAATTGCTCGACTTATAGAAACAGCCGGCACTAGTTGAGTAGTCGACAGTCGACTCACGTGTTTATTGCAGGGATGATCTGTACACCAAGCGTATTTGGATGAAGACGATCATGCACACAGTACGCACCGATTAATCTATTCGTACATGTTGACTTTGACGAGCAAGAGATGAGTGCACGTATGAAAACATGCCAATCATGAAAAACTCGAAAAAGGAGTCATCTCCAATATTGAGACTATTGGAAATCGATCTGCCTGGATGAAGGCCATTCCAGTTTTGCAGCCATCGGAGGGAATCGTCATGATTGTCACTGCGGCATACTCATCAAATCCTTGAAATAGGCTGTCAAGTACTATATCCAGTGCAGAGGCTGTACGTATGAAGAAGGACGGATCCTTCATATTGACGAATCAATCAGTATACTGACGGGAAGAATGATGAGTACAATTGCGAAACCATAGGAGACTCGATTCGAACCTACTTTTAACAGTATCAAGGAGCATGTGAAGAATCCCAGATGGTTGGCAGATGTTGGGCATGTCGTTGTTTCCACGAAGAGTCAACAAATGATTAGAGATCTTGTCGACGGCCAAACGGTCATCTATCAGACTCAACGACGTATAGGTAAAAGTCAATGGAACATCTTTGAAGAGCAGTAAGACACTTCTGAATGATTTCCTCGCACATTTTAAAGCTTTCCAGGAGTATGAATTGCGAATAAATTTCCTGTTGCATGCCAGCTACAGCAAATGGTCTTGTATCTCATACAACAGTCAACACACTAGTGGGCGCTTTCTTAACGACCGTTACTGTTGGTTGGCTTCGCTAAGCAGGAACTGTTCTTTCCTCAAGCATACTTTCCACAGTTTCGATCTTTGTGACTCCGTCGACTACCTGATAACATGCTGACCCCGGATTATGCGCAGGAGAAAGCACTCTGATCAGCTACGTGCTCTTGGCGAGCGCCTTGAAACGTTGGTAGAAACGTATAAAAATCCTTAACCGGATGCCTTGCCAGGATATGGAATACAGACACCATAACAGTCGTCGAACGTGGCCGGATCTTGTTCAGAGCGCCAAAGCTATGTGGTCATTGGGGCCATGCTAGAGTAGCTTTCAAGGTTTTTGGACAAATACCACCTGGGGTTCTTTCGAGACAGACATTCAGGACCCCACGGCGGCTGTACGCAACGGCCTCCAAGTCCTGCCCCGTCCTCCTCGCAATCTGCGATCAAAGCCACCATTGATGCCGCTCTTCAGGTATCTCAAGCCACTGAGCCTGGGACGCTAGTGATCTGAGCCAATCAGATCGCTTCGCATACTCTAGGCGCGAAACATTATACGCGCTCACTAGCGCCAGACCTTCTTCGTTCCCGGTTTCGTTTCAGCCAATGTTCTCTACACTTGCAAATCTCTCTTGAAGAAAGATTGACATGGGCGAAGCCCATCCTCGTATTCTAGGTCACACTCGACCGTCTCTCATGGTTGAGTTAGGGCTGGATATAGGCATCAATGGGCCGTCAGACCAATGTCGCACTGTCTCGAAAACCCTGTAATTGGAATCAGGAGAGTTGCATTCATAGTGGTTCAGACGACAAGAAGCGACGACACGGCTCGATCAGTTCGCCAACCAAGTTGACTTCGCACAAGGTCATGGTACTCTTCGGTAGGACCATGTTTCACGAAGAAGGGCCCTCCCTCTTGGCAAAGCCGTCTCTACTTACTATAAAGGTCAAGTACATCTCACGTCTGTAACCTTTCGTCTCCCTCCCTATCACACCTTCCAAGCCGCTACCATCCCCGGAGTCTCCTCATCATACCTCCACCAAAATCATCAATCTACGCAACCCCAACCCCCAACGAACCCAACAATGCCCTCCCTTCCCTCCCTCCTAGCAACCACCCTCACCCTCGCCACCCTCCTCCTCCCCGCAACAACCACGCCCCTCCAACCCCGCCAAGTGAAATACGTGCGTCCACCTCCCCAATCTCCCTTACCCACCCCATCTAACCCCCCCACAGTCCGTCTCCTGCACCGGCGATGCCTCCTATCTCGACTCCGTCCACACCAGCGAACACACCCTCCAAGGCTGGTGCACCAGCCTAGCCGTCTCCCTAGCCTGCTCCCCCGACGGCAAAACCTACCACACAGTCAACGGGGCGCTCCAAGATCCCCACTGCGACGTCTGCGTTTGCAATGCCGAAGCGCCTCCGGCTCCGGCTCCGGCTCCACCTCCACCTCCACCTCAATTTCCACGGCCACCTCCACCTCCACCTCCGCCTCCGCCTGGGTCTCTGGGCCCGCTCTCGCCAGCGCCGGGAGGGAAATCTGGAATCGATCCGGTCTGTCAAGGGTGGTTGGCGTCGGAACCCGGCAAAGGACTAGACACGCCGCCGCCGACGCTGCAGGACTGGTGCACGAGGCCGACGGTGGCGACTGTTTGTATAGTAGGGGGTGGGGCGAAGGTTCAGGGGACTGATTCGGTGGGGGTTTGTGAGGGAGGTTGTACGTGTGGGTGAATTGGGGGGTGAGTTGAAGGGGGGGAAATGAATGAGAAGTGGGGGAGGTTGTATGGTGGGGTTGTGTGTGATGTATAAATTAAGAAGGTGTGGGCAATTATGTATAGGTACTGGATGCTGCAGTTCTTGTGTTTTATACAGGATGCGTGGGAGACGAAGCAATTTGCAGCGGTCGGAAGTATCATACCTTTCTTCCAAAACTGAAGATCCCTACCTACCTACCTACCTACCTACCTACATATCTACCTACCTACATACCTACCCACCTATCTACCCACCTATCTACCTACCAATCCCACAGAAACCCTTCATCAAACCCCAAACCCCAAACCCCTAACACCCATATCTCCGCGCGGCCTTCACAACAACTAAGATATAACATCAACGCATACCTTACCACTCCCACTCCAAGTCCAAATCCCGCAAAACCCCTAATCATACAACTAACTACATGCCTGCGGGTTTCAATACTTTACTTTACCTTCCATAAACGAGTTGAATAGGTGATGGATACGTAGATTTATGGGAATGTGGGAATGTGGGTGGGAGGAGTGGGAGTTGGAGTTGGAGTGGATTTGTTGGTGGTGGATTTGTTGGGGGGGATGGAGGGAGGAGTGGGGGTTTGAGTGGATGGGTAT
>JAABUN010003864.1_pt1 | contig 21899 bp, 19 predicted proteins | sample 5559311 | NCBI WGS metagenome assembly JAABUN01 (sample SAMN10711877, study PRJNA513370) | rock metagenome | isolation source: Antarctica rocks | place: Antarctica: Victoria Land, Siegfried Peak sud
TGCTGGCCGCGGCCGGGGTGCCGACCGACGGGACCGGAGTGGTGGTAGGCGAGACGGGCACCGTGGCCGCGGGCCTGCTCGAGCTGCTGGCCGCGCACCGGGCCTGGGAGCGGTTTGCGCCGGTCTCGGCAATGTGAGTGCTGACCCTAATGAGACCGGATCCGCCCTAACCACCGGGGCGCGTCCGCCGCGTTTGTGGACAACCATGCCGAGGCGCGAGTTCCCCCGCACCCGCGACGCCGGCATCACGCGTCCGAGGCGGCATCATCACCCACTTCGGCCGAGGGCGTAACCAGGCATCTACGACGCGGCCGAGCCCTTGGGCAGCCAGCCATGCTGCTGGTGAGGCCCAGCCGATGTCTTCGCCGGCTTGCACGCGCTGGACCAGCCGTCGTTCTTCGTCGGTGAGGGGTTGGCGCGAATGTTGGCGATGCCCCACCATCTGGTGAGCATCGACTCGGCCTCGGTCAGGTCGAACGTGTCCGCGGCGTGGGTGAGGGCGTCTCGGTACTCGTGTTGGAACCGTTCAGCTTCCTCAGGCGAGAGGTCCGCTAGTGCCGCATGCACGGCTCGGCCGGAGCGCTCGATCTTCGTCGTCACCGCGGACGTATAGCGGTACTGCCTGCCCGCCGCCCGGCCAGTGCTCCTCCACACTTCGCTGCAACTCCCAGCGCTTCGGCTCGCCGTCGATTCTGACCAGCCGCCGCTTCTTGGCGGGGTCCCAGTAGCGGAAGTCGACGTCGTCGCGGATGAAGCAGGCGTGGAAGCTCCCTCACCTGAAGTTGACGCTGGCCAGCATCTCCTCGAACAACTTCGTCTGCTCGCCGAAGCTAGCGCTGCGGTCGTTGCGCAGCCAGATCAGGAGAGTTCTATCCTCCAGGTCGACGACGGCGATTCGTAGGCGGCGTTCCGGACGGAGACCGAAACATGCAGACGGCGCCAACCCCGCCTTCGGGCAGCCGATGGCGCCGTACAGTCGACGATCGGCGGTGGCGGTCACTATCGCGGCCTGCCGACCCCCGACGCTGGTGAGGCTCTGATCGGTGAAACGGGCGCCTTGGTCGCGCTGACCGAGCAGGTAAGGCAGGTAATCCTGAGGTGGGGGAGCAACGCCCGTGCCTCCTGGCGGGTAGACACTCACGGGCACGAGGAACCTGACCGCGACACCCGGCGCCTGCCAGGTGACAAGTTCGCGCCGGTCGATGTACGGCTTCGGTGCCAGCCAGGTAGGTGATGTGACCTCGAAAGGCACGGCGAATGTGGTGCTGGTGTACACCGGGGGCTGGGCTTGCGACTTCGCTTGACTAGGGGCGGCTGGCGACGGCGAGTTCGGCGGGACTTCTGAGGCCGTCGTTGAGGTGGCCGACGCACTCGGCTGGGAGGTGACGGGTTGCGGCCGGGCGGTCTCGGCGCCGCCTCTGTTGAGCGCCGGCAGCAGGGTGGCAACCAGGATCCCGATGCCGAGCAGGGCGGCGGCTGCCATCGTCGCTCCCACAACTCTCCGACCACGACGCCTCGACGAGGGTTGTGGAGGGGACTTCCCCGGTGCTGGGGACGTCGTGGAGTGCCCGGGGGACGGCAGCGACTTGGTGGGCGTCGACAGGTCGGGCACCGTGAACGCCGAGTCGTGGGTCTCCGCGTCTTGGACCGTCGGCTTCGCTACGGCCGCACTGGCGGCCGCTCCCGTGGACGCTGCCGCCCCCAAGGCCGTTGAGCCATGGTCGACCAGCTCGGCTAGGCTCTGCGCCACCTCGCTCATGGACGGGCGGTCCTCAGGGTCGGCGGAGAGCATGCTGAGCAACAGCGGCGTCAGCGTCCCGCTGCGGCGCGGGGGATCGTACCGACCGGATGCCACTTTGTGCAGCAGGGCCATGGAGTTCTGGTCCGTGCCGAACGGCGGTGCGCCCTCTACCGCGGCGTACAGAGTGGCGCCCAGTCCGAACACGTCGGCGGCGAAGCCGGACTTACCTCCTCGTGCGACTTCAGGAGCGAGAAAGGCCGGCGTCCCGTGCACCATGCCGGTGGCGGTGAGGGTGACGTCGCCCAAGGCGTGGGAGATGCCGAAGTCGCTGATCCTGGCGGTGCCATCGTCGGCGATCAACACGTTGCCCGGCTTGACGTCGCGGTGGACGATGCCGAGCTGATGTGCGGCCGCCAGTGCCGACCCGACTTGTACGCCGACTCGCGCGGCCTCCTCGGGCGACAGCACCTTGAGCCCCCGGATCAGGGCCGCGAGCGGTTCTGACGGCAGGAACTGCATGATCAGACACGGCTGACCTTCGTGATCGACCACGTCGAACACCGATACCGCGTGTGGATGCACCAGGCGTGCCGTGATCCGCGCTTCTCGCATGGCTCTGCTGTTGGCCAGCTCCGCCTCGGCCGCGCTGAGGTTGGGCTGCGGGTGCAGCTGCTTGACCGCCACCGTCCGATCCAGCCGCTCGTCCCGGGCCTTCCAAACGACCCCCATACCCCCGGTCCCAACGCGGCTGACCAAGCGGTATCGCCCGGCAATGAGGACATCGGGCGTGCTCACCGTAAGTCCCGTCCCCTCGACGTCACCTCAGGCGCTGCCCACGGGTGAGCCCACAGACTCGCGCCCGGGCACTATATCTCAGGAATGGGCTGTCAGCACCTTCCCAGCAGCCAGGCCCTCTGGCCGCACGGCATCAGCGTGGCGCCGTGGCGTTCAGCTGGTGCGTCATCTGGTCAGCGCCGTCGATCCCGGACGCGGCCACAAACAGCGACCCGCTTCCGTCCGCCTGTGTTCCCGCATCCACCGCGAGCACGAAAGCGGCCTGGCCCTGGGCCATACCCAGCTCGACATCTCCGCACCGCAGCGTGACGCTGCCCGCAGCGCAGAGCACCACCCGGTCCGAACCCTCGCCCGGCAGCGCGACGGCAGACCCATCACACTCGAGGCGCCAGAGGGCGAACTCCGGGACTGGTGTGGGATAGGCGAACACCCCTGGGCCCTGCTCCTGGCCCTGCATGACGTCGGGAAGACCGGGCGTGAAGTCAAGCAACTTCAGCAGCTCGTCGACATCGACGTGCTTCGCGGTCAGACCTCCTCGGAGGACGTTGTCGGAGTTGGCCTGGATCTCGATCCCGATTCCGTGCAGATAAGCGTGCAGGTTGCCGGCGGGCAGAAAGATCGCCTGGTTGCAGCTGAAGGCCACCCGGTTCATCAGCAGGGCGGCCAGCACACCAGGATCACGCGGGAAGTGCTCGGCCAGCTCGAGGGCCGTCCGGGCAAAGAGCCCCAGCTCATCGTCTGCGCTCACCCGCCGGGCGGCATCGACCACCTCGTCGACGGCCTCGAGCTCAGGCTCAGAAAGCCGCAGCAACCGACAGAACACCTCGCCCAGATCCTCCGCCGTCCCCGCGCGCAGCGGCTCCACCAGAGTCAGCGCACCAGCCGCGCCCAGGCGTTCGAAGAGCGCGTACGACGCGGCCGGCTCGCGGAACCCGCACAACGCCTCAACATCACCCAGCGCGCACAGCGCTTCCGGTTTGGGCCAGTCGTCCTTGTAGGTGCGGTTCGGGGCATTGCTGGGAATGCCCGCCGCCTCTTCACGCGCGAAACCGTCCTCGGCCTGGATGCGGGATGGATGCACCTGCAGCGACAGCGGTTGCCCCGCGGCCAGCACCTTCAGCAGGTAGGGGAGCCGGGCGCCGTACTCGGCGACCGAGGCCGACCCGACGACGGCTTCCGGGTCTGCGGCGATGACCGCGTCCAGCCCACGGTCACCCAGCTGCGACGGAGCGGACCCGTGCGCGCCCAGCCATAGCTCCGCTTGCGGTTCACCGGTCGGCTGACGCCCGAGGAACGTCGGCAGGGCCGTGGTCGAGCCCCAGGCGTAGGCCTGGATCGTGCCGTGCAGCCGGTCCATCAGCGGGTGCCGGCGTGGACGGCAGCCTGCCACTTCGACAGTGTGCGCATGCAGGCCAGCGTGTCGCTCCACGGCACCAGCGGCGACTGCACCTCACCGGCTCGCAGGCAGCGCATGACCTCCTGGGCCTGGAACGTGTAGCCGCCGCCGGGCCACTGGGTCGTGAAGGTCTCCGGTTCGGCCTTGCGGTCCTGGCCGCGAAAGACGAGGATCTCCGCCGGTCGGATGAAGTTGTCGATCACGACTGAGCCGTCGTGCAGAAGACCTCGAGCCGGTTGGGCACGGTGGCTTCCAGCGTGCAGACGATGCCCGCCGTCGCCGCCGGCCGGTCAGCCGTCGGGGGATAGGTCAGCGTAGCGGCGGCATGGCTGTCCACCCCCGTGCTGGCGAAGCCGCCAAAGCCCAGCACCTCCTCGGGTTCGCCGAGGAACAGGTTGACTCCGTGCACGGGATAGACGCCGAGGTCCAGGATCGCGCCGCCTGCCTGTTGCGGATCGAGCAGCCGATGAGACTTCTCTCCGTCGAAGACGAAGCCGAACGACGCGGCCACGTGGCGTACCGGGCCGAGCTCGCCGGACCGGACGATCTCGGTGGCTTTGCGGATCAAGGGGTTGGTCCGCGTCCATACCGCCTCCATCAGGAACAGGTTGCGCTCACCCGCCTTCCTGACCAGCTCGCCGGCCTCGGCGTCGGTGACCGTCAGGGCTTCTCCACCAGCACCGCCTTGCCGGCTTCCAGACACAGTTTTGCGGAGGCAAAATGGTCATTGTGTGAGTGGAGCCGATTAGTCGGACACCTACGAGGCGGCGGGCCCTCGGACGGCCAGCCACGCTGCAGGCGAGGGCTAGCCGACGTCTTCGCCGGCTTGCACGCGCTGGACCAGCCGTCGTTCTTCGTCGGTGAGGGGGTTGGCGCGAATGTTGGCGATGCCCCACCATCGGGTGAGCACCGACTCGGCCTCGGTCAGGTCGAACGTGTCCGCGGCGTGGGTGAGGGCGTCACGGTACTCGCGTTCGAACCGCTCAGCTTCCTCAGGCGACAGGTCCGAGAGGGCCCCCTGGACGGCTCGGCCGGAGCGCTCGATGTTCGTCGTCACCGCCATGGGGCAGAGTCTGTCAGATGCAGCCCGTGAAGAGGCGCACCCGTTGCCTCGTCTTCTTGCGCCTCCTCACCCTCCACGGAACTTTCGCCTGGGATCAGCTCCAGCAGCAAGCCAGGGCGCCAGGTCAGCGGCCCGTCGACTCCTGTCGATGCGGACAGGTGGCGGTGGGCGACGTGGAACAGGTCGGCGTTGGGAACGCCAAGCACCCGGCGGTAGGCCCGGTACATCGGGCTGCGCAGTTTGATTCCGATCGGGTCGGGTGCGTAGGCGATGTCGCCGCCCGTGAACCGTTCCCAGAACTGCCGCACCAGGGTTTCCAAGGACGCGGAGGTGGGGTGCACTCTTCGGCCGGCCTGGACCGCCGCGGTCACCAGGGGGATGTCGTCGCCGACGACTCGTCGGGTTGGGTAGTCGATGGGCGGCGGGTACTGCTGCAGCCCGGTCATCAGGCGTTCCAGTCCGGTCAGTGCCTTGGGCCAGGTGCCGCCGCGGTGCAGGTAGCCGATGACTCGGTCGATCCGTCCGCCGTGGGTGGCGGGGAGGTGGAGGTCGTCGGCGATGGTGGTCCAGTCGCGGATGTTGCCGGTTTTGGCCAGAGCCATGGCCAGCAACGAGCGAACCAGGGCCGAGCGGGCGTGGTCGGCGAGGACGGCGGGGACGGCGGTCCACCACAAGGTCTGCGGGATCCAGCTGGGGGACGGTTCGGGCCAGTGGGGGTGGTGGGCGGGAAGGCGGAGCCGGCGCCGGTTGTCGGGGGTGGTGTGGGCCGGGTAGCGGGGGAGGGGGTGGCCGGTGCGGAACATCAGCTGCTGGTCCGGGCGCAGCTGGGCGCGGCTGCTGTGCAGTTGGACGGCGGCGAGCAGCGGGCTGTAGTGGTGCGACAGGATCCGCCAGGCCGGCGTGATCGGGGCGTGCGGCCCGTCGACGGCCAGCAACCCAGCGGCGGCATCCGCGGCAGCATCGAGGGTGGGTTGGGCGAGGACGCGGCCGGCCACCGGCAGTTCAGCAGCGACCCGGGCGGAATCGCTGTCGAGGTCGAAGAGACCGCCGCCCGGATCGCTGACGGCGTCGAGGAGCTCGACCAGGGCCTGGAACCCGATCCGGTGGGTGATCGCGATCCCGCAGGCGGCGGCGTGTTCGGCCGGCCCGGGCGCCCATGAGTGCAGCAGCTGCTGCGTCTGAACCTGGACGGCGGGCGCGGCCACCGTGGTGACCTCGGTCAGGTCGTGGTCGCACCAAGCCCTGCTGGCTGGTTCCTGCGGCCGTGTTGCGGTCGCGGCGGGAGGGGCAGCGGTGCAGTTCGACCGGGCGGGCCAGCCGGGTGGTGTTCGCCAGGGGTGGCTGGCCGCAGCCTGGGCACACGCGGACCAGGTAGCTGCCGTGGACGATGCAGATCAGCGACAAGGGGCTGTGCCAGTGGTCGGGCCAGTACGGGTCCGGCCCGGTGAGACATTGGGGGCAGTACCGCGATCCCTGTCTGACGGGCAGCCCGTTCGATCGGAAGGTCTCGGCGTAAGCCGTGGTCGCGGCCACCAGGGGTGAGGGGTTGACCAGCCGGCTGGTCTCTTCGGCGGTGAGGCCGAGCCGGTAGGCGATGCGGCGGTCGTTGCGCAGCCGTCCGGCGATCCTGCTGGTCGCGGTGACCGGCCGCTTGGCGCCGGCCGTGCGCAGCAGGTCCCGGGCGGGTACGTCGTAGCGGACCGACAGTCGCCGCAGCCACGACACCGCCGACTCGCCGTCGCGGACCTCGACGTGGATCGGGACGGGCTCGAGGTTGTACCCGCCTGGGATGTCCCGCAGCCGCCGGGCGTGACGTTCGGGCTCAGCGGGTGCGTGTGCTGGTGTGGGCGGCATTGTCGGCTGTTGTGGCGGCGAGCAGGTCGGCGGTGATGGTTTCGGCGCCGGTGGTGATGGCGAGGTAGCTGGCGCGGTCGATCAGGTTGGTCAGGGAGGCGATGTGGCCCTGGGTGCGGCGGTGCAGCTCACGGGCGTGGTCGGTGAGCATGCCGGGGTGGGCGTCGGCGAGTTTCAGGTGGCCTTCGAGGGCGCGGAGCAGGTCAGTCCAGCCGCGCAACCCGGTGTCGGTGGTGATGTCGAAGGGGGCGACCTCGCAGCGGGTGGCGCGGCGGGAAGTTTGGGCATAGACGGCGTCGGGGCCGAGGATCCCTTCGTCGAAGAAGCGTTTCTCCCGCAGCCGGACGCCGACGTAGATAAACGTCACCGGCATCTCATTCGCCAGGCCTTTGAGGTGGTTGGAGACCTCCATCCCGTTGCGGTGCCGGAAGTCGATGAAGTGCAGGTCGTCGATCACCACCAGCTGCGTCTCACACGAGGCGACGCAGTCGACCGCCAACGCACCGAGCCGGGTGGAGGTGGCCCGGGTGGCGGCGGGATGGCCGTAGAAAGCGAGGATCTTCTGGTTCAGGCCCTTCAACGTGATCCCGGCCGACAGCGGAATGAACGCCACCGGCAGCCGCTGATGCCCACCAGCGGTCTTCGGGCCGTGGCGGCGATAGATGCGGCGATGGAAGTCGCGGGCGTAGCGCGTCGCGATGGTGGTTTTCCCCAGGCCGGGGGCGGCGTCGATAACCACGGACCCGCGGAGCCGGTCCGCGTCGCGACGGTTCGAGGCCATCACCTGGTCGATCACCGCGAACGCCGCCGACAGCTGGTGGGTCTTCACTGTGGGCGGGTTCGCGTTCCACACCATCCGCGCCTCGGTGTAGTCCTCCAACTCCTCCCCGGTGAGGTGGCTCATCTCGGCGCGGGTGAGCTGCTCCAGCGGTTCCCGGGCGGCGGTGTTCACGAACGCGTCCCAGCCGGCTTTGGAGGCGAGCTGGAACCGTCCCGGCCCGTTCGCCTGCAGCCACCGCGCCCACCGATTCATGCCGGCCGCCAGTTTTTAAGCCGCCGGGTCATGAGCAGCAGGCGGGTCATGGGCAGCTGGCGGGTCATTCGTCGAACACCTCGAGCCCGTCGGCCTCGGGATGCTGGGCGTAGTAGCGGGTGAACACGTCGTCCAGGTCGTCGGGTAGCACCTCGGGCTGTTCGCGGCGTCGGGCGAGGAGGTCCAGCACTCCCGGCGCCGACGCTGTCTCTCGGGCGTCCGCGGCGGTGACAGGGTCGCCTTCGCCGGTGGCGCGTTGGGCGCTGAGCCGGATGGCGAGGTTCCGGTCCCGTCGGGTGCTCACTTCACCGGCCGCCCAGTCGGTGAGCAGGTCCTGCACGGCTTGCTGCGGGTCGACGTGGCGGTGCGTTGTGGCGCCGAGAGCACGCACGTAGGCGGCGGCGTCCGCGGAGAAGGGGGCGTCGATCTGGGCGGCGTGTTCCCACTCCAGCCGGTGCCAGGCGTGGGTGGTGGGGTCGCGGAAGAACACGGTGCGGATGTCGTCGCGGTTGACCATGAATGGCCACTTCCCGGGGTGCGCGCCGGCGTAGGGGGAGCGGGTGCCGCGGTGATCGTTGATCCCGGGCCCGTCGTAGCGTTGCCCGTTGATCTCGACGCCGTAGTGCTGGATGGTGCGCCACTCCACCTCAAGGAAGTCATAGACCAGGTCTTCCCGGGCCGGGAGCCGGATGCGGCCGGCGGCGGCGATCCCGCGTTCGAACATCTCCGCCGGCGACAAACGGACTGACCGTTGGAGCGGGTCGACCAGTCCGGCGTGGGCGGTGTGGTGGTAGACCCGGCCGACATATTCGCGGATGATCTGCTCCAGTTCGGTCACGTAGTAGAACGCCTCACCCTCCACGTGATGGCCGCGGGCGGCGACGTCGGGGCCTTTGTAGCCGGGCAGGTGTTCCAGCAGCGACTGCCTCAACGTTCGGAAGAACCGTTCCAGCGCCGGTTTGTCGGTCGGCTTGTCCGGGATCGCGGGCTGGATCGACATCCCGAGCCGCTCACACACCCCGCGGGTGTGGTGGGACAGGTAGATCTTGCCGTGGTCGACCACGATCGTGTCCGGCAGCACCCCACCCGGATCGCCGAGCACGATCCCCTCCGGCAGCCCGCCGTAGGGACCCTGCGGTGAGCCGGCTGCCCAGCCCCACGTCTGCGGGGTGACGGTCTGGAACAGCACCGACGCCACGTCCGGCGATTGGGCGGCGTTCGGGCGCAGCCGGAGGCCGGTGATGCGGCGGTCGTACAGGTCCATGGCCACGGTGAGCTCGGTGTTGACCCAGCGCAGGGTGACGGGTTCCATCGCGAACACGTCCATCCGGTAGGTGTCGAGCAGCACGTACTGGCCCGGCCGGTCCGCCCGCAACCGGCCCAGCACCCCCGTCGGGTCGGTTCGCGACCGACCGGCGCTGCTTCGCCGCCCCGAACGTGTACCGGCCCTTGTCCAGCTCCTCCAACCTGCGGTAGGCGACCGCGGTCGACGGCACCTTCTCGTCCGGCACCTGCTGCTGGAACTCCCGGTTCGCCCGGTTGATCACCGACTGTTTCGTCGGATTCGACCCGTTCACGTAGGACGACAGCACCTCCAGGCAGATGGCGTCCCACCGCGGGTCTACCGCCCGGCGGACGTCTTGGAGGAGTCGGGCGTCGACCAGGCCCGCCGGTCCACGTTCGAGGAGTCGCGCGGCCTGGCGCTGCAGCGTTCGCCGCGACACCCCCAGCGAAGCAGCGGCAGTGTCGTAGCGGGCCAGGATGCTGCGGTCGTCGTCAGGGTCGGGTTCCAGCACTCCACGGAGGACGTCAACTCGAGCGGTCAGCTGCGTCTGCTGCCGTGGTGTCAGCCCTGCCATCACGACCGCCGGAATCTCCCACGTCGTGTGCTGCAGATCCAGGGGGTTTGCCTCGTCGGCCTGGGTGCCGGCGAGGCTCGTGATGCTGACCGTTCGGACAACGCCGTTCGAGCAGAGGCGAGCGGCGGTGCCGGTCAACTCGGCCACCTCCCACCCGTGCCCGTCGAACCAGACTCTGCCGCCCACGCGGAGGTCGAAGCTTGCCTGCTGCGTCATGCCGCGACGCCTGCTGTCTCGATCAGGGACTGATGAGACAGTGGTCGAGACAGGTCAGTCGTCCAGTGCCCGAACCACAGCAGCGACAGCAGAGCCGCCCTTGCCGTCGCCTGGTCCCCCCCGGCTGACTCCTCAATCTGGCCAAACGTCATGCCCGGTACACCGGTGGCGGCAACCTTGACGAGCGCGTCCTGGTCGACAAGGTGTAGGCGGCGCCCGGCCGCGAGGAAGCGCAGGTTCCGGAGCCGGATCGGGTCCTCGCCGGACCAGATCTCGTAGCGCCAGCCCTTCGCCGAGCACAGTCGAGCGGTCCAGTCGAGCACTGCGGCGACTTCGGGCGTCGTAAGCAGATCCTCCGGCTTCACGTCGACCACCGTGTAGGTACCGTCAACGTGTTCGAGGAGGAAGTCCGGCACGTGCCGGCGCGACGTGGACCCGTCACGCCCGGACAGCCAGAACGGCTGACTCGCGATCCAACGCACCGTCGGGTCGAAGTCCGCCAGCCACAGCCGGTCACGCTCAAGCAAGCTTTCATATCCCACGAGGCTCCGGGTTGTCGCCGTCCACAGCCAGCCCGGGTAGTTCCGCTGGCCACGATAGGAGGGGAAGGGCCGAACCGGTCCGCCGCGCACAACCGCGGCTGCGTCAACCTTGCCAAGCAACGACGGCACCATAAGTCCGTTCGCGTCAAGGAAGCGCACCTCCGCGCTTAATCGGGATTTGTCCTCCACCCGCCAAGGGTGTCACCGATGACAACTTATTGAGAAGAGTGACACGCCGATGACAAGAAAATGAGAAGATGACAAGTTGCGCGAGAACCTACAAAAATGTAGGTTCTCGCGCTATGTGTCGCAGAGGTCAGCGTCTGACTAGGGGAGCGACAACTCAGCCCCTGTGTTCGATTCTCACTATCTTGTCCGAATCCTCAGCACCGACGACCCGGCCGTCGTCGTAGAGGGAACGCTGACCGGTCTACGTTCGGCAAGCGGGGCCTACGACGGTTCCACAATTGCCCGGTCTCGACCGGCGGTTAGAACAGCAGGACGCCGGTTAGGACGCTCAGGACGATCCACACGACTGCGAAGAGAAGCGGGACGGCACGGAAGAACAGCAGGCTGCGGCGCTGATCTTCGACCGCGGATCGCCGGTCGGCCACGCCGTGGAAGCCGGCGAGACCGGACCCCGGCAGCTGTTCGACGAGTTGCTCTTGTAGTGCGGTCTGGATGAGCACGATGCGTGCTGTGGCGGCGACGCCTGGTAGCGCGAGGAGTGCCAGCAGCAGGCCGAGGAGCGCGAGCGTTGGGGCAGCGACTGCTGCAAACTGCCTACCCCAGGGTGCACCGTTGCTCATGGCCGCCGTGTACGCGATGGTTAGGAACGCCTCGGCCGCCAGCAGCGCGTTCGCCCGGTCGTGCAGCAGACCCAGCTCGAAACGGATCTCGTCCCGGACAGCGACGAGCCGGGCCTCATCAGCCTCCGGGTCGGGTCTCCTCGTCGCGCCGTCGCCGCCAACCACCGGTCCGTCCCCCACCAGGGCACCGCTGCGAAGCCCCGTCGGAGCTCCTCGACATAGGAGCCGGGCACCTCGAGCATCGGAAAGTGCCCGCCGCGGGCGGCCTCGCGGAACGAGCGCAGGTCTGAGAATCGGCTCTCGACCCACGGTCGCGGCACCTTCTCGATGTCCGCCGGGAAGATCGTGACGGCGCAGGGGACGTCGACCGTACCGGCGTTGTCGGGCGGGAAGTTCTCCCAGTAGAACCGTGCCGAAGGGCCGGCTGTCGCCGAGAGCCAGTAGAAGGTGACGGTGTCGAGCATCCGGTCCTGGCTGATCGCGCTGCCCGGGTCGCCGTCGTTGCTGGTCCACGCCCAGAACTTGTCCAGCAGCCAGGTCAGCTGCGCGACGGGGGAATCAGTGAGGGCGTAGCCAACGGTCTGTGGCCGCGTGGACTGCTCCAGTGAGTAGCCACCACCCACCCGACGAAACTCCTCCGCGGCGGTCAACCACTGCTCCTCCTGCTCGGTGAGCTCGCCGTCTTCGGCTGGCTCTTCCACATAGGGGGTAAAGCTGTGTAGACCGGCCACCCGGTCGGGGTACCGGTGGCCGAGGGCTGCGGCGACCCGTCCACCCCAGTCGCCACCGGCCGCTAGGAAGCGCTGATAGCCCAGCCGGTCCATCAGTTCGACCCATGCGTCCGCCGTGCGGTTCACGTTCCAGCCAGTTGTCGTGGGCTTGCCTCCGAAGCCGAAGCCGGGCAGCGAGGGCGCCACGACATGGAAGGCGGGCAGATCGTCCTCCGGCGGGTCGGCAAGCGCGTCCATCACCTCGAGCGGCTCGATCACCGAGCTCGGCCAGCCGTGTGTGAGCACGAGCGGTCGGGCGTCTGGACGCGGTGAGCGCACGTGCAGGAAGTGGATGTCCAACCCGTCAATCTCGGTCAGAGCCTGACTGTGCGCGTTCAGTTCGGACTCCACGCGACGCCAGTCGTATCTCTCTCGCCAGGCACTGACCATCTCGACGACATAGGCCAGCGGCGGACCCTGCGACCAGTCGTCAGGCTTAACCGCCGTGCCCGCCGTCTCGGGCGCCGGCCACCGGGTGCGCCGAAGCCGGTCCCGGAGGTCGTCCAGAGCCTCCTCCGGCACGTGCAACTCGGGGTGCCGGTAAGAATCGTGTCACCAGGGGCAATCCCCGATGGTCTTGAGATCAGGGGCGGTCGGATTGACCTCCTGGTGACTCATGTCAAGATGCGCGCGTAGCCGGAGTCGCCTTTGCCGTAGGCGATCACCGAGTTCGCGCCGCCGGGCGACTCCATCACGTTGAGCCCTCTTCGATCTCGCGTTGCACGCGATAGGCCACCCGGGAGTGTCAGCAAATGGTCGTGTCTCGACACTGCCGCCCGTCAGGCCGGCGCGCTACCCGGCGTCGCTGGGCTGGCGGGCGATATCGAGCCGGGCGGTCATGTTGAGGTTGACTTCGCCATAGGGGCGGACGTGGGTCCAGAACAGTGGGGTCAGGCCGCGTCGCTCGGCGGGGGTGAGCAGTGCTGCCCACTCGGGTTCGGCGAGGACGTGTTGGAGCATGAGGGTGTTCACGTAGACGAGGGCTGACTGCAGGATCCGCAGACACAGCACGAACATCTCCTGCTCGTCCCGGCGGTTGCTCGCGAGCTCCCCGCCTTTGCCGTAGGCGATGACGGAGTTCGCGCCGTTGGAGGACTCCATCACGTTGAGGCCCTCCTCGATCTCGCGTTGCAGGTCGCGGGTGCGTAGGTAGCGGGCGACGAAGATGGACTTCTGGGCGCGGCCGACCTCGAGCATCGCGGCGTAGGTGGGGTGGGAGGCGTTGCGGGTGAACCGGCGAAGGATCGTCTCGGTTGAGGCGGTCCCGGTGCGGATCGCTGTCGCGTATTTGATCATCTGGTCGTACTGCTCGGCGATGAGGTCCCACCGGATCGGACGGGTCAGCGCCGGCTCCAGGCGCGGGTAGCTGTGCTCCCCGCCGGCCGGACGGTAGAGCTTGACCTTGTTGATCCGTTTGATCCGGGGCAGCAGGTCGAAGTTCAGCAGCCGGGTGATGCCGAACCCGATCTCGGACTGGCCGTGGGAGTCGACGTAGTTGGCTTCGACGTCCATGGTGGTGCCGTGCCGGATCGCACCCTCGATCATCGCCGCGACCTCCGAGGCGGTGCAGTTGAGCAGCTGGGAGTGGATCGCCAACGACTTGTGCTCGACGTGCCAGTAGATGAGGACCCCGCGCCCGCCGTAGCGGGAGTGCCATTCGGTGAACAGGTTCTGGTCGTAGGCGCGTACGTGTGTGGAGTCCGACGCGACCGCTGTCGAACCCTGCCCCCATAGTTCGACGCTGCGGGCGGCGAAGGTGGCGTCGGCGAGGCGCACGGCGACCGCTCGGGCGGCTTCCTCGCTGAGGTAGCGGCGGCGCACGTAGCGCAGCTCGTCCTCGGTGTGGCCGTGCTCGCCGGAGGCGACGGCTTTGATGCCGGTGTTGGTGCCGTAGGCGTAGATGACCAGCAGCAGTCGCTCAGCGAGGACCTGGGCGTCGAGGCTTCCGCCGCCGGACACCGAGGTGACCGCGTCGAGGCAGCCGGTGCGTAGCACGGCTTCCTTGAGAATGTCGACCAGGGCGACGGTGCCCCACCGGCGGTGCACTTCGGCCTTGATCCGGCGTAGGTTCCGTGGCTCGGGCTGAGCTGGGGCGGCGGTCAGCCTGATCGCGCCGGACGCCCGGTCGGAGATATCGAGCCAGGACAGTTCCGGGAGCGTGTCGTTGAGCAGTGTGAGTTCGGCGTCGAGCTGGTCGCGGAGCTCGCCGATGAAGACCGCCGGGTCCAGCGGTTTGCGGAGCTCGCGGTAGCTGTCCTCCCGGGTGGCTTCGAAGTCGGCGGGGAGGTCCTCGTCGGGGTTGCGCCACTTCTGCGCTCCGACGACCCAGATCTCCTTGCATTTGAGCTGGTCGCGAAGCGCCTGGAAGGCGACCACCTCATAGACCATCCGCACCACTCGTCGCTGGCCTCGGGTGTCGGTGCGGTGCACGACGTCGGCCCAGTCCCCGGACATCGCCTTGTGCACGGGCACGGTTTCCCCGGGCGGGTAGTAGGTCGCGTTGCCGGCGTTCGCGTAGCGGGCTACCAGCGCCAGGGCCTGCACGACCGGCTGGTGGGTGCTGTTGCTGGATCGGAAGTCCAGCACGTCGAGCAGCCGGACCAGGCCGCGGCGGTAGTGGTTGGTGTAGGAGGCCCGCAGTGTCGTCTGCACGGTGCGCCGATACACCGGGCCGCTGGCCTTGAACTCGTGCACCAGCTCGCGGAGGGTCTGCTCGCCGCCGGCCACCGCCGGGAACACGACCTCGCGGACCGTGCCCTCCGGGGACTGCACCGACGCTTCCGCGAGCTTGAACAGGATGTTCTCCTTGCCCGATACTCGCTTGAACGCGTTGAGCAATTCCTCGGTGACCTTGCGTTCGGCGCGGGCGCCGATGCGGTGCACGGTGGCGATCAGCAGCTCGACCAGGGTGTCGGTGATCTCGCGTTCCCGTTCCCGGAGCAGCGCGGCGAGCAGCGTCACCCGCAGCGGCAGTGGGTGGGTCCGCAGATGCGATGGGGACTCCACCGCCGCCCGGGCCCGCCACCCGGACACCACCTTCGGTGCGACGTCGCTGAACAGGTCGACGGGGAGGCCGACGGCCCGCACCGCCAGCAGCTTGTCGATCTCGGTGAGCATCGTCTCCAAGCTCACGTTGCCCGGTGCCGCCTTCACCGCCGCCAGCACCGAACGGCCTCCGAGGCGGGGACTGCCGCTCGCCTCCGAGCTGTCCTCGTCGTCGTCGGCGACCAACCCGAGGATGCGCTCCACGGCCCCGTCGGCCAGCCGGGCATGCACCCGCAGCGTCAACCTCTCCTCAGCGGCGTGCAGCGCCCCCTGCACGATCCGGGTGCACCGCCCCGTCGTGGGCGGCTCGATCGACTCCGCCCGGCAGCGTGCCAGCAGTTCGGCGTGCACCAGGTCCGGACGTCGCTCGCTGAGCGCGACGTGGTCAGCGAGCCATCCGGTGAGCTTCTCCGCGTCCGCGACACTGCACTCCCGGAACCCGAGATGCGTGCGGACCTGCGCACGGTGGAACTTGATCGTCCTACCGGACCAGTCGTACAGCCCCAGCTCCGATGCTGGCACCTCCACCTGCCCGGCGACGAACTCGACGGCCTCGTCAAGCAGCTCCGCTCGACCTCGCGGGAACCTTCCGTGCTGGGTGTAGAACTTCAGCAACAACGCGAATGGCTATGTCAACTGAAGCGGGACCCACCGGGGCACTCTAAGCGGGACCCAGTATGTGTGGGGTGTTAGAGGTAGCGGCAGATCGTGTGTGGTTGGCAGGTGGTCGGCTCGGAGGCGGCGGCATCGGCGTGGAGGTCCGGAGTTTGTCAAGGTGGTTGGGGCCAGTGGGAGTCAGTCGGTCAGGCAGCCTCCTCTTGTGGTGGTTGGTTGATCCAGGCGGCATCGGGCAGGTTGATGATCTTCGGGCTGGTAGTCGTGCCGAAGCGTTCGGGGTGGCGTTCTCGGGCGGCGGCCAGGGCTGTCTCCCGCTCGGCGTGCCTGGCGGCGAGGCCGTAGTGGACGTCGGCTGGGGTGTGCAGCCCGATCCCGGTGTGGCGGTGGTGATGGTTGTAGCCGTCGACGAACTGGTCCATGAACTGTTGGGCGTCCTGGACTGATCCGAACCGGTCGGGAAACACCGGCGCGTACTTCAACGTCTTGAACCAGGCCTCGGAGTACGGGTTATCGTTCGACACATTCGGCCGTGAGTGGGACCGGGTCACCTCCAGGTCGGCGAGCAGCAGCGCCGGTGCGTGTCGGAGGCAGCCGGCCACTACGACGTCGGGTGGGCCACCGTGCACGCCGCGTTCGTCGCGCACGTGAAGGCGCCGCTGGCCGAGGCGCTTCCGTCGGTGGCGGTGCTGGGGATCGACGAGACCCGCCGCGGCCGACCGGTCTGGGCCCGCGACCCCGACACCGGCCGGTGGGTGCTCGCGTGCGACCGCTGGCATACCGGGTTCGTCGACGCCGCCGGGACCGGCGGGCTGCTCGCGCAGGTCGAGGGCCGCTCCGCGGCCACCGTCACAGCATGGCTTACGGGCCAGCCGCAGGTGTGGCGCGACGCCATCGCGCACGTGGCGATCGACCTGTCCGCCTCCTACGCCAAGGCCGTGCGCGATGCCCTGCCCGACGCGGTGGTCGTGGCCGACCGGTTCCATGTGGTCCGGCTCGGCAACGACGCGGTGACCGCTGTCCGCCAGCGGGTGATCCGCGAGCACGAAGGGCGCCGGGGCCGCAAGGTCGACCCGGCCTGGCGGGTCCGCCGCCGGCTGCTGACCGCGCACGAGCGGCTGCGACCAGAGACCTTCACCAAGATGTGGAACTCGTTGATAGAGACCGGCGACCCCGGGTTAGAGATCCTGCACGCCTACATCGTCAAGGAGGACCTACGGGCGCTGCTGGCACTGTCGGGGACCAACCCAGAGCGGCACCTCCTCAGGGCCCGGCTCGACACCTTCTACTGCCGTGCCGCCGCCTCCAGCTCACCGGAGGTGCACCGACTGGCGACCACCATCGAGACCTGGTGGCCGGCCATCGAGGCTGCGATCCGAACCGGATACTCCAACGCCCGCTCCGAGGGCTACAACCGACTCGCCAAGCACGAAGGACGCAACGCCTTCGGCTTCCGCAACCCGGTCAACCAACGACGCCGCATACGCTGGGCCTGCACCCGCCAACACCGGCGGGCCTCACCTGCGACCACCACGGTGCCCGGTCAAGTGCGATGAGCCGGTAAGCCGTGTGCGGGAAAACCGCACGCACGGATTGAAAGGGGAAAGGGGAAACAGGCCACCTCGATGGCTCCTGTGCGCCCCGGACTACCAATGACACTTACCCGATTCACCGGAGGTGCCACCGGCGCCTGGCAGATCGAACGCATCCTCTCGGTCAGCGGGCCTACACTCGCGCCGGCCGAACGCCTCGACGTATCGGAGGCGTCACCGGTTGCCGACTCCCGCGCAGCGTGGACGCTGAGCGGCGCCATTAGCTACAAGCGTTACACGGGGCGCGCCGAGCAGGCGGCCCTCGACGCTGTCCAGCCCGCCCTCGGTCGGCCCGAGGCCCGGTGCGCCGCGCTCATCCCGATCACGAAGACCGCCCGCTGGTGGGACCTCTCCCAGGATGAGCGCCGGGCGGTGTTCGAGGAGACGAGCCACCACATTTCGATCGGGCTCGAGTACCTGCCTGCGGTCGCGCGCCAGCTGTACCACGGCCGTGACCTCGGCGAACCCTTCGACTTCCTGACCTGGTTCGAGTACGCCGTCGGAGACACGATCGCCTTCGAGGAGCTCCTGGACCGGTTGCGGACGAGTCGCGAATGGGACTACGTCGAGCGCGAGGTCGATGTTCGACTCAGCCGCTAGCCGAGCATTCCGCACATGTGTGAGTGTGGGGTTCTTGGGTGTTGTGGTTTTGCATTGCCAGCGTGGTTGGGTGGGGTCCTTGCGAGAGGTCGCCGCCTGATCCGGACGTCGGTTCCGTTATCTGAGGCTTGGACTCAGGAGGGTGCGGTGCCCCTCGTTTCCTTCCACGTCCTTGTGATCAGAGTGCTGCTGGGAAAGTCCGCCGCCGCTCGGAGTTTGTCAAGGTGGTTGGGGCCAGTGGGAGTCAGTCGGTCAGGCAGCCTCCTCTTGTGGTGGTTGGTTGATCCCGGCGTCGCGGACGTCGATGATCTGTTTGATCTGGGCCAGGGTGAGGCCGGCGGCTTGGCCGCGGCGGATGAAGTCGATCCGGTCGAGGGCGTCTGGGCCGTAGTCGCGGTAACCGTTCGCGGTCCGCCCGGTCGGGGGCAGCAGACCGCTGGTGTCGTAGAAGCGCAACGTCTTGGTGGTGGTGCCGGTCGCGGCGCTGAGTTCACCGATTTTCACTGTTCCTCCTCGATGACCAGCCTTGACCTTCCCCTGCACTGGAAGGTCCAGTGTGGTGGGGGCAGGCGAGGTGACCAAGTGGAAGAGGTGAAGGCGGTGGCGCGCAACGTCGAGTTCGACCTGGCGGTGATCGGTTCTGGTGGGGCGGCGATGTCGGCGGGTATTACTGCTGCCCGGGCGGGGCGGCGGGTGGTGCTGATCGAGCGGTCCACGTTGGGTGGGACGTGCGTGAACGTGGGCTGCATCCCGTCGAAGATGCTGCTGGCCGCGGCCGGGACTCGGCATGCGGCGTTGACGAACCCGTTCGCGGGCGCACCGACGTCGGCGGGCCGGGTCGACCTGGGTGCGTTGGTGGCGCAGAAGGATGAGCTGGTGCAGCGTCTGCGCGGAGCCAAGTATCTCGACGTCGCCGAGGCTTACGGGTTCGAGGTCCGGCCCGGGCGGGCCCGCTTCACCAGCCCCGACACCCTCGAGGTCGACGGCACCGCTCTACTGGCCGGCGCTTTCGTGGTGGCCACTGGTGCTGGGCCGGCCGTCGCGGACCTACCGGGCTTGGACGGTGTGGAGTTCCTGACCTCGACTACGGCGATGGAGCTGGCCGAGCTACCGACCTCGCTGGTGGTGGTCGGCGGCGGCTATGTCGGGATGGAACAGGCTCAGCTGTTCTCCCACCTCGGCATTCAGGTCACTGTGGTCGGCCGACTCGCCCCCCGGGCCGAGCCCGAGCTCGCCGACACCCTGCGGGCCGTGTTCGCCGGCGACGGCATCACTGTGGTCGAGGACCGCGCTGTCGGGGTCGAATCCGGCAGCGGCGGGGTTGGGGTGGTGACCGGGTCGGGGCGCCGCGTTCCTGGGCAGCGGCTCCTGATGGCGATTGGGCGTAGGCCCCGCACCGACGGGCTGAACCTGCCCGCGGCCGAGGTGGTCACCGACGGACGCGGGTTCATCGTGGTCAACGAGCAGCAGGCGACCTCGAACCCGCGAGTCTTCGCCGCCGGTGACGTGGCCGGGTCACCGCAGTACGTCTATGTCGCCGCCGCCGGCGGCCGGGTCGCCGCCACCAACGCCCTGCAGGACGACTCCAGCGTCCCACCTGCTGTGGTGGACTACTCAGGGATGCCGGCGGTGGTGTTCACCCGGCCGCAGCTGGCCTCGGTCGGGCTCACCGAGCAGCAGGCGCTCGATACCGGATACGCCTGCGACTGCCGCGTCTTGTCCCTGGCCGACGTGCCGCGGGCGTTGGTGAACCAGGACACCCGCGGCGTGGTGAAGCTGGTCGCCGACGACAACACTGGGCGGGTGCTCGGCGTCCACGCCGCCGCCGACAGCGCCGGTGAGTTGATGCTCGCCGCGACCTATGCGATCCGGGCCAGCATGACCGTGGACGACCTTGCCGACACATGGGCGCCATATCTGACCATGGCCGAAAGTCTGCGCATCGTGGCCGGCCTGTTCCGCAACCAGCTGCCGACCTCCTGCTGCGCCTGACCTCGCCCGGAGACCCCAACGTGTCCGTGGGGCGTCATACTCGTGAGCAGGAAGGTGTTCTCTGCCGGGAAAGCAAAGGGTGTGCGACATGGTCCGACGGACGGTTGCGGGGCTGTTAGGTCTGTATCTGCTGTTCGCGGTCATTGGACGTTTCGTGGAGCACATGGGCGCCGTGCACTGCGGCTGCGGGGCCGACTGTTGGTGCCACCGTCGTGTGCTGAGCACCTTCCGGTGGGTGTTCCCCTGGCGGCACCACTCCCGAATCGACAGCTGACGCAATATCCCCTGCGGTGCCTGCGTTCCTGCCGGTCGGTGCTGTTGGCCGCGCAGTGGTGAATTTCGCCCGCGGCTCCCGTGAGCCCCCGGTCGCGTGGGGTCGCAGGACCGGGCGGCCAGCTGTGCAGCGACTACGGCTGCAGCGCAGCTGAGTGCTCCTTCCCAGCAGTCAGCTGACCCGCTGCGCCAGGGTGTGGGCCAACCGGTAGGAGTCGGTGCCGGTCTCGATGATGTTGCCGCCGAAGGTGAGCCGGTCCACGATCGCGGCGCAGAGCCGGGGGTCGGTGAACGTCTTCGTCCAGCCTGAAAAGCTCTCGTTGGACGCTATGGCCACCGAGTTCTTCTCCTCCCGCTCAGTCAGAACCTGGAAAAGCAGCTCAGCCCCGCGGCGATCAAGTGCCATGTATCCGAGCTCGTCGATCATCAACAAGTCAACGCGTCCGTAGCGGGCGATCGTGCGGGCCAGCGTCTTGTCGTCAGCGGCTTCGACCAGCTCGTTCACGAGTCGGGTGGCCAGGGTGTACTTGACCCGGAACCCTTTCTCAGCCGCGGCGGTGCCGAGCCCGATCAGCAGGTGGGACTTGCCGGTGCCGGAGTCACCGATCAGGCAGAGGGGTTGGCCGCGGCGGACCCAGTCGCCGGTGGCCAGGGTGTTGATGGTGGCCGGGTTGATGTTCGGGTTCGCGTCGAAGTCGAAGTCGCCTAACCATTTGTCCCTGGGGAACCCGGCCGCTTTGACCCGTCGGACCGAGGACCGGCGGTCGCGGTCGTCGCACTCGGCTAGCAGCAGCTCGGCCAGGAACCCGGCATAGGACAGCTGCTCCTTCTGCGCGACCGTGACGGCCTCGTCGACCAGCGCCCGGATGGTCGGCAGCCGCAGCCGTCGGCAGGCCTGGTCGATCGCCGCCGTCGCAGCCTGGTCAGTCATGCCGCGGCGGCGTCGCAGCGGCGCAGTGGGGGTCGTCATCAGGCGGTCTCCTCGGTCACGGGGGCTGGCCCGTCCAGACGGCGGCGGGCCAGGGCGAGCAGCTCGTCATAGCCGGTTACTGACGGCAGGGGCCGGGCATCAGCCGGTAGCCCCGCGATCACGGCGACAGGGTCGGCCAGCCGACGCTGGGTCAGACTGAGAACCCGCCGCTCGACCGGTGCAGCCGCAGCCACCACGTCGCCGGTCGCGTCGGAGCTGCTGTCACTGTTCGCTGCCCGGCGGGCCTCGACCGCGACCACGTCCGCGGACACCGCACTGACCCGCAACGCGGAGGCCAGCCCGGCCACCACATCGCAGCTGCGCATCGACCGGTGCAGCAGCAGCACCTCGATCAGCGCCCGGGTGCCGGCGGCGTCGCCGTCGGTCTTGCGGGCGGCCGCCCAGAACGCCTCATGCGCGGCCGTGAACGTGCCAGCGGCGCGGGCCCGGGCCAGCACCGTCGAGCCGGGTAGCGCGCCCGGCTTGGTCACCAGCACCTCCAGGTAGTGGTCCAGGTCGACGCTTTGGCCGTGCACCGCCACCACCCGCGGGTGGCGGGCGACCTCGGTGCGGCCGTCGAAGATGACCACCTCCGAGGCGCGCAGCGACACCCGCACCGTGCGGTGGATCAGCCGTGCCGGAACCGAGTAGCTGGCCATCCGAACCCGGACCAGGCTCGAGCGGTCCACCCGCGGCGTCAACGACAACCCCGTGTCGAACCGGTCCGCCGGCAG
>JAABUN010003865.1_pt1 | contig 21889 bp, 16 predicted proteins | sample 5559311 | NCBI WGS metagenome assembly JAABUN01 (sample SAMN10711877, study PRJNA513370) | rock metagenome | isolation source: Antarctica rocks | place: Antarctica: Victoria Land, Siegfried Peak sud
GATAAAAAATATAGGTATCAATATTTTTAGAAAACACAATTATTCAAACCTTGCCCAAGCAATGCGGCTGGTAGCAAACGATATCGACTGCTTATACAACATGATAATTTAGAACACAACAGCCCTGGTCCGGCAGGGAGTCGTGTGAAACTAAAGACACCGGAACTGTCAGTGCTGGTGCCGGACGTAAAATTAGTTATTGTATTTTTAACCACAACGGATACGCCGGGGAGTGGTTCGTTTGTATTGTTATTTTGAATCAATCCGCGCACCACGCTGGTTTGCACTTGTGAGTGGGCAAGGAAGGATTTCAAAAGAAAAATTACAAGGACAGAAACGCAGGAAGCTGTTGATCTAAAAGTATGAAATAGCATATGGCATGCAGTTTATGTTAGTTGATATAAAGTTGCCGACAAAGGGGTTGAAGTAATATCCTAAAATTCATTAACACTATTTTAGACAGGATTGATTTTATTATAAAGAGAAAAAATAATTGTCATGTCCCGGTATTACAATATTAGAAATGGAAGCAATCTTTTTCATTGACCGTTTAGATTCTTCCATATCCAAAGCCTTAAAATACATTATTCCCTCATCCCAAAAATCCTTTGTAGCAACTGAATCACCTGCTACAAAAACCGATAACCCCTTGTAATCAAAACGTAAGCCTGTATGCCCTGGGGTGTGACCCGGAGTAGCTACAACATCAATAGCATCAAATAATGTACTTCCCGCTGGCTCAACCTTTTTAAAATATTTTGCAGTACTATTAATGGCAGCAGCTACTTGCGCGCCTGCCAACCATTTTGCTTTGGGAAAACCCGGTAATCCGATATGGTGGTCACCATGTTCATGTGTAACGAAAGCCACATCAATATCATCTGGTGTTAGCCCGGTTCTTCTTTTTAATTCTGCAGCCATTGCGTTTCCATCTTTCAATGAAGGATCAACAATAACGTGAAAATCTTTTCCTGTAATGATTGTCGTAGTGCAAATTACCGGATGCAACTCTTTTTCTTCACTCTCACCCCAATACCTATTACGGGAGAGGTTGCCGATAGTAATAATATCCCAATGAATAATTTTAGAATTTTGGTGACCTTTTAAACCAAGCATTTGGCCTGATTTGCCTGGCAATACCTTCTTTGTACATCCTATCACTGAAAGGCCGGCAACTCCTAATGCTGTGCATATAAAATTCCGTCGTTTAATTTCTTTCATATAATGTGATTGTTCTAAGGTTCTTGTTCCTTATAAGAGTTTTAATACCTTCCGATCCTTCTCCAAATCTTCCAATGGATTCATATATCTACTTTTATCTACTTTCCTATGCCAGGCCTTTCTTTTTGAAATACATGCCTGATTAATCACCATCCATTTAACATTTTCATATTTACTTACTTTGATCTTCCGGGCATGAAGTTTACTATTTTCCGGTTGATTTCGGGATCAGGTTTTTTTATTTCGGGATCAGGATATTACTATAACCTCATGATCGAGAATTGATTTGATTTCGAATGTACAGAAACCATTGGCAACCGTTGGTACTATATTTTGTTTTGAAACCAGTAGCTTAAGGTTCTTACCATTTAACGATTTTGGCATTTTTACCTTTACTTTTAGCGGCCCGATGGGGATCAATTCGTCTAATGGCTGACGCCAGGTAGCAGCACTGGTAAGGTTAACGACATGAAGTACCAATCGAGCAGCTTGTTGGTATAAATGGCAATCTACCAATCCTGCTCCTTCAATCGACATTGGTAAGTCTTCTTTGGCGCACCAACGAATTATGTTGGCTAATAAATTTCCATGATCCGGAAGATTAAATCGTCCAAACTGGCCGTCAAAATCAGCAGGTATGAAGGCGATCCGGGCTCCTTGGGTGTTCGAACGGATAATAACCCCTGGGATATCGGTTATAGGTTCCCGCATGTATGATTTTTCCGGGGGATAAGTCGGGAACTGGGGGATATAGGTCATCAGTACTTCAGCACCTGCATCCACATTCAGGGGCTGGAGCAAACCTCCATAGGGTAATATATCAGTTTCCTCAAAACCTTTAAGAATGGGATGACGTTTACCCTTAATAACGGGCTCCTTACCTGTGTGGGGACCTATCATTTGTGAACGAAGTTCAGGGGTTAAACGCATGTAAGTATGATAAGCATCTCTTGCCATTTTTTCCGCAGGAATATCCTCCTTTGACACTGGCTTTTTAACGTGGGCACCAAAAATATCGGATAAGGCAAAATCAGGGCGGGGATCCCCCATTTCATCATATAAGCTGCTATTGCCGGTAGCAATAAGGCTACCTCCACGATCCACAAAGCTTCGTACCGCAGCTACCTGCTCATTAGTCATTAGCCCCAGATTCGGCAAGACCAGCAAGGAGAACTGGCCCGCATCGCGGTTAATGTGATCGGCATGAACCGGCAGGTAAGGTATCCTTGCCCGTACCATCGCCTGGGTCATTCCACGCCAGGGAAGTTCTACCAGTTCTTCAGCCTCGTCTCTTCCGTAAAAATCTGTATTCTCCTGAGACCAGACAACTCCTATATTGGCAATCGGTTTACGATTCAACAGGTATTCTTCATTGTCTTTATGCCAGCGCATAATCGGTTGAGGCGTATGATACATCCTGCGGTCTTCGTGATAGGCAGCAATCATGTGCCACCAGGGTTGTATTCCTCCTGCAATGCCATTAACCATCCACATTCTCGCTTCAGCCGCTGGTTTGCTTGCCAGCCTGAACCAGGGTTTTTGATGATTGTACATGGCCATGCTTTCGGGTGCCAGCTTGTTCCATCCCAATAGGCCATGAAGCAGCTTGCCGATTTCACCGTTGTGTTGAAATCCTCCCATATCAGACCTGGATTGATCATCCAGCATAATTATATCAGCGCGTTTTGCGATTTCTTTATAGTCGCGGAAACTTCTGCTCTGGCCGTTAATTGAGCCACTATTCATACCTGACCAGGTGCAATTGGCTCCGCCGACACCCTTGGTAGTCCGGTTGTTCAGGTCCCATATTTCAAGACGCCGGTCATAATTCCATCTTATCCATTGTTTATAAATTTTATCATCCCAGTTTTTCCTGGCGGGTATATTCTGACCAGTTTTATCGCGAAAACTTTTTTTACAGTTTTCACAATAACAAATGGAATCGCGGCCCAAACCGCTCCAACTATTGTCTGTAAATCCCTCCGGATGATATAGCTGAGCTATCTCTGTAAGAATAGCCGGAATGTGTTCCTGGTAATAAGGACTGTTTACGCAGGAAATAAACAGGTCGGCAGCTTTATAAGGTTTGCCTGAGGCATCTATAGAGAACCAATCGGGATGGGCCTGGTAAAACTCTTCGTGTGCCCGGTTTGAATCCATACGCGCAAATACAGCCAGGCCATCTTCTTTTGCAGCCTTACTTAATTCACCAAACAGGTCGCGCCCGGCAAGATACTCAGCTTTACGATGCAGGGGTATTTTAGTAGGATAATATGCTACAATTCCTCCTGCGTTAATTACAACACCTTCTGTCTGGGTCTGTTTCCAAAAATCCCGCCACCAGGGAATATCATATTGTGCAGGATCCTTTTCCGTAATATTTATCTGGCCCCACCGGGTTACTTTTTCAAACCATGGCAAACTTTTATCTGGTTTTTCAACCAAGGGTAAGTCTTTCGCATCTAATTTAAAAGGGTTAGTGGTGGCCAGAACTGCTGTTGCCGCCATTGTGTTTTTTAAAAAATATCTCCTGCTTTTTTTATAATTATTCATTTAGTGCATTTTTACTCTGACGGATGGTAATCCTTTTGTTTATAATAAAATACCTAAGAAACGGGATGAGGAATTACGGCATTACAATAATGCATTACAAAAAGGTTTTCTATTTATATCAATTTGGATACAAGCTAATTTTTTAAATTGAGTACTTGTGTCGCTTCCAAGTACATGTTTATATTCGTTCGCGCAACAAAGGAAAACGGTAGAATAATTAATTTTAAATTTTTAAAGATAGTATCTAATTATATCCTTTATTTTGAGGATATATTGACGGATTATTTATTAATTGGATTTGGCTTAAAGGCACAGGAAAAACAGTCATGTAGGGTAGCATGCCATATTTTTGCATCACCGCATAAGCTTGCCCTGTTCGAAGCAAATCAAACCATCTTACACCCTCGAAAGAAAGTTCTAATCTTCGTTCCAGATAAATTTTATCACGTGTATCCTCCTTTGTTGTATTGGAATACCCTGCCAAACCAGCTCTGGTTCGAACCATATTTAAATAACCAAGCGCTTCATTGGTTTTACCGTTTTCATTTAATGCCTCAGCATACATTAATAAAACATCTGCATAACGGATCACTTTCCAGTTAGCTCTACTGTCATTAGCAGCTACTACCGGAGTAATGTATTTTTTGGTATAAGTCTGATTCGTATTTGATGGCAATTTTATAAAAACAGAATCACGATTAAAAAAGCCGCCTGTAACGCCCACGGTAACATCCTTTCTGCGATCTTTTGGATTAAATAGATCAATTAATACCTGGGTGGGAGAATTTTGTTCATCTCCATTTCCACCTATGCCAAAAAAACTGGTAAATGGTTGACTATTTGGCGCAAAAGCATTTGTAAGCCTGCTTCCTTCTCCTATTCCCTGTTCATATTCAATATCAAATATATATTCGCTATGGTGTTCATTCTTCGTATAATCAAATAAATCGTTATAGTTCGGCAATAGGGCATAACCAATAGTAGTAACCTCTTGTAACTTGGCTTCAGTTTTTTGAAAATCTTTTAAGGTCAAATATACTCTGCCTAAAATAGCCTTGGCTGCACCTTTAGTTGGTCTTCCAGCATCGTTTCCTGAATACTTTAATGGTAATCCGTTTTCTGCTGCCAGTAAATCCGGAATAATAACTTTAGCATATATATTATCCAAATTTTCCCGGCCTTTTTTATACCCATCCTCAATGGATATATAGGTAGTTATCATAGGAACATCCCCAAAAATTCTAACCAGGTCAAAATACGATAATGCACGAAGAAATTTTGCTTCGGCTATGTATCGTTCTTTATTTTTCACAACTGATACATCTGCATCTTTAATTTTTTCCAGAATAGTATTTATACGAAATATAGCCTGATAATAATTTTGCCAGGTAGAATGCATTAATGGGTCGGAACTGCTTATAACAAAAGCATCAGAAAATGACCAGCTATTATTTTTATATATCGCCTGCCAGGAATCATCACCACGAACATCACCGAATATATAAAAATTTTGATACTGCTGTTGTAAAGTATTATACGTGGCAGTTAAAGCATCCAGATAATCTTTATCCGTTTTGTATACCACATCGACACTTACTGAAGATATAGGAAGTAAATCAATAAATTTCTTGCTGCATGACATCATTAATATAGAGGAACAAGCTATAATTCTAATTATAAATAATTGCTTCATGACTTTCAATTTTACATAATAATGATACGACTCTAAAATGATACGTTTAGTCCCACTATTACACTTTTCGCTAAAGGATAATTGTAATCATCTACCCCCGGAGTTAATGGATTACTACTATTGCTAACTTCAGGATTAAAAAAATTAAACTTTGTAATTAATAATGGGTTAGTAGCAGTTATATAAACTCTAAGATTGCTCAGGGAGAGTTTCTTTGTAATATGGTCACTAAAAGCGTAACCGAGGTTGATATTATTGATCCTGAAAAATGACCCATCATCAAGAAACCTGGTTGATTTTTCGCGAAGTCCTCCAGTCGGATTATTATTTGGCCTTGGACTTTCACCATCACCCGGTTCTGTTTCCGATTTCCAGTAATTTTTCACTTTTGATAATTGTTTATACCGGGCTCTTGTATATAAATAATTATCACTGTTACTATAGACCTTATTCCCTTGAGATCCTTGAAGATTGATACTTAAACTGATAGAGCTGAACGTAAAAGTATTCGTCATTCCATAATAAAAATCGGGATATGGAGACCCTATAATCGTTCTATCATAGGTATTAATTATCCCATCAGGTTTTCCATTGGGCCCCGAGACATCCTTAAACCTTATATCTCCATTACGTGATCTGTCAGAAGCCCCCGGATTGAAAACCGGACCGGCGTCTAGTTCGGCCTTATTTTTAAAAACTCCATCTGTAACATATCCGTAAAACATACCTATAGGTTCTCCAATCTGAGTTATGTTATAACTGCTTATAATGGGAGCCCCTTCAGGACCTAACTTTGTAACTTTATTTTTAAAAGTAGAAATATTGAAGTTAGTCGTCCATGTAAACTTTCCAATAAGGTTTCTTGTATCTAGTTCAAAATCCCATCCTTTATTTTGAACTTCCCCGATATTAACTAAAGATGTATTAAATCCAGTGGTAAGTGGAACAAAAACATTAAGTAAAAGATTATGATTAATTGTCTTGAAATAATCAGCAGAAAAAGATACTCTGCTTTTGAGAAAGCTTGCATCTATACCTATGTTAAATGATCGCTGCTTCTCCCATGTCAGCATAGGATTAGCAAATTGCATTGGAGCTGACCCTCCCAATGCCGCACCTCCGAAAGGGTAAGATTCATAACCTATAGTAGCATATTGAGCATAATTTCCAATATTATTATTACCAGTTTCACCATAACTGGCTCTTATCTTCATATCGTTAATTAAAGTAAGCTTTTTCAGGAAATCCTCATTTGAAATTCTCCATGCTAAAGCTGCAGATGGGAAATAACCGTATCTTTTATCCTTGCCGAAACGTGATGAACCATCTGCCCGCATAGAAGCAGTTATATAATATTTGGAATTATAGTTATAGTTAACCCTGGACAGATAGGAAATCAATGCCCATTCGCTCTCAGTTGAATTTCCCTGGAATATTATATTACTCGCCGCATTTAAGGTATAAACAAGATTATTAGGGTAATTTCTACTCCTGACAAAATTTGAACTACTTGTTTGTTTCTGGGTGGTATATCCTATTAAACCGGAGATGCTATGCTTATTGAAACTTTTATTGTAGTTCACTGTTGTCTCTGTTATCCAGTTTAGATAACTGGATCTTTCGTCAGACCCATCTGCAACATTTGCAAAAATGTCAAGTTGAGGTATAAAACTAAAATAATGATAGTTAGATGAGTTAGCTCCTAACATAATATTCAGGCTAAGGTCATCTGAAAATTTATATTCAGTATTTAAATTTCCTAAACTTCTTATTTGTTCTCCTCTTCTTTTTATTTCCTTTGCTATCGCTACAGGATTCCACACATTATTTGTTGCATCCTGGCCAAAACCATTAAAATAACTTCCGTCTGCATTATATAACGGATACCAGTGTAACCAGGTACTTGCGGCGCCAATGATTCCCTCACCACCACCGCTTCCGCCTGAAGATACAAGATCATTGTTAGTGGTATAAGCAGTATTTACATTTACCTTTATCGAAAGCCTTTTTGATAATTTAGCATCCAAATTCGCCCGAAAAGAGTATCTCTTAAAATTGCTGGGGGATATTATACCATCCTGATCCAAATACTCGCCATTGACAGCGTATCTTACAGCGTCATTACCTCCTCTGGCTGATAAATTGTAACTCTGTTGGGGAGCTACCTGGAAAATAGCATCATAAGCTTCGGAATTGGTAGTGTTTCGTCCTTCAATAACGTCCATAATCGTTTTAGGTACTTGATTAAACCATTTTAACGGATCTCCTGAAACATCCTTCCCAGCGTCAATGTTTTGATTTCTAACCCCATAATAGTAGTACGATGCCTGTTCCTGGACGGTTAAAAACTTGGGAATTTTCAATACTTTTTGCCAACCAGTATAAGTGTCCAAACTGATTATACTTTTACCCGTCTTACCTCTTTTGGTATTGACGATAAGGACCCCATTAGCTCCGCGTGAACCATAAATAGCTGTTGCTGAAGCATCTTTCAAAACATCAATTGTTTCAATATCATTTGGGTTTAGCATTTGTATATCGTCAGTAGGAAATCCATCTATTACGTACAGAGGAGATCCTCCCGCCGAAATGCTTCCAACTCCTCTTACTCTGATTTTCGGGGCTGCGCCAGGTTGCCCGGAAACGGATTGGACCTGAACCCCTGCTATCTTTCCTGATAAAGCCTGGTCAATTCGGGTTACTGCCAAATCATCGAGGTCTTTACTGTTCACGGATGCAACTGAACCTGTAAGATCCTTCCTCCTTACAGTTCCATATCCTACAACTACAACCTGGTCAAGTGAAGCCATAGTTGACTTCATTGTTACTTGTAAAGAAAGGCTATTATCTTCTTTTATATAGTAACCCGATAAAGTTTGAGATTCATAACCTACTGTTGAAAATGTAAAGGAATAAGGGCCACCGGAAGATATTCTTGAAAATGTAAAACCTCCAAGAATATCCGTACTTGTACCGGATGTAAAATTTGTTTTAAGGTTTCGTATAACAACTGAAACACCTGGAAGGGGTTCATTATTGTTATTTTGAACCACCCCTTTTACAACATTCGTACTGGACTGAGCACGTAAATTTAATGCGTTCAAGATAATAAGAAGTACCGTTAGGGTAAAAATATTAGCCCACAAATTAATCCGATTGATTCTCATACAGCAACAATTTTTAACTATTATAATAAAAGGCGTTAAACTAATATTCGAGTCTATTAATGCTGGAATATTAATACTAAGTATGATGTATTACCTCACCTATTGAACTTATTATTCTGTTGATAATGTCAAGATTGTTCAATAAGCATACTCCCTTTGAAATTCCCCTAGTGAAATTGAACTACTGAACGTTCTTTTACTGTTTGCCTTATAGCTGCCAGATCCCCCGTACTTTTCATTCTTCCAAGTATTACTTTGTTTTATTCGCTTGAATTTATCCAGCCAAAACAAATACATAACTTCTATATTCAACACGGTCGATAATAGGAAACCTATTAATTTATCGAAACAATCACTATTTGCTAACTGCTATTAAATATACGTCTAAAGAAAGCTTTACCCCTACAAAATTTTTTTTTAAACTAAAAAGCCAGAAAGATTACAATGACAAAAATGTGAGATAGTTTACGGCTTATTATAAAGCGCGGCTCATTTATATTTCAACAGTCTTTATGGATAAAGTTTAAAAGAGATCTATTATGTGGCTCTCATATTCGAACCCGATTTTTTTCGTAACTATTCGCCGATTAACACAATGAACGGAACAAAAGGATTTTTACCTGAGCGCTCTATATAATTTGGATAATAAAATATCGCAGCATCATAACAATAATTAAAGAGAAACAAAACTAATCTTCAATTATATTAGATTTACCAGAACAAATTATCAATTACAACAATAAAATTCTCAGTTTGAGCCATAAGAAAAACGATTTTTTGCTGATGTTCCGCTGGTGTATCCTGGCTGGTGTCCTTCTATTGGTAAGTCCGCATATGTATGCCCAAAAAGGTGTAAAAACCTATTCGGTTAACAAGGAGGTTATTAAAAAGGGAGAAACCTTATTTCAGCAACATTGTGCCGAATGCCACAATTTTAACCAGCGGGGTATAGGGCCCAATCTTGCAGGTGTAACGGGAGAGGCTTCTTCGGACTATTTAGCCAAATTTATCGTTAACCCGCAACAGGTTATTAAAAGCGGTAATAAAAGGGCCAGCCTTTTATTTAATAAGTACAAAGTGCCGATGCCGGCGCACCCTCAACTTACCACCTCGGATATTAATGCGATACTTTCATTTATTAACACACATAAAAAGGCAGCAGCCACAGAAAACGTAATTGAGCCGGCCACTGCAATAAATAACCCGGTATCCGCTAAAATCCCCAAGGCAGGATTAATGCTTAAACTCGAAGAATTTACCACCGCACCGGCAACTTCAAATAAAAACCCGTTAACACGCATTAACCAAACATTTATGCTAAAAGGGGAAACTAAGCGTCTGTTCCTGCTTGATCTAAGGGGCAAGCTTTATGAGATCAAAGGCAAAGATTTTAATGTGGTAATGGATATGGCTAAGGAAAAGCCGGCTTTTATCAATGAACCTGGGCTGGGAACGGGGTGGGGGAGCTACGCCTTTCATCCGGATTTTTATAAGAATGGCATGCTTTATACAACTCATGCTGAAAAGAAAGGATCGGCTCCGGCAGATTTTGCTTATCCAGATTCTATACCTGTTGGTGTTCAATGGGTAGTGTCAGAATGGAAAATCAAAGACCCCTCCGCTGATGTTTTTACAGGAGAATGCCGTGAACTATTACGCATAAATAATCCTTCTGTAATGCATAGTGTACAGCAGATTATATTTAATCCCTTATCAAAACCGGGTGATGCAGACTATGGGTTGCTGTATATAGGGGTTGGAGATGGTGGCTCCGCTGAAAATGGTTACCCCCAGCTTTGTAATGACAATACACAGATCAGAAGTTCTGTTTTGCGCATTGATCCTGCAGGCCGGAACAGCCGGAACGGGAAATATGGTATCCCTGCCATAAACCCCTATGCCAGCGATAACAACCCCAATACGCTTGGTGAGATCTTTGCCCGTGGCCTCCGTAATCCTAACCGTATTACCTGGACGCCGGATGGAAAGATAATCATCGCAGATATTGGATTCAGTAATGTGGAAGAAATTAACCTGGGCAAAGCAGGGGCAGATTATGGCTGGCCCGCCCGTGAAGGCACCTTTGTGTTGAACCTTACCAATAAGACGAATAAAATATATGCTTTGCCGGCTCATGATGATCCAAGATATACATACCCGGTTGCGCAATATGATCATGATGAAGGAAATGCTGTTTCTGGAGGTTTTGTATATACCGGCGAAATCCCCTCACTAAAGGGTAAATACATTTTTGGTGACATTGTAAAGGGACGGGTTTTTTATGTAGAAAGCAGCGAATTGAAGTTTGGGCACCGGGCTGTTATCAAAGAATTCGATCTGCAATTCAATGGTATAAATTCTACATTTGTTGATATGGTTAAAAACCCTAAGGCCGATTTGCGCTTTGGGATGGGAGAAGATAATGTGCTGTTTATTTTCACCAAAACAGATGGCAAGATCTGGAAAGTGGCAGACTGTGTTTCAGATTAGACAACAAGTAAATGAGCATACTAAAAAGAAATCATTGTTTCATTTAGATGGTCTTCCTTTATTCAGTGAGTCCAAGCAGCTTTGCCGGGTTCTCACGTGCCATGAGGTCTATTTCATGCCTGTTCAACCCGGCGGAACTAAGTGCCGCAATAAATGCCCGCATCCCGTCGGTGTGTAAAGGGTTGGCTTTCTGGCCTAGGTCCGAGTCGATAATAAAGTGTTCTGCACCAATAGTCTGGATGGCGTGAACAAAAGCTGTTACGGACACAGGATTGCCGGTACTTTTCGCTCCCGCTAATCCGCCGGGTTGCCAGCAGCACTCGATAACTCCGCCCATTGCAGCCATTTGTTTCATCTGATCAATGGTTGCTCCGAGCAGCATGGCATGAGTCACAACAATCTTTTTAACACCAGCCTGCTTCGCTGCCCGGATAAGGATCAGGGATTCTGCGGGAGATGAATGGCCAGTTTCAAGCACGAGGTCGTTTTGCGCTACGATTTGGAATACCTCGGCGAGTTCAGCTACGGGCTTTCCTCCCTTAACCACAGGAACAAACCGCCGAGGCCCAGGCGGATTTTCAAAATTGTTTTTGGCGTCTTTAGTTGGCAACCAAACAACTTTGCCACGGTGCCCCTCAAATTCTACCATACGGCTGACGGCCTCGGCATTAATCCCGCCTACTGAACGATTTAAGACAATACCTCCGAAAACTTCAATCCCGTCTACTTCCTGCATGGCCAGCTCAGCCCTGTCAGCAGTCATGGTATAATGGTTTTTGAGGACTATTCCCCTCATGCCCGCTTGTTTGGCAAGACGCACCAACTGCAAGTCGTTTATAGAGCGAGCAGTGACATCCGGCCCAGTATGGCAATGAAAATCGATCACCCCTGCTAGTGAAATGGAATCAAATGGAATGACCGGCATGATATGCTGTTTTGAACTAATTGCCTGCTGACTCATTTTGGCAATCCTTGTAATCTTCAGTTGCGCCCATGCCAGGACCGTAAACAACAGCAGGATACTAGTAAAAAATAAAACCGCTTTTTTTGCGAACATATTCATTTGATTATTGATTCCTGTGTATAAAAATAGTTGATTAACGCTAAAGGTGCGAAGAAATCCGGCCATCAAGGCTGGATGACGCGTATAGATTCTTTAATATTGCGAGTTGGAAACAAACAGTATTGAAGATGCAGCAACCGGCAGTAGCATGGATATACTTGCCGTATGTGATAAAGGTTTAAACCTTACTTCTTATCGCTTTTTTCCTTTGATAATCCTCAAGTATTATTTCTTTGTTGCCTTACGTTTCATATACTAATTCACATCTTTATAAAAAGACTATAACAGTTACCCTGTCCTGAAGAATATTATCTCAATCGAATGTTTAGGATATATCAACTGTGTTTAAGTAAACTGCTCAGTTATTTCTGCAGACTACCCCTCCTTTCTGCAAACTACTAATCCGGGCTTTCCTTTGGTATCTTTTACAGTTACTTTTATTCAGATTGTGCAGTTGCACAAGATGGCCTCCTCTTTTGAAAATAGTTGGAAAAACAAATTAGGTAACCAGTAAATGATAATGTTATGACTGCTTAAATTATTCATCGCATCTGCTTGCATTTACACATTCCACAAAACTCTTTTAATGAATTCATACCACTTCGTTATTCCCAATTCTTTAACCAATAATTCATTCATCATCAAACTACAATCAATGCGTAACTGCCAAAAAGTAACTTATCTTCTGGTGTTTATTTTTATTAGTTTGTTGTCCGGTTGCCACAAAAAAGATCCCTGGCCCTCAAAACCCACTGAGGAAAATGCCAATGTTGTGCATGACTGGTACAAACTGCTGATACGTATTCAGTTGCACTCGAGTCCACCTCAAATGGCACAATTAAACATGAGTAACTTCGGTTACATTGGAGTTGGCTTGTATGAATCGGTTCATCCCGGCATTAAAAGCTCAGTGAGCCTATCCACTAAGCTTTACCAAATGCCCGCTATGCCTGCAGCGGAAAATAAACATTATTTATGGGAAGCCAGTGCAAACGCTGCATTAGCCAGTATGTCGCGTTTATTTTTAGCTGGCATTACCGATGCCAATAGGGCTAGCATAGATTCTCTGGAGGGGGCCTACAACCAACGATTTGCCTCCTCTACACCTGAGGCTGTTTTTTCCCGTTCGCAGGCCTTTGGACGTTCAATTGCCACCGCCATTCATGACTGGTCAAAGTCTGACAACTTCAAGATATCTAATGCCGGCTATATGCCTCCTGTTTTTCCGGGTGCCTGGGAGCCGACACCCCCTGCTTTTGCGAATCCTGTGGGCCCGTATATCAAGGATGCAAGGCCCTTCCTGGTTTCAAGTTTAACCATAAAGGCTCTTCCTTTTCCTTTTCCTTACTCCGAAGACCCGACATCTGAATTTTACAAAATGGTAAAAGAAGTATATGATATTTCTAAAGCATTAACTCCTGAACAAAAAGAAACAGCCAGATTTTGGGCAGATGTAGGAGGTACAGGAAACGGATACCCCGTACCTGGCCATTGGATCTCAATTGTGACACAGGTGCTGGAAAAAAAGGGGTTAAGCCTTGGGCGGGCAGCTGAACTTTATGCCAAAACATCAATAGCTACAAGGGATGCTATGATTAACACGTGGAAGTTTAAATATCAATATAATCTTATTCGTCCGGTTACCTACATTAACAGGCTTATTGATCCTTCCTGGCAGACTTTAATAACAACTCCTCCCTACCCTGAATATCCATCAGCACTAACTTATATTTTCGGGGCTCCAATGCAAGTATTAACAAGAGAATTGGGTGATAACATTCCGGTTACCGATAACACATATACCTTCAATGGTTCCGCCCCAGGCAATATACTTCTTTCACTAAAATGGCTGAAGAGGGTGCCATTTCGCGGGTGTATGGAGGGATACACTATAAAATAACGGTAGAAATGAGTTTGCCACTTGCCAAACAAACAGGCGATCAAGTTGCAGGCATCAATCTGGTAGCATCTGATCATTAAAAATCGTTTCAAATAAATGGAAGCGTCGAAATTCAGAAACCGTTAACCAGTGGCTGATATGGAATGATTATGCACAGCTACTTACCACCTCAAACCGGTTAACGGCTACTGAAACAAACATTTTATTCACCCCCGAATAGTAAGGGCCTTAAAATAATCCTTTCGAAGCTGTGGAACCCGGTTAAATAAATTGTAACTTAATGCGGTAGTCATTTTATATGTGTCGTTCCTTTAATAGCGGACCATCAAAATATTGCTGTTTCCTGTTTTTTATTATTCAGTTTTTTCTTTCAGGTACCTGCTTTGCGCAGAAAGAAAATACCGCTATCCCTATACAAACGTTACGTGCTTTAAAGGGCGCTGCAAGAATTGACGGCCTCAATCAGGTAAGCTATTATTATATCACAATTGAAAAAAAAGATTCTGCAGTGTATTATGCGCTTTTGGCTTATGAAGAAGCAAAAAACCTGCATTATGTTCATGGCATTGCCATTTCACTTTCCCAGCAATCTCAAATTGCCAAGCATTTTGACGATGATTTTATAAAATCAGAATTATTTGGAAAAGTATCGCTTGAATGGTTTGAGAAGACACCGGACAAAACCGGTATCGATACGTTGTATAACCATCTTATTTATACGGTTTTTGCACAAAGCAGATTTGATGAAGCGCTTCACTATGCCCGGCAACAATACAACGTAGCAAAAGGAAAAAACAATCCATCCGCGATAAATAGTGCGTTAGGGTGGATGTTTGCGATCTACCGGCAAAGCGGTGACTATGAAAAAAGTTTCGTGTATGCACATCAGGTGTATGATTTAGCCCTGAAAGCAAAGAACAAAATTTGGTTAGCACACGCCTCATACGGTATGGCTCAACTCTACATGTTAATTGAAGATTATCCGCAAGCGTTGCACTATTTCCGACAGGTACTTCAATTGGAAGGTGACGAAATACGTAAAGAATGGATCGTTACGGACATTGACATTTGGTTTAAAATGGAATACACGGAAGTCTTCAGCCTCTTGAATCAATTTGATTCGGCCTGGTATTATTACAAGTTGTTTAAACCGGCAGAAGATAAGGCCGTATACATGCGTGTTTATTGGGTAAGTACCGGAGAGTGTTATTTTTTACAAAAAGACTATTCGCATGCCCTCCAAAACTTCGAACTGGGTTTGAGAGAACACCAAAAACTGAACGACCGTAATGAGGTAATGCGAACGGTTCTGGATCTAGGAAAAACCCATCTGGCTCTAAATAATAATGCCGAAGCTTTAGCGTATGGAAAGCAAGGACTAAACATGGCGCTGCTAACAGGAGCGAAGCAGTATATCCGGGATGGCTATAAGATTCTTGCTACTATTTACGACCGCATGCACCAACCAGACAGCGCTAACTTTTACTTCAGGCAATACACACGCATGAAAGAAGCGGTATTGAACGATCAGGCAAAAGGGAAACTTGCTGCTTATAAATACGAAGAGCAGATTGCTTTAATCAATAAAGAAAAAGAACTTCAGCAGGTAAGCCTGCAAAAAGAGTCATTTGTTAAAAAAGTGCTTATTTCAGGCATTGTTTTCTTGTTTTTACTTGGAGTTGTCATTTTAAAAAACATGGCGCTTAAACGAAGAAATGAAAAGCAGCAACTGGAACATCAAATAACCTTAGAAAAAATAGAAAGTGAAGGAATAAAGGCAGCATTTCAGCAGCGCACCACCGAACTGCAAATGCAGGCATTGCGTGCCCAGATGAATCCGCACTTTATTTTCAATTCATTGAATTCCATCAATCATTTCATTCTGCGGAACAATATAACGCAGGCTTCCGGGTACCTGATCAAATTTTCGCAACTGGTACGACTGATCCTGCAAAATTCTCAACGTTCATTAATATCGCTTGAAAGTGAACTGGAGGCGTTGAATCTGTATTTGGATTTAGAAGCCTTACGATTCGATTATTATTTTGACTATACGATAACAATAGAAGAAGATCTGGATATTTCAGCGATGCAGGTACCTCCGCTAATTATTCAGCCTTATGCGGAAAACGCCATCTGGCATGGCTTGATGAATAAAAAAGAAAAAGGGCATTTAGGAATAGAAGTTTTTCAACAGGAGAATATGCTGTGTTGCAGGATCATTGATGACGGGATCGGCAGAAAGAAAGCAGCGGAGATGAAAAGCAAATCCACTTCCACGTATAAGTCAATGGGTATAGGCATTACAGCAGATCGCATTGCCATGTTGCATCAGATAAATCAATTAGATACCTATATCACAATAACCGACCTTGTGTCTGCAGATGGTAGTGCAGGAGGCACAGCAGTAACACTTAAATTGCCTGTTCGTTATGATTAAAGCTGTTTTAATAGATGATGAACCACATTGCCTGGGTACGCTTGCTATTTTATTAAAAGAGTATTGTCCTGAGGTACAGATAGAAGAGCAATGCCGTTCTGCAGTTAGCGGATTACAGGCTATAGAAAAGAGCAAGCCTGATCTTGTGTTTCTTGATATTGAAATGCCCGCTATGAATGGCTTTGAAATGCTGGAGATCTTTTCGGAAATCTCATTTGCCATCATCTTTACCACTAGTTACGATCAATATGCCATTAAAGCCATCCGCTTTAGTGCGCTGGATTATTTGTTAAAACCTATTAATCCGATTGAACTGGTGAGGGCCCTTAAAAAAGTGCAGGAACAGCGGCATTTGCCTTTTGTGGAACAGTTTCAAATGTTATTAAAGCAAATCCAGAATAAGGAACCTCAGTTTACAAAAATTGCAGTACCCACTGTGGAAGGGTTTGAATTAATTCCTGCCGATCAGGTTACCCGTTGTGAAGCCGATGATAACTATACACATCTCTTTCTCAAGAATAAAAGCAAGATCACGGCTTGTCGAACTTTAAAGGAGATGGAAGCGCAGCTGCATCATTTTACTTTTTTCATCCGGGTGCATCATTCTTTTCTTGTTAACCTCAATGAAGTAACCAGGTATGTTCGTGGTGAAGGCGGTTATCTGGTAATGAGCGATGGAAGCACTGTGAATGTTTCCCGCAGTCGCAAAGATGCGCTACTTAAACTTTTTTGATGTGTCGGGCTTTCCTCTGGCGGGTACGTTTATAGTTGCATATGATATACTACATCTTCACTATCAAATAGTGCGTATTATAGAGCAAGGTTAACAACAACCCACTCATTTTACCCAATTGGGTTTCTGGTTAACCAACTACTCACCGGCACTGGGTTCCGGCTTAATTCGGGGTAGCTTTAATCAACAATTAAAAACAGATCCTTGAATTTTAAAATGTATTAAATGAAAAGGCTGTTTACCATCATGGTGGTGTACCTGTTAACAGGTTCATCAACCATAGAAGCTGCACAAAGTAATTTAGTAGCCCGCACTCTATAAGCTGTTTTATTTAACGGGTTAAATCAAGTGGGTTATAAAAATAATTTAAGGCTTAAACTGTTAGGGTTTGTGCATTTCAAAGACTAATCAATCATGACAAAGGGCATGTATGATATTATTGTTATTGGCTGTGGATCTGGTGGATTGAGTATAGGCCTGTTTATAGGTAAAGCAGGCTTTAAGGTATTAATGGTTGATAAAACAGATAAACATATAGGAGGTGAATGTTTAAACGATGGCTGTGTTCCCAGCAAAGCCCTTATTCATGTAGCAAGAATAGCACATAATGCGCAAGCAGCCAGTCACTTTGGTGTAGCCCTAACAGGAAAGATAGATATTCAAAAAGCTATCCAGTATGTGTATGACAAACAAAGTATCATCAGGGTACATGAAAATGCAGCGTTGCTACGGGAGCAAGACATAGATGTAGCTTTAGGAGAAGCACACTTCACAGGTAAAAATGAAATTGAAGTAGATAGGAAAAGATGCTATGGAAAGAAAATAGTAATTGCTACCGGTTCCAAGCCGCGAAGATTAGAAATACCAGGTGTAGAAAAAGTGAGATATTACGATAACTAAAACAGCTTTCATATTGACCAACTACCGGAAAGGCTTTTAATTGTTGGAAGTGGCCCTATTGGGATTGAAATAGCACAAGCCATGCAACGGTTAGGCAGTAAAGTAACTGTAGTAAGCCATGGTGATAAAATTCTGGAACATGATGATGAAACAGTCACTAAGGTTCTCTTGCAAGAATTACAGCAAGAAGGAATAGAATTTTATTTTAATGCCGATATAGATAGCTTCGCTTCTGCAAACGAAGCCATTATAAAATTGAAAGACGGCACTATAAAGGATTTGCCATTAGATGCGGTGTTTGCAGGCATTGGAAGAATACTGGAGTTAGTACCGCTGCAATTGCAAAACGCAGGTATTGAGGTAAAAGACCACAAAATAGTAGTGGATGATTACTTACGTACTACTAACAAGAACGTCTTCGTTTGTGGCGATATAGCGGGTTCTTTACAATTTTCACATGAAGCAGAATTCCAGGCCCGCATATTACTCAACAATTTCTTTTCGCCGTTAAAGAAGAAACTGAATAACGATTATATATCCTGGGTCACCTTTACCGATCCGGAAGTGGCAACTTTTGGATTAAGTAAAGAGCAATTACAAGAAAGGAGCATTCATTACAAAAGGCTGGAACAAAGTTTTGAAGAAGATGATCGGGCAATAGTAGATAATTATCAATACGGAAAATTGGTTTTGTTTATTAGTCAAGGTGGAACTTTCCATAAAGAAAAAATATTAGGTGGCACCATGGTAGCACCTAATGCAGGTGAATTGATACAGGAGCTGGTATTAGCGAATACTTATAAACTGTCTATCAATGATATCTTTAATAAAATTTACCCTTATCCGGTAGCCACACGAATTAATCAAAAAACAATTGTTCAACATAAGCAGCAAAGCCTTACAGTACGTCTGAAAAAATTATTGCGATTCGCTTATAAAATCTTTAGCTAATGCATTGGTGGGAAACATTTAAAGAGTGGTTTTTGAGCCTTGGGAGAAATTATGGCGTTAACCCTTATATTTTTGGTGGCATTTATATTGGTGCTATACCTTTTTCTTCTTTTGTCTTGGTTGGACTATCAAAAATATTCAAAATATAAAGCCATTTGTGATTCCTGTTATGCTTACGGGCTTGTGCTTTATTTCAGCTTATTTGTACCTTATAATTGTTGGTAAAAACATTCCGGTGTGGGTGTATATCTTTATTGGAGTAATGGTATTGTATGGCATGTATTCAACCCTTAAAAGGATGAAATCAAAAACTAAAATGAACTCATAGCTGTTATTTAATAAACAAATAAAATTATACTATGGAAGCAAATACAAAATCACCCTTACCTGCTATTATGGTTAGTGACGGAACCAGCATCCAGCTATTAGTGAGTGCAGAAGAAATAAACAGATGTAGAACATTGTCAACGCCCTTCATCTTACAGCAATAAATTCGATGCTCTTCTTCTAAAAAAAGAAACAATTAATATGGTTTAGAATTATTAAAACTGTTATTTCCATTTATAAAATTATAGATGATCAGTATCGTAATTCCAACATATAATGAACAGGAAAATATTGTAAGGCTTATTCATTATCTCAAAGAAAATAGTAGTGAAAGCATAAAAGAGATTATTGTGGCAGATGGGGGAAGCGAAGATCGTACAGTAGAATTAGCTTGTCAGGCTGGTGCAATACCTGTATTATTCCCAGATAAATGCAGAGCAGCACAAATGAATTATGGCGCTTCCCTTGCAACAGGCGATATTTTGTATTTCATTCATGCAGATACATTGCCCCCATCTTCTTTCGTAAAAGATATAAAAAAAGCTGTTGCAGATGGTTTTGGATTAGGCCGGTATCGTACAATATTCGACAGCAAAAGCTGGTTGCTCAAACTAAATGCCTTTTTTACCCGTTTTGATCTTTTTATGTGCTATGGAGGTGATCAAACACTGTTCATTAAAAAGCACCTCTTTACTTCAATAGGAGGATTTAGTGGAGAGATGAGGATAATGGAAGATTATGAAATAGTGGAGAGAGCAAGAAAAAAAGCTAAATATAAAATCATTCAAAAGGGAACACTGATTTCTGCCCGAAAGTACAAAACCAATAGCTGGTTATCTGTACAAAAGGCCAATTATAAAATTGTAAAGATGTATAAGAGAGGGACATGTCAACAGGAGATGGTAAAAAAATACAAGGAATTATTGAATTACAGGTAAGGTCAAATAATCAGTTTTGTTTTAATACTATTTGAAGGACTTATAACGATAAACAATCTTTTTATTATGGCGGAATTTATAACAGGTATTCAACAAGCGGGAATTGGCGTAACAGACGCAGAGGAAGCTAAGCACCTGTATAAGGAGATTTTTGGGATGAATGTCCTGGTTTTTGAGGATAAGGCTCAAGCTACTTTAATGACTAATTACACAGGAGGTCAGTTACATCATCGGCATGCCATCCTTTCCCTCAATATATCAGGCGGTGGCGGATTTGAAATATGGCAATACACTTCCAGAAAACCTTCTTCCCCAATTGTTCCCTTAAGGTTGGGCGACCTCGGCTTATTTGCCATTAAAATCAAATCAAAAAATATCAAGGCTGCTCATGCATATTTTAGTCAACTACGCCTAGTTATAGTAACTGATATAATGATTGCCCCTGATGATCGTCCGCATTTCTGGCTTAAAGATCCTTATGGCAATCAATTTAATATTGTTGAAGGCGATGAATGGTTTAAAGCGGGTAAAGGTATATGCGGTGGTGTTGTTGGCGCAGTGATAGGGGTAAGTAATATGGATAAGGCTATTCATTTTTATAAAGATATCCTCGGCACTAATGAAGTAATTTATAAGGGAACTGCGCCAATGATAGATGTGCCTTCTGAACAAGTTGCCGGGCAGGTATTTGATAGGATATTGCTTAAAAAGCAAGTTGCAAACAAGGGAGCATTCAGTAAATTATTAGGTTCTGTGCAAATTGAGCTTATACAAACCAGGGAAAGAAAACCTGAACGAATTTTTGACAACAGGTATTGGGGTGATTGTGGGTTTATTCATTTGTGTTTTGATGTGTTGAATATGGACGGTCTAAAGCAACTTTCTGCTAAAGCCGGGTATCCATTTTCTATCGATAGTGATCATTCCTTTTCAATGGGTTCTTCTGCAGGAAGATTTTGTTATGTAGAAGACCCTGATGGTACTATGATAGAACTGGTAGAAACGCATAAGGTGCCTATATTAAAAAAAATTGGCTGGTACCTTGACCTGAAAGAAAGAAAAGGGGATAAGCCTTTACCTGACTGGGTAATTGGAATGTTGGCTTTAAATAAAATCCGCTAACTAAAAAGCTGCTTTATATACCTGCGCTGCCCTGAATCTAAAGAAAGGTAATTGAGAACTCTTTACGAACAATCTTTCCATAACAGATATAGCCATGCCATTACAGGCAGTAGCAATAAGAATATTTTTATATACCAATTATGTATAAAAAACAAACTTATTCCATTTATAATAAGCCAGTAAAAGGGATAAAGAAATAGCAAAGCGCCAAACATAACCCAATCATAAAAAACCGTTCCTGTTGTCTTTTTCTTTACAAAACTTTTAACCCACATTGCAGCTAAATCACCTATTTTCATCAATTTTTGATTGATTTTGAGGTATCATATTTGTAAAATCCTTGCTGGTAAAGGGTTTATATTTTTCGGGTTGCTTGTAGTACACAGGGGGG
>JAABUN010003866.1_pt1 | contig 21882 bp, 19 predicted proteins | sample 5559311 | NCBI WGS metagenome assembly JAABUN01 (sample SAMN10711877, study PRJNA513370) | rock metagenome | isolation source: Antarctica rocks | place: Antarctica: Victoria Land, Siegfried Peak sud
TGTAACAAAACCGGATTTGTTTCTTTTCTCTGTAACCGCTTCAAACTCTCAACTGATTCTTTTACTTCCGGTAATTTTTTGTTCATACTAACATCTTATCAAAAAACTGATTCCTTATTGCACTCCTATTATGTATAAAGCGTATTACATTTGTGCTCACCTTAAATAATAAAAAAGATTGCTGTTGGAATTTAATCGCTCTCGGCGAAAATTTCAGCGAGCGGCGGAAAAAATGCAAACTGAATTTCCCAATCTAAAATTTATCGCTACCACTTTGCGCGAAATAAAATCTCCAAGTCTGCACGATTTGAGTGCGGCGTGTTTTGCGGGCGGCGAAATTTTCAAAGTGCGGGATTACGAAAACGTCGCAGTGCTGGACCGCGTGGGAAGCGGCGACGCTTTCGCGGCAGGCTTTATTTTCGGGCTTTTAAGCGATAAAGGCACAAAATACGCTTTGGAATGCGGAACGACGCACGCTTGTTTGGCAATGATAACGCCGGGCGATAACTCAATGGCGCAACTTGCGGAAATCGAAAATCTTATGCAAGGCGAAGGCTCGAATGTGATTAGGTAAACTGTTTTGTTGAAAAATGAAAAAAGAGGAAATTTTTGAAACAATCAGGGAAGTCGGCATTATCCCCGTTATTCGCACCGCTTCGGCAGACGAAGCCCGAAGCGTTATCGAGGCAATTCTCGCAGGCGGCATCAACATTCTCGAAATAACAATGACGATTCCCAGCGCAGTCGAGCTAATTGAAAAGCTCACCCAAGAATAGGCTTACAAAATCAATGTTGAAATAGGGCATAAAAAATCACCGAACTTGAGTCGATTGGCTGTTCAGTTGCAATATTCTCAATGAGAAATAGGTCGGCAGCTTCTGCAAAAAATCCTTAGCTCTTTCAACCACATTTATGCGTCATTTCTCAAGCGGTAAACTTCGATGGCGTTCATTTCGCTGAAGTGTGTCGAAAACTAGAACTTCAATATGTAATGGTACCGCAAAAAGCGATAGATTTTTATTTTCCGCCAGATGAGTATCGTTCAGTTGTTCGTTCAGCTTATCAATCAGCGTCGAGTGCTTTTTCGTTTCGCAGCACAGCTTGGATTTGACGCAGCAACAAATCGGTGTCAAATTATCAAATGCACAAGTTGTCTTAAATCCATTTGCTCTGCCCTTTGAAAATCATATTTCTTGGGCGCAAAGTGACAAAATTAAGTTAGCTTGTGTCGCCAGAGTATTTTTGCTTGATAAAGGACAAGATAATTTGCTGCGAGTGTTATCGAAAGAAAAATGGAAACAGCGGGATGTTGAAGTAACGTTTTTCGATGAGGGAGTAAATAAGCAAGCCCTTGTTGAAATGGCTCAGTTACATAATGTGCAAAACATCATCGCAGAGGATAACATCAATGGTTTTATCTAACGTCCCGACAGCGGAGGCTTTTGATTAAGCTCTCGAACGCGCCTGGTCAAGGCGGCACGAGTGGGAACAAATCGGCGAACGCGCGGCAGAAAGTATAAGAAAAATCGTTCCACTTGATTCGGCGGCGCAATTTGCAAAAATGCTTTTGCAAATTGTGAGCGAACAAAAACTAGCTTCAAATTTTCTTTATCCTGATGTACCAGAAATTAGTTTCCGTAATTATACCGACCTATAATCGCGATCACCTTGTCGTTGAAGCCATTCAAAGTGCAAAAGCCCAAAGCTATCCGGCAATTCAGATAATTGTTGTTGACGATGGTTCTCAGGACGGCACGGCGCAGAGCGTTGCGAAGTTTGAAAACGTCGAATACTACTATCAGGAAAACAAAGGGCAGGCGGCAGCACGCAATTTAGGATTAAGTTATGCTAAGGGTGAATATATCGCTTCGCTTGATTCTGATGACATTTGGCACAAAGACTTTCTCAAGACTGCCGTCACTGCTTTGGAGCAGTATCAAGTGGATTTTGTTTTTCTCAATTGGACGGAAATTTCTGAAAACAAACAATCTTCCAGTGATTGGGAACGAAGCAAAAGATGGCGAAAGTATTTCAATAATCTAAACGGGAAATGGTCACTGTTAAATGCGAAAGAAGTTCGAGAGCTTTTCATCAAAACCTGCCCGGCACCTTCTTCGGCATTATTGATTCGACGTTCCTCGTTCGTTGCAGGTTGGAATGAAGAGATGAAAATTGCCGATGACTGGTTTTTGATTTTAGAGATGGTAGTAATGAAACCCTGTCGCGCAGCTTTTACTTTATCTTCATATTGGACAAAACATATACACAGCAGCAACGTTTATCACGGCAGAGAAAAATTAGAGGTAATCAGAGATTTAGGATTGCATGATGAGGTATTAATTGCTCGGCGTTTTCAAGAACAATTAACTTTTGCGGAAAAAGCTATCTTGCAGAGAAGGTTAGCTACTCATCATTTTAACTTCGGGCGTTTGAATTGGCGACGCGACGGTTTTTCCCTAAACGCTTTAAGATCTATCGCAACTGCTTTCACACTAGCACCCGCGGGCAGCGTTTTTTATACGGCTCAATTATCTTTCTACCATTTGAAAAATCGTTTCCGCATTTCACGAAATAAATAAAAACAATCTCAGGAAATTTGATTGTGTCAAGTTTTATGCGGGATTATGAGCTGCTGAGATACTGTCTTAAATTCCGAAATTGATCAGAAAATTTAATTGCTAATGTCATACGATATTCCGGTCGCCAGCCCTTCATTTATCGGCAATGAAAAAAAATATGTAGATGACTGCATGGAATCGGGATGGATTTCATCGGCAGGCAAATATATCGAGCTGTTCGAAACCGGCTTTGCCGAATTCTGCGGCGTCAAACACGCTGTTGCGTGTTGTAACGGCACGGTTGCTTTGCATCTGGCACTGCTCGCGCTCGGCGTACAATCGGGCGATGAAGTGATTGTGCCGACCTTAACTTTTGTTGCAACTCCAAACGCAGTTACTTATTGCGGCGCGCGACCCGTTTTCGTTGATTCGGAGTTGGAAACATGGAATCTTGATCCTCAACAAGTTGAAGCCAAAATTACACCGCTCACAAAAGGTATAATCGCCGTTCACTTATATGGACATCCCGCAAAAATGTCTGAGTTAAAGGAAATTGCCCGCCGTCATAATTTATTCTTGTTGGAAGATGCGGCAGAGGCTCACGGAGCAATGTGCGACGGGCGCATTGTGGGTTCGCTCGGTGATGCCGCCGCCTTTAGTTTTTACGCCAACAAAATTATAACCACTGGTGAGGGCGGAATGGTTGTGACCAATGATGACTCTTTGGCGGAGCGTGCGCGGTTATTGCGCGGTCAGGGCATGGACCCAAATCGTCGTTATTGGCATCCGATTGTCGGATACAACTATCGCATGATGAATTTGCCGGCGGCAATCGGACTTGCACAGCTCGAAAAGATAGACCAACAGCTTGAGTTAAGGTCGCGCGTCGCACGGCTTTATCGTGAGCGTTTGCAGGAAGTGACCGGTCTGACATGGCAGCCCGAACAGAGTTGGGCGCGTCACGTTTATTGGATGTTCAGCATCGTTCTTGAGCAAGATATTTGGTTAGACCGCGACGTTGTAATCGAGATGTTACGCAAACAGGGAATTGAGACCAGACCGGTCTTTTATCCGGCGCATTCAATGCCGCCGTATATAGATTCGGTCGGCGGCGAGAGTTTTCCGGTTGCCGAAAATTTGTCCGGCAGCGGAATCAGCTTACCGACGTGGGCTGGCTTAACTGAGGATGCGATAGATTATGTGTGCCGCGCTTTACAACAGTGTCGAAAAAAAGTTTAACTACCAAATAATGGCATCATCTGAAACAGTCAATGGAAAAATGTTTTCGATTATCATGGCAACTTATAATTGTGGTCAGAAGATTGAAAATACTTTACAGTCAATCCTTTCTCAAAACGAGGAGTTATTCGAGTTGATTATTCTTGATGGTGTCTCGACGGATGGTACTCTTAACTATATAAAGAAATATCAAAGTAGTTTAACGCTGATTTCCGAAAAAGATGACGGAGTTTATTCCGCATTTAATAAAGGGATAGAAATAGCGACGGGAAAATATATTTATTTTATCGGCGCGGGCGATTATCTGCGACCGGGCATTTTGGAGCAAGTCAAAGAGTTTTTGCCCGCCGAAACCCCGACTTTAGTTTACGGTAATGTTTATTTTACCAAACAGAAGATTTTCGATGGCAGAGAATTCAGCAGTTCCGACTTTACCTGGTCCAATATCTGTCATCAGGGCGAGTTTTATCACCGGGCGATATTCGATATTATCGGAAAGTATGATTTACGGTATAAGGTTTTTGCCGATTGGCTGCTGAATTTGAAATGTTTTCTTCATCAGGGAATAAATAAGCGATATATTCCGCTTCACATCGCCGATTATGAAGAAGGCGGTCTAAGTTCTCAAATTAATAACGATCCGGCATTTAAGAAAGATTTTCCGCAGTTTGTTAAAAAGGAGCTGGGTATCAAGGCATTTATAGTCTGTCAGGCTAAAATGAAAAATCCCGATGCGCTCTATTTTACACACAGCTTAGGTTACGGTTTGTTTTATGAAACGCTCGGACATTTTATTTCAGTCGCCAGACCTTTCGTCCGCGGTTATCGAAGTCTGAAAAAAACTATCACGAATTCAAAATAATTATTTGCCTTTGAGGGAGTTCAATTTTTCCTTAGCCACTTCTGCTTGAAGAATGTCAAATGACGGGTTAACGGCTAAAGCCTGTTTCAGATAATCCGCGCCTTTTTGATTGTCGCCGGTTGATAACGCAATCATTCCTGCGTGGTAGAGCAGACGAGGGTCGCGTGTGCCTAAGCGCAATGCCTGGTCAATCGCAGTCTTCGCCTCTTCAAATCTGCCTTTCTTATAGAGACACCAAGCCAGAACGTCAGAAGTATAAATATCATTACGCGCCGCGCGTTCACGTTCCGCGATGGCTAAGGCTTCATCTAAACGCACGTCGTGGTCAGCCCAGAATAATGCTAATTGACGAGAGTAAGTCTCACTTGCCGCTCCCATTTTTTCAATAAACTCAACCTGGTCGTATTGTTGTTTCGCTTCTTCCGCGCGACCCATTTTCGCGTACAAATCTCCGAGCGGGGCGATATACTCCGGCAGAGGGACACGTTCGACCGCGCGTTTATAAAATATTAATGCGTTGTCAATATCACCTGCCGCATACCGCGCGCGAGCTTTTGCGGCAAGCGCCAGATGGTAATCGGGAAACGCATACAAAGCGTAATCGTATTCGCGTTCCGCTTCGTTTAATTTACCATCGTTCATCAATTCATCGCCCAGATGAACACGGCACCACGCTATACTTTCTGGATTTCCGGGATTGGCAGAGCCGGCAGCCATTTTCATAGCCTCAATCGCCCCTTTCGTGTCACCGTGAAGCGCGCGCAAATACGAAATTCTTGAATAAGAAGCCGTATCGGGTCTTAGGTCAACCATTGTCTGTGCGGCATCAACGGCGCGTCTATAATCGCCCAACTCAACGAGCGCGTCCACCATCGCACCGTAGACGTCGTGGTTGCGCGGATTAATCGCCTGGACGCGTTGTGCGACTTGTAATGCTTCGGAGAAGCGATGGTAATTAAGCAACAGCGCCGCTTGAAGCTTCATTCCATCGTAATTGTCGGGAGCGACTCTGAAAGAATGTTTGAGTGATTCTTCGGCGCGCGCGTTAAAACTAAAATCTCCGGTCTCGCGGGATTTCTGCATAAACGCGGCGGCTAACAAATTGAATCCACTTGGGTCGGCAGGCTGTTTTTCAATAACTCCTTGAGCCGCGCTGATATTGCGGTCAGCCAGCGTCGCTTGTTTAGTATTGGTTTTTACGGGTTGTAAAAGTTCAGCTTCAGGTGAAGGCGCGCTCTTGGTTGCTGTCATAACTACCAAAGCCAAAATGATTCCGATGATAACTCCCGGAAAGATTATTAGTAAAAGTTGTTTACGCATATCGTGTGGATACAATAGACATAAAATTCGTGAGCGGTGTATCAAGTCAAACATCACCCACGAATTTTATGTTTTACTCAAATTATCGAAACTAAAGAAGGCTGAAAGAAATACATCAGCCCTCTTTAGTTTTGTGTCTACGGTCAAAGTTATGACCGTCTTATTCGCCGAGTCATTACGGTCTCGGCGTAGGATTGGGCGAAGGACACGGTGAAGTCGTATCCGCGGCGCATTCACGACCACGGAACGGATTCGAGTAGCCGTCATACGGCGATGCCAGATACGGGAACGTCGAGCGGAAAGCCCTTTCGTTCTGATTGACGCCGTCGCCGAGGATGTTATTCGGCGCCGTGTTACAACTAACCGTGCCGCCTGCGCAAGCGTTGCCCGGAAGCAAGATTCCCGCCGCCGCGCGCAACGTGATGTCAACTATATCGTCGCCCACGCGCCGACCATTAGGAAAACCGGCAAAGTCGCCTGCAACGAAGCCGAGGCGATTTTCTGATCCTGGCGCCGTCGCCGGGACAGCCGTATTCAGACGGAGATACTCCGCCGGAGCCGAGCCGGGTCCCGCCGCCGTATCATTCGGGTCAGTCTGGAATGGGAAGCGCGTTCCCGCAGGGCTGGGTCCGGCTGCGGTGGCGGTTCCGGCAGGAACGCCTGTCAGATACACGCGGACGAGGTCAATGCGTCCCGATGTCGGGGCATCATTAACCGGCGGAAAAAGGAAGTTGATGAGATTCACCGGCTCGACCGGACGTGTTGCCGTGCCGCGTACAAAGTCAATGCGGTTCACGTCGCTCGCCGGAAGTTCCGCGTTGAATCGGTCTTTATCGTTCTCCGAGACTGCCGTCGAAGTACCCATCGGGATGAACAACTCGTTGAAGAGCGGATTCCCTACACGCGAAACCTGCACGCAGTCTGCGCTCGGTGCTATTCCGCCTGGTGCTGCAGCCGTACCGCAGGCAGCATTCAAATTCGCGGTCCTTGTGCCGTTCGTATTCAGCACTGTGGTTCCCGGACGGCTCGCTGTCGCGTAAATGCCGAGAATCGCATTCGGATCGGTCAGTCCCGTCGGCAGCCCACCGGTGCGCGTCAGCAGTTGGGTCGGAATTTGAATTCCAATCGTATGGACGTTGGCACCGGCAAGAGCATCTACGCCCTTGGAAACCGGTAACGGCGCGATGTGGGCGTTGTTGAACGGACGCAGACCGACAAGGTCGAAGATCGAGCCGAGGTCAACGTAGAAAGCTTCCTCGCGCTGCCCGGCGAACATTCTGATGGCGCCTGCGCCGGTCTGAACTGTGGCGATCGAAGGCTCGGCGAGGTTTGTCTCGTAGTTCGGTGTCGAGCGCACGCCGACATTAACCGGCGGCGTCGGCAAATTAGTGCCGAGCACAAAGGTTGTGAAGGTCGGATTGGCTGCGTCGCCCTGCCGAACCAAAGCCGTCACGTCCATAAACTGTTTGACGTTGAAGTCTGGGTCGGACAGATTGTTGATGGTTCCTTCGCCGTTGCCGTCGAAGTCGCCGTTGTAGAGGAACGAGTCGCCGTTTCCGACCACTGTTCTGAAGCGATACTGGATGGCGATGTCAAGCCGACCGTCGCCGTTGTTGTCGAACCGGATTTGGTAGAGTACATTGTCGTCGAACTTGAAGAAGTTCGGTCCGCCTGCCGGGTTCTCATCCGGGATGAAGTTGGCTAACACCGTAACCGAATTTGGTCGGTCGGGGCTGATGAACGCATAAGTGTCCGTGCCGTCTGCCGTCGGGTCAAGACTAATCAATGGAGCTTCACGGTGACTAGATGCTTGTGTCACCTGTGTTCCGGGGAGTCCGCTGATTAGAAGAGACATAGCCGTAACGATAGCAATTGCCATCGTCAAAAGCGTTAGGGTTGTTTTTCGCATTTACTAATACTCCTTGTATTTTTTATTTTTAAGTGTTTGCCTCAGCTCGATACTTTTAAAGCTTTAATCCCTATCGAGTTTGAAGGTAACGTTATAACAACTCAAAATTGAGTCTGACCGTTTAATTTCGAGCAACAAATTTGCTTTCAATCAAAGTGAACTTTTAGCCTAATTAAATAAGACTGTTTGGACATTCTACACATAATAAAATGACAATGCAATATAAAATGACAATGCAATCTTTTTAATTCTGAAAATGTTAAGTAACAAACTTTGCGTTTAACAATTCTTTCTATAACATTTTTGCATTCGTATGTTAACAATATTTGGATTCAAAATTTAAATTGCCGAAAAGAAATTTTGTTAAAATTATATTAAAATTGGTGTGAAGTCAGTATATTACCGTTATACTATCGGGGCTTTCAAAATTGAAAGATAATTATATTTTGCAATCAATCTTAAAGTTTGGAGAACAATGTCTTTGAATAAATCTCTCTCAATTCGTCCGCTTGAATCAACTGACGCTGCCGCGGTCGCTGCCTTTATGCGCTCGCAATTACCTGAGTATTCGCGTTTCTTCTACGCATTCGGCTCGGATGAAGCAGCAATTGCCGAAATGTTATCCGCCTCCAGAATGGATGTTCACTCAGGGGTTTTTTGGCAGGAAAATCTTGTCGGCGTGTTTATGCTGCGCGGCTGGGATGCCGGTTACGAAGTTCCGTCTTTCGGAGTTTTAATAGACGAGAAATATAGCGGCGGTCTCTTTTTTCGGTTGACCTTAGATGCTGCCAAGTTAATTTGCAGATTGTCGGGCGTTAAGCGGTTAATGGCGAAGTGTCATCCGGGTAACATATCGCCTACAGGCGCGCGTCGGTTTGGCTTTCATCAAACAGGCGTTGAAGAATCAACCGGAAATATCATCTATCATTTGGAACTTTGAACCCGTTCGGCAATTATGCGCTTACTCAAACTGGGCATTTATCATCTCTCGTATCTGCGAGATTTTTACGCGAAGCGACCCGAACTCAAAACGCAGCCTTATTCAGTTCAGCATCGCGCGCTGACAGATGACTGCTTCGGTTCTTCCGATTTTTGGACCAACGCCTTAACCACATTAAATTACGAAACGACCGACATCATTGCCAACGCCAAACCTTTGCAGGCGAGTTGGGCAAGCGAAAACGGCGTCAATTTCGATGAGAATGACTGGCTCTTTGAAGTCGCCGCGGCGCAAATCAAAAAGTTCCGCCCCGACGTGCTGCTGATTGCCGATTATTCAACCTTTACCGCCGATTTTCTTAAAAATATAAAACGCGAATGTCCTTCCGTTCGTCTTGTTTTAGGCTGGTGCGGCGCGCCTTATAATGATTCATCCGTTTTCCGCGAATGGGACATCGCTCTTTCGTGCGTTCCCGAAATGGTTGCGGATTTTCGCGCCAAAGGCATTAGCAGTTATCACATCAATCACGCTTTTGCGTCGCGTATTTTGGATAAACTTGATATGAAGTCCGAGCCGAGTGTCGACTTTGCATTTATCGGCTCGATTTTGAAACAGAACCAATTTCATATCGAGCGCGAGCGGTTATTACTTCAACTTGTCAAATCCACCAGCCTGCAAATTTGGTCGGAGATAAAACGCCCATCTCTCAAACAAAGGCGGAATGTGTTCGTTCGCCGCAAAGCGCACGATATTGTGACCGCCGCACGCAACGCGAGCGTGCCGGAACAATTACTGAATATCCTGCCTTTGGTGCGAAAAATTGCCCGCTGGAATACGTCGCCGACTTTAGAGCAGTACGTTGACGAACACATCGCCCGTCGGACGCATTCACCTATATTTGGCATCGAAATGTTCCAAAAACTTCGTGACGCTCTGGTTGTTTTCAACAATCACATAGACATCTCGCCGGTCAGCGCGTCTAATATGCGTTTGTTTGAGACTACGGGCGTCGGGGCGTGTCTGTTAACCGATTGGAGAGAAAATTTGTCCGAATTGTTTGAACCCGACAAAGAAGTTTTGACTTATCGCTCGGCGGCGGAGTGCGTCGAAAAAGTCAATTACATACTCGAACACGAAGACGAGCGGCGTTCAATCGCGGCAGCCGGTCAGCTTCGCACATTGCGCGAACACACATTCGACAATCGAGCTGCCCGGATTGACGAAATCATCCGCGGCGTTTTAACTTCCGCATCGTGAATACGTTTAAAATGATATATCTTGTAATCGGGACAACGACAAGCTGATGAAGCCGATAATTAAAATCGAAAATTTAAGCAAACAATACCGGCGCGGAACTCGTTCTACGCCTTACACGACGCTGCGGGAAACTGTCTCTAAAATCGCGCGTTCGCCTCTTGAAATTCTTTCCCGCAGGAATCGGAACGAATCGGATTTATTTTGGGCTTTACGCGACATCAGCTTTGAAGTCGAACCGGGCGAGGCAGTCGGAATCATCGGACGCAACGGCGCGGGCAAATCAACTCTTCTAAAAATCATCTCGCGTATCACCGAGCCGACAACAGGTAAAATCGAACTTTACGGTCGAGTCGGGTCGCTGCTCGAAGTGGGAACGGGATTTCACCCGGAATTGACCGGCAGAGAAAACGTCTATCTGAACGGCGCTATTTTAGGAATGAGACGCGGCGAGATAGCCAAGAAATTTGACGAGATAGTTGATTTTGCCGAGACGAGCGAATTTCTCGATACGCCCGTCAAATATTACTCGTCGGGAATGTATACGAGATTGGCGTTTGCCGTCGCTGTTAATTTAGAGCCTGAGATTTTGATTGTCGATGAAGTACTGGCTGTGGGCGATGCCGAATTTCAGAAAAAATGTTTGGGAAAAATGAAGTCTGTCTCTGACAAAGAAGGGCGCACCGTGTTGTTTGTCAGCCACAATATAACTGCCGTTTCAAAGTTTTGTAAAAGAGCCTTTTTTCTAAAGTCTGGAGAGATGGAATTTATCGGTGATGTAAGTGAGGCAATAGCATTGTATTCGAAACAAGCGGGAGTGTCCGAAATATATTTTGACAACGAAGTCGTAACCCGCGCTTCGATTAAACAAATCGAAAATAAAATACATTTAACCGTCGATTACGAAATGCCCGTGCCGATTTCGATGCCGTGTCTCGGATTTAGCATTATCGACCGATTAGGCAATCGGATTTGCGGGACAAATCCGAAATACGACAAAGTTCCGCATCTGTCCGTTCCCGTAAAAAGCGGCAGAGTGCGAGTCGCCATAAAATATCCGCAGTTAATTGACGGAACTTACCATTTATCATTATGGTTCGGAACCGAGAGACAAAATTATTTTGAACAGCCGGACTGTCTTACTTTTGAAGTTTTCGGTATGGTTGAAAATCAACATCCGATGCCTGCCGAACACGGTTCCGTTCAACCCAACTGCGAATGGAGTTTCGATAGCGTTTGATTAATGCGATGTTGTAATATGTAGTTTTATTTCCGGTCGGCTCGAAGACAAAATATGCGTGTTCTGGTTGTTTGTTTTACAGAGAGTACACATTCTCAATCGTGGATTGATTTATTCGGAGGTAATAACGAATTTGACGTTAGAGTTTTTGCCCATAATCTGGCGGCTGAGGGAACGTATCTGCCGCAGGAATGGAAAAGACCGACTTACGTTCTAGAACAGCCGACAATACACAGAGAAAATAGAAAAATAATCTCGCTCTTTCCTGATTCGAGGTATACAAAATTCTTTTCTTCTCGAATAATATATCGAGTGCCTTTGAACGATTGGTATCTTCAGCGGGTGATTAGTAAATGGAAACCGGATATTGTTCACAGTCTGTCGTTGCTACCTGCGGGTTATTTTACCTGGCAGGCATTGAGTAAGATAAAAAACCATCGTCCGCTTTTCGTCGTTTCTTCCTGGGGCAGCGATATTAATCTGGGAAAGGATACTGCGGTAGATAAACCAATAATAAAAGAAGTTTTAGCTAATTGCGACGGCTTTATTGCCGATTGCGAGCGCGACATCGGCAATGCTTTGAGTCTCGGTCTGCCAAAAGAAAATTTAGCCTTCGATTTCGCCGTTCCGGTAACCGGCGGTATAGATATTTATAAAAATACTGATGTTTTACCAATTGAAAAAAGAAATGTCATACTCGTTCCAAAGGCATTCGAAGGTTTTAACAACAAAGTTTTGCCTGTTCTAGAAGCATTAAATATTGTGCGAGACAAACTTCGAGGATTTGAAGTTCATTTATTGGCGACTTCGGAAGATGTAAAAAGGTATCTGTCGTTAATGCCGGAAGCGTTTAAAAAGTATTGCCGCGTGCATGTTCAGCTGCGAAACAATGAGGTTTTAGATTTGATGAAGCGCGCGCGAATAATGGTCGCGCCTTCTATTTCCGACGGCACGCCGGTAACTTTACTGGAAGCTATGTCGGTCGGAACTCTTCCCATAGTTTCGCCGCTCGAATCTATCAAAGAATGGATTGAAGACGGCAGAAACGGGCTGTTAGTCCACGCTTTATACCCGGACAAAATCGCCGAAGCCATTGATAGAGTATTAAGCGACGATAAATTGTTTAATTCGGCATCGATTATTAACAGAGAAATTATTGAAAAAAGAGCTAACAGACAACAAATTCAGGCGCAGGTTTTGAATTATTATAAACATTTGCCGGGCAAAAAAAGACGAGAATTACACTTGTCTTAAGGTAGAAAATGATTAATGTTATACAAATTTTCCTGCCGCCGATTGAAGAATAATTGAAGAATATAAGCTCAATTAAAACGTATAAGACTTACGCGAGAAGAATTTTGACGGACGTGTTTGATTTAATTTTACAGATGAAAAATTTTCTAAATGTCCTTCGACGGCAAAAGCGGCGTTTTTTCCACACGCCCGAACCAGCCGTCTTCGCGGAAGTTGAGCGTGCCGAACGAATTTTTTATTTAGAGTATCTGCGCGAAGGGATGACTGTGTTCGATGTCGGGGCGAATGTCGGCGAATTGACGCTGCTCTTTTCGCGCTTTGCCGCCGATGGCAGCGTTCACGCTTTTGAAGCGAGCAGCGCGGCATTCAAGCGGCTTGAACTCGTGTGCGGCGCGAGCCAAAGACGCAATGTTGTGTTGAATCATCTGGCGTTGTCGGATAAAAGCGGATTTATTCGATTACATATTTATGAGGATGCTCTATCAAGTTTTAACTCTCAAGCGGCGCGTCCGCTTAAAAATTACGGGCTGGACTTCGAGCCTATCGGCGTTGAGGAAACGCCCGCGACGACGGTGGATGATTACTGCGAAAGTAAAAAAATCGAGCGCATTGATTTATTAAAAATTGATGTCGAAGGCGCGGAGCTTCAAGTTATGCAGGGAGCGCGTAATATGTTGAAGTCCAAACGCGTCCGGTGTCTGACGTTCGAGTTTGGTCAAACTACTTTTGACATGGGCAACCGTCCCGAAGAGATTGAAGCCTACTTAAAAGAGATGGATTATAAAATTCGCAACATAGTCAAAGGCGAGTCGATTTTTCCCGGACGCGAAAGCGTCGAAGCCGCTCGATATTCGATGCACGTTGCCACGCCTGATTCAAAATCAAAGTAGATGATTCGTCTGAAACCCGTCCTGGAAATACCGCCGCGCGAATGTCCGAACTGTCATTCGACGCTAATTGCATCTGATTGGTTAATTACCGGAATGCGTAATCTCGCGGATTTTTATTGTCCGCAGTGCGAAAATGAATTTTACGGCGATTTACCATCGGGACAAGGTTTATACACGCCGATTTTGCTGGATAAAAAATCGCGCGCGGTTGTTGATAATTATAATGCCGCATGGTTTTCCGGTTGGCTGGTTGATTCTTACGCGAATCGAACGAAAGAACTGCTTCGCTTTGAAGTGCGGAAACTGTCAAAAGTTAAAAACAAAGCGGTCTTGCTTAATTGTCTTGATACTTTATACGGTCATTCGCTGCTCAAACTGCTTAACGCGCAGCATTACATAGACCGTCAACCGGATGTTAGTTTGATAGTGCTGCTGCCGCCGTTTCTTGAATGGCTGCTGCCCGACGGCGTTGCGGAGGCTTGGGTGATTGATTTACCGCTGCGGCGCGGAACCGAATGGAACGATTGGCTGGCGGATGAAATTAGCGAACGACTCAAATCTTTTTCGGAAGTTTATTTGAGCGTTGCTTTCTCACATCCGCACATTGAAGATTTCGACATCGAACGCTTTACGCGCGTCTCTCCCTTCCCGCTCGAAAATTTCGGTAAGTATCAAAACAGTCCGGTCATCACATTCATTTGGCGCGAAGACCGTTTATGGGAAACGGAAAGCCGCCCGACATCAGGACGCTTTAAGAAAATAAAACAGCGCTTCGGTATTTCTCAAGAGCGAACCGACGAGCAATTACGCAAAGTTATTAAATTCGCCGAATGTCTGCGCAGTGAATTTTCGTCGCTTGATTTTGCCGTTGCCGGTATCGGCAAAGCGAACGGCTTGCCCGATTGGATTTCGGATTTAAGACTGACGAAGTTAGACGTTGAAACGGAACGCGCCTGGTGCGGGCGTTACGCTAAAAGTCATCTCGTCGTCGGCGTTCACGGCTCGAATATGCTGCTGCCGTCAGCCCACGCAGGCGGCGTGATAGAGCTAATCGGCGAAGACCGGCAGGGCAATTTTCTGCAGGATATTTTGTTTCGCCGTTCGGATTCGCGTGAAATGTTTTTCCGTTATCGCTTCGTGCCGCATTCAAGCACGCCGGAAGATTTGGCTCGGTTAGCTTCGACGATGCTGCGGTATGAAGACTTTCGGCGTTTGATGAGTCCAGAGTTTTGCAGGCATCGGGAAAAATACGATTTTGAACAATGGCTGACTCGCGGAAGTGAGAAACAAAACTGATTTGGAGATGATATATGTGCGGTATTAGCGGGATTGTTACGCGGGAGAGAATGTCGCCGGAGTTAAAAGCGGCGGTTTCGCGGATGAGCGCGGCTCAAATTCATCGCGGACCGGACGGCGCGGGCGAGTTCTTCTCTGATAAGGTCGCGCTGGCATCGCGCCGTCTGAGCATTATTGACCCGCAGGGCGGATGGCAGCCGCTTTATAACGAAGATAAGTCGCTCGTCCTTATAATCAACGGGGAGATATACAATTATGTCGAGCTGCACAGCCGTTTAAAAGCGTCCGGTCATCGCTTTCGGACTGACGCGGACGGCGAAGTTATCCTGCATCTTTACGAAGAGAACGAGTTGGATTTTATCTCTCACTTGCGCGGAATGTTCGCCTTCGCTCTGTGGGACAATAATCGTGAGCGTTTGATACTTGCGCGAGATCGGATGGGCGAAAAACCTTTGTATCTTTGTGAGTGTGACGGTCAGTTATTGTTCGCTTCGGAATTAAAAAGTTTGCTGCATTCAGGTCTTGTTCCGTTCGAATTGGATTCGCGCGCCGTCAATCTTTATTTTCATTACCAGTATGTGCCTGAACCGCTGACCGCGGTAAAAGGCGTGCGTAAATTGGACGCGGCGCAAATGCTCGTCGTTGACGCCGCAAAGTGGCGAATCGAAGAAAAAACTTACTGGCGAATCGAAGACGCGCCGCCGCTGGAGGGCGAACCGCGAGATTTAATTCGCCAAAAACTCGAAGAAGTCAGCGAGTTAATAGTTCGTTCGGACGTGCCGGTCGGCGTTGCTTTGAGTGGCGGTTTGGATTCAAGCATTGTCGCCGCTTTTGCCGCCCGCAAGCAGCCTGCACTTTGCGCCTTCAGCGTCGGTTATGCCGGCAGACCCGAACCGGATGAACGCGCCGATGCGGAAGCATTCGCGCGTCATCTGAATGTGCCGTTCTTCGACATTGAACTCGACACTCAGACGATAGTAGATTTTTTTCCAAAACTTAATTACTGGCGCGACGACCCGATTGCCGACATCTCCGGTTTCGGCTATTACGCCGTGATGAAACTCGCCCGCGAACACGGTGTTCCGGTTTTGCTGCAAGGGCAGGGCGGCGATGAATTATTTTGGGGTTATCCGCAATTGCGCCAGGCAGCCAGCGAGACGTTGAAAAAAGCCGCGCTGTTACGTAATCCGTTTTCGCAAGCGTTGCTTCAATCTTTAACGCTTGGTCGTCCGAAAGGTCGTTCAATTCAAAGTGTATCCGCCTGGGCGCGTGATTTTGGCGGAGTTCGTTCCGGTTGGCAGAACGTCAAACGACAACGTGAAAATCCTGACCGAATGGTTTTCTATGACAGGTCGCCTGATTTTATATCTGCGTCCGCTCAAGTTCAATCACTTTACAGCCTGAGCTTTAGGGAGCAAATTGACGAGACGGACGCTTCCTCGCTTTTTACTTTTCCCGGCGAATGGAAATCTGTCGAAACCACTTTGACCGCTTTAATCTGCGCCACATATTTGCGCGAAAACGGCATCGCGCAAGGCGACCGTTTAGGAATGGCTTCATCGGTTGAAATGAGACTTCCGCTGGTTGATTATAAATTTGTCGAAACGGTCGTCGGCTTGCGAAAAAACCAATCGGACGCAAAGCTGCCGCCGAAACATTGGCTAAGAGAAGCGGTCAAAGACGTTTTGCCCGATTGGGTTTTGAATCGTCCGAAGCGCGGGTTTGCTCCGCCGACGCGCCAGTGGCACGACGCTCTTTTTACTGCCTACGGCGACTCGTTACGCGACGGTTATCTGGTCGAGGCGAATGTTTTGAGCCGCGAGAGCGGATTGTCTTTATCGACGGGAGAATTTCCGGTCGAGGCTGTCAGCCCGCTTTCATTTAAGGCATTGGTTCTTGAACAATGGTGTCGTCAAATGCTCGGCATAAATCCGCCGGGTTGAGCGTCAGCCGTCTAAAGAATTGGAGATTTTCGCTTGAAGAAAAAATTACGCATCGCCATTAACGCGCAGATTCCTTCCGGCAGCGGCGCGGGCGGAATCGAAACCGTGCTGCGAGTCTTGACTTCACTCGGTCAGCTTGACGGAGATGAAGAATATGTGTTTATTGGTCATTGGTCTGATGCCGATTGGCTGAAGCCGCTTTTAAGCGAGAGACAAACAATCGTTCGCGCTCCGCAGCCCGAACCAAATAAACCGCAGCAGACGGAATCTCTCAAGCGTTTAATGGGACCTTTGCGCCCGCTCGCTCGCGGTGTCAAGCGTCTGATTGCGCCGACGCCTGAAGTGAACGCGAGCGTTTTATCATCCGACGGCTTTTATGAAAGTTTGAATTGCGATGTCATTCATTTTCCTTATCAGGATTACGTTTCCTGTCGCGTGCCGAGCGTTTATAATCCGCACGATTTACAGCATCTGCATTATCCCGAATTCTTTGCCGCAGAAGAGATTCAAAGACGCGAAATCGTTTATCCGGCGGCGTGCCGCGCGGCGCGCATCGTCGTCGCTGCTTCTCAATTTGTTAAGCAAGACGTGATGCAGAGATACGGAACAGCAGCGGATAAAATTCAAGTTATTCCCTGGTCGCCTCCTGAAATTGCGTTAAACGAATTTACGGAGAAGGATGTCAGCTCTCTGTTTGAAAAATACGAATGCCCGCACGGTTCATTTATTCTCTATCCGGCGATGACGTGGGAGCATAAAAATCATATTCGCTTGCTTGAAGCCGTCGCCTTATTGCGCGAGCGTGAAGGATTAAAAATCAATGTCATTTGTACAGGTCACAAAAACTCTTTTTATCCGCGAATCGAACAACGACTGCGCGAGTTGAAACTTGAAGAGCAAGTCAAATTCACAGGTGTGGTCGCATCCGAAGAACTAAGCCTTCTTTATCGCCAAGCGCAGTTCGTCATTATTCCGACGCTTTTTGAAGCGGCGAGCGGACCGCTTTTTGAGGCTTGGCAGCACGGCATCGCGGTTGCTTGTTCGTCGGTAACTTCGCTGCCAGAACAAGCGGCGGGCGCGGCTTTATTCTTCGACCCTTTTTCAACCGAAGAAATTGCGAATGCCATTAAAACGATGACATCCGATGAAACCCTTTGTGCGGAGTTTCGCTCACGCGGTTTCAAACGGCTGCAAAACTTCGACATACAACGCACGGCTAAAGCATACAGAGCTGTTTATCGAAAAGCTGCCGGTGTCGCATTGAATGATGAAGATTCGCATCTATTAAATTGGGATTGGATGCGTGATTCGTAATGTAAATTTTTGCGAAAAGTTGACAAGCATTTAAAATAAGTGCGAAGCTATGAAATTGATTTGAGTTTATCAACAGAATTTAACGGCAGTCGGATTTCGTATAAATTCGCACTGCCTTCAAGAGAATTTGTATATTTAGAATTAAAATGATGGTTAAAAAAAAATTCGAGATGATTCCTGCGGTGGTTTTGATTTTGGTTTCAATTATTTTGTCGGGCTGCTCCAAAAATACTGAGCCTGATGTTGCGAAAACCGCCAACGCAAATCAGCCACTGACGGCTTCAAATAACAGCAATGTTGTCGCTAACGGCAGTCTTATTGTTAACAGCAATATTACCGCCAATCCCGCGAATACTCCGACAACAATTGTCAATAATAATTCTGCGCCGATTGTCAATAAGGATAAGAAATCTACTCCGCCCGTAAAAGAACCTGTGCCGCAGATTGGCAGCGGCGGCGACGATTTGTTTTTGTTCACACAGGTGCGGGGCGCATTAAGTTCGGATGCGGAGTTGCTTAATGCCGTTATCGTCCAAATCAAAGAAGGCAACGCAACCTTGACCGGCAACGTCTCAAGCGAAGCCCAGAAAACAAAAGCCGGACAACTCATTCAAAGTGTTAACGGAATTAAAAGCGTTAAAAACAACCTGCGTGTTTCATCGTAGGTGAAACGGCTTTTGTAATTATAAAAAGCGCAGTAAAGCAAGGAGAAACAAATTAATGCAAAAAATGATTTTAGTTATCATCGCGGTCTTATTAATAACAGCGGCAAATATTAGTGTTTACACTCAAAACACGGATAAAAAAGAAACTGAAAAAAAAGAAACCACGACAGCCGACGCCTGGCGTCAGGCGCTGCCGGCGAACGAACAAACTTATGATACTCCGGCGCCGGTCGTTATGGAAGAATCAAGAGATAATGTAGAAGCCAAAGAAACACCGGCGCAAATCGAAAAAAGAATCCTTGACCTCGAAGGAAGATTGATGCAAGCCCTGCTAAAACGCGATTCAGTCACTCTTAAATATCTTTTGGCAGATGGCTTTATGCCAGCCGGAGTGAATATAACCGAATCACAATCGGATAAGACTCGTTTTATTGAATGGGCGGTAAAGAATTTAGAACTTAAATCATACACCGTAGAAAAAACTACGGTGCGTGTGTATCCGACAACAGCGGTAGTTACAGTTCGTTACAAACGACAAGCAAACATCGCCGGTTCGCCTTCAAACGGTGATTTCGTAGCAACGGATGTTTGGGTCAAACGCGGAAAGCTGTGGCAGGCTGTCTCACATCACGTAAGTCAGTTATCGAAACCATGATGACTGTCTCGCGCTCGACACAAGCAAAGCAAACTCATTAAGAAAAACAAATAAGAGCGAGTCGCGCGACTCGCTCCGCCCCTAATTCGGTCTTTAGCACTTCTTCTAATATAACCTCGCCCGCCGCTGGCGAGGCTAAACGGAAATTAACTTATACAATTCTCCTGACAGCCCCGTTTATTTAGCAAATCTGCAATGTTTGTTCATTCTGAAAGGCGTAACTTGTAAAACCGTTTGCAAAAAATTACCGCCTCAGTTAGAAAGTCTAAAAGTATGAACGAGAAAGACATAAAAATTTATATTGCCGGCTCAACCGGAATGGCTGGCAGCGCGATAAAGAGACATCTGGAACATTCGGGTTATACGAATTTGATTTGCCGGACTTCAAAAGAATTAAATCTGATCAATCAAAAGGAAGTCGAAAGATTCTTTTCTCAGGAAAAACCCGAAGTCGTAATCCTTTCAGCCGGGAAGGTCGGAGGTATTCACGCCAATGACACTTACCGAGCGGAATTCATCTACAACAATCTGATGATTGAAGCGAATGTGATTCACGCTTCGCACGAACACGCGGTCGAAAAACTTATTTTCCTGGGCAGTTCCTGCATCTACCCGAAATTCGCGGCGCAGCCGATCAAAGAAGAAGAACTGCTGGCGGGCTATCTCGAACCTACAAACGAGCCTTACGCGATTGCCAAAATCGCGGGAGTAAAACTTTGCGAAAACTATTATCGCCAATATGGCTGCAACTTCATTTCAGCGATGCCGACAAATCTTTACGGCGTTAATGACAATTTCGATTTGCAAACTTCTCATGTAATTCCCGCGCTTATAAGTAAGTTCCACGAAGCGAAAACGAGCAATTCTCCAAAAGTAACTTTGTGGGGAACAGGCTCGCCGCGAAGAGAATTTTTGTATGTTGACGATTTGGCTGAAGCTGTTGTTTTCTTGATGGAAAATTTTAACGCGGAAGATTTTTGCGGGCAGGGTATCTCGCAAATCAACATCGGCACAGGTGAAGACATAGAGTTAAGAAAACTCGCTGAACTGATAAAAGAGCTTGTCTGCTTTGAAGGAGAAATCGAATACGACACGACAAAGCCCGACGGAACGCCGCGAAAATTATTAGACGTTTCCAGATTGAATCAATTAGGTTGGAAACATACAACAACGCTTGAAGAAGGTTTGCGAAAAACTTACGAATGGTTTTTGAAGGCGCAGTCAGTTGCCAGAGCGATTTAAGTTAAAAACAGTTTATGAAAAAAGCTCTTATCACAGGCATTACGGGACAAGACGGAAGTTATTTGACAGAGATTCTTCTTGAAAAAGGATATGAAGTTCACGGCATTATCAGAAGGTCGAGTTCATTCAATACCGGCAGAATCAATCATCTTTACGACGACCCCGAAATCTTGAACAAAAAACTGTTTCTGCATTACGGCGATCTGATTGATGCCAGCAGTTTGAATCGTCTGTTGGAAAAAATCGAGCCGGACGAAATTTATAATCTGGCGGCGCAAAGTCATGTCAAAGTTTCTTTTGATATACCTGATTACACGGCGCAGGTTGACGCTCTCGGCACTTTAAGATTTTTAGACGCGATTAGAGAAACAGGACTTCGCCGGGTCAGATTCTATCAAGCTTCGACTTCCGAACTTTACGGTAAAGCGCGGGAGATTCCGCAATCCGAAACAACGCCCTTTTATCCTCGCTCTCCTTATGGCGTAGCGAAACTTTTTGCTTACTGGACGATAGTCAATTATCGTGAGGCATACAACATCTTCGCCTCCAACGGGATTTTGTTTAATCACGAATCGCCCAGACGCGGAAAAACTTTTGTCACCAAAAAAATCACCGGAGAAGCCGCTTTGATTGTTTCGGGTAAATCCGAAATGCTCCTTTTAGGAAATTTGGATGCCAAGCGGGATTGGGGATACGCGCCCGAATACTGCGAAGGAATGTGGATGATGATGCAGCACGAAAAGCCTGATGATTTTGTGTTTGCAACGGGAGAAACACATTCCGTCAGAGAGTTCATAGAAAAAACATTCGAGCATTTAGGAATCGAAATCGGCTGGCAAGGCAAAGGCGAAAATGAAAGTGGCGTGATAGCTTCAATCGACAAAGACATTCTGAGCGAGAAGACACGAACCGGCGAACAATTTGTTAAAGAGAACCAGACAGCTGTGCGAATAAGCCCGTCCTATTTCCGTCCGACGGAAGTTGATTTGTTGATTGGCGATTCATCAAAAGCCGAAAAGACGTTAGGATGGAAGGCGAAAACCAAATTCGACCGCTTAGTTAAAATAATGATTGATGCAGATCTTGAGTTCAGCAGAAATCCGCATCTTGATTACTAAGCTCGACTTTTTTCGTTTAAGCGGCATAACAAGAGCGTTTCCGTTAGCCGTTCACATAAATCTTTGGTGATAAGTAGTCGTTCACAATTAGACTTAACTATCTTGTGATTAGTTAATTACTGGAGTGAATAGACTTATGTTGTCTATGACTAAAAGCTCGAATTGATATAGGTAAACATAATT
>JAABUN010003867.1_pt1 | contig 21882 bp, 21 predicted proteins | sample 5559311 | NCBI WGS metagenome assembly JAABUN01 (sample SAMN10711877, study PRJNA513370) | rock metagenome | isolation source: Antarctica rocks | place: Antarctica: Victoria Land, Siegfried Peak sud
AACCCCGGCGATGGCCGCCGGGTTGACCGATCATGTGTGGTCGTTAGCCGAGTGGTTGGCATTCCCAGCCGTGCAACGCAAGTAGGTCACGACCCAGTTGGTGCGGCCGGTCCTTAATGGGAATCACCTTCGACCGCGTCGCCCAGAGGTGCCCAATCCACCCCCGGGCCTTGAGCGCGAAGACGGCCTGCCGCTTGGCGCTGCCGACCCAGGTACGCGGGACCGGCCCCGGCGGCATCTTTGCCAGCAGGTGGACGTGAGTCGCGCTGACGCTGAGAGCCAAGACCTCCGCCCCGTGCGATTGCAGCTTGGCGATGAGAGTCCTCCCGACGAACTCGCGGAACTCGGCCGGGATCACGACGAGTGCCTGCTTCAACAGACTCTTGCTCTGGGCGTGCCGTTCGTCGTACATCCCGGCCGGCGGCGGGTTCTTGTAGTCCCCCTCGACGTGTTCGGAATGGTGCCGGGTGCGGAACCCGCGCGGGTCGCCGGGGAGCCACGCCCCATACGTGTGCGTGGTGCAGTGGAACCACCGCGGCTCGCCATTGTCGAGCATCATCAACCCCCCGAAAGCCCACCGATGACCATCGGTGGGTCTTCGCACCCCTCTCGCCCCGCCCTACACTGTAACCATGCTCGCCCTCTCCGTCGCCAACCCCTACGACTACCCCCTCGACTTCGCGCAACTGAAGGCCGCCGCCCGGGCCGTCCTCGAAGGCGAGGGCATCGTCGCCGCCAAGGTGACGTTCGCGTTCGTCGATGACGCCCACATCCACCGGCTCAACAACCAGTACCTCGGCCACGACGAGCCGACCGACGTGCTGACGTTCCCGTACTCCGGGCCGCCCCAGAAGGGGCAGAAGCTCGAGGGCGAGGTCGTCATCGGGTACCAGGTGGCCGTCGAGTACGCCGCCAACCGGGGGCACGGGGTCGACACGGAACTGCTCCTGTACGTCGTCCACGGCTGCCTGCACCTGTGCGGCTACACCGACGCCGACGCCAAGGGGGCGGCCCGGATGCGCGGCAAGGAGCGGGCATACCTCGCCCACCTCGGCCTGCCGGACATCGCGGGGGAATAGACATGGTCCGGCAGGTGACGCCCCCGGCCGTGGCGGCGATGATCGCGCGCGGCGATCCGGTCCTACTGGTCGACGTGCGCCAGCCGGAGGAGTACGCCTTCTGCCACCTGCCGGGGAGCGTGCTGATCCCGCTCGGGGAGTTGGCCGTCCGGGCCACGGAGGTCGACCCGGACCCGGGCACGCTCGTGGTGGTCGTCTGCCACCACGGGGTGCGGAGTTACAAGGCGGCGGCGTTCCTCCAGCAGGCGGGCGTCGACAACGTCGCCAGCCTGGCCGGCGGGGTCGAGGCGTGGAGCCTGACGGTCGATGCGGGGTTGCCGCGGTATTAGGCCGGTGGGGATTGCAACGCCGCCTGGGCCTTGTTGAACCGCCCCGCGACGACCACGAACACCACGGTGACCGCCAGCATCATGGCCGTCATTCCGACGAAGTACCCCTGGGCGGTCCCGAACTGGAACGAGTACTTCTCCTCGCTCGGGTAGAGCTTCGTCAACTGCGAGTCGAGGAAGTTGGCCAGGAACACCGGGACCAGCCAGCAGGCGGTGACGAACCCCTTCATCGACTGGGGGGCGGCGGCGAAGGCCAGCTCCAGGCCGGTCACCGAGATCAGCACCTCGGCGACGGTCAGGATCACGTAGGCCCCGATCTGCCAGAAGACCGACACCTTGCTGATGGTCCCGTCCGGGTTGGTCGCCAGGTAGCCGGCGGCGACGTGGATGGCGCACGCCAGGGCGGTCAGCAGGAACCCGACGAGCATCTTGTCGGTCGCCCGGACCTGGTACCCGGCCCGGATCAGCGCCCCGTACACCCAGTTCAACAGCGGCACCAGGATGACGATCATGAACGGGTTGGCCGCCTGGACGCTTTCCGGCGGGATGCGGTAGTCGCCGGCGGTCAGCCCCAGCGGCAGGCCGAACAGTTTGGTGTCGGGGACGCCGACCGTATACGGCAGCACCACCTTGAGGTCGAGGTACTCCTTGGCGAACATGATCCAGGTGCTGGCGTGCTGGTCGAAGATGGCCCAGAAGAACAGGACCAGGAAGAACACGCCGAACAGCCGGCCGGCGACGACCCACTTGCTGACCGGCCCGGCGTCGTCTACGGCCCGGCTAGCCGCCAGGTTCTCCTTGGCGTAGAAGCGCTTGCCGGCCGCGAACAGCACCAAGGCCGCGATCATCAGGAAGGCCGGGAACAGGAACCCGGCCGCGTACCCGGCCTGGGCGTCGGCCAGGGTCGGCGACTTGCCGGTGTCCGGGTCGACCTTGCCGAAGCTGTCCCGCAGGGCCGGGCAGATGATCTGCGACAGGAACGACCCCATGTTGATGGCCATGTAGAAGTAGCCGAACGCCCGGGTCCGCAGGAGCAACTGCCCCGGCCGCTGCTGGTCGTAGGTCAGGCCCATCAAGGTCGAGATGTTCGGCTTGATGATGCCGCTGCCGCACGCCAGGACCACCAGCGCCAGGTACATGAGTGTCAGGTCGGACATGCCGACCAGGAACTGGCCGATGATGTACGGGACGGCGAACAGGACGATCGTCCAGTATTTGCCCAGGAACCGGTCGGCGATGACCCCGCCGATCAGGCCGGTCGCGTAGCACCCGGCGACGTACAGGTGGACCGTCTCCCCGGCGTCCGACTTCGTTTTGCCGAACACGTCGATCAGGTAGTAGAGCAGGAGGGCTTTCATCCCGTAAAAGGAACACCGCTCGGCCAACTCGCCGAAGAAGATGAACCAGAACCCGATCGGGTGCCCGGCCGCGGCCGGGGCGGACGGGGCGGGCAGTGTTTCGGTGGCCACGGGGCAACTTCCTCACGGGCGGGGGTTGGCGTGCTGCCGATGATACCGACCCGCCCGCCCGCCGGGCACGCGCAATTTCCACGATCCGCCCCCCGCCGCCAGAACCCGCTTGCCCCGACCGTGCCGGCGGTTAGCATGGAGGGGCCGGCCCCCCCCTTCCGACCGGGACTCCCCGCCATGCCCCGCCCGCTGCTCGCCGCCCTCGCCCTCGCCTGCTGCGCCGTCCCCGCCGCCCTGGCCGCCGACGACAAGGCCGACCCGCCGCGGAAGATCGTCCGCCTCGACCCCAAGTTCGATGAACTCATCCCGGCCGACGCCAAGGTCGAAACCCTGGCCGGCGGGTTCAAGTGGGCCGAGGGGCCGGTCTGGGACAAGGCCGCCGGCCACCTCCTGTTCTCGGACATCCCGAACAACGTCGTCCGCCAGTGGTCGGACAAGGGCGGCCTCAAAGACTTCCTCAAGCCCAGCGGGTTCACCGGCGGGGCCAAGTTCGACGGCAAGGAACCCGGGGCGAACGGCCTGGCCCTCGACAAAACCGGGGCGCTCGTCCTCTGCCAGCACGGCGACCGCCGCGTCGCCCGGCTCGGGAAGGACGGCACATTCACCACCCTGGCCGACAAGTACGAGGGGAAGCGGCTGAACAGCCCGAACGACCTGGTGTACCACCCGAACGGCGACCTGTACTTCACCGACCCGCCCTACGGCCTGCCCAAGGGGATGGACGACCCGGCCAAGGAACTCGCGTTCCAGGGCGTCTACCGGCTCAAACCGTCGGGCGAACTGACGCTGCTCACGAAGACCCTGTCCCACCCCAACGGCATCGGCCTATCCCCCGACGGCAAGACGCTGTACGTCGCCAACTCGGACGATGCCAAGCCGGTCGTCATGGCCTTCCCGCTCAAGGCCGACGGGACGGTCGAGGCCGGCAAGGTGTTCTTCAACGCCCTGCCGCTGAAGCACAAAGCCTCCCCCGGCGTGCCGGACGGGCTGAAGGTCGACGCCAAGGGCAACCTGTTCGCCACCGGCCCCGGCGGGGTGCTCGTCCTCGACCCGACGGGCAAGCACCTCGGCACCATCTATACCGGCGTGCCGACGGCCAACTGCGGGTTCGGCGGCGACGGCTCGACGCTGTACATTACGGCCAACGACAAACTCGTCCGGGTCAAGACCACCACCAAGGGGCAGGGGTTCTGATGCCCATCTCCCGCCGCGACGCCCTGAAACTCGCCCCGCTCGGCGTCCTAGCCGGGGCCGGGTGGGCACGCGGCCAGGACGCCCCGCCGGCTCCGGCGTTTCCCGGTCAGGTCGTGCGGATGCGCGAGCCGCAGAACCTCGAATACCCCTTCTCCGAACTGAAAACGTGGGTCACGCCGACCGAACAGTTCTACGTCCGCAGCCACTTCCCGGTGCCGAAGCTGGACCCGGCCACGCACACGGTGACCGTCGAAGGGGCCGTCGAGCGGCCGCTCACGCTGACCCTGGCCGACCTGGCCAAGCTCGGCGAGGTGACGACCCCGCTCACCCTCGAATGCGCCGGCAACGGCCGGGTGTTCCTCGTCCCGCAGGCGAAGGGCTTGCAGTGGGGGCTGGGGGCCGTCGGCAACGCCGAGTGGGGCGGGGTGCCGCTTTCGGCCGTACTGGCCAAGGCCGGCGTCAAGAAGAACGCGGTCGAGGTCATTCTGGTCGGGGCCGATCAGGGCGTCGTGGCCGACCCGGCGTCGCCGGGGACCATCCACTTCGACCGGAGTATCTCGCTCGAAAAAGCCCTGCGGCCCGAGGTTCTCCTGGCCACCCGGATGAACGGCGAGCCGCTGACTGCCGCCCACGGTGCCCCGCTCCGGGCCGTCGTCGGCGGGCACTACGGCGTTGCGTCGGTCAAGTGGCTGGCCAAGATCATCGTCACGGCCACCCCGCACCGCGGCTTCTGGCAGACGCTCGAATACTCCGCCTTCGTCCGCCCCGCCGGCGGCCTGCCGTCGCTCGCGCCCGTCACCGTCATGCAACCCAAAGCCTCGATCGCCCGGCCGACCCTTGCCGAGGTCGTGCCCGTCGGCAAGCCCTACCCGGTCCGCGGGGCGGCCTGGGCCGGCGACGCCAAGGTCGGGGCCGTCGAGTTCAGCACCGACGGCGGCACCACCTGGCGGCGGGCGACGCTGACCGGGCCGGACAGGCCGTACTGCTGGCGGACGTGGGAAATCGACTGGACGCCGGCGTCCCGCGGCCCGGTCCAGTTGCTCGCCCGCGCCTCCGACACGCGGGGGGAGACGCAGCCGGCCGGCCGGGACCCGGACCGGCGGACGTACATGATCAACCACCTGGTCCCCGTCGAAGTCCTGGTCCGGTAACCGACGACACCCCACCGGAGGGCGGCGATGAGTGTGCTGCGTGTGACGTTGGCGGGGGTCGTCGTCCTGCTCGCGGCCCCCGCCGCCCGGCCGGCCGACGCGGCCGTAGTCCGGGCCGCCGTCCAGAAGGGGGCCGACTACCTCCGCGGCCAGCGGTGGGGCATGGCCGGTCAGGCCAACGATGCCGGCGGTGGCCACGGCATCGGGCCGGCCGGGCTGTCCGGGCTGGCCCTCCTGGAAGCCGGGACCAAGGCGGACGACCCGGCCGTCGTCGCCATCGCCGGCCTGATCCGCGACAAAGCCCCGGCCGAGACCGGGACGTATCAAATCTCCCTCGCCATCCTGTTCCTCGACCGGCTCGGCGACGCCCGCGACGAAGTTCTCATCCAGCGCCTCGGCACCCGGCTGTACGGCGGGATGATGGCAACCGGCAGTTACTCGTATCAATGCGCTGACTTGGTGCCGGCCGTCACGTCCGGACCCGCCGCGGCGGACGCCGCCCTGACGACGGCCCCCCTACCGGCCCCGGACAAGCCGAAAGTCGACGACGGGTTCCCCCGGGCCAAGCCGAAGGCCCCGGGGGCGGCCGCCGCCGACCCGAACCCCGGCAAGCTCGACCCCGGCGTGGTCGGGTACAACACGGCCGTCCGACAAGTGGTCCGCTACAAGGGCCGGCCATCGGGGGAGGGGGACAACTCGAACACGCAGTTCGGGCTGATCGGCCTGTGGGTGGCGGCCCGGCACGGCGTCCCGGCCGACGACGCCTTCGCCCTCCTCGAAGCCCGGTTCTTGACGACCCAGAACCCGGCCAACGGCGGCTGGGCGTACATCGACCGGAACGAGTCGACCCCGGCCATGACGTGCGCCGGGCTGCTCGGCCTGGCGGTCGGCGCGTCCCGCCGGCCGGCCCCGGCCCTGGCTCCGGCCCAGACGGCTCCGCCTCCGGGGGCACCGGCCGACCCGTTCGACGCCCCGCCGGCCGGGGGCAAGGCGGCCGACCCGAAGAAGGTGACCCCGCAGCGGATGGCCGTCGCCGCCGGGCTGACGGCCCTCGGCCGGGTCGTCCGCGGGGTGCCGGTCGGCCAACTCGGCAAACTCGTGGGGGCGGGGGATGAATATTACACCCTCTGGTCGATCGAGCGGGTGGCGATGGCCTACGGCCTGGACACCCTGGGCGACGCCGACTGGCACGCCTGGGGGTGCAACTGGCTCCTGCCCAAGCAGCAGGCCGACGGGTCGTGGCAGGGGACGTACCAGGCGGACGTGAGTACCGCCTTCGCCATGCTGTTCCTACTCAAGGCCAACCTCGTCGGCGACCTGACGGCGCGACTCAAAGGGAAGGTGAAGGATCCGGGCAAGACGGAGATGCGGGCCGGGGTCATCGGCGGGCCGACGCCCCCCGCCGGCGGGGCACCGGCCGACCCGGCGGCCGACCCCGCCGAGCCGCCCGCCCCGCCGGCGGACCCGGCCAAGCTGGCCGCCGACCTGGCTGCCGCGACGACGGATTTTACCGGCCGGCTGAACGTCGTCCGGGACGCCAAGGGGGCGGAACACACGGCCGCGCTGGTGCTGGTGATCCCCCGCCTGACCGACCCCCGGCAGACCCAGGCCCGGGACGCGCTGGCCGACCGGCTGGTGCGGATGACGCCGAAGACGCTCAAGGCCATGCTCGCCGAACCGGACGCCGAACTCCGGGTGGCGGCCTGCCAGGCGATCGGCCAGAAGGACGCCAAAACACTGGTCGGCGACCTCATCGACCGGGTGGCCGACGGGTCCGAACCCGTGAGCCAGGCCGCCCGGGCGAACCTGAAACGGCTCACGAACCAGGACCACGGCCCGCCGGCGAACGCCGACGCGGCGGCCAAGGCGGCGGCCAAGGCGGCGTGGGCCAAGTGGTACCTCGCGGCCGGCGGGGCGGGGAAGTAGCCGGACCCCGTCTTGTTTCGTCCTCCCGCGTCGGGGTATAGTCCCCGCCCACGGCCCCCGGCGGAGGCGGGCCTGTGGGCGGAACGGACTTCGACGCGGGGGACGGACACAGTGGCAGTCAAGCGGAACGGTTCGGACGACGGGTACGACCACGAAGCCGGCAGCCCGAACGGGACCGCCACGGAGGCGTACCTGATGCGCCCGGCCGGCCCCCCGCCGAGGGCCGACCACGCCACCGGCGAGGAGCGGATGTCGATCTTCTGGCGGGTGTTCGGCGGGACGATCCTGAGCATCGCCGCCCTGGCCGCCGTCACCATGTACAACGCGGTGACGACCAACGTGTCCGAGTTGCGGAGCGAACTCGCCCGCGGCCGGGCCGAGCTGGACCGGGCGAACGCCGACATCCGGGCCGAACTCAGCCGGAGCCACGAGGCCCGGGCCGACCTACTCCGCAAGGACGAGTTCAGCACGCGGATGACAACCTCATGGGACGCCGTCCGGGCGATCCAGGCCCAGAACACGACGCAGAACGCGACCCTGGCCGCCCAGCGGACCGAACTCGACGCCCTCAAGGACCGGGCCAACCGCCAGGCCGCCGACTTCGAGGCGGTCAAGAAGGACCAGGCCGCCACGACGGACGCCCTCAAGAAAGACGTGGCCGCCCTCGACGCCCTCAAAGACCGGCTGGCCGCGACGGCCACCGAGTTGAAGCTCGTCAAGGACGACACCCACCTCGTCAAGCAGCAACTTGACCGCAACCAGGCCTACGACCAGGAGCGCAAGGAATACCGGGACAAGCAGTCGAAGCTGTTCGACGAGGCGATGAAGGAGTTGCAAAAGGGCGTCCAGGACTGCCGGGAGAAGCTGGCCCGGCTCGAAGGACCGCAGGGGCCGCCCGCCCCGGTGACGCCGAAGCCGACGCCCCCGGCCGGGCCGAAAGAGTAAGTAAGTGGTCCGTCGGAGCCGCGCCCGCCAGGACGCGGCCCCTTGCGCCGGCGGCCGGGCGTGGTACAATGTCCGGCACTATGGAACGCCTCAACAAGTACCTGGCCCACGCCGGCGTCGGCAGCCGCCGCCACTGCGACGACCTGATCGCCGCCGGCCGCGTCAAGATCAACGGCCAGACGGTCCGCGACCTGGGCATGAAGGTCGACCCGGAGTTGCAGAAGGTCGCCGTCGACGACCAGCCGGTGCGGGCCGAAAAGGCGGTGTATTGGGTCGTCCACAAGCCGCCCGGCTACCTTTGCACCGACCACGATCCGGCCCGCCGGCCCCTCGCCAAGGACTTGATCCCCCACGTCGAACAGCGCGTCTACACCGTCGGCCGCCTCGACGAGGCGAGCGAGGGGATGCTGCTGATGACCAACGACGGCGAGCTGGCCAACGCCCTCATGCACCCCCGCTACGGGGTCGAGAAGACGTACCTGGTGCTGGTCGCCGGCAAGCCGTCGCCGCAGGACCTGCAGCAACTCCTCGACGGCGTCTGGCTGAGCGACGGCAAGGTGAAGGCGAGGTCGGTCCGCCGGGTCAAGTCGCAGGGCGAAAGCACCTGGGTGCGGATCGTGCTGAACGAGGGGAAGAACCGCGAGATTCGGCGGATGCTCGCCAAGCTCGACCACAAGGTGCTGAAACTGCGGCGGGTGGCCATCGGCCCGATCGACCTCGACAAGCTGCCGAAGGGCAAATCCCGCAAGCTGACGCTGCCGGAACTCGAATCGCTCAAGAAGTCATGCGCGACCGGGCAGAAGCGGCTGGAGCGTGGGGCGGATGAGGCGGCGGAAGCGCCGGTGCCGAAGCCGGCACGGCCGCTGGTGGTCGCGCCTCGGCCGACAGATCGGCCGGCCCGCGCACAACGCCCCGATGGCATGGGGACGAAGGCTCCAGGGCTGCGGCCGGTGCGGCGAAGCGTGCGGTCGCGTTAAGTTCTTGGAAGGAGGTCGGGCGTGGGAGCCAAGCATCCGCGGTTCGCCACGGTCCCGATGGATCAGTTCTCGCTCAAGTGGCGGTTCACGGATCCGCGGTACGACGTGCTGCCTCTAATCCACCTGGCTCAAGTCAAGCCGTTGGCACCTGCGGATGCCCAGCGGCTGTGGGACTTGATCCTGCAAGCCGGCATACACCGGGCCGTCCCGTTTAGCGACGGGTACTTCCGCAGCGTGGTCGGCACCCGCATCGGGGACTCTCACGGCGACGAGGGGGAAGATCGTCGAGTGCGCAAGTGGCTCTACCAGCGGGGCGTCGCGTTCCGCCGGCGGGTCTGGCTGTCATATCAGCCAGATTGCGCGATCGAGGCGACGTGGAAGATACTGATCAAGTATTGGACGGCATTCTACTACCCGATCTCGGACGACCTGACCGTGATCGACGGGTCGTTTGACTGGGCGTTGCTGTTCCACCACGAAGCAGAGGTTTTCTTCGGCAGCAGCAGGATTCGCGTTTGACTCATGCGAACGCCGTCCTACCCCCGCTCCCGCGGCGACACGCCCGGCCGCGCGAACAGCGGCCCCGCCGGCTGCCGGTGGCCGGCGTCCCGCCGCACGCTCGCCCCGCCGACTGCCGCCAGCCTTAATGTCGGCCGGGGGTGCGGTCCCCGCACCGGGCCGCACGCCCGGCGGAACTTGGCGTCGGCCAGCAGCTTCCGCAACTCGGCGTTCGTCCGGGCCTGGAAGCGAACGCGGGCGATCGTGGCCAACGCTTCGTCGGCCCGGCCGGCGTCGGCCAACCCGTCGAGGACCACGCGCAGGACGGCGGCGTCGGTCGGGGCGAGCCGGGCGGCTTCCCGGAGCAATTTCACGCCGCGGCTGACGCGATCGATGCGGACCAGGGCACGGCCGTAGGCGGCGACGAACCGGGCCTGCTTCGGGGCCATTTCGGCGGCCCGCTTATAGCGGGCGGCGGCCCGGCGGTCGCAGCCGTAGGGGTCGCACTCGAACGCTTGGCCGATCTCGAAGTGGATTTCTGCGGCCGCGGGGTCGAGGCTGGCGGCGATGCCCAGGTGGCGGCGGCTTTTGCGGTAGCGGCCGGCGGCGAAGTGCAATCGCGCGGCCAGCCGGTGGGCGAGCAGCGTCAGCCGCTTCGGCGCGTCCGGCGATCCGAAGAGCGGGGCCAGGGCGGCCAGGGCGGCGGACTTGCGGCCGGCCACCGCGAGCCGGCGGGCGTTCGCCCATGCGGCGTCGCAAAAAGTGAGCATCATGCTCATAATAGACCGCCTCCTGCAGCCTAGTTCGCGTTGTCCCACGGCCGTCGCGGGTCGTCCGGTCGGGCCGTGTGGGAGTGGTATACCGGACTTGCCGGCCCGGCCGCAAGTCATAATCCGATGCCGTCCCGCCGCCAATTCCGATGAGAAACCCCTCACGTCTCTTAACCCCTGCCCAGGCAAACCACTGCCGCCGCAGGATTCAAGTCGGCGGGGCGGGAACGCCGATCCCACTTCCTGTCACAACGCACATCCGGGCAGGGGCGCGGGCTATGGATCTCGCTCGATTCGGCCTCTCCCGCCGGCCGTTCCGCCCCGGCCCGGACCTGGCCGGGTACGTCCCCGCGCCGAGTCCCGAAGCGGCGCTCACCGGCCTGCACCAGGCGTTCGCCGGCCGCGAAGGAATGGCCCTCGTGGACGGGGCACCCGGCCTCGGCAAGACGCTCATCGCGCTGAAGTTCCTCGAAGAACTCGACGCCGACGTGCCCCGGCTGTTCCTGCCGGCCGCCCGGTTCGGCCGGGTGGCCGAGTTCTTGCAGACGGTCCTGTTCGACCTCGATGTGCCGTACCGGGGGCTGACCGAACACGAGTTACGGCTGGCCGTCACCGACCGGCTCCTGGTCCGCATGGCCGCCGGGCCGACGGTCGTCGTCCTCGATGAAGCGCAGCACCTGTCGTTCGACCTGCTCGAAGAACTGCGCCTACTCGGCAACCTCGAATCGCGGACGGCCAAGGCGCTGTTCGTGGTGCTGGTGGCCCAGCCGGGGTTCCGCGACCGGCTCGCCCACCCGGACGCGGCCGGGTTCGCCCAGCGGTTGAGCGCCCGGTTGCGGCTCGACCCGCTGACCGCGGCGGAGTCCGAGGCGTACCTGGTCGGCCAACTCCGCTGGGCCGGGGCGCGGTCGGCGGACGTACTCACCCCGGATGCCCGGCAGGTGCTGGCGGCGAGCTGTGGCGGGGTGCCGCGGGTACTCAACCAGGCGGCGGCGGTGGCGTTCGCCCTGGCCGGGGCGGCGGGCGAGAAGTCCGTCGACGCCGAGGCCGCCGCCGACGCCCTGGGCCAACTGGGGGTCGCGGTTCAAGAACCGGACGATGGCGAACCGATGCAAGACGTGCCTGCTCCACACCCGCCGACCGCGGCTGCAGCGAAGGAAGCCGGACTCGACCGCCGGGGGGCCGATGCCAAGCGAACCTTCTCCGCAATCGATGACGGCGGCCGAATGGAAGCCGACGCGGACGCCGACGAACCCGACGTAGTCCTGGCCCCCGACCCGCCGAAGCCGGGGCGGGCCAAGCCGGGCCGCCGCCGGTCCGCCTGACCCCCCCGAGGGCACGTTTCATGGGCCGGATGTTCCGAATCCTTACCGACAACGGCCCCGAGCCGTCGCCGCACGCCGACCCGACCGAGCAGGGGAACCCACCGACCATGAATGCGTACTCGCCCGACCCGGTCCCGTTCGTCGAAGTCGGCGGCCCGGACGGCGTCGTCTCGTCTCATCAAGGGGCAGGGACGAGGGGGCAGGGGCCGGGGAAGACGTGGCCGAAACCGGCCGAGGCCGGCCCCCGGGCGACGGTCTCTCTGGCCCCGGCCCCCGCCCCCCTGTCCCCGGTTCTGTCCGTGGCGTTCCACAAGATGCCGCAGGTCGGGCTGCGGATCGTCCCGGCCGGGATCGCCCCCGAGGTCGTCGCGTACCACCACCCGGACCACCCGGTGAGCGCCGAGTACCGGGCGGTGCGGGAGGAAATCCGCCGGCAGTTCGACGCCCCGGCCCAGCGGACGGTCCTGTTCACCAGCGGCACCCCGGCGGCCGGGACGACGACGGTGGCGCTGAACGTGGCCGTCGCCCTCGCCCAAGACCAGGCGGCCCGGGTGCTGGTGGTCGACGCCAACGCCGACCGGCCGGCGGTCGCGTCGCGCATGGGTGTGGCCGACGCCCCGGGCCTGGCCGACGTGCTGGCCCAGTCCGTCCCGCTGGCGTGGGCCGTCCAGACGACGGCTGTCAGCGGCCTGCATGTGCTGGCCGGCGGCGTGCCGACGGACCGGACGGCCGGCCAGATTCCGCACGAGTTGCCGCGACTGCTGGCCCAACTGCGGCAGTGGTTCGACTGGGTGCTGGTTGATGTCGGCGTCTGGGACCAAACGTTCGGCCGGGACGCCACGGTCGGGGCGGGGGACGCGGTCTACCTGGTCACCCGGCACACCGACCTGGAGCGGATGGAGTTCCACTCGCTGCGGGGGGCCGTCGGGCCGAACCTGCGGGGGTACATCACGACGCGGCACTGACGGGCGTTCTCCAGAACCCACCGACGCTCGTCGGTGGGCTTCCGCCGTGTGCTACGCCGCCGCGGCGGCCAGAGCCGTCAGGGCCGCGTCGTAGTTCGGGGCGCTCGTCACCTCCGGTACGTACTCGGCGTAGGTCACGGTCCCGGCCTTGTCGACCACAAACACCGACCGGGCCAACAGCGGCAGCGGCAGCCCTTGGATCAGGACGCCGAACGCCTTGCCGAAGCTGTGGTCGTGGACATCTGACAACGTGTGCATCGATTGGATGTTCTCCGCCCCGCAGAACCGCTTCTGGGCGAACGGCAAATCCAGGCTAACCGTGTAGCAGGCGACGGCGTCCCCCAGCTGGGTGATCCCGTGCTCGAACTGCTTCGTTTGCAGGCTGCAGACCGGCGTGTCGAGGGACGGGACGACGCTGAACAGGCGGGCCTTGGCCCCGGTGTCCTTGAGGCCGACGACGGCCAGGCCGCTGTCGAGGCACTTGAAGTCCGGGGCCTTGTCGCCGGCCCGGATTTCCGGCCCGGCCAGGTCGACCGGGCCGCCCTTGAACGTCACCGCGCCGGTTCGCGTTGCCATGTCTTTCCGCTCCGCTTGAGGGGACAGAGGATAGGGGGCAGGGGACAGTAAAACCCCAACTCGGTCCTAAGGCTAGCAACCGCGGTGCCGCTTCTTGACTGTCCCCTGTCCCCTATCCGCTATCCCCTACTCTATCAGTTCGCGCTGAAGTCGGGCGGGAACTTCCGGGCCGCGGCGGCCACCGCCCCGGCGTCGAACGGGGCGTCGGACGACTCGGTCAGGTGCAGGGCGTGGGCCAACAGGTCGGCCCGGAGCGAGACGTGCGGCTCGCCGAGGAGGGTCTGCTTCAGCTCTTGTTCGAGCGGCAGGGCGTAGGCCAGCATGTCGCACAAGACGCCCAGGGTCATTTCCCCGTCGAACAACTCGGTCAGGTGGCGGTGGGCCGGGCCGTTCGGCTCGAACCGGGGCAGGACGGCGTCGGCCAGCTTCCGCCGGAGGGTGCCCAACTGCTTCAGGTCGGCCGGGACCACGTCCGGCATCGGCTCGGCCCGGGCGACCCGGTACGGCTTGTCACTCGGCACCTCCTCGACCAGCCGCAGCCGGGCCAGGCCGCGCAGCCGGAGGTGGTAGCGCCCGTCGGGGAGGAGTTCGTGTTGGGTGATGCGGCCCAGGCACGCGACCGGGGCGATGGGCGGCTTGTCGTCGTAGGTCTTCTCCCAGTCGTCGACCAGGGCGACCAGGGCGACCAGGTGGTCCCCGGCCAGGGCGTCGGCCGCCATGTGCCGGTAGCGCGGCTCGAAGATGTGCAGCCCCTGGACGACCTGGGGGAAGAACACCATGTTCGGCAGCGGGAACAGCCGGGCGACGCCGGGGAACCGGGCGAGCGCGGCTTGGTCGTCCGTCATGACGGCACTTCTGAGGATAGGGGACAGAGGATAGGGGGCAGGGGACAGTTAGAACCGGAGAAGTGTACGGCGGCCGGGGTGGGGCTGCTTGGTCTTCCCTATCCCCTGTCCCCTATCCCCTATCAGTGCATGGTAGAGTAGGTGCCATCCCCGGTTCCAGCCTCCGACCCCCCGAGCCGCCCGGCCATGCTGTTCACGTCGCAACTCCCGCCGGCCGTCCTCGTCCCCTGGTGCCGGGCGCTGCGGCACGGCGTCGACATCGGCCTGCCGCCCGCGAAAATCTTCCGCCAGCAGGCGAAGAACGGCCCCGCCGCCGGCCGGTTGCTGGCCGCCCGCCTGGCCGACCGGCTGGCCACCGGGGAATCCCTGGCCGACGCGGCCCGGGCTGACCGGCCGATGTTCCCGACGCTGTTTCTGGAACTCGTCGCCGTCGGCGAGGAGACCGGCCGGCTGACCGAGACGTTCGAGGCGCTCGAAGATTACTTCGAGACGGCCGTCAAGAGTCGCCGGCTGTTCGCCGCCGCCATCGCCTGGCCGGGGTTCATGTACGTGTCGGCCGTGTTTGTCATCGCGTTCATGCTGCTGGTCCTGGGCCTGCTCGCCCCGGCCGGCGGCAAGCCGTTCGACCCGCTCGGGCTGGGGCTGACCGGGGTGGCGGGGGCGTTGACATGGCTGGCGGCGGCCGGGACGGTCACCGGCCTGGTGGTGGTCGGATTCCTGTTCGCCCGGGGGAACGACGCCGTCCGCGCCAAAGTCGAGTCCGGCGGCCTCGGCGTGCCGGGGTTGGCAGGCTGCTTCCGGGCGTTCGCCCTCAACCGGTTCTCGACTGCGATGCAAATGACCGGCGAGGCGGGGCTGTCGGCCGACCGGGCGCTCAAGCTGAGCCTGCGGGCGACGGCCAACGACGCCTACGCCAAGCAGGCCGACTGGGCGGCCAAGCAGGCCCGCGGCGGCGAAGAAATCGCCCCGACGCTCCAAGTTTGTGGGACGAAACTGTTCCCGGGCGAGTACGTCGAGGCGGTCGAGGTCGGCGAGACGGCCGGCCGGCTGCCCGAGGTGATGGCCCGGCTGGCCGTCCAGTACCGGGACGAGGCGGCCCGCAAGTTGAAGTTCCTGGCCGGCCTGGCCGGCGGGCTGGTCTACGCGATGGTCGGGCTGATGGTCATCGTCCTCATCGTCCGTATCCTCATGTCGATCGCCGGCGTCTACCAGGAGGCGTTCGACGGCATCAAGTGACCGCCGGGTGACACCACCACCGCCGACGAGGGGCGTGCATGGCCAGGCTGCGGATGCGGCGGTACGAGGTCCGGGACGGGCTGCCGGCCGTCTGCATGAAGTGCGGGGCGGACGCCGACTTTTGGTTCCGCAAGCGGTTCGCCTGGCACCCGCCGTGGGTCGCGGCACTGCTTCTGACGATGTGCGTCATGCCGCTGCCGGGGTTGGTGGGGTGGCTCGTCGCATCCATCGCCCTGACCAAGCGGATGACCGTCGACGCCCCGCTCTGCCACCGGCACCGGCGGTACTGGGCGTGGCGGACGGCGGCCATCTGGTCCGGGCTGGGGGCCTTCGTCGCCCTCGGCGTCGCGTCCGTCGCGCTGCTCGCCTCGGCCGACGACCCTGGCGGGGTCGCGTACACCGTCGGGGCGGTCGGGGCCGGGCTGGCGGTGTTCGGCGGCTTCGCCTGGCTGGTCGCCGCCCTCCTGATCCAGAACAGCGGCATGCGGCCGGTCGAGATTACCGACGCGAGCATCACCTTCATCCACCTGGCCCCGGCGTTCGTCGACGCCTTTTACGACGAGCAGGACCGCCTCGACGCCGAGTACCGCGCCCGGCGGGCGGGGCGGGACCGCGACGACCGCGATTAGGCGGGGCGGGCGGCTCCCACCGACGTTCGTCGGTGGGCTTTCGGGGCGTTACCCCGCTACCGCGCCTGCACCCGCAGCGGTTCGACCACCGCCAGGTCGCACAGCCCCCACGGCGTCAGCCCGGCGACGGCCGCGGCTCGTGTTTTACGCCGGTAGTCGACGTGGTCCGTGACGCGCAGTCCCGGCGGCAGCAAGGCGGCGAACTCGGCGAACGAGTGGTCGTGGGTGAACAGCACCACCGTCCGCGGCCGGAAGTGGCAGTCGACGATGAGTTGGTTCACGTCCTTGCTCCGCACTAACACGAAGTCGGCCCGGCCGGCGGCGACGGCGACCGAATCGACGTGCCGCGGACTCGTCACGACCGGGACCGCCGGGTCGAGTACGTAGGGCAGCACGAGGCCCGGGTTCCGCAACGGCGACCGCTCCGCGGCGTACCACGGCACGAACGCATAATGCAGCCCGGCCATGATGAATACGCACAGCACCCCGGTTCCGCGCACCCCCTTCGACGCGGCCCACCCGGACCGGGCCAGGTACTCGCCGAGCGCGAGGGCGAGCGGCGGGAAGGCGGGCAGGATGTACGTCGGCAACTTGCTCCCGGCGCACGAGAAGAACAGCACGCACCAGCCGCCGGCCAGGAGCCAGAAGCCGCCGGCCTGCGACCGGGCCGTCGCCCCATCGGCGCGGGCGAACCCCCGCAGGTACAGTACCCCCGCCAGCACCCCCGGCAGGAACCCGCCGGCCAGGATTGGCACGTAGTACCAGACCGGCTCCAGGTGGTCGAACGGCTGGGCGAACCGCATGACGTTGTGTTCCCAGAAGAAGTGCGACAGGAACGCCGGCTGCCGCAGCCCCATCCCGACGTACCACGGCAGGTTGACCAGCACCACGACGAGCGCGAACGACGCCGCCGCCCGCACCCCGACCCGGGCCGTCGACCGCGACAGCCGGCCGGCGAGCATGAGCGGCGGGAACAGCAGCACCTCCGAGATCGGCCCTTTGGTGAGGAACCCCAGCCCGGACGCGACGGCCGCCGCCAGCCACCAGCCCCAGCGGAACCGGCCGGCGCGGACGGACTCGCAGCCGCAAAGTAGTGACAACGTCACGCACAGCGTCAAGAGTCCGTCGAGGAGCAGTAGCCGGGCGACGGACGTGAACCCCGGCGCGACGGTCAAGAGCATCGCGGCACACAGTGCCCCGCGCTCGCCGACGCCCCGCCGGCCGATCAGGTAGACGGCCAGGATCGTAAGTTGGACGCACGCCGCCGGGACGACCCGCGCGGCCGCCGGCGTCGGGCCGAGGGCGAGGTACGCGAGTTTCACTAGCCAGTAAAAGAGCGGCGGCTTGTCGAGGTACGGCTCGCCCTGCAGCGTCGGCACGAGCCACGAGCCAGTGCGGGCCATTTCGAGCGCGATTTGCGCGTACCGCCCCTCGTCCGGCTCGAACAGCTCGAACCCGCGGCACGGCCACAACAGGACGGCCGGGAGCAGGACGACGACGGCCAGGGACCACGGCCTTACGGCGGTCGCGGCCGCCGGGCCGGCCGGGAACAGGACGCGCGCCCACAGGAACGGCAGCCAGGCGAAGGGCGTCCGCGGCAAACTCGATTCGGGCGGGGCGGACATCGGCGGCACTCCTCTCCTCCCACGGGCGGCGCGGGGGCGGGAGTGTAAGCCGATTCGACGATGGCGGTCAACGCGGGGTTTGCGCTCCCCCCGGCCCGGCTGGCCGGTACGATACACCGTGCCGTTCGCCCCGCCCCGTGAGGATGCGCCCGATGCGTGCCATACTCGTCGCCCCGGCCGCCGGCCTGGTGTGCCTGGCCGTGACTGTCGCCGGTGCCCGGCCGCCCGAGCCCGCGGCCAAGCCCGAGTGGCGGGCCGTCGTCGGCAAGGCGGTCGGCTACCTGAAGACCTCGCAGGACGAGGCCGGGTCGTGGAGCGGGCAGAAGAACATCGGCGTCACCGGCGTCGTCGTGACCGGGCTGTTGCAGTGCGGCACCCCGGCCGACGACGCCCCGGCCGCGAGGGGGCTGGCGTTCATCGAGACGCTGGTCAACGCGAAGGCCGGGCATGTCGCCGGGGCCGACCCCAAAATGGGGCTGCAGAACTACGTCACCAGCGTGAACGTCATGGCCCTGGCGGCCGCCAAGCGGGACGCCAAGTACAAGCCGGTGGTGGCCAACGCGGCCGAGTTCTTGAAGAAGTTGCAGTGGGACGACGGCGAGGGGAAGGGGCCGGGGGACGACTTCTTCGGCGGGGCCGGGTACGACAGCAAGTCCCGGCCGGACCTGTCGAACACGCAGTTCTTCCTCGACGCCCTGCACGACGCCGGCATCCCGGCCGACGACGCGGCCTTCAAGAAGACGCTGGTGTTCGTCAGCCGCTGTCAGAACCTCAAGAGTGAACACAACGACCGGCCGTATTCGTGCCTCATCAACGACGGCAGCTTCATCTACTCGGCGGCCGGCGGCGGCTCGACCAAGACCAGCGACGACCCGGCCGCCCCGCTGACCGGCTACGGCAGCATGACCTACGCGGGCGTCAAGAGCATGATTTACTGCGGCCTGACCAAAGACGACCCGCGGATGAAGGCGGCGCTCGGGTGGCTGCGGAAGAACTACACCGTCGACGCCAACCCCGGGATGCCACCGCCACTCGCGCAGCGGGGTCTGTACTACTACTACCACACGATGGCCAAGACCCTCGACCTGCTCGGCGAAGACCAGTTCATCGACGACAAGGGTATCAAGCACGACTGGCGGGCGGACATCCTCGCGGCCCTGGCGAAGCGGCAGCGGCCGGACGGCAGTTGGGCGAACGAGTCCGACCGCTGGCTCGAAGGCGACCCGAACCTGGTGACCGGATACGCTCTTTTAGCATTGTCCCACGTCCAACCTAGTAAGTAACGTCAAAGGAGACGAACTCAACAGCAATAGCAGGAGAAGACATGCTACACAACGACCATGTTCCTGTTGGCAAACTACCGAATCTTATCAACATGTGCCAAAAGCTGTCAGAAGCTGTTTGCAAGAGCATAAATCTTGCATACTGGGTACTCGAAGAGTACGAGCGGTGTGCAGTGGCAACTGCCGATGAGCGACATGTTGTGCCTATCATGCTCACATATGATTTTATCGAAGCCATTGACGGAGTTGCCATTCTCGCGAGCATGGGATCCTCCCAAAATTGCAACGTCCTGCTCAGGACTGCATACGAGATTGTGCTATCCGCAATATATATCACGCAGTCCGACGGTGAATTCAAAAGGCGCGGCTTAGCATACGAGTTTTTTCACGCTCGTAACCAATTGCACTTTCTTGAACGTGCGGACCCGGGCACGGCGGTGGGCCGGCCCCTCCGTGCTGAGTTATATGGCGATCCTCATGCGGCTGCGCTTGACTGGCAGGATGATGAAAACTTGCCGCACTTACTCGGTGTGCACCGCTCAAGGTTAGGGTCAAGTCGATACGCTGACATCGTTCTTGAGATCGAGAAGATGAAATCGAATCGGCAAAAGCCCAAAGACTGGTACGCTCTGTGGGGAGGGCCTACGGACATTAGACAGTTAGCTAAGCAGACTATGGGGATAGTGTCTTATGAGACACTGTACAGAACCTTTTCTGGGACCACTCATGGTGCCACATCATTGAGTCGGCGTCTACCGTCATCCCCTGGTACTACCATGATCCGTCCCATTCGATCTCCAGATGGCCTTCCCCTGGCATGCGCACTAGCAGTAAGATTATCAATTGCACTTAGTAGCCATTTAGTAGAATTACAATTGCCAGATAAATTAGATGAATTTAATTTGCGTATGACGAATGATATTAGACCTGCAAAGGAATTCATCAATCGTCACATTCCCGATTAGAGCGAACGCATCTAAATCTTTTCCTGATTTGTAGTCACAGTCCGAGGTGCATCCCCCGTGCTGTCAAGCGGCGGATCGTAGGGTTGGCTGATGGTGCCTTACTGCAATTATCACGGGGTACGCCCTCATGGCCCTCAGCCACTGCCGGCCGAAGTGACCCGGGCCGCGCTGCTCCTGCTCGTTCTCGCCTTCGCCGCCGGCCCGGCGGCCGCCCACCCGCTGCCGAACCTGCGCTACGACCGGACGGTCACCGTCGCCGCCACGCCGGCGGGGTTGAGCGTCACGTACACGCTCGAACTGAGCGAGTGGTCGCTGGTGTTCGACGGGCAGAAGCTGTTCGCCCCGGCCGAGTTGCCGGAACTGACCGGGCCGCGGGCCTACGCCGCGGCTTATGCCAGGAAGAAAGCCCCGCTGCTCGCCGAAGACTTGCGACTTACGATCGACGGCCGGTTCACGCCTCTTGCGCCCGGTCCGGTCACGGTCGAGCCGGACGCCGACCACCTGAAGCTCGCGTTTACGTTCACCGCAGCGTGGCCGGCCGGGTTCGCCCTTGGCAAGGTGGCGTTCGCCGACCTGACCTTCGACGACCGGGCCGGCCGCTCCGTCGTCACCCTGGCCCCACCGGCCGGGGTGACGCTCGCCGACGCGATCGAAGCCCGCGACCTGCACGCCCGGCCGGGGTTCGACTACGGCCCCGGCGACCGGGACCGTGCCCGGCGGGTGGCGGCCACGGTGACGCTCCCCGCCGCGCCGCCAGTCCCCACCGCGACGCCGGCGGTCACGGTCGAGGTCGGCCCGCCGCGGTCGGCGTGGGCCGAATTGTCCGAGCGTGGCGTGGCGGCCCTGTTCGACACCGGGGCCGGGTTCGGGGTGATGCTACTGCTGTGCGCGCTGTTCGGGGCGGCCCATGCGTTCACGCCGGGGCACGGCAAGGCGATGGTGGCCGCGTACCTCGTCGGCGAGCGCGGGACCGTCGCCCACGCCGTCGCGCTCGGGCTGACCACAACCATCGCCCACACCGGGGTCGTGATCCTGGTCGCGGCCGCCGCCCGGTGGGTCTACGGCAACGCCCCGCCGGTGGCCGTGCAGGGGTGGCTGGCGCTGGCCGGCGGGGTGGTCATCGCGGGGGTCGGGGTTTGGCTACTGGTTCAGCGGCTGGCCGGCCGGGCGGACCACGTCCACCTGTCGGCCCCGTCGGGCACGTCCCCGGCCCGGCAGGTCTGGCGGCGGGTCGTGCTGCTCGGCCTGGCCGGCGGGGCGGTGCCGTGCGGGGATGCCGTCCTGCTTTTACTCGTCGCCGCCAACCGCGGCCGGCTGGCGGCGGCCCTGCCGATGCTCGTGGCGTTCAGCCTCGGCCTGGCCGTCGTTCTCGTGATTTTGGGCGTCGGCGTGGTGGTCGCCGGGCGGGCGGCCGGGCGGCGGGCCGGCGGCCGGTGGGTGCGGCTGTTGCCCGTGGCCAGCGCGGCGGTTCTCGTGGCGCTGGGCCTCTGGATGGTGCGCGACGCCGGCCGGCAACTGGCGGCGGTGGCGGACTCGGCGGGCGAAAGTCGCTAGAACAGCCGCCGGCCCTGCCCGTCCCCCCTGGCGAAGTGCGTATGCCCGTCGCCGACCTCGAAGCGTACCACGTCCGCGTCCCCCTGCGCCGGCCGGTCCGCCACGCCAGCCACGCCCGGACCGACACCGCCAACCTGCTCGTCCGCTGCCGGCTGGCCGACGGCACGACCGGCTGGGGCGAGGGGGTGCCGCGCGACTACGTCACCGGCGAGACGATCGACTCGGCCCTGGCCCACCTGAAGCGGTCGGACCTCGCGTCCCAACTCGAACCCTGCGACTCGTTCGCGGCCGCCGTGGCGATGTGCGAGCGGCTCCGTCTGGCCCCGGTCCCCGGCGACGACCGCGACTGCGGCGGCAACGCTGCCCGGTGTGCCGTGGAACTCGCCCTGCTCGACGCCTACGGCCGGCGGTTCGGCGAGCCGCTGTCGGCGGTGACGCAGTTGATCGCCCCGGACCTGGTCGACCCGCGGCCGCGGGTCCAGTACAGCGGCGTGATCCTGAGCGCGAAGGGGTGGAAGGCCCGGGTGGCGGCCGTCGGCCA
>JAABUN010003868.1_pt1 | contig 21879 bp, 16 predicted proteins | sample 5559311 | NCBI WGS metagenome assembly JAABUN01 (sample SAMN10711877, study PRJNA513370) | rock metagenome | isolation source: Antarctica rocks | place: Antarctica: Victoria Land, Siegfried Peak sud
TCAGCAGAGCTTTTCTCCGTATAGTCTGACGATTAAATTTAATGGATTAAAATGGAATTGAAATCTGACACAGTTTAAATTACACTCCCTCATAAATTGTTTGGGTGTAAGCACGGGTAGTTGTGATGATGCTTTTTTAAAATCTTTTACGTTGGACGTAATAAAGTAATCCATTCCTTTTAAGTGAAGAGCGGTATGGTATTGAACTGCATCTTCCAGATCAGCAAAGCCAGCCTGAAGACCGGAAATAAAAATCTTTTCGTCGGGGGATGATAGTGAAATTATTGTTAGAAGATTTTCTATAATCTCTATTGTTTCCGGAGATGGCACACCCGCTTTTTGTAAAAGTATAACACATTTAATAAGCACGAAGCTTCTGTATTTACTTAAAGAAAACGGTTTGCTATGAGCCTGTGGGTAAATTACACAAACAGCATTCTGCTTATTGTAAACGCTGCTTGTGTTAAACATCCTCTCTTTTACCCTTGTCGTAAGGCAAGTTTTATATCTTAAGCTTCTTCATATACTCCGCATCATCTTTTGCAGCAGCTATTGGAGTGGTGCCTTCATACTGTTCCTGCTCTACAATAAAATACTCCATTCCGGCTTTTTTCGCATCTTTTAAAATAGCAGGATAATTTATTGTACCCGTGCCGAGCGTTCCGGTTTGATTACCTTTTTTATCCTTAACATGGCCTAATTTAAAACGTCCGGGATATTTATTTAACCAAACAACCGGGTCCTGCCCTGCAGCAACAACCCAGTACATATCCATTTCGTAATCTACCAATGCTTTATCGGTGTTTTGCATCATTACATCCTGCGGATACTGGCCTTCTACCTGCTTGAAAGAATAATCGTGATTATGATAGGCAAAACGTAGTCCTCTTTGCTTGCATATTTCGCCTGACTTGTTAAAAGTTTCTGCAGCTTGTTTATAAGCGTCCAAAGTCTTCGGAGATCCTAAAGAAGGGCACATCAGGTACTTCATTCCTATTGCAGCAGCTTCATCCGCTTTTCTTTCCAGGTCTTGTTTATAATGGCAATGGCTCGAGACCATCTTCATTCCTAAATCATCCAGGTAGCTTTTGAACTCTGTATTCTTCATTCCCCAATAAATACCCTTATCACCTTCGTAGCCTTCCAATTGTTTATAGCCGAAAGAAGCTACCTGCTTCAATACTCCTTTGGGGTCTTTGGGTAGAACGTCGCGAAGGCTGTAAAGCTGTAGCCCGAATACATTGTTATTGCCACTTAACTTAGAGCTGGCCTTACAACCTGCTATCTGACTGCTAACACCTGTTAATGCAACTCCCGATACTAACATTGAAGCTGCTTTTAAAAAATCTCTGCGTTTATAATGCATTATTATTTGTTGTTTTAATGTAGCTACTGCATCTTGCTATTGTTTTAGGTATCCGGTCTTTCAATTCCGGCATGAAGGGATAGCGGTAGCGGAACTTATCGAGGTTTATGCCGACAATTCAGCAATGTTAAAGCCATCTCTGTATTTACGTTTTACAAACTGGTTTACATCACCAAAATTGCTCACCATCATCTTTTCATTATCCCATAATAGTTTAATATTTTTCCCTGGGTATGTAAAGGCATTACCCACGCCGGCTGCCTCTCTTGGCTTGCGGAAAGTATTTCCCTTTATGGCTAAGTTAGCCATTAACAGTGCTTCGGTTAAAGGGCCTGCTGTGTCGAAAGGAGAACTCATTTCCATTTTTCCAAAACCTGCAATACAACCGTTTACCCATTGTGCATAATGCCCTTCGGCGCTGCCGGGTACCCTTGCAAGCTTTTGCTTCACTTTCACTTCCTGGTTTCTTGATAAGGGTAGAAGTCTGGGGTCAGCGCCATAAGTGCTGCACATCATTTTACCTTTTGTGCCTATAAACAGGCAACCATTACCACCATCGCCAAAAAGTTCGGTAGGTCCTAACTCTTGAGGTCTTTCCGGCTGTATTCCTCCATCCATCCAATGCACTAATACCGGCCCTTTTGTTTTGTTTGTTTTAGGAAAGTTGATGGTAACATGGCTCGAAGGGGGGAAACCTTCCGGAAAATACCCCTGCTGAAACTGATCCACATATACCGTTCCTATACTTGCCTGAACATCAGAAATATACTGAAGATTTAGAACGCGAAAAGCGGGTTCAACCAAATGACATCCCATGTCTCCTAATGCACCTGTTCCGTAATCCCACCAGCCACGCCAATTGAAAGGCACCAGTTTTTCTACATAATCTTTATAAGGTGCAGACCCTAACCAAAGGTTCCAGTCTAAAGTTTTGGGAACTTCAGCTTTTGTACCAGGCCAGGGAATTCCTTGCGGCCAAACCGGCCTGTTAGTCCATATATATACTGTACTTACATCACCAATTATACCTGCATCGTACCACTCTACTAATTGCCGTACCCCATCCCCCGATGCGCCCTGGTTTCCCATTTGTGTTACCACTTTATATTTTTTGGCCGCATTGGTAAGTACACGTGCTTCGTGTACATCGTGTGTTAAAGGCTTTTGTACATACACATGTTTGCCCAATTGCATGGCAGCTAAAGCAGGCGCGGCATGATTGTGATCGGGCGTAGATACAGAAACGGCATCAAAGTTCTTTGAGTCTTTATCCAGCATTTCGCGCCAGTCTTTATAATATTTTGCTTTAGGGAAATTCTTTACTGTTGTAGCAGCTCTTTTATCATCTACATCGCATAAATAAGCAATGTCGGCCTTACCGCTTTTGAAAAAGTTTGCTATATCGCTTTCACCTTTTCCGCCAACACCAACACTTGCTACTGTTAACCGGTCGCTGGGTGCAAGAAAACCTTTGCCACCCAATACATGGCGCGGAACTATCATAAATCCCGCAGCAGCCACTGCTGAATTTTTTATAAAATCTCTCCTGGAACTATTCCCTGAAGGATCGATTTTTTCATTTTCTTTCATACTATTTAAATTGAATATTTACGATTAACTTTTATTTTTATAATTAATGTTATAGAAGTAATGTAAGGCGCCTCGCTTATACATCACAGATTTTAATAGCCTCTCTTAACGAAGCAATTTTATCTTCTTTTGCGGGAATAAACTCCTGTGCTACATAACCTTTATGTCCTACTTCTACAATAGCCTTCATTATTGCGGGATAATATAGTTCCTGGCTTTCGTCTATTTCGTGCCGCCCTGGTACGCCACCTGTATGATAATGACCGAAGTGTTTATAATTACTTTTAATAGTGCTTATAACGTCACCTTCATCAATCTGCATGTGGTAAATATCGTATAGCAACTTAAAGTTTTCTGAGCCCAATCGCTTACTCAACTCAACGCCCCAGGCACTTTTATCGCACATGTAATCCTTATGGTTCACTTTGCTGTTAAGCAGTTCCATTTGTATAACAACGCCTTTCTTTTCAGCAAGGGGTAGTACTTGTTTCAATCCTTCAGCGCAATTTTTTAAACCGGTTTCGTCATCCATTCCCCGGCGGCTGCCACTAAAGCAGATCAGGTTTTTATAACCCGCCTTAGCTACCAAATCAATGTGATCTGAATAATTTTTTATAAGCTTCGAATGGTATTGCTTGTCATTCCATCCTTCTGTAAGACTTATTTCTGCACCATTGCACATGGAGGAGAAGATGTTATACTTCTTTAAAGTCTCCCAATCTTTCGGACCAACTAAATCAATAGCTGCGAAACCTATATTTTTGATATGCCCGCACAATTCGTCTAAAGGCACAGTACTATAAGTCCACCGGCAAACAGAATGGTTTATGTTTCCTTTAAGCATATTTGGTTTCGGTTGATTGCCCGTTGCTGTTAAGGCCGGTGCAGCCAAAACTGCAGTTCCTCCCAACACCAGATTTTTAAATACTGCCCTGCGGCTTGTTTTTTTTGCCATTGTTACTGTTTATATTATTAAGTGATAAGGCTTGTTGCCAAACCTGTTTCTGCCTGTGCTTCGCTTATCGGTCTCTTTTTTTCTTCTTTAAACTGCAAGGCAAATAATAGAAATACAAATGCAGCAATAGCAGCAGGTACAAACCAGATATTTTTCCATAAATGTCCATCTGCAGTTGTATATTTTTCTGCTACAAGGCCTGCTACCCAAAATCCTATCAACATCCCTACCCCATAAGTAGCTAATGTTATCATTCCCTGTGCCGATGAGCGGATCTTGTCGCCTGCCTTTTCATTTGTGTAAACCTGCCCTGTTACAAAAAAGAAGTCGTAACAAATACCATGTAAAATAATGCCGGCGTATAACATCCACATTTTGCTTCCTGTATCTCCAAATCCAAAACAAAGGTATCTTACTACCCATGCTGCCATACCAATCAGCAACATTTTTTTTACGCCTAACCTGCTAAAGAAAAACGGCATCAGAAACAAAAAGCCTAATTCCGACATTTGGCCCAAAGTCATTTTGCCTGCCGCTCCTTCAACTTTTAATTCATTCAAAAATATATTCGTTTCCTGGTAGTAAAAAGCAAGCGGAATACAAATAAGTAACGAGGATAAAAAGAATACCAGAAAATTCCTGTCTTTCAAAAGCCCGATGGCGTCCAAACCTATTATTTCTCCAAAAGTGGTTTTGGTTCCTGCTTTAGGCGGAGGTGTATTTGGCAAGGCAAAACTAAAAAGCCCCATAATTAAAGAAACCGCCGCAGCTAATCTAAACGTATGAATCAATGTATTTTTTTGTTCCCACGAAAGCCAGGCAATTATCAGCCCGGCAATTATCCAACCCACTGTACCCCACACCCGTATGTTTGCAAATTCTTTTTCAGGGTTATTTATTTGTTTAAACGATACTGCATTTACCAAGGCAAGTGTAGGCATAAACAAAATCATATACCCTAATAAAACCGGATAGAAAGCAGAAAAATTATCTATTGTAGAAATGTAATATAATAAGCAAGCTCCCACCAAATGCAGCACACCTAATATCTTTTCGGCTGCAAAAAACCTGTCAGCTATTAACCCGATAATAAAAGGAGCGACAATAGCGCCTAAAGATTGTGTACCGTAAGCAATACCAACCTGAACATCAGTTACACCTTTAATGGATTTAAGGTATGTACCCATTGTAACATACCATGCCCCCCATATAAAAAAGTTAAGGAACATCATGGCAGAAAGCAATACCCGGGTACTAAATTTCATTGGCAGAAGTTAGCAGCAATCTCAAAAAAATAAATTTACTTATTTTAGAAACACAATCACGTTTTCGTTGATACAAATGTTATTTTTCTAAACTTATTCGGAAATAGAAGAATGTTTAGAACGGCTATATCGGTTGCTGCCAACCCCTTAAAACTATTAATGCACAGCCATTTCCATTTCCGCAGGCGCCTTGGAAGTCTTTGAATTTTTTTGCCAGACAAACAGTATGATAAACAGCACAACCAATATGGCGGGGAAGGTGATCATCTTTAGTAACGCACTTTGCCCGGTGGCTAGTTCCAGTGCGTTTCCTGTAAGGCCCTTGGCAGTGTTTACTGCCCTGGAACTATCAATCCAGCTGCCAATTATTGGTTGAAAGATTGCGGTAGAAAACATACCCACCCCACCAACAATGGACATACCTAAGGCACTGCTACGCGGAACTCTTTGTGCCACTGAACCAATCATTACAGGCCAGAAATAACAAATGCCAAGAGCGAAAATTATGGCCGCCACATATGCCATGGAGCCGGTTACCGTACTGAACAAATAAATGCCTATGGTTGCCAGGATCGCACCTGCAAGCAAAACACCTGTCTGGCCCAACCTCTGAACAACCGGACCGGCGAAAAACCTACCAGTAGCAGACACGCCAAATGTCAAAGCTAAAATCAACATTGGATTTGCTCCACTAGAACCTAAAACAATACTTACCCATTGGCTGGGACCAAACTCCGAAATAGCCGTAAGGGCCATGCAGCAGAACAGGAAGATATAAACCGGGCTCAACATAGCCTTAAAGTTTTCTCCAAGAGAGATAGCCCCTTCCACCTGTGATTTTGGAAAAGCTTTCCCGAAAAATAAAACAGCATAAATAATGGTTGGAACCATTGTGACCCACATTTGTGCTTCCCAGGAAAGCCCGGCATCTGTCATGAATTTGGAAATGAGGGATCCAAGTACAATACCGCCGGGAAACCACATGTGAAACCTGTTAAGCATTTTGTTCATTTTAACTCCTGAATACATGTCTGCAATCATAGGGTTACAGGCGGCTTCGGTACATCCATTACCAACGCCAATTAAAAGTGTTGAAATAAGTAAGGTTGAATATCCTCCTGCATAAATGGTCAATACGATACCAATGGTGTGGCAAACAAAAGCCACCATCATTATATTTTTAGGACCAAACGTATGATAAACCAATCCCCCGATAATCATGGAAATAGGGAACCCAAAAAAAAACATGGAATTAATAAATCCTAATTGTTCGGCAGAAAGGCCAAATTGCTCCCCTAACTGAGGGAGGATTCCTGCCCGGATAGAAAAAGTAAAGGCGGTAGTGATAACTGCAAAGCAACTTCCGTTAAACAAAGCGCTTTTATTAATGTTTTCGGTGTTTTGGTTCATTAAATTTGAGTTTATAAGTTTTAAATGTAAAATATGAGACGACTTAGGATAGAAGCAACATAAAAATAACTTTTCAGCAGTCTGTTACAAACCCGGTTTTTTATGTGTACAGGTTACTACGTCGGGCAGAAAACCAAATGACAACGACGCAGCCAAAAGAAATAAACAGCTCGCAGTAAATAATTCATTTCGATTAATTGCTTTCATAATTTTCAGCAGGTATTGTTTGTAGCGGTTAAAAATTTATAATGAGTGGGCGCGAAAACTATCTTACCAGATGTACTTATTGGCATACGTTAGTTATTATCAGCAGGCAATGAAGTAATAAATGTAGTATTTAAAGGCATAAAGTTAACTTATAAACAAAAAAAAAATTACATGAGAAACAAAAAAGAAAAATAATAAACAAGAATAACCTATAAATTTGAATTTGGGTAACATGTTCTTTAAAACTGTTGTTGTCTTATAAATTTTTCTGCTTAATTAATCTAACTTTTATTTGCTTATGAGAAAACTAAGAATGGGAATGGTTGGCGGAGGTAAAGATGCTTTTATAGGAGCTATACACCGCATTGCCGCCAATGCCGACGGATTAATAGAATTGGTTTGCGGCGCACTTAGTATTAATAAAGACATTGCTTTAGATAGCGGCCGCAGTCTTTTTTTGCCCGAAGACAGGATATACACTAACTACGAGGAGATGATAGAAAAGGAAAGCCAGTTGCCTGAAGGCGAAAGGATGGATTTTCTTACTATCGTTACCCCAAATTTTGCTCACTTTCCCCCGGCTATGTTAGCGCTTGAAAAAGGTTTTCATGTAGTAATTGAAAAACCTATAACCGTATCGCTGGATGAAGCCAAAAAGCTTAAACAGAAATTAGATGAAACAGGATTAACCCTTTGCCTCACGCATACTTATTCAGGCTACCCCATGGTAAAGGAAGCACGTGAGCTTGTTAAGAATAATGCGTTTGGTAAAATTCGCAAGATTTATGTTGAATACCGGCAAGGCTGGTTAAGCAAATTATCTGAAAGAGAAGGCAATGCCCAGGCTGCCTGGCGAACAGACCCTAAAAGATCGGGCAAGGCAGGTTGCATGGGCGACATAGGTACACACGCTGCGCACCTGGCAGAATATATTTCAGGATTAAAGATCACAGACCTTTGCGCTCAACTAAACATTGTAGTTGAAGGCCGTGCCTTAGACGACGACGGAAGTGTATTATTAAAATTTGAAAATGGCGCTTCAGGAGTTTTGGTGGCTACACAGGTAGCAGCAGGCGAAGAAAATAATCTTCTGATAAAAGTTTATGGCGAAAAAGGCGGCTTCGAGTGGCACCAGCACGAGCCTAATACTTTATTGGTTAAATGGCTTGATAAACCTGCAGAAATTTACCGTGCTGGTCAGGGCTACTTAAGCCCGCTTGCTAAAAATAATTGCCGCACTCCCGGTGGGCATCCCGAGGGCTATCTCGAAGCCTTTGGTAACATTTATAAAAACTTTGCACTTACCTTACTGTCAAAAATCAACAACACCCCGCTACAAAATGATGTGATTGAATTTCCCTCAATAGAAGATGGTATAAGAGGCATGGCTTTTATAGATAATGTAGTTAAGAGTAATGAGAGTACTGAAAAGTGGACAGCGCATACCATTTAAATTCCTCTAAATCTCCTCTATAGGAAACCTTTCAAACCTAACGGGAGACTTGATAAGCAATATGTATATTGCAAAAAATAAAAACATAACATAATAAAAGTCCTCCCCCCTTGCGGGAGGATTTAGGAGGTTCTTTCTATATGCAAACAATAAAAGGTCCGGGTATTTTTTTAGCACAGTTCTTAGGAGACCAGCCTCCGTTCAATGATCTTAAAAGTATTTGTCAGTGGGCAAAAAGCTTAGGATTTGTTGGTGTACAAATTCCTACATGGGATGCAAGATGCATTGATTTGCAAAAAGCTGCCGAAAGTAAAACTTATGCGGATGAACTAAAAGGTTTAATTAATGAATGCGGATTAGAAATTACTGAACTTTCAACGCACTTACAAGGGCAATTGGTTGCAGTAAACCCTGCTTACGATACTATGTTTGATGGCTTCGCTCCCGAAGATGTACGCAATAATCCGAAAGCAAGAACAGAGTGGGCTGTACAACAGGTAAAGTATGCGGCAAAAGCTTCACAAAATCTGGGGCTAAATGCAAGCGCAACTTTTAGTGGTGCATTGCTTTGGCATACTATGTATCCGTGGCCGCAACGTCCTGCAGGTTTGGTAGAGACAGGGTTTGAAGAATTAGCCAAACGCTGGCTGCCAATACTTAATATTTATGATGAATGCGGCGTTGATCTTTGTTACGAAATTCATCCCGGCGAAGATTTGCACGACGGCGTTACTTACGAAATTTTTTTAAAAAATGTAAACAATCATGCACGAGCATGTTTATTATACGATCCTTCTCACTTCGTTTTACAATGCCTTGATTACCTCGCTTACATAGATCATTACCATGAGCGGATAAAAATGTTTCATGTAAAAGATGCCGAGTTTAATGCAACAGGAAAGCAAGGTGTTTATGGCGGCTACCAAAGTTGGGTAAATCGCGCAGGAAGGTTTCGTTCACTTGGCGATGGTCAGGTTGATTTTAAAGGTGTTTTCAGCAAGTTAACCGCTTATGATTATAAAGGATGGGCAGTTATGGAATGGGAATGTGCTTTAAAACATCCTGAAGACGGGGCAAGGGAAGGAGCTATATTTATTAATAATAATATTATACGCGTTACCGAAAAAGCCTTCGATGATTTCGCGGGTTCGGCAAATGAAGACGAGCTTAATCGCAGCATATTAGGATTAACATAATCAATATTTAAAAACTTAAAAAAAGCTACATGAAAAAAATTCTTGTCATTCTATCTTTCAGTACTGTGGTTATTAGTTGTGGCAACAACAATAACGAAACTAAAACAGAACCGGCGCCTGAGGTTAAAACAGAAGCTCCTCCTGCTGTAGATCCTGATATTGAAAAAGGTGCAGATCTTGTTGCTAAAAGCGATTGCTTAACTTGCCACAGAGTAGCTGAGAAGTTAGTAGGGCCTGCATATCAATCAGTGGCACAAAAGTACCAGCTAACCGATCAGGTTTTAGACACTTTATCAGAAAAAATTATCAAGGGTGGCGCTGGCCGATGGGGAGCTGTTCCCATGACTCCACATCCCCAAATATCGAAAGAAGATGCTAAAATAATGGTGAAATATGTTCTGTCCTTAAAAAATCAATAAGGAAAGGGGAAACGATAAAGAAACCTCGTCTAAAAGGACTCAAAATGTTAAGTTTCAGCCTGCAATACAAAAATAAATACTCATGAAAAAATTACTATCTCTTGTATTTGCCGCTGCTATTATTAATAGCTGCACTTCTCACAAAGTTACTACTGACAACACTCAGCCAAATACTTTAACTTCTAGAGAAAAAAAAGATGGATGGCAATTATTGTTTGACGGAAAAACAACAAACGGCTGGCATACCTATGGTTATAATTCGATCATGAAAGGATGGAGTGTTAAGGACGGAAGTTTAAGCCTGGATACCGCAGACAGAAAGGAAGTGCGTGTACCCGGAAGTAAAGATATTGTTACTACTAATGAATACGAGAACTATCACTTTAAAACTGACTGGAAGATTTCTCCCGGTGGCAACAGCGGAATAATTTTTAATGTGCAGGAAGATAAATCGAAGTATCCTAATACATACCAAACTGGCCCTGAGATGCAGGTTTTAGATAATGATGGCCATCCTGACGGAAAGATCATAAAACATCGCGCCGGTGATCTTTATGATTTAATTTCTTCTTCATCCGAACCAGTTAAACCGGTGGGGGAATGGAACACAGCCGAAATAATTCTAAATAAGGGTAAACTTGATTTTTATTTAAATGGAGTTCATGTCATAAACACCACGGTGTTTGACGATAACTGGAATAAAATGGTAGCCGGCAGTAAATTTAAATCAATGCAAGGTTTTGGAACTTTTAAAAAAGGCAGGATCGCTTTACAGGAACACGGGCATGAGGTTTGGTTTAGAAACATAAAAATTAGGAGGTTGTAAGTTGCTAACTGTTACATAATACCGTTACGAATTACTCTCCCTGACCAAAACTTCTCCTACAAATTATTAGTACGGATTTATAAATTGAAGTATAAATGCCTTATAACAACACACCCCGCAAATGCGGGGTGTGTTGTTATTTTTTGTCTTCGGATGGCAATTGCCTATCCTGTTGTGGTGGTTTTTGCTGGGGCGGTCGTTGCTGCGTTGCACGGGGATTACCTGGTTTTTGGGTAACCTGTGTTTGCACGGGAGGACGATTTTGTTGTCCTCCTCCTTGATTAGCTGGCCGTTGTTGTACTCCTTGTGCCGGTGCTGGTCTTACTGAGTTTTTTTGTGGCTGCTGTGGCCTTTGCTGATTACCTTGCTGTCCCGAATCTTTCTGTTGGTTCTGCTGCGGACGGTTAGCAACCGGTTGTTGGTTGGTTCGGGGTTGTTGTTCTTTCCGGTCTGTTTGTTTTGCTTCGCGTACCTGCTCTTTCTCATTTCTTCTGCGGCTGTTTCTTTCGAGGCTCCGTAAACTTATCTGGCCTACCACATCTACAAATTCAGGCTCAACTTCTTTGGGTTTTGAGCTTACAATTTCAACAGGTTCTAGTTCATCGGGCTTTAACCCTTGTGCATTCATTTTCTGAATTTCTTTTACCCGTGCAATAGTAAGCGGATAATGCTTATTGCTTTCGGGCAAAGTGTACCACATCAGGTTTTTAAAAATATCTTTTTTAACAAGGTAAGCAGGAGCCCGGGTTATTTGAATTACATCGGCATTATCAGGAAAATGTTGCAAAGCATCGAGGTAAGTATCCAGTTCATAATTCAAACAACATTTTAAACGGCCACATTGTCCGCTCAGTTTTGTTTGATTGATAGATAAATTTTGATAGCGGGCTGCGGTTGTATTTACACTTTTAAAATCGGTAAGCCATGTAGAACAGCATAGTTCACGTCCGCAACTGCCAATTCCTCCAACTTTACCGGCTTCCTGGCGGGCCCCTATCTGGCGCATCTCCACCTTAACTTTAAACTCACCGGCATACATTCTTATCAGTTCTCTAAAGTCAACCCTGTCGTCGGCAGTATAGTAAAAGGTAGCTTTTTTACCATCGGCCTGTATTTCTACTTCGGCAAGCTTCATTTGCAGGTTGAGTGTTCGTGCCATTGCACGGCTGCGAACAAGCGCTTCTTTTTCACGTAACTTATTTTCCTCCATTCGGCTAATATCGCTCTCAGTGCTTCTGCGTAAGATCTTTTTAATTTCAGGACTGAATTCCTCAACCCCTTTTTTCTTTAATTGTATCCTTACGAGTTCGCCGCTTAAACTTACTTCGCCAACATCAAATCCGCTTACCCCTTCAACTGTCATATACTCGCCTTTTTCAAAGTGCTGAAGTGTAGGGTTTCTGTAAAAATCTTTCCGGCTGCCATTATTAAAACTTACTTCAACTATTTTACAGGTACTTTCAGGGTCGCTGAAAGGTAAATTCATCAACCAATCGTGAACATTCATACGGTTGCAGCCTCCGGTGCTGCAACCTCCATTACTTTTACATCCGTTTGGTTTACCTGTTCCACAACTTCCGCATCCCATATTTCATTACATAAAGGTTAATAAAATTATTATCCGTGACTATGCATGAAGGATTATGAATAAGCTAAAAATGCTATTGCGCTTTCGTTGTCTTGCACACTGTAAGTTGTAGTTGTTTGTTCAGCTATTTTTATTTAAAAGCGGCAAACAAAGTGTACCCGTTCATATTATTATATGCGTACAAATAAATCAACGTTTTCCAAATCTCTCCTCAACCTCAAAACTCATTCACAAAATCCTTTCACAAACCAAAGAAACTCCTGTTGGTTATCATCAGATTTCAAAAATAATGATTTAATAATAAAATCTAATCATAAACATTACAAGAGTTTGATAATCAGTAATTGAACACCGTTTCTAACTCATCAGATACTATGCAGCGCTCATTACAACCTTATTCTTAATTATATGCAGTATTTTAATAGTGAGCGCATGAAAAAGCATTTTTCCGTTAGCATTTCGTTCAATGTAATAAGCAGCCTGGTCGAGTTCGGTGATAATGGCCTGTTGCTGGGTTACACTGCTTATTTTATTTAAGCGCCCTGCAAAATCCTTTTCATTACCGGCAAGGCCAGAATTTTCAGCACCCAATATTCGTAACCTAATACATTGCTCAAGCAAATGATTGAAATACCTGAGAAACTGCTTTTGTTTCTCGCGGCCCAGTTTTGACACCTCCTCCACCCATTTTATCTGGCCAGCAAAATTTTCCTTCATTGTTGCATTCATCCAATCGCGAAGCAGGCTAAGCCAGTCTTCCTCAGCATGCTGTAAAAGCTGGAGCGCCTCCCGGTAATTTCCTTCTGCAATTACGCCAACTGACTTTGCCTGTTCGCGGGGAGTATTATTTCTTTCAACCAACGCGTTTTCAATTTCCGCATCTGTTAACAAAGGAATTTTTACCAGTTGCGTTCTCGATAAAATAGTGGGAAGTATCTGATCTTCAGATTGGGCAACCAAAATAAATAAGGTGTTAGCAGGGGGTTCTTCAATCAGCTTCAACAATTTATTTCCTTCCTTGCCTAAATATTCTGGCATCCACATAAGCAGTATTTTATATTCACTTTCAAAGCTTTTTAAGCTTAACTGGCGAATAATATCATTACATTCTTCAGCAGTAATATTTCCCTGCCTGTTTTCTGCGCCTATAAATTGCAACCAATCGTACACATTGCTATAGGAATTTTGTTTTACAAATTCCCTCCAGTCACTTACAAAATCTGTTGACTTAGGCTTGTCGCCACTTTTTTTTGGGATAACGGGGTAAGAATAATGAATATCGGGGTGAACGAGTTGCGCTGCTTTTGTGCAGGCAGCGCATATACCACAAGCATCAAGTCCCTTCCCGGCCTCAACCGGTGGTGGAGGAGTCGAATCTTCGAAGTTGAAGAGGCTTACCTCCCTCTCCTTTAGAGAGGGTCGGGGTGAGGTCTTTTCGCAAACAAGGTATTGTGAAAATGCTAAAGCTAATGGTAATCCTCCGCTTCCTTCCTTTGCTAAAAAAAGCATGGCATGGCTGAGCCTGTTTTGATGAACCATTTCAGCAAGGTGCTGTTTAACTTCTGTTTGCCCGATAACTTCTTTAAAAAGCATAAGAGCGAAGTTAAATTGAATAAACGAAGTATTCCAACTTTAGAACCTTGGTTGCAAAGCAACTTTTAAGTGTAAGAAGTGCAGGAGTTTATTTACCCAAAATGTGCCACTGATTATGTGTATTTACCTATTTATAAAATAATCCAATTAACCATTCAACTAATCAACCATTCAACTTACCGCAACTCTACTTTGCAATACCCAGCTTGGCTTCCATACTTAAAGTGGCATGAGGTACGGCACGAAGACGGGCTTTATCAATAAGCTTACCTGATACACGACAAATACCATAAGTTTTGTTTTCAATACGCATTATGGCTTTTTCCAAATGGTCAATAAAAGTAATCTGGCGGCTCGCCATTTGACTAAGCTGCTCACGTTCCATGCTCATACCACCATCTTCCATTGTCATATACCGGTTGTCGGTTTCATCGCCGCCCATTTCATCACGACGGGTAATTAAACCCTGCAAATAGGCCAGTTCCTTTTTGGCAGCATCTAGTTTTTTATTAATCAGGTCTCTGAATTCCTGTAACTCAGCATCGCTGTAGCGCATAGTAGGGCCTTGTGGAGCGACTGCCGGAGCATCTAACACACTTTTGGTAAAGTCGGGCTCGTAATCTACTTTTTTATCAGTGGATGTTTTAGGAATTACAACAGGCTTGCCATTTTTTACACCTTCAGATTTTTTCTCTGCCACAGGTTTTGGATTAGCTAATGGTTTTGAAGGCACCACTACTAATTTAGCAGGCGGTTTATTTTCAGCCTCCGGTTTAGCTGTTGCTGTTTTTTCAACAGGAGTTAGCTTTAATGCCTTTTTTTCAGGCGCCGCTGCTTTTGTTGCCGCAGGGGCTGCTTTTACATTCTTATCTGAGACTGGAGATTTTTTCACTAATTCTTGTGTTTTTTTAATAACTGTTTTTGCAGCATGCTTAATCGTATCTGCAACTTTAGTTACCAGGTTAGATGCTTTGGCTGCTTTTTTTGGAGCTATTGTCGCTTTTTTTAGGGGTGCATTAGCTTGTTTACCCTGTTTTATGTTACCTTTTTCAGCTTGCTTTAAAGGGGGGGATGATTTCTGTCCTTTAGTAGGTAACTCTTTTGAAGCCACCTTCTTTGCTGGTTGTGAAGCTTTTAAAGCAGGCTTTCCTGCTTTCAAAGGTTTTTTTGTAGCCATTAGCTTATGCTTTTTTTGTTACATTCACTTTCAGCGGGATATCATTGACTTCAATTTCAATGCCATTAGCAAGTTCGTTAGAAAAGTTTATGCTATCTGCCAAAATTTCCGCGCAAATATAGTTTTTATATTGATTTATTGACTCTATAAGCTGTTCATTTTCGAAGACAGTGATATTTACACGGTCAGTAAGATCAAAGCCGCTGTCTTTTCTAATGTTTTGGATGCGGTTAACAAATTCGCGTGCTTCTCCTTCTTTCTTCAAATCATCTGTTATTGTAATATCAAGTGCAACAGTCAAAGCTCCTTTAGTGGCTACACTCCAGCCCGGAATATCTTCGGCAATAATTTCTACCTCGCTATTAGTTAGTAAAATTATTTCATTTTCAATTGAAAGATCGTAAAAGCCGTCTTTTTCCAACTGCGAAATATCGTGTTGGCTTAACTTTGCTAAAGCGGCTGAAGCCGCTTTCATTTTAGAACCTAATCTCTTACCCAGCGCCACAAAATTCGGTTTGATCTTCTTGTTTATAAAACCTTCTGTTTTAATTAAATATTCTATTTCCTTTACGTTTACCTCGCTTTTTATCAGGTCTTCAATTTTTTCCAACTGACTTTTCATATCAGGATTTAACACTGGGATCAGAACTTTTTGCAAAGGCTGGCGAACTTTTATATTCACTTTTTTTCGTAAGCTTAATATTAAAGAAGAAATATCCTGCGCCAACTGCATCCTTTCCTCAAGAGATATATCAATCACATCTTCGTTAGCAATGGGAAAATTTATGTGATGAACACTATCAGCTTTAAAACGATTGCTTACCTTATTTAAGTTTTGATAAATTGCGTCGCTGAAAAAAGGCGAAATTGGCGCCATGAGCCTCGCAACTGTTTCTAAACATTCATACAAAGTTTGGTAAGCGCATATTTTATCCTGTTCGTACTCACCTTTCCAAAAGCGGCGGCGGCAAAGGCGAACGTACCAGTTACTTAAATGTTCATCCACAAAATCTTCAATAGCACGGCCTGCTTGTGTTGGTTCGTAATCGTCCATGCTTTCCGTTACAATTTTAATTAAACTGTTTAGCGACGACAAAATCCAACGATCAATTTCAGGACGCTGATCTAAAGGAATATATTCTTCTTTAAACGCAAAGCCGTCAACATTTGAATACAGCGCAAAAAACTGATAAGTATTATATAAGGTGCCAAAAAATTTGCGCTGCACTTCCTGGATACCTGAAATATCAAATTTTAAACTATCCCAGGGAGAAGCATTGGTAATAAGATACCAGCGGGTAGCATCAGCGCCAAACTTTTCGATTGTTTGGAAGGGATCTACAACATTGCCGAGGCGCTTGCTCATTTTGTTTCCGTTCTTGTCCAGCACAAGCCCATTGGAAACCACGTTTTTGTAAGCCACACTATCAAATAATAATACGCCTAAGGCATGCAGCGTATAAAACCAGCCCCGGGTTTGGTCAACACCTTCGCAAATAAAGTCTGCCGGGAAGGCTTTGTTCTGGTCTATTAAATCCATATTCTCAAACGGGTAATGCCATTGGGCATAAGGCATTGCACCACTGTCAAACCAAACGTCAACAAGATCAGTTACCCGTTTCATTGGTTTGCCTGATTCTGAAACCAGAATGATTTCATCGACACTTGGTTTATGCAGGTCAACTTTTAATTGCTTTCCTACCACAACAAAATCAGCATTTTTATTGTATCCTGCTGCCAGCGCCTTCTCAAATTCTAATGTTAACTCTTCTATACTTCCTATACATTTTTCCTCGCTTCCATCTTCTGTTTTCCAGATTGGCAATGGTGTACCCCAGTAGCGGCTGCGGCTTAAATTCCAGTCAACCATGTTCTCTAACCAGTTGCCAAAACGACCTTCACCTGTTGACTTTGGTTTCCAGTTAATGGTTTTATTTAATTCTACCATCCTATCCTTTAATGCAGTTGTTCTGATGAACCATGCATCTAAGGGATAATATAAGATGGGCTTATCCGTCCGCCAGCAGTGGGGATAGCTGTGTTCGTATTTCTCCACTTTAAAAGCGCGGTTTTCTTTTTTTAGCTTTACGCAGATGTCAACATTCACATCTTCGTAAGCTTTGTCGTCTTTATAATTTTTTACAAAACGGTTGCTGAATTCTCCCAGTCCATCCACAAACTTTCCCTGCCGATCTACCATTGTAAGAATCCCGATATTGTATTTTTTTCCAACTTTATAGTCATCGGCACCAAAAGCCGGAGCAGTGTGAACGATACCTGTACCATCTTCGGTTGTTACAAAATCTCCCAACAAAACTCTGAAAGGATCACCGCCGGAGTTTTCAGGGCTGTTAGCCGAATAAGGCAAAAGTTGTTCGTATCTTGCCTCTTCAAGGCTTCTGCCTTTAAATTCTGCAACTACCTTCCAGGGTAGCAACTTTTCACCTTCTTTATAATTATCAAAGTCCCCGCTTTCTCCTTCCGGTTTAAAATATTTAGAAATAAGCGCCTTAGCTAAAATAATATTAACAGGCAGATAAGTATAGGGATTAAAGGTTTTAAGGAGTACATAATTAATGTTAGGGCCTACAGTAAGTCCTAAATTGGAGGGCAAGGTCCATGGTGTGGTAGTCCATGCAAGAAAGTAGATGTTAGTTGACCGTTGACCGTTGACAGCATCAAAAAGAAATTGGGTTTTTTCATTCTTTATTGCTTTAAACATAGCCACAACAGAAGTATCCTTTACATCTTTATACGTGCCCGGCTGATTTAATTCGTGCGAACTTAAACCGGTTCCGGCACCGGGGCTGTAGGGTTGAATGCTTACACTTTCATACAATAGTCCTTTATCATACAAACGCTTCAGCAACCACCAAAGAGTTTCAATATATTTATTATCGAAAGTTATGTAAGGATCTTCCAGGTCAACCCAATAACCCATCTTAGTAGTAATCTCATCCCACTTGTCCTTGTACTTTAAAACTTCTCTGCGGCAGGTTTCGTTGTATTCTGCTACAGATATTTTTTTTCCAATATCCTCTTTAGTTATACCAAGCATTTTCTCCACACCAAGTTCTACAGGCAAACCGTGCGTATCCCATCCACCTTTGCGTTTTACCTGGTAGCCTTTCATGGTTTTATAGCGGCAAACCAAATCTTTTAAAGTTCGCGAAATAACGTGATGAATACCAGGCATACCATTAGCACTCGGCGGACCTTCATAAAAAACAAAAGGTGTAGCCCCATCTCTTAATTCTACACTTTTTTCAAAAGCATTTGTTTCCTTCCATTTTGCAAGTATTTCCTGCTCCATGGCCGGTAAATTTAACCCCTGAAATTCTTTGTATTTCGCACTCATAGTTCACAAAGTCTTTGTAAAAGGGTGCAAAGGTATAAAAAACTATAGAGGGATTAGCTGTAATAGTTGGAGATGAACAAGCACTTAAATATGAAAAAGCTTTTTAAAACCCGGGATCAGAAATATTAGTTGCAAGAACTCTTACTGTAACTAATAACTGCCCTAAATGACGCATAGTATGTTCAGCATAATGAAAAATTAATCCAAGAACAGTTGAAGGAAGTTGTTTTCTTCCCACAAACCTCGGCTCAGTCAGTGCATCTTCTTCAATTTGTTTTAATTCATCAACAGTCTTTTCGATTTGTTGGTTCAGCCTTTCAAGCAGTATGTTCAGGGTAATTTCACCCGCAGGTTTTCCTTCTACTAATAAATATTGAAGTTGTTCACTTGTAAGTTTTTCGCCTTTCGCATAAGTGAAAAGCCGGTCGAGAACGCCGGCTATATGTTGCAAATGAAAACCAGGTGATGCTGCTCCAGCGGGTTTTCCCCAAAGCTTATCTTCCGGAAAATCACGCATTAGTTCATTTATTTCTTCCTGTGCCTGTAGCAGGGCATGAGCTACAGGTTGCAGTAAAGGTGGAATGTTTGGAAGCGGACCACGTAACCAAACTTCGGGTAAAGTTGATTGACTCATATTCTCATTTTAAAACTTCGCCCCCACCGACACAAAAATTGTTCTGCCATCGGCAGGCAATGCACCAGGGCCAGGGTAGCCGCCGGCACGGCGGGTAAAATAGCGTGCATCAGTAAGATTATTTACGCCGCCTTTAATGTTCAGGCCTTTTGAAAATTTGTAAGTAGCCGTAACATCAGTAACAGTATAAAATGGAATTAAACCTGTTTGTCCGTTTGCAGACGGCTTAATGGTATTATTGGCATCGCTAAAGGTTTTACCAACATGGCTAAGCTGCCCCGTTAGCAAAAACCCTTTGTAACCTGCGGTAATACCGCCCCGAAAAATATGAGAAGGTGCATTCTCCACTTGCTTGCCTTTAGTATTAGCATCTTTATGATCGCCGCTGTATTTGGCATCAAGGTAACTGTACGAACCAAAAACAATCAGGTCTGAGTTTTTGCCTGCGGTAAAAGCTCTTAACGGATTGAACTCTGTATAACCTTCAAAACCTTTGCTGGTGCTGGCGCCTACATTTGTAACTAAGCGGTAAGTGGCTCCGGTTGGCGTAATTGTTCCTACACGATTGTTGTACTGCAGGTAGAAGCCACTTACATCAAATTGCAGGTAATTTTTTACTTTACCACGATAGCCAAAATCTATATTATATCCTTTGGCATCTTTCAGGTCAGGATCTACCACATCTGTTGAAGGAGGCGCCTGTAAATTAGCAAACTGTATAGGACGATAAGCCTGGGCAAAGCTGCTATAAAATTCCGTTTCATTTGTTACATGATATTCAGCACCTACACCTGCCAGCCAGAAGCTGCGGCTGCGTGTTATGTTCTGCAGTTTTACCTCTTCCCCGGTTGCATTATAACCATTTCTGCCTGAAGCAGCACCCTCTAACCATTCGTATCTCAGTCCGGGAATAATGAGCACCTTATCGGTAATTCTGAAAATATTTTCAACAAAAGCTGCAGTATTTTTTGATGCGAACTCTACATCTCTTGGATAATTTCCGGTAACCGATACATTGTAGTCTGTTCCTGTAGTGCCTTTGCCATCCGCTTGCCGGTGAGTAGTGCCGGTGTATAAACGAATGCCTCCTGAAATAGTATTCTTCATTCGTCCGAAATTATAATCAGTGATAATACGGCTTTCTAAGCCATAGTTGCGGTACTTGTCCAGGTTTACAACGCGGTTGTTGTACCCTCGGGTAGCAGCATTTATTGAGTCGTTTGTAGTGATAGGTTGAAGAAAGCCAACACTGTTTCTGTCGCCGATGGTAGCAAACAACTTCGTGTTCCACCGGGTATTTTCGTTGATTTGGTAGTTGGCAATTAAGGCAGGATTAGTCCAGGTAATATCGAACCAATTACGGCTGCGAAAACTTTTTTTTGCATCAGTATATATCATTGAATCAGTTAAACCACCGGGTTGCTGACTGCGAATATTCGAGCGCATTAATTCAGCCGTTACAGATAATTTTGGAGTAAAATGATATGTAACCGTACCAAAACCTGCATTGGTATAGAAGCGGCTGTTTTGTCTCCAGCCTTCGCCGCCGCGATGGTCGAAGAAGGAGTAATAATTTATTTTACCCTTTTTCCCACCAACCGCGTTATACGAATTGAATAGATTGTTGCTGCCTATAGTTTGCTGCGTTTCAAATTCAATAGGCTTAGTTATATCGCTGCCATTACGAAGGATGTAGTTGATCAAACCTCCAAACTGCGGACCGTATTGCAATGAACCTTGTCCGCGAACCACTTCAATCCTTTGTACTGCCTGCAGTTGAGGATTATAATAAGCTTCGGGATAACCAAACGGATCGGCAGCAATATCATAACCATTCTGGCGAACATTAAATTCCCAGCTACGGTTTGGACTTAGTCCACGAGCCGCAATTCCAATCTGAATTCCGCTAGGATCGCTTTCCCAAATATGAATGCCCGGAACCTTTGCCAGTACCTGGCGCATATTGTTCATTACAACATTCCCCTGAACATTCTCCAATACAATCAACGCATTTTTTTTGCCTGCATAAATGCTTGTTCCTACAATTTCAGGCATTTGCTGGTAATCGCTTTTACTGCCGCGACCCACAACAGTTACATCCGGCAGGTTTTTACCGGCAGTGACAGTATCTTTTTGAATGTTAAAAGCAGTGTTGCTTACTTGTTTAACAGAACGGGTAGTAGTATCTTTTTGGATATTAAGCTGCGGAAACAGATCTCTTTGAGCAACGATTGTGTCAGTGTTTTGAGCAGTTGCTGATAAAGCCAGCATAGCTATTGCCAATAGTAGCGGTAATCTTCTTTTCATATATTTCTTGTAGAGCTGCAAAATTGTATTGCTGCAACAAGAAAGAATTACGGAATTGGGAAAATAGAATACCGAAAAGCGGAAAACGATTGGGAGATTGAATCATACAGATTTTAGAAGCTGTCTAAAATTTATTAGAAGTGTCATTAAGTTAAGAAACGGCTGAAGCCGTTGATTGTAAAAATAACCTTTTTTATAACGCATGGTTTAAACCATGGGCTATGCATTTGTTAGGATGAGAAAAGCAATTACTCTAAATTATACTACCATTTAATTTTAATCACCTCAGAGCCGGCAAGCAGAAACGCACCCGCTCCATAAACTTCCCAGCTTTCGGCGCTAAAATTTTTTTGCGGATCAGCGCCAATCGGCTGAACCCATCCCACTCTGCCTTCAGGCGAAACCAGTGTGTTCAATCCTTCCCAGGCCTTTCGCACTACCGGCAGGTATTCCTGTTTGTTTAAAATACCTTTATTAATACCCCAGGCTAAAGCATAACAGTAAAATCCGGAGCCACTTCCTTCTCCGCCGGGAT
>JAABUN010003869.1_pt1 | contig 21875 bp, 22 predicted proteins | sample 5559311 | NCBI WGS metagenome assembly JAABUN01 (sample SAMN10711877, study PRJNA513370) | rock metagenome | isolation source: Antarctica rocks | place: Antarctica: Victoria Land, Siegfried Peak sud
GCCGGGGCTACCGCAACCCCGGCCACTACCAGGCCCGTATCCTCCTGCAGAGCGCCGCCCGACGCGCGGCGTGAACCCATTGACCAGGCAGGCAACCACGGTCAACTGCGAATAGCCGTCAAGTTGGGTCGACTCGGGCATCGCGGCGTCGGAGGCGTCGTGGAAGTCGGCCAGCCGCCAGTGGATCCTGCTCGGCTCACACTTGGCGACTAGCAGTCCGAGGCGTTCTTTCACACCCAATGCAGCGCCGATGTCGTTGGGGTTGCACGCTCGAGGGTGTTGTTGAGCCGGGCCCGCAGCTTGGGAGTGAGGTCGGTCGGCTCCGGTGAGCATCGGTCGGCGGTTCACCGAGGCCGGGGGCCGCTACCGTGCCGCGGCGGGTAAGCTAGTCCCGGGTCGGCATCGGGATCGCCTCGCCTGTCCTGGGTATGGATCTCGATCGCGGCTCGGAACCCCACGGTCTGCGTCGATGAGCCCAGACCTTCACGCAGCCGCCGGTGCGGCCGGGAGCCAACCGTCGCAAGTGATCCTGGGCCCCAAACGGCTGCAGTCGCAAAATGAGGTCAACCACGGATCCCCGCACCGCTGCCTTCTATAAGTTTGATCATCTCCGCCGCGATGACACTCCACTCTTGAGAGGCTAGTAAACGGCTCGTACTCCGGACCCGGTCCGGCGCAGGTTCCTCTAGTGCACGACGGCATGCAGTTGCAAAGCTTCGACCGCTAGCGGCAAATTCGACAGCCGCCGAGAAGTTGGCTACTACATCGGGCACCGGTGTTGAGACGACCGGAAGGCCGGCTGCGAGGTATTCTAACGTTTTCGTTGGGCTAATCTCGCGCGTCGCCGCCGTTAGTGCAAATGGCATGAGTCCAACGTCAAACCCCGATAAGATGCGTGGCAATTCTTTATAGCTAACCAGCCCGAGGTATTCGATATTTCGACGCTTTGGAAGGGTTTCAAGCTCAACCTTGGCTACAGGCCCCACTAGTCGGATCGTCCAGTCCGCAAGGGATCGCGCCAGATCCAAGAGCAACTTATAGTCGAGTCTCTCATCAATGACTCCAATGTATCCGGCAACTTTTGTCGCCCGTCCGCTGCGCAATCTAGCCGCGCCAGCGTAATGTTGGGAGTCCACACCACTGGAGAATAGATGGCAGCTTTGGCTGCGCCTCTCAAGGATGCTTTGGTGGAGCGATACTCCTCCTGTAAAAACTACGTCAGCCTTGGCGAGCAACCGATCTTGCATTGCAGGAAGCATTGGCGACGAATTATGGAAATACTGCAAATTGTCCATGACGTCGTAAGCGAGACTTCGCCAACCTACGAGCTCTGCAAGCTCTGTGCCCATCGGAGTGTAGAGCAGGATGTCGGGCCTCAATCTAGAGTCCCGGTACACCAGTCGTCGAACCTGCTGTGCAAGCCAATGAGGATCGATAGCGTCCAACTCGCAGTCCCCATATCGATCGTTCCGAGGAACAGACATCCATAGGCGGCAGATTCCGTCGACAATCTCGCGATTTAAGGTTGGTTCGTCGACGTCGTCGAAAGCGGGGTACTCAACAAACCATGTTTGTGCGCCACGGTGAGATCGGTGGGCGGCCATTCGCGACACAATGTGTTGTGGGCGTTGCCAAACCCAGTTCCACCGAAGATGTGATATCACCAACAGGTCAGGCATTTGCGTCCCTTCACCAGAAGTGACCACTCGACTCCCCCTCGCGTCCGGCTCAAGCGCAATCTTGATTAACAAGATCAGGAAAAAGTAAACAACCCTTTGGCTCTGACTGACGTGCTATGTGAGTTGGGCGCTGAGCCTCGCAATGATGGCATGCCAGCTCGATAATATAGCTTGGCCAAGCGAGTTGTATGGTTCATCATCCTGGTCGAGAATAAGGGTTAGCGATAGGCCGTCGCTATGCTGACGCGCCTGTATCGCGATGGGGATTCCCCTAAAGAACGGATCAACTCGTTGAACTTGAGCGATTCCGCGCGGCGGCGGCGGGGCCAAGGTGCTCGAGCGCGTGTAGTTAAACCACACCTTCGCCCCGGCTCCGCGCGTCGCTGCGAGACGTTCAACTTCGTCGGGCGCGCTTATATGACGCAACAGCCCCCACGTCGTTGGATGAGCTTCTGTCGCTGCTACGGATGCGACGTACGAATTCCAATCTTGCCCCATATACTTCGGTAGAATCCGAAGGCCGGTCACTGTTAACCAACCGACCATGTTCGCGGCAGTCTTCGGGGGGACAAGAAATGTCGGTGTACGTGAGCGGTCCGAGTCATTAAATGCTCTGCCGTTATGTACGACGGCGACTGGCATGGCCGCCTCAAAGACGTTCGTAAGACTTGCCGCGAGCAGAGCCAGAACTCCCTCGTAACTATTAGGCTCTCTGATTAATCGTCCAAGGAGTGAAGCAGGAATCGGGAGAGACATTAGAGCTTTCCGCGGAGGCACAAGAAACGGTCCAAATTCTGCTGGCTCTGGCAATTGCGCCAGTTCATCCCAAGCAATACTGTTCCAGTAGGCCAACGCGCCTAAAACCTTCGGTGAGTAAGCATAATTGTAAACAGATCGGGCAGATGAAACGTAACTGTAACGCAAGTCAAGGCGAGCGCCCCCCCTCCCGAGTAATGCTAGTAGATCCCGACGAAGAATGCCCGCGGACGCATGATCTGCAACTAGATGGTGTACTGCGATCATCACGACGTTCCCAAGCTTACGTCCGAGTCGGACTAGTGAAAACGCGCTTACCGGCCCACGCGTATCGATTAGTCCGACGAGTCCGACTGCAACTTCGTCGACGAATGCATCGCGCTCGTTCCCGGGCACGCTTTCTGCGTCAATGAGAAAGGTTACAGGTGAAGCGTTGCAAACATATTGCCTCCAACTGGCCCCATGGACACGTTCATATGCGAACCCAAGGGCAGGATGCACAGCTACTAGGCTGGCAATGCAAGACTGGAAGGTATTAGGGGCTACGTCGAAGGGCAGATGAATCCTAATTGTAAAGGCATGCTTGTTAGGATTTAGACATGACGGCGCGACGTCCTTGCAAAACTCAATCTGATCCGGAAGTAGTGGTATGTGAGCATTTGAGTCCCACGGTCCTTCTTTTCGAAGATTGACGTTACCCATGCTGTTCACCTCACTTCGGTTCGACTGCATGCCGGTGTTCCAGGCCTACTATACGGCGCTCGTTGCTTCGCGACTACCCCACGAGAGTTGCGAAAGAGCCGTCAAAACAGGCCGCTGGCCTGACCAACTCTTGCGGTTAACGGGATTGAGACCGCGTGGGATGAAAATGCTAAACCTTAGTAATAGGTTGACCACTCGCTGCTCGATCCGAAACTAGGTGCGAGGTGGAGCGAGTGACCGGTCCGAACGGCGTAGCCTCGGCTGGCGGTCGAGGTAGGACCTCGCGCAGGCTGCACTGTATCTACCCCAAGACCGAATCGAACCCCTGGCAGGGTACTGGCCGCGAGTTCGGACTTGACTCGAGAAGACCCCGGCTCTACCGGGCGCTAGGCCAACAGCAAAATCTGACCTGTTCAACCGCACCCTCACCTGACGACTGGGCCTTCACCTCTACACCCCAGAAACCAGCGCCGCAACTGCACCACCCAGCGGGCTCAGCTTCTACGATCACCATCCGACCCCACTCAGTAATCGGAGGTCGACCACCAACAGACCAACTGAACAACGTCCCCTGGACGCCACGGCTAGGCGGACAGGTGGTCGGCGGGGAGAAAGCCGCGCCGCGGCGCGGCCCAGGAGCGCGGGGCCGGTCCCGTCCGTCGCTAGGTCCCGCCTCCAGTCTATTGCCCGTGGTCGCACCCCTGTGCAACGCTCTACGGGGCGGAGATTCGCACAACGGGCCGGTCGAGGGGAACCTAGATGGCAAGCATCGTGGACGCAGTGATGGGACACCAATACGACGCGCGTCCAGCCGTCGTCGGGCCGACCCGCATCACCACGTATGCGGAGTTGGCGGAGCTGACCCGAAGGGTGGCCAGTGGTCTTCGTCGCTCGCTGACCACCGACGATGACGTCTGCCTGGTGGTCTCACACCCGGGTCTGGAGGAGTCTCTCGCGCTCACCCTCGCCGGATGGTCTCTGGGGCGTCGGGTGGCGGTGATGCCGCCCTACCTGAAGTCCCGGGAGCTCGACCATGCGCTGTTGAAGTGTCGCCCCGTGGTGACCGTTTCTGACACGACCGCCGCTTCCGCGCACTCGCTGGCCTTTGCGACGCTTGTAGACGGGCCCGCAGGTGAGGTGGGCAACGACGCCGAGCGCGCAAGGTTCGAGACCTTCACCAGCGGGACCACCGGGCACCCAAAGTGCGTCGACCGCGCGGTTTCGCGGCTCAGCGCCGACGTCGAGCAGCTGGCCACGACGACCGGCCTCGTCGCCACCGACCGGGTGAGCGCTATGACCACTGCGTTGTCGACCACATCGGTACTTCCGGCCTTGTGGGCGGGGGCCACACTGGTTTCGGTGGCGTTAAATTCCCCGCGAAACTTTTGGGCCGCGGTCGGCGACCAGCAGATCACGGTAATATCCGGGACGCCCTATGCGTATGAACTTGCGGCTCGGCACCGACCCCGAGCCGATCAGGTCGCGATGGTGCGGCTCGCCCTCACCACCTCGGCGCGGCTGCGGCCGAGCACCGCCCGCACCCTGATGGCGAACACCGCAATCCCGATTCGCAACATTATGTGCAGCAGTGAGGCCGGTCATATCGCCTACAACGACGCCGACGAAGTTGATCTGCTCGCGACCTCAGTAGGGCGACCGCTGCCGGGGGTCGAGCTGGAGATCCGCGACGAGGACGGGATCGTGCGTCCGGACGGCGAGCCAGGACGCATCTGCGTGCGGAGCCCGTTCACCGCAGCGCAGTACCGTAACGACCGAGAGGAGACCGCGACGGTTTTTTCGAACGATTGGGTAGTAAGTACCGACCTAGGGTTTCTCGATGCTCGAGGTTTCCTGTACCTGACGGGCCGCAACGACCATCGAATTCACTTCGGCGCTGCCAAGCTTGATCCGCAGGAACTCGAGGACGTGCTGCTGCGCCATCCCGGGGTGGATGACGTCCTGGTGGTTGGGGAGAATCACAGTCGGCTTGGGCAGATTCCGGTGGCCCGGGTGGTTCCGGCTGGCGACATCAGCGCCGCGGAGCTGCTGTCCTACTGCCGGGACGAACTGAGCCCGACCAAGGTTCCGCAGAAGATCGAATTTGTGCCGACGGTGCGCCGGGACTTTAAGGGCCAACCCCGGCGCCCAGCATACGTGCGTTTCGGCGCCGACCAGAACTGATCCCGACGCCACACGGCGGGATGCAACTAATGTTCTACAAGAAGGAGCAGTTGTGGTCGACGTACCGATCGATGAGTCGGCCATCCGCCGCCGCCTCTTGGACGTTCTTAACGAGATCCTTGGCTACCGACCCGACCCGGAGATGGACCAGCTAACCGACTTGGACTCGCTTCAGGTCCTCGAGCTGCTGGTATCCCTTGAGGAGGAGTTCGAGGTCGACTCCGACCTGATCATCGGGACGCGGACAGACTGGTGGAGTTCCTTAAGCGGCCTAGTCACCTCCATCGGCTCCCTTCTGCCCCAATCATCAGCCGAAACCGCCGCGCAGGCCTAGTGGCACCGTGACCGCTATGACCACCCTCCTCGAACTCGTGACGCGATCGCGCGGCGCAGTGGTCGTCGACGGGCGATGGTTCTCAGTGTCCGACCTGATGGCCCGGGCGGAGCGAGTTGCGGGCGGGCTGCGGCAGCGGGGCCTCGGTCCGAACGAAGGGGTGTTGCTTGTTGACGACGGCACCGGTGCCGACCTACTCTCCGGCCTTTTGGGCACTTGGTGGCGGGGAGCTCGGCCGGTGGTGCTGGCCGGGACGGCGGGGCCCGCCGAGATGGCGCGGGTGCGAGCCCAAAGCGGGGCCCAACTCGTGGTCGGGGCTGCGGCGCGTCCCGGCGAGGAACTGACCAGCACCTATGCCGAACTGCGCGACTGCGACGCCCGGCCACCCGGCCCTGAATGCCGACCGAACCACTTCGCCCTTGATATTGTCACCTCTGGCACGACGGGGACGCCGAAGTGCGTGACCTTTACACATGCGGCCCTGCACCGCAACGTGATGTCGTTCGCTGATCGGTTGGACCTCGGCCGGGATGACGTGCTTTACACCCCGCTTCCGCTGTCCATCGCGGGGGTGGTTGGCATGGTGCTGCTCCCCGGCCTCGCGGCCGGCGCGACGGTCCACCTGAGCCGGCTAACCGGACCTAACCTCGCGCTCGCCCCCCGCCACCTGCGGGAACACCAGCCGACACTGCTCTACGGGGTGCCGTACATGTTCGAATTCATGGCTCGGCAGCGCGAGTTGGCCGGGTGCACGCGCCTGCGCTGGGCGGTTTGCAGCTCCGCGCCGCTGCCAGAGACGACCTTCGACCGGGTCTGGCGTCATTTCGGCGTTCCGCCCCGCAGCTCGTACTGCTTGGCGGAGGCCGGCACCGTGACCCTAAACACCAGCGACGATCCCGAGGTGCTTCGGACCACGGTGGGGGAGCCGCTCGATGGCACGTCGGTGATCCTGGAGCCGCTTGACACCGAATTAGACGAATCAGGCACTAGCGGCCGCATCGTCGTCGGCGGTGCCAGCCCGGCGGCCGGCTACCGGTCGGGGCGTCGGCTCGTCCCGTTCCCGGATGGGGTGGTGCGCACGCAAGACCGCGGCAGCTTCTTGGGTCCCAACCTCGCCGTGCTCGGCCGGCTTGATGACGTCATCCAAGTTGCGGGGCACAACGTCGACCTAGCTCACGTCCGCCGGGTTCTGCTCGAGTGCCCCGGGCTGGGGGAGTTCGCAGTGGTAGTCGATCAGCACCGCCATCTTGGCGCTGTACCGGTTCTGGTAGCCGAGGCCGGCTCCCTCACGGCCACCAGCGAGCAGGTTATCGAGTATTGCCGACGGTCGCTGCGCGAAGTCGAGGTCCCCCGCGAGGTGCGGACCGTAGTGAAGCTTGTACGAACCGCCACCGGCAAGGTGCGCGCGGACCAAGGGGTGCGGTGATGAGCAGCCCGCTCCGCAATAGCGTCGGCCTTCTCTGTTTGGTAACGACACTCTGTTTAGCCGTGCGCGGCAGGGTGGTGCAGGGCGAGGGCTCGGGTGGCATTGACGATCTGCAAGCCGTGGTGTGGCAATCTGTCCGGATTCTGCTGGCTCAGCACGACCCCAACCGATTTCAGCCGATTTCCGACAGCGTGGGTCAACTTCACGGCAGCCAGCCCGCCTACGAACACAATTTCACCACCGAGAACTCCGCCATTGCGCCGAGCGTCGATGCAGTTTCGGCCCCTACGCACCCGGGAAGTAATCGATGAGCGCCAGACATCTGTCCACCCAAACCGTACGGCCGTGGAAATTGCTGCCCCGGTTTGACGTTGCTCTTACCAGTCCGGTGAAGGGGTCGGAATGGACTTGGCGGGAACTCGCACCCGCTCACCCCGCAATCCGGGAACAACCCGCGTTTCTTCGGCGCAGCGACGCAGAGGATGCTGTCTGGCTGATCAGCGAGCGTTACGGAGACCCCACCGCGTACTGCGTTCTGGGTGCCAACCTCGCCTGTGTCATGGGCTGGCGCGATCTAGAATACGACGTGCAGTATGATGCCATAACACACGCGGCCGGCGCCTTTCCTTGCGGCGGCATGTACTACCTTAGCGTCACCGGCCCCGATGCGGGGAGGGCGCTGGATCTCCTTACGCCGCGCAGTATCGGTGCCCTCGATGTCGGGCAAGCTACATTCGTGATCTTCACCACCCCCGAGGGCACGGTGGAGACCGAGGGCATTGTGCTGCGTGACGGCCTGGAGTCGTTTAAGGCCTCGATCGGCGGCGACACCCGACCACCCGCCTGGCTTTTCGAAGCAGTAGCGGAGTTTCCTGCGGCGCACGCGGCCGAGGCCAACGTAACGTCATTTAACCTGAAAGGACCTCAGCGGGATCAAGCTCTGCAGCGACTGCTGACTGACGAGTTCGAAGCGGCAGTCCCCTCGCTGCCAACCTTCCGCGCCATACCGGTGCGCACCCGATGGGGCGCAGACGCGTGGGCGCTCCGTACTGTGGTCGGTCTTGAGTTATGGGCAACCCCAGCGGTCATCCGCGAGGCGTGGCGGCGCATGGTGGCTGACCCTAAACACGTCACGCCTTGCGGCTGGGAAGTGCTGGCGTCCTATCGCCTGGAGTGCTCCGACATCTCGTTCTACTTGTGCCCGCTGGACCTCCACCGGGCCACTTACCTCCACGACGCCGGGCTCGAGCACGTTATTTCCGAGGGCAAGCAAACTCCCTACGTCGGCCGTGCCGCGTTGGAACAGCCCGACCGGTATGGCGGTGGGCTCCAGATCGCTGGCCTAGTCGCGGGGTCGGCAAGCGCACCCAGGCGGGCGGTAGGGGAGCCGCTGCGGATCGGACCTGGTCCGGTCTGCGGGTTCGTCACCACCGCGGGATGGTCGCCCGTAGCCGCCCGCGAGATGTGCTTTGCCCACCTGACGACACAAATTAAGCCGGGGGCCATGGTGAGGTTCGCTGACGGTACGGACTGGCAGGTCGTCCCGCTGCCCATCCTGCCGAAGCTCACCGGGGACTGTCTACGGTGACCGACGCCACTGCTGGTGTTCAGGCTGCCGGAGTCTGTTGCGTCAGGGTCGACAACTACGTCATGGTTGTTGATCGTGTCGGGCCGCGCGACCTAGACGACGACGCGCGCGACTCCGGCTATCACGGCTCTGTGCGACGAGATCAGCGTCCGCCGCAAGCAGGTCATATAACAGTCATTGCGCACACCCGATGTGGTACCGCGTCCCGGCCTCGGCTACAGGGCGGCAAAGACCCCTTGGCGGACCGGCTGGGGCGAGGCCCAAGGGCCGCCTCCGCGAGTGGTACCGCTGCCGTCCCTACTACAGGCTCTACCGATCCTCACGGAATGGGGGCCTAACCGGATGGGCAGACGGCCAGGCGGATCGTCGACCAGCAGCAGTGAGGACGCCTTCGGCGTTAGCCCTCCGCATTTCGTGCTTATGCTGACTGAGCGGGACATCACGATCCCCGATGCCTTTAAGGTGTACTCCCGGCTCAAGGAGGAGCAGGACCTGCACTACGTGGCGTTCAAGGACGTCGGCGCCGACCGCCACCAGTTGCAGGAGCTGACTGAAGCCATTCACGCCGACCGGCGCGCCGCTCTGCTGGAGATCGCGGACGTAAGCGAACGGGGTCAGCATGCTGGCTTTCAACTGGCTGTCGACCTTGGGGTCGACAGCGTGATCGGGGTTTGGCGCCCGGAGATAGTGCGGGTCCTGGCGCATTCCAATGCGCCAAACTACTGGCCCTTTGTCGGAGAACTGAGGGGTAGTCCCTTGCAGCTCCAGAGCACCCCGCAGGAGCTGCGGGAGGAGGTGGTCGCAATCAGCCCGAGCCCGGGTGTCGCGGGCCTTGTACTGATGCCTTACCGGCAACAGACCCACGATCCGCAGGTTTTGCTGGACGCGGTGTGCAGAGTGTCCTCGCTCCCGGTGCTGGTCGCGGGTGGGGTGTCCCATACTGGCCAGGTACGCAGCATCCACCGGGCCGGCGCCTGGGGCTTCACCATGGGCGGCGCGATACTGCGAGACCGCTACCACGACCCAGACTCGGTGGAACGCCTGGTCCACGAAACGCTCGAGATTTGCCGGACTGTCGGGGCCAACTTACCTATCGCCGCCGGAGAGGACTTGCTTTGAAGCTTATCTGCGACCGCTGCGCCGAGGTGGATCCAGGAGCCGTCGTCGACGGCCCGACCGAGTGGACCTGCGTGCGCTGCGGGCATGCCCTAACGAGTGAGCTAGCCGATTACGTGGACTGGGCCGCCGCTGTGCTCGACGTGCCCGGGATCGGGCGCTACGCAAACCTACTACCAGCTCGGGAGCCCGCCGACTTGCAGAGCGCGGACACGGCGCTGCGGCCGATCGACTGCCCCGCGCTCGCCGAACGCCTCGGTGTAAAATCGGTGCACCTGGTGCCACAGACTCTGAATGAGGCGGGAACCTTCAAGGACAACGAGGCGGTTCTGCTCGCGGCCAAGAGCCGGGAGTGGGGTCTGTCGGCGGTGTGCATGCACAGCTCCGGCAACACTGCCCGTGCCTACCAGCACTACATGGACCGAGCCGGGGTGGAGTGCACGGGCTTCGTGCCCAGGGCCTCGGTTTACAAGTGCCCACGCGAGCTGGTAGGCCGCTCCGCCATCCACGCTGTCGACGGCAATATGATCACCGCCGCCGACGCGGCCCTCGCCCATTCCAAGGCGACCGGAGCACTTCGGCTGACGCCAAGCATCTGGAAGATTGAGGGTAAGGTCCCGCTTGGCCTGGCTATCGCCGAGCACTGCCCGGGCACGACCACGATCGCGGTTACCATTGCCAGCGGCTACGGCCCGCTGGGTATGGAGCGCGGTATCCGGCGGGTTGAGGCCGTTGGATTGCCGGGGCCTCGAAACTTTCAGTTCCGGCTATTTCAAGCCGCCGACGCGAGCGTCCTCGGCGAGGCGATCTGGGCCGGCGGCGATATCGACTTGGACAAGATGGTGCCGCCAGAGCAAGCCTTCGAACCTACCCTGCAATCGACTAATCCGAACAAGACCCTGCCGTTGGTCAGGGAGTTGCTAGCCCGGACCCGATCCCGTATTGATGCGGTTGAACCGGACCTCGTTGAGGTTCACAGGGACGTTTTTACCGCGGTCTGCGCCGAGGCGGGCATCCCGCTGGATTACGGAATGGAGAAGTCGGCCTACATTTGCTGGGCGGGTCTCGCGGGGGCCGCCCGCGCTGGCAGGCTGGCGCCCACCGAGCGCATCACCATAATCGTTAGCGGGTCAGCGCCGCACCCGCTGCTACTTTGATCGGGAGGTGCATGGGCCGGCCGAGACCCTCACCGCCCGACTGGCGATTTCCGCATGCAACCGTGTAACGTCGCCGGCTCGCCCGAGGTGGCTCGCGCTCCCACCCAGGTTTGCGTCGCCCTGCCGGGAGCGTGAGGAGGCTGCTTGCACAATGCCCAGGGAACGTCACCAGCATCGGAACCACTGCCGAGGGCAGCGACGAGATTGCCAACCTCCAACAAGACTTACGGTCGCCTAGCGCTGTCCGCAGAGGGGGCCTGACGGTATGGACGCGTGCGACGTCATGGTCATCGGGCTCGGCGTCCACGGCAGCGCGGCCGCGGCCGCCCTAGCGCGCCGGGGCCTTCGGGTTGTCGGCTGCGAATGCTCGCCCTCGGACGAGGTGTGGGGCGCGTCAGCTGGACCGTGGCGGATGTTGCGAGTAACCGACCCGCAGCGCCCCCAGCTGCGTGCGTTGGGCCGCGAGGCCCGGCACTGTTGGGACGCTCTGGCCGAGCGCCGGGCGTCGCCCCTGATCCGGGCGACCGCCGCCGTCGCAGTTGGAGCGCGTTCGGTCGTGAGCGAGCGGGTCGGCCGCAGCAGCGTCATTGCCCCCGACGATGCCAGGCTGGCTGGCCTTGCACCGGCGGTCCGGGCGCACGGTGCCGTCGTCGACCCCGACTGCGCACTGCTTGACGCCCGGGCTGCGGTCTCAGCGCTTCGGGCGGATGCGGTGGCGGCGGGAGCCGAGCTGTACTTCGACCAGCTCGTAAACCTTGCCGAGCCTGCTCCAGCGGCTGGCCGGCTGCGGTTGGGCGACCGAGAGGTCCGTGCTGATCGCATTTTGGTCTGCCTCGGCGCAGAAGTGATCGAGTTGCCGGTGTGGCAGCGGCCGGCCGGGGTGCGGACCGAGCCAGCCATCATGCAGCATGCTCCGGTCGGGTCGTCCGCTGGCCTCGACACCGACTGCTTCTACCTGCTAGATCGGGGGACGGACCGGTTCTGCGTGATCCCGCTGAGCGGCTCGGTGCAGTTCGGCCACTTCACCACGCCGGCGGCGTCGGGCACCGGTCGGGCGCAACTGTCCCGGGCAGCGGGTCGGCGTGACCTCACCGCACTCCGCGATATTGTGCCAGGGTGGCGCGGGCTGCGCGAATACTCCACCGCGGCCTCGGCCTACACCTTCACGGCGGACGGGGGTTTCGAGATTTATAGAGCAACGCCAACAATGGCGACGTTGGTCGCCTGCTCTGGCGTCGGTTTCAAGTATGCCCCGGCTCTGGCCGAGCGGGTGGCCGCGGTACTGGTCGACGGCCGGGGCTCTGACGACCAGCTACGGGTCAGCGGGATAGGTCCTCGATGACGTCGACGGCGCCCACCGCGCCGGGCAGGGCCCGGAGCTCGACGCCCGCCGCCACGGCGGCCGCCGCGTACGCCGGGTCGTCGACGATCTGCTGTAGCAGTCTCGAGAGCACCCGGGGGCGCAGATCCAACACTCCTGCGTGAACCCCGCAGCCGAGGGCTGCGATTCGGTCTGCGTTATAGCGGCGTTCGTAGTGCTCGCCCGGGACGGCGATAGACGGGATGCCGTGGAAAAGCGACGCCAGAGCGGTGCCCTGGCCACCGTGAAACAGCAGCCCCAGGCAGTGCGGCAGTAGCTCGTCTAGCGGCAGGTAGTCGAAGACCACGAGCCGCTCGTCCAACTGCTCCACCCGTCCCCGGGCGTTGGTAACACACCAAATGGTCACACCTGCTAGTTCTGCGGTCCGAGCCAATGAGCGCAGCAAGGTCGGCGAACTCCAGCCAACTGTGCTGAGGTAGGCCACCACCAGTCGGTCCGGCCGGGGCGGCAGGTGGTCTAGTCCGCGCCGATTCGTGCCGTTTAGGTAGCCGATGTAGGACAGCCCCGGCACGTCGGCCAGCTCAGGTTCGAACGACGCGAAGCTGGTCGCAAGCTTCCGGTCAGCGGTCCAGAACAGCAGCTGGGTGAATGAGGCGACCGGTTGCTCGAAGTACTGCCGGGCCAGCTCGGCAGCCAGCTCGTCGAGCGGATGCGCCGCTGCCCGGGCCTGCAGCCGAGGGTCGGTGCCGACCGAGGCCATCCCGATTATTGGCACTCCGCAGCGCTTTGCGGACAGGGTGGCCGTGGGACGCATGTCGGCCAGCACGACGTCCGGCCGGAACTCCTCGATCACGTGCAGCTCGGCTTCCATTAGCGCTTGCCAGCCCCATTGGTCGTTCAGATGGAGCGAGGTGAATACGTCGTAGATGTCGCGCACTGCATTGCTCGTCGGCGCGCTCTCGGTGCCTTCGAAGTCCCGCACCGCGAAGCCGTTGTCAACTAGTAATCGTGAGCTGGGCGGACAGGCGTGGAACAGCACCGAGTGGCCGCGTCGGCGCGCTTCGTGCGCCATTGCGAGTTGATAAACGGTGCAGCCCCAGGTGCCGGACGCCGACGGGTAGGGCATGAATAGCAGTTTCACCGCGCATCTTTTACGTCGACGCCGGTGAGGTCGAGCCGGTCGGCCAGCTCCTGCGCCCGGCGGTGGACGCGCCCGTTACCCAACGCGTTGTTATAGGTGGCGTACGGCGGCCACTCAAAGACGAGCACGGCTAGTTCCTCCCAGGCGACCGCCGTCGCGAAGCCCGTGTGGTCGAAGGCTGGATCAAGTCCGCGGCGCTGGTCGAGGTATGCCTCGAGCATCACCGCCGGAACTTGGATGCCGGTCGGCGCCGCCCGCACGCCGAGGAAGGCCAAGTCCGACGGGGCACGACCGACCCCGGCGGACTGCCAGTCGCAAAGTACTGGTCCGCCGTCGGCGGCGAAGACGATGTTGCCGGCATGGCAATCGCCGTGCACGAACACCGGCGGCTGAGCGCCGAGCCGGGCGACCAGCGCCTTCGTCCTGGCGAGCAACGTTTCGAGCGCAGGCAATTCCGCCGCCCAGAACGCCCGAATCCCGTCGAGGTCGGGGTCTTCGAGCTCGGTCCACAACCCGTCAGGCCGGATCCAGGCGCCCGCAGGTGGGGGCAGAGTGTGCAACCCGGCCAGCGCTCGGCCAACCGCCTCCCAGTCGTGGCTTAACCAGCGCTCGACCGGGCGCTGCTCGCCCGCATCGCCGAGGAGCAGTGCCATGCCGAGGTCGCTATTCAGCGCCGTGAGGAGCGGCGGGGTCCGAATCGGCACGGACGGCGCGAGCTGGCGGTAGAACCGCAGCTCACGCTTCGCGGTTGCCAGCGCCTCGGAGCCCAGCGCCGCCGCAGTAACCTTCAGGTACGCAAGTTGACCGGAGGCAGTCTGCACCCGGTACACCTCGGCGCCGGACTGGGCGTCGGTCGGCGCGGGCGCATCGATTAGGCGGACCCCGAACGTTTCCAGGGCCTGGACGACCAACTCAGGCGGCATGTAGTCCCCTCGGATCTGTTCGTGCCCTGCGTCCCGTCATCAGCCTGGTCGGTCGTGAGGGGCTTCACCGTTGCGTCGTACCTAACAATGCCTCCGCGACCGGTGCGGAGGCAAGCCTGCAGTCGGTGGTGACCGAACGGGAGGGCGTGATCAAACCGAATTTGGTCAAGACTCTCATCTGAAGGGTGTTCGCGCGATCACCCGATTTGACACGTCCGCTCAGCAGAATCCGTGCTGGGCAGGAGCACCGACAACCTGAACTAAACGACACCCCGCACATCCGCGTCTTGAAGACACAGGGCTAACTGGCGGGGAACTCTGCGAAAGCCAACTGCTCGACGTGTCGAGGATCAGCGTCGGCCGTATCGAGGGCGGCTGCATAAGCGGTGCGCAGCGCGGCCAGCTCAGGCCCGGCCGGCACCCCAAGGTCGTCCACCGTCTGAACCTGGACCAGGTCGGCGAGGGTTCCAGCCAGCGCGAGGCCGTCGGCTGACCAAATTGAATTGAGCAGGACGGGCTCACGCGCGAACGGGATCCCAAGTACGCCGGCGAGGCGATCCAGGACGTCCACGGTGATCGAGGGCAGGCAGCCCTCCCAGGCAGGCGGGGTAATTAGCCGGCCATCGCACTCCATCAGCACTGCGGCCCCAGCGGACTCGGCCAGCCGGCCGTGCTGGTTTAGCAGCAATGCGTCGTCATAGCCGGCCGCGTGGGCGGCAAGCCGGGAGAGCCTGGATAGCTGGTAGTTGGCCACCGCCTTGACCTGGGGCGGAACCGAGTCCGGCGCGGGACGACGCAGCGCCGAGACTTGCAGCCGTACCGGCGCCGGTATGCTAGCGGCGCGACCAAAAGCTGCAATCGTCAAACTGCTCTCCTTGGCCTGCTCGGTCAGCGCTGCAGCGAGGACCATCGGCCGGACGTATCCGACGGTGTATCCGGTACCTTCGAGCTCAGCTCGCGCGACCTCAGCGCAGGCCAGCAGAATGTCCTCGACACCGTAGGCGACAGGGAGCCGGAGTGCCCGGGCACTTCGGATTAGCCGCCGAACGTGCGCCCGGCCGGCCAGCATTCGGATCCGGCCGTCCTCGGTCAGGTCAGCGCGCAGACCGTCAAACACCGCGACGGAACGCACCACGGCGTCGGACATCAACGGGACCGACAGCGTCGACCAGTCCCGCAGTCGGCCGTCGGCCCAGACCGTTCCGTTCTGGGCACCGCTCACGGCGAGTCTCCTCTTCGTTACAGATCGTCGCGGGAAGTCGAGAGATAGTTCCATGAGGAGGCGACCGCGCGCAGCCGCTTGTCGAACTCCTGCAGGGTGGTTTGGAGGGCGAAGTCAGTCTCTGCCTTGACGCGGGCACTCCGGCCCAGGTGCGCGCGCAACGCCGCGCCGGTCAGCAGGTAGTGCAGCTTGTCGATCCACTCGACCGTCGCTCCCGGTCGGGCGATCACCCCATGCCGGGCCGTGGTGACCACGTCCTGAATGGCAGGGCAGCCCGCCGCGAGCAGCGGTCGGCCAGCGGCCATCGCCCGCAGGGCGACGATCGTGGCGTAGCTGCCGCTGTCCGGAATGACTACCACGTCGCTGTTTCGATGGGCCTCAATCGAGGCCGCAGCCTCGGCGACCAGGACGACGTCGAGCGCCTCGCCGCACCGGATCTGAAGCTGGGCGACCACCTCGGCGACGAACTCCTGCTCCGCCGGCGAAGCCGCCCACGTGTCGTAGAGGATCCGAAGCGGTGCCGGTGCGGGCGGCCTGGTCGACGGTCTCTTCAGGTCGGGCAGGTCTAACCCAGGAGAAACGACGAACACGGAGTGCGGGGCGGCACCAAGCTTCTCAGCTGCGGCCCGCTGCCGCTCCGACTCGACAATTAAGCAGGCAGCAGCCAGGTGGCCGCAAAGCAGCTGACCGTATCCGGACGGTAGATCGGTCGTCGGCAGCAGTAGATCCGCGGGAAGCACAATCACAAGCGGTACAGCGCGCGTCTGGGCCAGCACGGCGGACGCGACCGGAGCCGCCGAACCAATCGAGACCACGACCGCGCGGGCCGACTCCAGCCGCGGCCCAGCCGGCCAGTCAAGCCCGTATGGGTTTCCTGACCGGCGGCCGCCACCCACTCGCAACGGACCGGTCACCCGTTGGCCGAGAGCGCGCAGCCCAGCAGCCAGAACGTCGGGATCGCGGCTGCAGTCGCCGTAGCCGGGGATGTCGCAGCCCGCAACGAGTGTGATCTCCGCCGGCTCGGGTGCCAGTCTGTAATCAGTCGACATGTTCATAGAGCTAATCACCAAACAGGGTTTCACGACTGACGAGCGGCGTCATCTCCCACTCCTCTGGGCCCCAGTCCGCGGCGGGCATCCCTGTCAGCAAGGTCGCCGGGTCGGGGGCGGGCTGGCTGGCTGGCAGGTGCTCGACGACTCGGCTCGCCAGCTCCCTGGCGATGAGCGGCGCTAGTACGAGCTTCCCCGGAACCCCGATCCAGACGTTGCGGAACGAGCTGGGCCAGACCGCGGTGCTTGCCACCCCAAGCGCGAATTCGCGGACCGGCTCGACTTTCGTGGCGGAATAAACCCCCCACAAGGCGTCGACCGCAGACCAAACAGCAGGCAGGTAGGTCTGCAGCGTCGGTCGCATGCCCGCCAGCCAGCTCGCCTGGACGTGGCTGATGTCTGTGCTCACGGCGTAGCTTAGGAAGTTCGACACCAGCAGCACTCGAGCGTTGGCGCTGATTCGAGGCACCGTGAAGAGCCCCAACGCACCCTGCTCGGGGATCGCCAGGCCACCGTCCGGGACGTCAGGGGACCGCACAACCAGCATGAAGGATAGCCGGCGGGTAAGGCGCGCGCTCAGTTGCGGGGTGGGCAGAAGGTCAGTGATGCCGGCGCCGGACGCGACGACGAAGGCCTGAGCGACGATGGTCCGGTTCTGCTGCCCGGCGGTCACCACGAGGGCTTGAGCCCAGTTTGAGTCGGGGCCGGAGCGAAACTTCCTCGCCCGACCGACGCGGAGGACTACTCCGGAGGCTGTCACGGCGGCCCGCAGCACGTTAAGAGGCACAACCGCTCGTTCTGGCCCGGACAGCACCCAACGGTATGCGTCACTCGGCGGATCGACCGCCGCGTACGGGAGGCCGAGGTGATCCCACACCGAGGCCACCGCCACCCGGGTGGCGTTCTCTCGTCCACCGAGCTCGCAGACAACCCCGCCGTAGGTGGTTCCAGTGCGCTCCGCGAGTTGCGTCCACCAATCGGCACCGCGATTGAGCAACTCAAAGTCCTCAAGCCCGGCGTCAGCGAAGACTCCTCCACGATGCAGCCAGCCGTGGCATTGACCGGTCTGGCCCGAGCAGAGCGTACTCTGCTCTATAATTAGCACCGGTACGCCGTGGCGGTCCAGTTCGAGAGCAGTCAGCAACCCCGTCACCCCACCCCCCACGACTACGACCCCTGGCCAGCGCACCGGGTTAACTTCATCGTGCACGCTCGACCTCCGAAATCTGGGTTATGTAGGTCAGGTGGAGCTCGTATCGGATCAGGGCGGCCTGCAGCAGCGGCAGCTTGCCTAGCGGGATACTGCACGCAGTCCCCGTTGGAGAGGCGTCGACGCCTACCTCAAGCCATGTCGGCACGATGGTGTCGGCCGGTGGGAGCGTAGATTCGACGGCGGCGCACCACGCCGGTTTTGCGAGAATCCGGACCGCCGCCGCGACTCCACCGCTCGGAGTGAACTGCCAGCCCTCGTCTGAGTTGGGGTCGAACACCCAGGCCAAGAGCCCTCCACCTACCACCGAGACCAGCGCATAGGCAGCCGGGGCCAGGCCGGCCATCAGAGTTCGGTTCCGACCCGCAGCGCCGAAGCGGACGGTACCGGTGCCGGTGTCGACCCACAAGATTGCCGCCCCAGAGCGCAAGGGTGTCCGCGTTGCTATCGTCGTACCCCCCTTGACGTCCCGCGTGGCTCCAGTAGTGAGAGCAGATCGCTTGCCGGCCGCCGAAGCGGTGCGCTCAAGTCGACTCACTCGATCGATGTCTCCGATGCTAGTGGAACCAGGGCGACGACGCTTGTTCGACCATCTGGAGGCCGCTAGAGTCCGTTCATGTCGCCCACATGCATCAGAGCATTTGGGCTGTCCATGATCTATCAGGTGCCGGTGCGGGAAGCTGGGCTCCGGGCGGCCGTCCGGTCGCTATGGAACCGGGAGACCGAGGACGTCGAAGCGCTCGTCGATGTCGACCTGGAGGTTGCCGCAGGTGAGGCGGTCGGCTTGATCGGTCCTAACGGCGCGGGCAAGACGACTCTGATGAAAATCTTGGCCGGCATTCTCAAGCCCACTCGCGGCGAGGTCAACGTACTTGGCGAGCAGCCGTTCGACCGTCGGGCCCGGCACCTGAGCCGGATAGCCCTAGTCCGCGGCAGCCAGCCGCTGGGCGGTGCCCCAGAGCTAACGGTGATGGATTCGTTTCAGTATCAGCGCTTAGTCTACGACCTCACTGAGCATGACTTCCGCACCAACTTGGACGAGCTGATCGATCTACTGAGTATTCAGCCGCTCCTCAATCGCCAGGTTCGCGCCCTGTCGCTGGGCGAGCGGATGCGGGCTGGCTTGGCGATGGCGCTGCTCTACCGGCCGGCGGTCCTGTTCCTTGACGAGCCGACCATCGGCCTGGACGTATCGGCGGCGGTGCAGACGAGGACCTTCCTAAAGGATTACGTCGATCGCACCGGGGCCTCGATGCTGCTCACGAGCCATTACATGAACGACGTGGCCGAGCTCTGCCCGCGGGTGGTGTTGATCAACCGAGGTGCCAAGCTTTACGACGGCGCGCTGTCCGAGCTCACAGGGCGCGTGCAGCACGACAAGGTGATCGAGGTATGGGTACCGGAGGACGCCGAGCTGCCGGAGGGATTGGTGGTCACCCGTGTCGGACGCCGCTGCGAACTTAGCGTCCCCCGGGACCAAGTGCAGGTGGTGGTTGGCCGGCTACTGGCTGAATCCCCGGTGCTCGATCTCAGCGTTAAGGATGCGCCACTGGACGTCCTAGTCGATGAGATTTATCGGCAAAGCTCCGCCGGCCTGAGGTGACCAGCCTGCGGTGGGTTGACGGACGTCCGAGCCCGACGCGGCGTCTGGCTCTCCTACTTTACCTGCAGATCGTTCGCCAGGTGCTGACATGGTCGGGGGCTTGGTGGTTTGCCTTCGCCCTAGCTGCCGGCCAGATCGTGCCGCCGCTGATTGGCCTAGCCGTGTGGCGTACGGTCTTTCCGGCCTCTAGCCAAATCTCCATCTACTATCTTGCAGTGCTCTTTGTTGTCGCCACGACGGCGTCGTACGAGAACCACACCTTCTCCCAGAGCATTTATAAGGGCACGATATCCGACCAGTTGGTCCGACCGGTGCCAACGCCGCTGTTGCCGATCGGAGAGAACATCGCGCTTCGGATATGGATCAGCCTGTTTGCGATGCCGATTGTGCTGCTGGTTGCGGTATTGTTAGACGTCGCAGTCCGGGTCGGCGATTTGCTGTTGGCGGTGCCGATGTGGCTGGTCGCGGGCGCCCTACGGTTTCTGTTCACTTGGTGCATGGCGATGACGGCGTTTTGGACGGAGCGAGTGCACGCCATTACCGCGTTCGGGACGGTCCTGATGTACATGATCGGTGGCAACGCCGTGCCCGTCAGCCTGCTTCCCGAGGGGCTAAACACGATCGCACGCTTTCTGCCGTTTTACTCCATGATTGGCTTGCCGTCTGAGACAGCTGCCGGGCAGTCTTCTTCGGCTGCGCTGGTCGGATTGCTCGTGCAGGCGGCCTGGTTAGTGGTGTTTTCCGGGCTGGCTGTGCTGCTCTGGCGCCGCGGGCTGACCCGGTACACGGCGGTGAGTGGATGAGGAAACTGCTGCGCTTGCTGGCGCTCACCTTTTCGATGTCATTGCGCAGGAGCCTGGCTCACAGGGTCAACCTCGCTTTTGACGTCGGCCAGACGCTGGTTTTCATTGGCGCGATTCTCGCTACGACACTAGCGATCTACCATCAGACCGACCTGCTTGCGGGATGGACCCGGGCCGAGACTCTGGTTCTGACGGGCATTTTTGCGTTAGTTTCCGGGCTGCGCGGCGCGTTCATCGACCCAAGTTTGACACGGTTCGTGGGCGCCATCCGCGACGGCACGCTTGACGAAGCCCTGCTGCGGCCGGCGCCGAGTTGGTTTACCACCACTTGCCGCGAGCATGCGCCGTTGGCCCTTGGGCAGTCGATTCTTGGCCTCGGCGTGACCGGGTTTGGACTGGCCGAATTGCCCAAGCCCCCCGGCCCACTGGACCTCCTAATCGCCCTCGGGCTGACCGTTTGTGCGGTGGTGATTACTTGGGCGCTCTCGCTGATCATCGCTAGTCTGGGCTTCTGGGCGGGTCGCTTCGAGATGGCCCCACTGACCAGCTCGCTTTGGGAGCTCGGTCGTTACCCGACGGCGGTGTACGACCAGCCGCTGCGCACCGTCGTGGGTTACCTGCTGCCGGTCGCCGGCATGATCACGCTACCGTCCGCTGCCTTAACCCGGGGCGATTCCCCAACTCTGCTGCTGACCGGCTTGGCGCTGACGTTTGCCTTTATCGCCCTCGCGCTGTTGACGTTCCGCTTCGGCCTTCGGCGCTATACCGGGGCCACCTCGTGACAACCAGTGAAGCTCTCGGTCGGTGGCGGACCTTTGGGACGTGCGTCAACAACAGGTCAGCGAGGGCAACTCGGCCGCCGTTTGAGCTCTGGCAGGAGCGACCATCGTGTCCGGGTTCCGATCAATCTCGTTATGGCCAGGCTTTGAGGGTCACAGTCATTGGCAGCGGCAACGGAGGCGTAGCACCGCCGACTTCCTAGAGTCTGAGACGGTGCCGCCGCCTGGTGACTCCCGAGCGATATCGGATTTGTCTCTGATGCCGGTTTGGAATAGACACGAGTTACCAGCACTAGGTTCACCTGCCGTCAGGCGCACTACGCGCCACCTTCAGCGACTAGAAGACCGAGCACAACCACCCCGATGCCAATCAGATCTGGATACTAAGCCCCAGCCAGATACGATCCGATCTGCAACCATCAATGACCGACAGCTATCCGCGTACGACCTGACATGTCGGTTGGGGGTACGAGGGACTGTCCGATGAACGGTGTAACTGGCGGTTAGCATCTCAGCGGTCCTGAGCTGCTGGCATGCGGTCGGCGAAGGTGATGGCGAAGGCGTTCAGGGCCGGCTTCCACCGCACGGCCCATCGTGTCTGACCGGTACCCTTCGGGTCCAGGCTTCTGGTCACGAGGTAAAGCGTCTTCATCGCCGACTGCTCGTTCGGGAGTGACCGCGGGCCCGGACCGCGCGCCGGTAGCGGGCGTTCAGCGACTAAATGGGCTATTCTTACTTGAGGTGGGGGCTGGTGAGTCCGCCGCCGATCAGCAGCATCCGACTCTCCTATGTCTGTCAAGCCGGCTGTGGAGGGGTGTAGGCGCTGGTGAGCTGGCGGTAGAGCTGGCGGGCGAGGTAGCGCTTGAGGCACCTCCGGATCTCTTT
>JAABUN010003870.1_pt1 | contig 21874 bp, 15 predicted proteins | sample 5559311 | NCBI WGS metagenome assembly JAABUN01 (sample SAMN10711877, study PRJNA513370) | rock metagenome | isolation source: Antarctica rocks | place: Antarctica: Victoria Land, Siegfried Peak sud
AAACGTTGACGGCTACGGGTATGAATGTCTTACGCATCGTGAACTGGCTTGAGGGTAAACCACGAACTAAGACACGCATCTCTCGCTTCGCAGCTTTGGCTACTCTCTGAATTCGCCGACAGTATCTGCCGTATATCCCAACCGACCCACTCTACTGGGGAGAAAACTGGCGGCAGGTGCCGCTTGCCGAGGTTCACGCCCAGATTGACGCGATGACGGCGAGACCGCAGTGGGTGCTCGACGGCAACTTCGACGATGCGCGTGAGTTCGTATGGGCTCGGGCCGATACAATTGTCTGGCTCGACTACTCACGCGCTGTCGTCTGGTCGCGGCTTATCAGGCGTAACCTCGAGTGGTTTCTTTCAGGCGAGCCAACTTGGTCAGGCAACCGGATGACTTTGAGCCACGCACTTTCGGGCATCTAGCGTGGGTTACGCGGGTATGAGGTCAAGCGGCGGGATTATGCGACGGTGCTGCCACTTTACCAACATGCCTGTGTTCTTCATTTTCGGCAACCTCGAGACACTGCGACGTGGTTGAGCCGTGTGTAACCTCAGTTTGCAGGCTCGAGAAAAACTGCCGTCGTCCGCCCCGGTACGACAAACGTCCCGTCTATTCTCGCCCGTGAAAACTTGACGAGCGGGTCGTTGCCCCGCCGCTGCACCGGATGGAGCTTCATGTCACCTGCCAACTCCGGAATACTTAGGTTTTGCACTTCGGGTGTGCCGTTAAAAACGACGGTGACGCTCTCGAGCGCCGGGTCGAGGTTGTCCGTGTCCTCGAGCCTCATCACGATCACGCCGGGCGTTTGCTCCGGGCCGGTGTTGTAAAACGTAAGCGCGTTCTGCACGGCTTCAGCTGTTTGTAACCGGAAGAGGGGAGAGCTGTTGCGGATCGTAAGCATCTCTTGTAGGTGCTCGGCGTTCCGGCGGATATCGGGCTCGCCCGGTGCAGGCAGCGCTCCGAGCAGGCGGCTCATGAGGGGCCAATTGTCGCCGTTGTCGCCCTCCAGCGGCAAGCCGACGCCCCAGTTATTCGTTTGATAAGAAAAGTCGAGCCGGTTAAACCAGTCGCCGGAATTATACGAGTTGCGGTCTAAAGATTTTGAACGTAATAAGTCGCTACCGGCGTGAAAAAACGGGACGCCTTGCGAAAGGGCCACCAGCGACAAGCCTAAGTTTTGCATCCGTACGCGCTCGCTGATGGGGGTCTCGAGCGGCGCTTTAAGGGCAACCGCGTCGAAAAGCGTCTCGTTGTCGTGCGCCGAGACGTAGACGATGTTCTCCTGCGGGTCTTGGGTATACCCTGCCGGAGCTTCACCATAAAGAACGTCGGCTCCACGAACCGTTTCGCCCGCCGCGTTTTGAAAGGTGTAGTCCGCCAAGTTACCGGCCAACCCCACACGAATTTGATCACTCGAGAGTAAAAGCCTAGCCTTTTGCTCTTCCTCTGTACCTTGCGCCGAACCGTTCGGGTCGGTGAGTAGTCCAGTGATAAAACCCTGCTCTTGCGGGCCGGAAAAGGGTGTCCCGCCGCGTACGGCGTCGCGCAACCGGTCGTTAAAGGTACCGATACCGAGTCCGGCGACGTTTTGCTGCGTCGCGTTGACGCCCCTCGCGTTGCCCGCAACCTCGCCGAAGTCCCAGCCTTCGCCGTAGAGATAGATTTTAGAACCGTCTACGCCGTCTTTTTCAGGGGTAAGGTTCCTAAGCGCCTTTTTAACTGCCACCATATTTGAGACCATGTGATGCCCCATCAGGTCGAACCGAAACCCGTCTATTTTGTAGTCTTTGGCCCAGGTGACGAGCGAATCGACCATCAGCTTTTCCATCATGGCGTGCTCTGTCGCGGTATTTTGGCAGCACGTCGAGGTCTCGACCGCGCCGTCCGCGTTCAGACGGTGATAGTACCCGGGAACGATGCGGTCTAAAACGGACAGGTCGGCTTGTCCGCTCGAGTTCGTGTGGTTGTAGACCACGTCCATAACTACGCGTAAGCCGCTTTCGTTCAGGTTTTGCACCATCCGGCGGAATTCTACGGTGCGCGCGGCCCCTTCCGGGTTGGCCGCATACGAACCTTCGGGCACGGTGTAGTGCAGTGGGTCGTAACCCCAGTTAAATGCGTCCTGATCTTGCACGGCGGTGACGGCAGCCTGCTGCTCGGGGCTGTTAGGTGGGTAGCTGGCGAGGTCGCCCGCAGGCGTCTTCCAGGCGCTTTTATCCTCGTTTATAGTCGCGATATCGAAGACCGGCAAGAGGTGAAGGTGCGTCAGTCCGGCGTCGGCGAGTGCGCGTAGATGCTTCATCCCGTCCGAGTTCGGAACACTAAACGCGCCGTAGGTACCGCGTAGAGACTTTGGGACCGTCTTATCCGTAACGCTAAAGTCGCGTACCTGCAGTTCGTACACGCTGCTGTCTTCGGGAGCGGCCAACGGTGGTTTGCTCAGAGTGTTCCATCCCTCAGGTTGTAGAGCAGGCTCGGCGAGGTTGACGATCTGCGAACGGGCGCTGTTTATCGACAGGGCGTGTGAGTATGGGTCGGTCACGAGGTTCGTTTCGATTCTCTGCGTAGTAGGCGCGTAAACCGTGACTTCGAAGAGGTAGTACTTGCCGTTCCAGTCGGGTTTGCCCTTAACAGACCAAATGCCTGTTCCATCGTTGCGGGTCAGCTCGAGCACCTCTTCTGCGTCGCCCACAGCGTCCGAGAAAAGGTGCAACCGGACGTTCTGTGCGGTCGGTGCCCAAACCCGAATGCTCGGCACCTTACCCGACCAAACGACGCCTAACGGTTCGTCGTACGCAGCTCCGTAGAGGTCGTCTAAGATGCCTGGAAGCTGCACGCCCGCCGCGTCGAGCAGGTTTCCGTCTGCGCCCAACGCCGACACGACGACCTGACCCCGCAGAAATTTGGGGACGGAAGCGGGACCGAGCGTGACTTTATAAGCGTGATAGTCTGCCAGATACGGAAACTTCATTTTAAGGTCTTCGTTGAGGCCGCCGGGGATAGGCTCGAGTTCTGCGCGCGGATAAATCCCGACCTCGGTAGGCCCGACGCCGTATTCGTTTAAGGTCAGACCTGCTTTCGGTGAGCTGTCGAGCACGACCTGCGCGCCCTCCGGCAGTTCGGCGTCCCATACGAGCGTCGTCTGATCGAGCCAGTGCGCCCGCGCCGTGCTCAAATCGCCGGGTAGCTGAGCCTGATCCGGGTCGGGCAAAGCGGTATAGACCGTCTTGTCGCCTGAAACAAGCCAGGCCTCACGGCTTTCCGTCAGCTTGAGCATCATATCCGGGCCGGGGTCTTTGTCGTCGCCGTTATGAACGATAAAGTTGAGCTGCTCAGCGTCTTCGGTTAAGCCCACGTCCCAGTAGACGCCGAAATCGTCTTCACCGGTGGGCTCCAAACCCGTCTCCCAGGTGACGCTTTCAGTCGTATCTTCCCAAACGTGCAGTTTCCAACCGTCAAAGGTCGCGTCGGGGCGGTTGTAGTGAATGCGGGCCATGTTGTCAGGGATATCTTGGGCGTTTGCGCCCAATCCCAACGCCAATACAACTGCTAAAACGACACCGTAGCGTTTCATATCTGCTCCTCAAATCTCGATAGACTTGAGGCAGTTTACCCTGAAGGCAGCATAAAAAAAGGTGAGCCTTAGCTCACCAGCGTGTGAAGTGACAATAAGCGGCTAGTTTTTTCCACTCAAACCGAGTTTTTCTCTCAGCGCGTAGACCTCGTCGGAACTTAGTCCGGCGTCCCGAACCGGGGTAACGTCGGCGGCAGTATAGGGCTGAAAGTTTTGCAACGCGTCGGCGTTGCCCCAAGTATTTGAAACGTAGTTGAGTACGTTGGCGACGTCGTCGTCCGAAAGCTGCTGCCACGCGGGCATGACCCCGTTATACGGTTGACCTTCGATCTGAACTTCACCTTGTAGTCCGTACAGCAACAAGTTGACGAGGTAGCTGCGGTCGGCGTTATAGAGTGCCGGAACATGACCTTTGAGGGGCGGAAAGGCACCTGCGACCCCTAAACCTGTGGTCTGGTGGCACGAGGCGCAGTTGGTCGTAAAGACTGTTTCGCCTGCGCTGAGGTCGAGGGCGGCAGGTGTAGCGCTGTCTGCTTGAGCACTAGCTGGTTGAGCAGCCGGTTGAGCACCAGCAGCCTCGGCTTGTGCAGCGTTTTTCTGCGCCGTTTTTCCCTCTGCGGGACCCTCGGCTGCGTTGGCTGGTTTTGTGGGTGCAGGCGCAGCAGCCTCAGCTGGTGCAGGCGAAGGCGTCGCTGCCGCCGGGGCAGCCAACGCCTCGGCAACCGGCCCAAGCCCTTTTTTCGCAACCAAGGTGATGGCCTCGTCGATAGGGATACGGGCTGTTGGCTCACCCTCGTTTTTAGCTGACGTGCTGATCGTATCGGTCGCCTCGAGCAGCGTCCTTTGATACTGCGTTTCGTCCGCCGGGGTGTAGCGCCCTTGAGGACCGCTCGAGGCCAGCGTCAGGATAAAGACGATGATCGCGACGCCCGCGACGTTGCTGGCGATAAACAAGTTGCGCAGACCACGGGGCGAAATAAGGTAGTCGCGCGCTTTGGGGGCGGCTGCTTCGTCTACATCTGAGATAACTCGGTCAACTTTGACGTTGTCTTCGGGTCGGGTCAGCGGGCGGCTCTGTCTATCGGCGGCGTCTAACTTGTCTTCGCCCGGCACGCCCATCTCGTCTTCGGCGATGTTTTCCCGGTTGTTTTGCGTGTCGCGGTTGGGTTGCAGCGCTTCGGCTTCGCGCCCAACCTCTTTCGGGTCGTTGTCGTTACCGGGACTATGGTTGTCGGAATGGTCTTTATCAGTCATGGGCAGCTGCCCCCATCAGCTCGGGTTCGATGCGTGGATCGTGTGCGGGTAAGATCGGTACCCCTTTAAGCCGCCGGAAAAAGAAGCTCAACCAGATACCGCCCAGCGCTAAGATAAGCGCGACGTCGAGCAGTCTAAAGGCGCTGCCGGTACGTTCAAAGGCTGGGACGATAATCCAGTAGATATCGACGATTCGCATGAGGATCATCCAACCCGCTACCCACACAAGCGCCCGTCCTTGTCGCTTGACCCAGCGGGAGAACAAGATCATAAACGGCGCGATGAAGTGAAACAGAAGCAAAAATGAACTGACCCAGACCCAACCCGACTCGAGGCGCGTCACGTACCAGGTGTTGGTTTCGACAACGTTGTTCGACCACAAGATGATCAGCTGCGACATCTGTACATAGGCCCAGAACATCGTAAACGCCATTAAAAAGTTGCCGAAATCTTGTAAGCGTTTGTCGTTTAAGACCTTTGGGAGCGGCTCGACATCGCGGAAGGCGACAAGCAACAAGATCAGCAGCGCTACGGCGTTGATCACCTGACCGATCATAAAGATCACGCCGTACATCCCGGAAAACCACTCCGGTGTCAGCGACATACCCCAGTCAATCGCCGCAAAGGTCATTGTGGCGATGAACATAAGCAGACCGACTGCGCCCGCGTTTTTCATCTGCTGCGTCATTGCTCGGTCGCCTTCATCTTGCCGCTTCGACCAACCTTGAAAAAGTCGGACGAGAATACCCCAAGTGGCGAAGTAAATGATCGTCCGGACGATGAAGAAGGGAATATTTAGGTAACCTGTTTTGAGGTCAACCGTAGGGTGCGCCGAGACGTAAGCCGGGTCTGTCCAGACGTAAAGGCTTCTGAGGCCGAGCAGTACCGGGATGACCAGTACAGCCATCATAAAGATGTTGCTTGCGCCCGCCTCTAAAAAGCGCCGCGCGATAGCACCCCAAGGGCCACCTGCAAGGTGCTGAATTAGTAGCAGTGCCAGACAACCGAGCGTCAGCCCGACCCAGAAGATAAAACCGACCAGATACGACTGGAAAAAGGCGGTGAGGCCGCCGCTGACCGGGACGAGAATCACAGCTAGAACGAGACCCAAAACGCCGACGACGGTTGCGAGGCTCTGAGCGCGCCCGAGGCTCGCCTGGTACGAGGTTTCGGAAGTGCTCACTGATCGGCTCCTTCAGGGTTGGCGGCTACTTGGTTTGTCATAGTGTCTGCAGCGACGTTTGTAGCAGCGTCTGCGGCGTTTGTAGCGGGTTCGGGGGCGGCCTGCGTCAGCTGTTTACGCACATTTTCGGGCAGGTCGGCGACGGGCGCGTTTTGCGAGTACTGCAGCGTTTTGATGTACGCCGAGATCGCCCAACGGTCTTCGGGGGGGACGCGCGACGCGTAAGAGTACATCCGCCCGTAGCCGTTCGTAATCACGTTAAAAAAGTAACCGACCGGAGAGGCGCGGAGCCGGGGATCGTGAAACGAGGTGGGTTGCACAAAGCCCTTTTGTACAATCATCCCTTCGCCGTTCCCCGAGTAGTTGTGGCACGGCGAGCAGTAGATGTTAAAGCGCTCTTGACCGCGTTTAATAACGGCTTCGGTTACATCCATCGGTACTTCGGTAACGAGGCCGTTTTTATCTTGACCGGTAAAGAAAACTTCGTCGATAGCCCCTCGGCTACGCGAGACCGAACCCTCGACAAGGGGCCTCGAGGAGGTACCGTCGGCAAAAAAAGCCGAGGGTTCATCCTCCTGATATTTGGCCTGCTCGTACATGTTGCGGCCGCAACCGGTAAGCGCCAGCATGAGCGCCGCTAAAAAGAGAAGGTAGCGCATCTTAAACCTCAACCTTAGAAACGCGGAGTGGGCTCAACGTTCGCAAAAACGCGCCGGTCTCGTCGGGTTCAAACTGTTCATCGGTCGCCTCGATACAGAGAAAAAAGTGGTCGCGGGTAGCCGCGCCGAAGTTCGGCGTGTTAAAGATCGGATGATACGGTTGCGGTAAACCGTTGCGGGCGAGCATAAAAAGACCAGCGGTAAAGGAGGCGAAAAGAATCGTACATTCAAAAGTGATCACGATAAAGTTAGGCCACGAGTTGAGCGGTTTGCCGCCGATGTTAAGCGGATAAAAGATGGCGTTGGCGTAGTACTGCATGGCAAATGCGGCGAGGCCGCCCGTAATGCCTCCCAAGAGGACGAGCCAGCCCAAGCGGGTGTTGGTCATACCCAGGGCTTCGTCGAGGCCGTTGACCGGAAAAGGTGTGTACGCGTCCATCTTTTTGTAGCCTGCTTCGCGGGCACTGTTCGCCGCTTCGATCACCGCTTCGGGCGTATCGAACTCGGCGACCACGCCGTACAACTCGGCGTCTGCACCCGGCGAAGGCGACGCTAAGGGTTTGACGTCGATATGGGTAGTCATCAGCCCACCTCCCCGGGCATCGCTTCGTGGGTTCCGCCGTGGTGCTTGTCATGATGCACCAGCTCTTTAATTTCCGAGGTGGCAATCGACGGCAGTAGCCGGATAAACACGAACCAGAGCGATAAAAAGAGACCCATCGAACCGATGAAGAGCGACCAGTCGAAGACGGTCGGCGTGTAGTTGCCCCACGAAGAGGGCAAAAAGTCGCGGGTCAAGCTGATCGCGATGATCACGTAACGCTCGAGCCACATCCCGACCGAGACGACAAGCGAGATTACGAAGAGTGCGGCGGTCGATTGCCGCACCGCCTTGAACCAGAGGGCCTGAATGGTAAGGCCGTTACAGACGATCAGTGCCCAAAACGCCCAAGCGTAGTCGCCGAAGACCCGGTTGTACGCCATAAAACGTTCGAACTCGACACCCGAATACCACGCGATAAACAGCTCGATGATGTAGCCGTACAAGACGATCATCCCGGTCGCGAACATGACTTTGGCGCAGTTGTCGAGGTGCTTTTTGGTGATCAAACCCTCTAACCCGAACGCACGCCGGAGCGGAATCCCCAGAATCAGCACCATCGCAAACCCGGCGTAAACGGCCCCGGCTACAAAGTAAGGCGGCGCGATCGTATTGTTCCAACCCGGCAGCTGCGCCACGGCGAAGTCCATTGCAATTGTCGAGTGAACGGATAACACGAGCGGCGTCGAAAGTGCGGCCAGGAGCAGATAAGCCCGCTGATAACGCTGCCAGTGTTTGGCCGAACCGCGCCACCCGAGCGCCAGCGTGCCGTAAAAGATACGGGAAAAAGGATGGGTCGCTTTGTCGCGCATCGACGCTAAATCGGGAACCAGCCCGATAAACCAGAACAGCGCCGAGACGGTCGCGTAGGTCGAGATCGCGAATACGTCCCAATCGAGCGGGCTACGAAATTGGGGCCAGAGTCCATAGGTGTTGGGATAAGGAAAAAGCCAGTAGAAGAGCCACGGACGCCCCAAGTGTAAAATCGGCCCGAGACCCGCGCAGACGACCGCAAAGAGCGTCATGGCTTCGGCAAAGCGGTTGATCGAGGTGCGCCAGTCTTGTCTGAACAAGAGCAAAATCGCCGAGATCAGCGTTCCGGCGTGACCGATCCCGATCCACCAGACGAAGTTGATGATCGGAAACGCCCAGGCCACCGGGATGTTATTGCCGAAGATACCCGTACCGCGAATAATCAGCGTGACGACCGTGTACAGCCAGAGCATGAGGAGCACGAACCCGATAGCGAAGCCTAAAAACCACCAGCGCGGCGCGTGCGTCAGGTTTCTAAAAATTGGCCGGTTGACCACATCATCGACGCCGCCGTAAGACTGCCCGGGGGCAATCACGCGGTTCGTTTCTTGAACCCGCCGCCTTCTCGGTTGAACAGCCATCAGTGTGCTCCTGTCTCGGCCCCGGCTTCAGCGAGCGCCGGGTTTGGATTGGTTAGTTTTGCCAGGTAGGTCGTGCGCGGCTGCGTGTTGAGTTCGGACAATACGCTGTAGTTAAGCGCCGAGCGTTTGTCTTTAACGACCTGACTCGCTTCGTCGTTAAGGTCGCCGAAGATAATGGCGTTGGTGGGGCACGCACTCTGACACGCGGTCGTAACCTCGCCGGTACGAACCGGGCGACGCTCATTCCCCGCGTAGATGTTCGCTTTGCGAATACGCTGCAAGCAGTAGTTACACTTTTCCATCACCCCGCGGCTACGCACCGTAACGTTGGGGTTGGCGAGCATCGCCAAGCTGGTGTCCTCGAGTTCGCTGTACTGCAAAAAGTTAAAGCGGCGCACCTTGTAGGGGCAGTTGTTCGAGCAGTAGCGGGTACCGACGCAGCGGTTGTAGACCATCACGTTGATGCCTTCGTGGTCGTGGATCGTTGCCCCGACCGGGCAGACGGGTTCGCACGGCGCTTGCTCGCACATCTGGCACATCATCGGCATACTGTAGAAGGTCGGGTCGTCGATCTCGCCCGAGTAGTAGGCGTCGATCCGAATCCAGTGCATCTCGCGGCCGACCGCGACCTGATCTTTACCGACGATCGGAATGTTGTTTTCGGCTTGGCAGGCGGTAACACAGGCATTACAAGAGGTGCAGACGTTCATATCGACGACCATGCCCCACTTGTTGCCAGGGTAGCTGTAATCACTGTAAAGGTCGGACTCTTCGTGTTCAACCGGGTGAACGAAATGGGGGTGTTCGGGTTCTGCAATCAGTTCGGCCAGCGTACCGTGCCGGACGATATGACGGTTTTCAACCCCTTGGGTATCCAGGGAGTGGTGCATCTGCGTGCTGACGAGGTTGTAGCGGCCCCCGGTCGGCGTAAGCTGCGCGCCGGTGGCGTGCCAATAGGTGCCGGTGGTGCGGAGCACGTTGACATCAAACCCTGCCCCGGTGCCGATATGTCCGGCGCTTTCACGTCCGTAGCCGGTGTGCAAAACGACGAGGTTGTCAGCCTGACCGGGAACCAACCAGACGGGCAATTCGAGGTTCCGCTGTCCTACCGTGACGCGCACCATATCGCCGTTACTCAGCTCCCGACGTTCGGCTAGCGCCGGGGCGATCAAGGCGGCGTTGTCCCAGACAAGTTTGGTAAACGGTTTGGGCAGCTCTTGTAACCAGCCGTTGTTGCTGTAGCGCCCGTCCAGGATACTCGGGTCGAGCCGGAACGCGACCTCGAGCCCCTCACCAGCGGGCGCAGCTCGACTTTGTAAAGCGTTGGCCTGGAGCGCAAGCTGCGATAGCGGCTCGTAGCCCGTACCCCGCACGACTCCCAGGTAGACTGTCTGCCGCCAGAAGTCGTCGAAGTTGTCCCCCACCTGGTCTTGATAGGTCGCCTGCACCAGCTCGAGCGGGCTCGAGTCGGTATCGCCTAAAACAGCGGCGAGCACCTGATGCGCGGAGAGCCCGTTGTAAAACGGCTCGATGGTCTGCTGCATCACGGTCGCGGTTCCGTCGAAGGCGCGCGCGTCGCTCCAGGTCTCGAGTTCGTGCGTTTGCGGAACGTGCCAGGTCGAGAGCGCCGAGGTCTCGTCTTGGTACAAGCTCAAGTGGGCGCTAAAAGGCACGTTACTTAGGGCTTGCCCAAAGTTTAGGTCGGCGGGGGCGGCGTAAACCGGGTTGCCGCCCAGCATCAGCAAGACCTGAACGTTGCCGTTACTAACAGCTTCGGTCAGCTTTTGCAGCGACGCCAGCGAATCGGTCGGTTGCGCGGCGACGGGCTCCGTATAAAAGACCGTTGTTCCGACGCTCCCGAGCGCAGCGTTCAGCGCGTGCGCGAGGGCGTGAACCTCGGCGGGTTGCTCGGCCCCAGGGACGACGACGCAGCGGCCGTTTCTGCCCTGCATATCTTCGACTAGAGCCTCGACCCACGCCGCTTCTAAACCTTCAGGCCGTTCGCCCGACGCGCCCTCTACCCCGAGTTGTCCGGCGATATAACGCGCCGCTGCCCCGATCTGGCTGGGGGTCAGGGCGACGCGGTGGTCGGCCATACTCCCGGTAATCGTCGGGCTGACCTCGAGCGCGTAAAAACGGTTCATCGTATCTTCAGCGCTGCGTACCCGGCGGCGCTCCGAGAACGCTTGGCTGTACGCAAGTTGCCCCGGCCCTGGCCCAAGAAAGTCGGCGTCCAGGGATAAAACCACGTCGGCGTTGGAGAAGTCGTAACGCGTCTGCACCGCCCGTCCAAACGCCTGTACTGCGCCTGCGTGCGACCCCGTTTGCAGCGCGTCGAACTGGTGCCACTGCGCCTGCGGGTACTGGCGTAACAGCTCGGCGAGTTGCCGCGCCAGCGTCGGCGAGGTTACGGTTTCGCTCAAGATATGAAATCCGGCTCCGCCCTGGAGTCCGGCGAGCGCCGTAGAAAAGACCTTGACGAATTCGGCGAAGCTGCTCTCTTTGCCGCCGCTTACGACAAATTGCGAACGGTCGGGGTCATAAAGCGTCAGGGTGTTGGCCTGCATGTAGGGGCTCGAGCGGCCCAAACTGTCGGGGTGGTCGGGATTGCCGTCAACCTTGGTGGGGCGGCCCTGATAGCTCTCAACGAGTACGCCCTGCGCGTAACCGCCGTAAGTCAGCGCCGAGGCGAAAAACAGCGGTTCGTCGGGCACGAGTTCTTCGGGCGCTTTAACGTACGGGGCGAATTTGTCTTGGTGGTAGGGGCGGACGCACGAAGTCAACCCAGCGAGGGCTAAAGACGCACCCAAAAGCTTGATAAATCCGCGCCGGTCGAGCGAGCTTTCGAGCGGCGCAGCCTGACGCGGAAACTCTTTACTTAAGAACTCCTCAAATTCGGGTGTTTCGGCAAGTTCTTCCAGGCTGCGCCAGTACGACTGACCCTTTTGTGACTCTAAACGCGTGCGGATTTGTGCCAGGTCGAGCGGTTTGGCGGCGGTCTCAGCGTTCGGCGTGTCTGCCTGTATCTCAGGGTGCGTATCCAAAATAGGTTCCATCCTTGTAGCCATCTTAGCGGTGACAGATCGAGCAGTTGGCGAGTGCGTTGGCGTTGATATTATACGCCTTGACCAGCCTGCGGCCCAGCTCGAGCTGATTTTCCGGGGGTTCGTACGCCATGTTAAAGACCTCTTCGCGGGGCCTGATATATTTGGCCGGGGCGCGGTGACACTCCAAGCACCAGCCCATCGTCTGCGGCTTCGCCTTCCAGATCGCCGACATCTGATCGACGCGGCCGTGACAGTAACTACACCCGACCCCGTTATTGATGTGCGCGCTGTGGTTAAAGTAGACGAAGTCGGCGAGGTCGTGTACCCGGTTCCAGACGATCGGTTTTTCTGTTTCCCAACTCTCGTAAACTGCTGAAAGCTGCGGCGCACCGACGCGAATTTGCGAGTGGCACGTCATACAGATTTCGGTAGGCGGAATGTTCGAGTACGCCGCCACCTCAACCGAGTAGTGGCAGTAGCGGCAGTCGATGCCAAGCTCCCCAGCGTGTAGCGAGTGCTGAAACCCTACCGGTTGCGCGACGGGTACGCCGACGCGGTTCCTATCGGTACGGGCGTAGATGACGAGCGCACAGACGAGCGCAGTCACAAATACGATCCCACCGATGGTGCTCCACTTAGCAAAGGTGTTTGAGTTGGGAGGCAAAATCTGCGGCATTAAAAGACCGTCCTGACATATAGATATGTACGCCGACCGGCGGCTGGGTGAAGAGGCTGCAGCGTCACAAAATAGTACCTTTCATAAAAAACATTATAGCCAGATTAAGAACCTCTGAAACGGATGAAGTCGCTACGATTAAGCCCCTGCTGCTCACATCCATGTGCGCGAGCAGCTCTGTATCGGTCGGGAACAGGTATGACCGTAAACGGTGTGGTTGTAAAAGTTGTGACCGTGTCGCAGCTATCATAATGGATTACGTCTACGCCCCCTCTTGCAAAATGCCTCTATTGACGTTTTGTGATGGCCACGCTTTTAAGAAACCCGCTGATAAAGCTTCCCGGCCGCGCGAAAGGCCACAAAAAACTATAGGCTAGACTAAATTACCATAAGACCCACAGGTAGCTCTGGGACGTTTGTCCTGCGCGTCCCTGACGAACAAAACCCTGATTTCAAGATTGGCAAAAGGCGTCTTTGAGCCTCTTGACAGCTCGGCAACGTGCGGGCTGGCGTCGCCAACTATAGCGGTAAGGGTGGTATCTTCAAAAGCAGTGTGAATCGACAAGCCTCTCTCATAACTTTTACCGATCCGGTACGCGCCGCGCAGGTCCTAAAACGCGGTGGCGTCGTCGCCTTTCCTACCGAAACGGTCTACGGCCTCGGGGCGGACGCGGCGAACGAAGACGCGGTTCGGGAGGTGTTCCGGTTGAAGGGGCGTCCGGCCGATCATCCTGTCATCGTGCATCTGCCGAGTGCCGAGCAGCTAGAGCGGTGGGCGAAAAACGTCCCCGACGCAGCGTGGCGTCTGGCAGAAGCGTTTTGGCCGGGGCCGCTGACCCTGATTTTAGAACGGCAACCGTGGGTCGGCAGCGCGCTGACCGGCGGGCAAGAAACGGTCGGCGTGCGGGTTCCGGCGCATCCGCTGGCGCAGGCGCTACTAAGGCGTTTCGGCGGCGGCGTCGCGGCACCCTCGGCAAACCGTTTCGGGCACATCTCACCGACGACGGCTGAACACGTCCGGGCCGAATTCGGCGCGGCGGTGCAAATTTTAGATGGCGGCTCGGCGCAAATCGGGCTCGAGTCCACCATCCTCGACTTAAGCAGCGAGGTTCCGAGGATTTTGCGCCCCGGCGCGGTCTCTGCCGCGATGTTAGCGGCCGTTTTACAGCGGCCCGTTTTAGGGGCGGTAGGGACGTCGCCGCGTGTTTCGGGCAGTCTTAAAAGCCACTACGCGCCGCAAACCCCGGCGCTACTCGTCGAGGACGCTTCGGCGTATAGCCGAAAAGAAGACGCTGTCCTGAGCCGTAAAGTTCAAGAGAGAGCAAAAATCTGGCGGACGCTGCCGGACGACCCCGAAGGGTACGCCCGTGCGCTTTACGCCGCGCTACGTACGCTCGACGCGTCCGGGTCGGCGCGAATTTTGATTGAAGCGGTGCCGGACACGCCCGCGTGGGCCGCAGTCCGTGACCGCCTGGTACGCGCTACGGCGTCGGCTGAATTTGCCGAAAAGACTAAAATAGTGGAGGAAACGCGTGGCTGACGTACTCGTAGCTGTTGTCATGGGCAGCACCTCGGATTGGGAGACGATGCAGCACACCGACCGTGTGCTCGGAGACTTTGGGGTGCCGCACCGCTGTGAGGTCGTCTCGGCGCACCGGACACCTGCCAAACTTACCGAATTTGCCGAGCGTGCAGTAGACGCCGGTTACGAAGTTATTATCGCCGGAGCGGGCGGCGCAGCGCACCTGCCGGGGATGCTCGCCGCGCAGACGCCTCTGCCGGTGCTCGGCGTACCCGTCGAGAGCCGCGCCCTCAAGGGTCTCGACTCGCTCTTGTCGATCGTGCAGATGCCTGCGGGTATCCCGGTCGGAACGCTCGCCATCGGGCAGGCCGGAGCGACGAACGCAGCGCTGCTGGCAGTTGCCATCTTAGCAAACAGCCGTCCTGAACTGCGGGAGAAATTAGATAAATTTCGCCGAGTGCAAACCGAACGTGTTCTGGGTGCGGAACTTCCGTGAGCCGAGGTTTAGAGGCCGTCTTGCCGGGTAGCACCATCGGCATTTTCGGCGGCGGTCAGTTGGGGCGGATGCTCGCGCTCGTCGCTAAAAGGATGGGCTACCGCGTAGAGGTCTTTTCGCCGGAACCGGACTCGCCTGCGGCTGGCGTCGTAGACGCTGAACACGTCGCGGCGTACACCGATTTGGGGGCGGTGTCGGCTTTTGCCGAGCGTGCCGACGTGGTGACGCTCGAGTTTGAAAATATCCCGGTCACGGCGCTCGAGGCCGCCGCGATCTACGCGCCCGTGCGCCCCGGTTGGCGGGCGCTCTACACGGCGCAGCACCGCCTCCGGGAAAAGAGTTTTCTCGCCAAACAGGGATTGCCGACACCCCCCTTTAGACCGATCCGCCGAACGGAAGAACTCGAGCTGGCCTTACGCGAACTCGGAACCCCGGCCGTACTTAAAACCGCCGGGTTTGGTTACGACGGTAAAGGGCAGCGGGTTGTTAAAACGCTTGCCGAAGCCGAAGCTGCGTTCGAAGACCTCGGCGACGAGTGCATTTTAGAGGCGTTTATAGCTTTTGAACGCGAGCTGTCGCTTATCGGCGCGCGCGGTATGGACGGCACTTACGTCCATCTCGCCGTTTCCGAAAATCGCCATGTTCAGCATATTTTAGACGTGTCGTTTGCGCCTGCCGCAGTTCCTACCGCTATCGCCGAGCGCGCTGCCCAGCTGACCCGCGAAATTATGGAGACCCTGGATATCGTGGGGGTTCTCTGCGTCGAGTTTTTTTTGACCTCCGACGGGCAGCTGCTCGTCAACGAGATGGCTCCGCGCCCCCACAACTCCGGACACCTGAGTATCGAAGCGTGCGACGTCAGCCAGTTCGAACTGCAACTCCGCGCAGTGTGCGGACTGCCCCTCACCACCCCGGTGCAGCGCCCGGCGGCAACTGCGAACTTGCTCGGCGACCTGTGGGCGCGGGGCGAACCCGGTTGGGCTGCGGCGCTGACGCAAAACGAAGTAACGTTGCACCTTTACGGCAAAGCTGAGGCGCGTCCTGGACGTAAGATGGGCCACCTGACGGCCCTCGCCGGGACGCCAGCAGAGGCGGCTGAAAGGGTCTTGGCGGCGCGCCGCAAAATAATGGGAAACGCTTAGTGCGGGCGTTATATACGTTGTCAGACGAGGCTCGAGCTACCCTCGAGTCGCTCCAAACCCCTCAGTTCGACGAAGTTCTCAGCAGTTTGGCTGCGCGCGACGGGCAGCTCTTTCGGCTAAGGCTCGAGCGGCAGTTCAGCAACCTTTACGACGGTCTAAAACCGCTCTACGGCGACCGACCTGATTTTGAAGCTGTATTAGGTCGCCTCGTACTCAAGCTAGCCGAGTTTTACCGCGACCGCCCCGAAGCGCTTAAAGTCCTCGATTTAGAGCGCGAACTCACCGCCGACTGGTTTCAACGTCCGGAGATGGTCGGGTACGTCGCCTACGCCGAACGTTTTGCGCCAAACCTGGCAGGTGTCTCGGAGCATCTAGATTATTTGGGTGAACTCGGCGTCACCTATTTGCACCTGATGGCGGTCTTAAAAACCCGCGCGGGTGAAAACGACGGAGGCTACGCGGTCGAAGATTATCTGGCGGTACAACCCGAACTCGGGACGATAGATGATCTCGAGGCGCTCTGCAGCACGCTACGAGGCTCCGGGATCAGCCTCTGCTTAGACCTGGTGCTCAACCACTGCGCCGACACGCACGCTTGGGCCGAAGCTGCCAAACGGGGCGACCCACACTATCAGGACTATTTTTATACCTACGCCGACCGTGTACTACCCGAACAGTTCGAGCGGACGCTCCCCGAAGTTTTTCCTGACTTCGCCCCCGGCAACTTTTCTTACGTGCCGGAGATGCAGCGCTGGGTCTGGACGACCTTTAATACCTATCAGTGGGACCTCAACTATACGAACCCGGAGGTGTTGCTCGAGGTTGTCGGCATCTTGCTGTCACTCGCCAACCGGGGCGTCGAGGTGTTTCGCCTCGACGCAGTGGCGTTTATGTGGAAACGGCTCGGGACGAACGCGCAAAACCAACCCGAGGTTCATATGCTTTTACAGGCGCTCCGGGCGTGTTCAAAAATAGCGGCTCCCGCCGTGATTCACAAAGCCGAAGCCATCGTTTCACCCGCCGACTTAGTGCAGTATTTCGGTACCGGCCCGCATTTCGGCAAAGTCTCAAACCTGGCGTACCACAACTCTTTAATGGTGCAGTTTTGGGCGTCTCTAGCTACCCGCGATACCGGGCTGATGGCTCACGTGTTACGGGAGTTTCCGCCGACACCGCCAAATACGGCGTGGGCAACCTATATTCGCTGTCACGACGACGTCGGCTGGGCCGTCACCGATGAGGACGCGGCGGCGGTAGGCTTAAACGGCGCGGCGCACCGGAGCTTTTTGTCGGACTATTATGCGGGGCTTTTTCCGGGGTCGCACGCGGTCGGCGAGGTGTTTCAGTACAACCCGGCGACGAACGACCGGCGTATCTCGGGAACCTTCGCGAGTTTAGCGGGGCTCGAGGGAGCCCTCGCTCGCGAAGACGCTTACGGGATCGACCTCAGTATCGAACGCATTTTGTTAGGTCACGCCCTGATGCTGGGTTTCGGCGGCGTACCGCTCCTCTATATGGGTGACGAGTTGGGCCTCTTAAACGACTACACCTACTCTAGAGACCCCGACACCCGCGACGACAACCGCTGGTTGCACCGGCCCTATATGGACTGGGCGCGCGCTGAGCGGCGCTTTGGAGCCGGAACTATAGAAGCTCGTATCTTCAGCGGGATTCGACACTTAACCGAGGTTCGCCGTCACACGCCGCAACTTCACGCGGGCTATCAGACGGAAATTTTGGACGTACCTAAACAATTTTTTGCCTATATACGCGCCCATCCGCTCGGCACTTTGCTGGCGCTTTACAATTTTACCGAACAGACGCAGGTGCTGCCGATCAGCGCGCTGGGTCTTTACGGCTTTACCGAGATGACCGATCAGCTCTCCGGGCAACCGGTGACGCCTCGAGACGGTCTGCTCGAGCTGCGCCCTTACGCGCGGCTGTGGCTGGTATAACGCGGTTCGTGACGGTCTCTGCTCTTTTTAGGGGCTGCAACCATAGAACGCTGCGCCGTCTCGTCTCCTGCTCGTCCTGGTATTTGCCTCGCGGTAGCCGGTTTTTCCTCGAGCGCCGCTTTCTGCCGGTTGCTCAAGTAGAGCGCCAGCGACGTGACCCCTGCGAGGAGCGCGTACCCGGCGGCGAGCGCCGCTTTCGGTTCGTGATGGGCGGCGACTAAAAAAATGGCGGCGCAAAGTGCCAAAAATGCACTTAAAAGTAAAACAGTGTGCGGCTTCAACATGCCTAAAAGTCTAAGCGCTCAATCTGAAGCGTTTCTTAAGACTTGTTAACTTGGCGTGGCTTTGCACAAAAAGTCTACAAAAAGTCATAAAAACACGCTAAAGCTAAACTTTTTACAATTCGCTATCATAAAGTGTTTGGCGAGTTGCGTAAGAGACAAGTCTAAAGCCTTAAAATCAGTAGCAACTTTAGACGATGAAAAAATATTAGCTAAAGGGCCACTTTTTGTGCAAAGCCACTTGGCGTAGCAAGCTCGAGTCGAAGCCAAATCATAACGCGGCTGCCTGGCACGCGCCGTCCCACTACCCTGCGCAAATTTCATATTTTACGACCAGCTGGGCTACCAGCGATCCTTGTTCACGCGGTTTCTAGCTTACGCCATAGTTGAGGCAACGAAACGTTCTGATCTATCCTCTGGCATTTCCACGAGAGATCGCTACCAGCATCACCTCGGAATGTGTGTGCTAATCGGCAAAGTTTAGACGGCGCGCGCTGCTGACCAGATGATACCCGCGACTCGTATTCTCCCTTCCTACTCCCTACTTCTCGTTCCTTCTAAGATTACAGCCACCAAACCTGCTCAGCGGGCCTGTACCCTGCGCGCTCTGTGATTTCCGCTGCGCCATCATCCGGGATTGTCGGACGTCGGACGCGCCTGTTGGCTGCGGCTTGATTTTTAGCTTGTCCTGCGGCTATAATCGAGTGTTTGAACTCCCTAACCCGCAGCGTTGGGTCTGGGAGCGGTTTTGTCGTGTGCAGCCAATTTCGTAACGCCTACGCAGCTCGTCTACGCTTGCCGCCCACAACACCTTAAGTAACGTTGCAGCTCTAAAGAGCTTGCAGTCAGGTACGACCTGAGAGGATGTGATTGCTCTGCCAACCGTTAACCAACTCTTGCGTAAAGGGCGCAAAGCGCTCCCGAAGAAAAACAAAGTCCCGGCCCTTAAAGGGAGCCCGCAACGCCGCGGTGTCTGCACCATCGTAAAGACGCAGACCCCGAAAAAACCCAACTCGGCGCTCCGCAAAATCGCCCGTGTTCGCCTTTCGCACGGCGCTGAAGTGACCGCCTATATCCCCGGCGAAAAACACAACCTCCAAGAACACTCGGTCGTGTTGATTCGCGGCGGCCGTGTCAAAGACCTGCCGGGCGTGCGCTACCATATCGTCCGCGGCGCACTTGACGCTCAAGGTGTCGGCGTGGGCCGTTACGTGCAGCGCAATCAAGGCCGCAGCAAATACGGCACGAAAAAGCCGAAAGCGAAATAGGAGAGCTATGGGACGCAGAAGAAGAGCCGAAATCCGCCGCCTCGAGCCCGACCTCGTGTACAGCGACACAACCGTCACCGCGTTTGTCAACAAACTCATGCGTGACGGCAAAAAGAACCTGGCGAGCCGCATCTTTTACGGCGCGTGCCGCCTTATTCAAGACCGCAGCGGTCAAGAGCCGCTCAAGGTCTTTCGTCAAGGTTTAGACAACATCAAACCGCGTATCGAGGTCAAAAGCCGCCGCGTCGGTGGGGCCACCTATCAGGTACCTATCGAAGTTGCGCCGCGCCGCGCCCAGTCGTTGGCCCTGCGCTGGCTCGTCGCCGCGTCGAACGCCCGCCCTGAACGCACCGCCGTCGAGCGCGTCGCCGGTGAGTTACTAGACGCCGCTGTGGGCCGGGGCGGAGCCGTCAAGAAAAAAGACGACGTAGAGCGTATGGCGGAAGCCAACCGCGCCTACGCGCATTACCGCTGGTAAAGACGAGGTGAAAGCGTCTCCGGCGCTAACCTCCGACGAGCTGAAAGCTTCCCTGACGCTAAGCTTTGCCTCGAGACACAGGAGAGACTATGACGACTAAAACAGGCATCGACCTGAACATGACGCGAAATATCGGGATCGCCGCGCATATTGACGCGGGCAAAACGACCCTGACCGAGCGTATTTTGTTCTATACCGGTCGTATTCACAAAACCGGTGAAGTCCACGAAGGCGCAGCCACGATGGACTGGATGGAACAGGAGCGTGAACGCGGGATTACCATCACCTCGGCAGTTACGCAAGCGTTCTGGAAAGATTTCCGCATCAACATTATCGACACGCCCGGACACGTGGACTTTACGATGGAAGTCGAACGTTCGATGCGGGTGCTCGACGCCGCCGTCGCCGTCTTTGACGCGTCGCAAGGCGTAGAGCCGCAAAGTGAGACGGTCTGGCGGCAAGCTGACAAGTACCGGGTACCGCGTCTTGCCTTTGCCAACAAGATGGACAAAACAGGCGCGGACTTCCAGCTTGTTTTAACCTCGATGGAAGAGCGTCTCGGGGCGAACGCGGTGCCGATTCAGTGGCCGATGGGTCAGGAAGATTCGTTCAAGGGCATTATCGACCTCGTCGAGATGCGCGCATTTACCTATCTTGACGACTTAGGCCAAAATATCGAAGAATCGGACATTCCGGCGGAGTACGCCGACATTGTTGAAGAGAAACGCGGCGTGATGTTGGAAAAACTCGCCGACATCTCGGACGACCTCGCGCTGCTCTACCTCGAGGGTGAAGAGATTCCCGTAGACATCATTAAAGACGCCATCCGTGAGGGTACCGTAAAACTCAAGCACTACCCGGTGTTGTGCGGTTCGGCGCTTAAAAACAAAGGTGTGCAGCGCCTTTTAGACGCCGTAACGTACTACTTACCGAGCCCCTTAGACGTGCCGCCGATTCGCGGCGTCTCACCAGACTCCGAGCAAGAAGATACGCGCCGTGCAGACGAAGACGCGCCGACCTCCGCGCTAGCCTTTAAGATTGCGACCGATCCTTATGTGGGCCGACTGACCTTTATTCGGGTTTACTCAGGTGTTTTAGAGTCCGGTTCGTATATCTATAATGTTTCTAAAGGCAAAAAAGAGCGTGTCGGACGCTTACTTAAAATGCACTCGAACAACCGTGAAGAGGTTGACCGTATCGGCGCGGGTGACTTGGGCGCGATTATCGGCCTTAAAGACACCACCACCGGCGACACGCTCGCCGACGCGAACGCCCCGATCATCCTCGAGCGTATGGAGTTCCCCGAGCCGGTCATCACCGTCGCTATCGAGCCTTCTTCCAAAGCTGACCAGGACAAGCTCTCGAACGGGATGGTCAAGTTGGCCGAGGAAGACCCGACCTTCCGCGTCGAGACCGATCCGGAAACGGGCCAGACGAAGATTTCAGGGATGGGTGAGTTACACCTCGAGATTATCGTTGACCGTCTTCGCCGCGAGTTCAATGTCAGCGCGACCGTCGGTGCGCCGCAGGTTGCCTACCGTGAGACCATCACCCGCGCCGTCGATGTGCAGGGTAAGTTCGTCCGGCAATCCGGTGGTCGCGGGCAGTACGGCGACGTGCGCCTCAAGGCGGAACCGCTCGAGCGTGGCAGCGGCTTTGAATTTGAAAACGCTGTTGTCGGCGGTACCATTCCCCGCGAGTACATCCCGGCGGTACAAAAGGGTGTTGAAGAGGCGATGCAAAACGGGCCGCTGCTCGGGTTTCCCATCGTCGATATGAAGGTCAGCGTCTACGACGGCTCGTACCACGAGGTTGACTCTTCTGAAATGGCGTTTAAGATCGCTGCGTCGATGGCGATCAAAGAGGTTATGAGCAGAGGCGTGGCGGCGGTGCTCGAGCCCGTCATGAGCGTCGAAGTCGTCACCCCGGAAAACTACATGGGCGACGCCATCGGCAGCCTCAACTCACGCCGGGGTCAGATTCAGGGGATGCAGCCACGCGGCAACGCCCAGGTCATCAGCGCGCACGTCCCACTTTCCGAAATGTTCGGTTACGCGACCGACCTCCGCAGCCTGACGCAAGGCCGCGCGACCTTCAGTATGGTTTTAGACCACTACGCCCAGGTTCCGCGCAACATCCAAGAAGAACTCGTCAAGAAGTAGTTTGGCTCGAGGCGGCGCTCTTTACGTGCCGCTTCACCACGAATAGATTTTAAGGAGAACAGCAGCATGGCTAAAGCGACCTTCACGAGAACGAAACCGCACGTCAATGTTGGGACGGTAGGGCACGTCGACCACGGCAAGACGACCCTAACTGCGGCGATCACCTTTACCGCAGCGGC
>JAABUN010003871.1_pt1 | contig 21860 bp, 23 predicted proteins | sample 5559311 | NCBI WGS metagenome assembly JAABUN01 (sample SAMN10711877, study PRJNA513370) | rock metagenome | isolation source: Antarctica rocks | place: Antarctica: Victoria Land, Siegfried Peak sud
AGGTGGTGCTGTTCGGGCCGGGCGACGACGGGGAGCCCACGGCGCAGGACTGGGCCGACGCGCTCGGCACCATCAACTACGAGATCGTCACGCGGATCGGTGCCCGGGTGCCTCGGGTGCTGACGGGCGCGTCCGCGCCGGTGGCGTCGTGAGGCCCCCCAAGGGGAGCGGCCTGCTCGGCGCGGCCCTCGGTGTGGTGGCGGTCGGCGCGGCGGTCGGGCTCTCGGCCGAGCGCTACGCGATCGGGCGCACCCGGCTGCGGCCCGACCCGGCCGCCGGTGAGCCCTTCTTCGCGCTGCCGGCCGACCGCACCCGGCGGGTGGTCGCCTCCGACGGCGTGCCCCTCCACGTGGAGGAGGTCGGCCCCGCGGGCGCCGAGCTCACGGTGGTGTTCCTGCACGGCTACATCCAGGAGATGGCCGGGTGGCACTACCAGCGCAAGGCGCTCGCCGAGGACAGCCCGGGGCGACTCGTCTTCTACGACCAGCGCTCTCACGGCCGCAGCGGCCGCGGCGCGGTCGCCGGCGCCACGATCGAGCAGCTCGGGCGTGACCTCGGGACGATCCTCGATGCGGTGGTACCGCGCGGCCCGGTCGTGCTCGTCGGCCACTCGATGGGCGGGATGACCATCATGGCGCTGGCGCAGGAGCGACCGGAGCTGTTCGGCAGCCGGGTCGTCGGCGTCGCCCTCGTGGCGACCTCCCCCGGCAAGCTCGCCGAGCTCACCTTCGGTCTGCCGTCGGCCGTCCGCCACGTCACGAAGGCGGTGCTGCCCGTGCTCACCCGGGGCGTGCGACGACGACCGGCGCCCTTCGAGCGCGGGCGCCGGCTCGGCAGCGACCTCGCCTTCCTCGCCGCCCGGCGGACGGCCTTCGGCGACCCCGGCACCAGCCCGGCCCTCGTGCAGCTCGTCGAGCAGATGGCGGCCAACACCCCGCTCGACGTGATGGCCGAGTTCTACGACACCCTCTCCAGCCACGACAAGCTGGAGGCGCTCGCCGTCCTGCAGCAGGTGGAGACACTCGTGCTGGTCGGCAGCGAGGACGTCGTCACGCCGCCTGACCACAGCCGCGCGATGGCCGAGCTGCTGCCCGACGCGACGCTCGTCGTGGTCGAGGGGGCGGGCCACGTGGTCCAGCTGGAGCGCCCGGACCTGGTGACCGCCGAGCTCCGCTCACTGATCGGACGCGTCGGAGCGGCGGGAGCGGCGGCCGGCCGCGCTGCGACGTCTCGCGCGTGAGCCCGTCCGACGCGGAGGGTGTGCGGCGGGCCGCCCTCGGGGCCAGGGACGGGGCCGACCTCATCGCGCGCGCCCGGACGTGCACCGCCTGTCCTGAGCTGGCCGCGACGCGCACCCAGGTGGTGCCGGGTGTCCTCCCGCCGGGTGCCCGGATCCTCGTCCTGGGCGAGGCGCCGGGGGCCTCCGAGGACGCGACGGGCACGCCCTTCGTGGGTCGCAGCGGGCAGCTGCTCGACGAGCTGCTCACTGCGGTGGGCGTCGACCGGTCGCAGGTCGCCGTCCTCAACACCGTGCAGTGCCGGCCGCCCGGCAACCGTCCGCCCACGCGGTCGGAGACGGCGACCTGCCGGCCGTGGGCGAGGCGTCAGCTGGACCTGGCCGCACCGGAGGTCGTGGTCGCTCTCGGGCTGTCGGCGACGAGGTGGTTCCTCGGGCCCACGACCCTGACGGCCGTGCGCGGTCGCGTGCACGCTCGCGAGGGCGTGCGGGTGCTGCCGACCTACCACCCGAGTGCAGCGCTGCGCGGCGGCCCGCGCGGCGAGCCGCGGCGACTGCTCCAGGAGGACCTCGCTCTTGCCCGCGACACCGCAGCGGCGGGGACGGCACGAACGTGACCTGGTCCCGCCGGGTGGCCGACCCGGAGGAGGCACGCGCTGCGCTGCTCGACCCCGGGGACGCACTGGACCTGAGGGCGGCTGCTCCGCTCGACGACGCGTGGGCCCGGTTGGGCTTCACCGTGCTGGTCTCGGGCGAGCTGGTCCGCCCGGTCCCGGTGGAGCTCGTCGGCGTCGAGGCGACGCGAGCCCTGGGCGCTCGCCTCGCAGGTGGGCTCCGGGCCGGGGACCTCGTGGTGCTGAGCGGTCCGCTCGGAGCTGGCAAGACCGCGTTGACGCAGGGGATCGGGGCCGGGCTCGGCGTGAGGGGCCCCGTGACGAGCCCGACGTTCGTGCTGGCGAGGGTCCACGGGGGACCGCTCCCGATGGTGCACGTCGACGCCTACCGGCTGCGCGGGTCCTGCGGCGAGCACGGCGATCTCGACCTGGACGACCTCGACCTCGACGACGCGCTCACCACCAGCGTGACGGTCGTCGAGTGGGGTGAGGGCGTGGTCGAGCGGCTGTCGCCGCACCGCCTGGAGGTCGAGCTCCAGCGACCGGCCGGGGCGGCCTCCTATCCAGCCGGTCCCGGAGCCAGGCAGGCCACGGTCCGCGCCTGCGGCGACCGGTGGGCCCTCCCCTAGTCGCCGGGTCACGACTTGGCCACAGCGGGGGGGCAGGTTGGCCTTCGACGCCCGGTGTGCGCTTGTATGCGTGAGCCGCGTCTCGGGAGTACGTCACATCCAATCGGGAACGGTCACGACATGTCCCGCCACGCAAAGGAGTCCACATGCAGCAGGAGGTGCCAGCCGCCGCTTCCGGCGCAGGAAGCCGCCGGGTGGGTGGTGGCGACGGGGATGGCCGCTTCGAGGCCAGCGGGATCACGGTCCGCTTCGGTGGGCTCACGGCGCTCGACGGGGTCAGCCTCCACGTCGAGCAGGGTGAGGTGCTGGGCGTCATCGGCCCCAACGGTGCCGGCAAGACGACCCTGTTCAACGTCGTCTGCGGCTTCACCAAGCCCGACGAGGGAGACCTGTCCTGGCACGGCGACCCGCTCGTCGGGCTGCGCCCCCACAAGCTGGCCGGGCTCGGCATCGCCCGCACGCTGCAGGGCGTCGGGCTGTTCACCGGCCTCACCGTCCTCGAGAACGTCATGGCCGGCGTCGGCTCGCAGTCGAAGGCGGGCTTCCTCAGCGCCCTGTTCGCGCTCCCGAAGAGCGACCGTGACGAGCGCGAGCTGCGCGAGCGCTCGATGGCCACCCTGGAGCGGCTCGGTGCCGGCCAGTACGCCAAGAGCTACCCCGGCAGCCTGCCGTACCCCGTGCAGAAGCGGGTGGCGCTCGCGCGGGCCCTGGTCATGGAACCCTCGCTGCTCCTGCTGGACGAGCCCGCCGCCGGTCTCGGCAGCGACGACATGGACGAGCTCGGTGACACGATCCGCCACCTGTCCGGGACCATGGCGGTGATGCTCGTGGAGCACCACATGGACCTCGTGATGGCGGTCTGCGACCGCATCACGGTGCTGGACTTCGGCAAGGTCATCGCCAACGGCTCGCCCGCCCAGATCCGGGAGGACCCGCTGGTCCTCGCCGCCTACCTCGGTGACGACACCGACGACTCCGGGCTCGAGGGGGTCTGACGTGCTGGAGATCAAGGACCTCGTCGCGACGTACGGTCCTGTGAAGGCGCTCGACGGCGTGAGCATCTCGGTGCCGGCCGGCAAGATCACCGCTGTCCTGGGGGCCAACGGCGCCGGCAAGACCACGCTGCTGCGAACGGTGTCCGGGCTCGTCAAGAGCCGCGCCGGCTCGGTCACGCTGGAGGGCAAGGACATCACCCGCACGCCCGTCGAGGGCATGGTGCGGCTCGGGATGGCGCACGTGCCGGAGGGTCGCGGCGTCATCGCCGAGCTCACCGTCGAGGAGAACCTCCGGCTGGGCGGGTTGTTTCGCAAGGAGTCCGACGCCGACGAGCGCATCGACGAGGTCTACGCGCAGTTCCCATCGCTCGACCAGCGCCGGAAGTCCAGCGCCCACACCCTGTCGGGCGGTGAGCGCCAGATGCTCGTCGTCGGTCGCGCGCTGCTCGCCAAGCCCAAGGTGCTGCTGTTGGACGAGCCCTCCCTCGGCCTGGCCCCGCTGATCGTCAACCAGATCTTCACGATGATCCGCGAGCTGGTCGACGGCAGCGAGCTGGCGGTGCTGCTCGTCGAGCAGAACGCCAAGTCCGCGCTCGGCATCGCCGACACCGGCGTGGTGCTCAACCTCGGCCGGGTCGTCGCCACCGAGGACGCCAAGACGCTCATCGCCGACGAGGGGCTGCGCCATGCCTACCTCGGCTTCTGACGTGCCCGTCGACCGCCGCGTCGACGGACCGACCTCTCCCGCCCGCCCTCTGATCGGAGCCGCGCCGTGCAGCAGTTCCTGAACATCACCCTCTCGGGGCTCACCAGCGGGTTCATCTTCGCCGCCTTCGCCCTGTGCCTGGTGCTGATCTTCCGCGCCACCCGCATCATCAACTTCGGCCAGGGTGCGCAGGCCATGTTCACCACGTACATCGCCCTCGAGGTGATCCGGGCAACGGGCAGCTACTGGCTCGGGCTCATCGCCGCGCTCGTCTCGGGCTTCGTCCTCGGCGCCGTCGTGGAGCGCCTGATCGTGCGCCACGTGGAGACCGGGCCAGAGATCAACGCCGTCATCGTGACGCTGGGTCTGTTCGTCGGCCTGATCGCGCTGGCTGCCGTCGTCTTCGGCAACACGTTCGAGGGCTTCCCGCCGCCGTTCTCCGTGCGGGGCATCACGATCGGAGACACGGCAGTCAACCTCACGCCCACCAACCTCTTCTCGATCGGTGCGGTGCTCGTCGCGATGGCGCTGCTCGTGGCGCTGTTCAAGTTCACCAGCCTCGGGCTGCAGATGCGCGCCTCCGCCTTCGGCAAGGAGGTCGCCCGGCTGCTCGGCGTGCGGGTCGGCCAGATGCTCACCCTCGGCTGGGCGCTGGCCGGGCTGTTCGGCTCGCTCGCCGGCCTGCTGATCGCCGGCGGATCGTTCATCTCGCCCAACTTCATGGACGGGGTGATCGTGTTCGGATTCGTCGCCGCGGTGCTCGGCGGCCTCGACAGCTTCATCGGCGCCGTGGTCGGCGGCCTGGTGCTCGGGCTGTCCCTGGCCTACGTGCAGGGCTACATCGCCGCGGAGCTCGTGACGCTCGCTGCGCTCGGCATCCTCATGGTCGTCCTGCTGCTCAAGCCGGGCGGCCTGTTCTCCAGCTCCGTGGCCAGGAAGGTCTGACCAGATGACCGACACGACCACCGAGAAGGTGTCCTCCGCAGAGGGCTCGCCCACCAGGGGCGGCGGTCTGCGGGGCAGCACCCTGTTCAAGCACCTCGGCCTCATGCTGCTGGCCTTCGCCGGCATCGCACTGCTGCTCGAGACGCTCTCGCCGTTCCGCGCGTCGCAGATCGGCGAGATGTCCTACTTCGTGCCGGCGGTCGCAGGCCTGACCCTGCTCACCGGGCTCAACGGCCAGATCTCGCTCGGTCACGGCGCGCTCATGGCGGTCGCCGCCTATACGACGGCCTTGCTGCTCGAGCAGGAGCAGCCGCTGCCGTTCGCGATCGTCATCCTCATCGCGGTGATCATCACCTCGCTGGTCGGCGCGCTGGTGGGAGCCGCGGCTGCTCGCTTGCACGGTCCTTACCTGGCCGGCGCCACCCTGGCGCTGGCCGTGGGTGTGCCCGGTCTGGCGCTGTACTTCGAGGAGGAGCTGGGCGGTGAGCAGGGCCTGACGGTCACCCCGCCGCGGGCCAGCGACGCCTTCGAGAGCTTCTACGCGACCGTGATCGGCAACGACCTGTCGACCCAGAAGTTCACCGCGTACCTCGGCTGGGTCCTGACGCTGATCGTGCTGCTGCTGCTGAGCAACCTCGTGGTCAGCCGCTACGGCCGCACCTGGCGCGCTGTGCGCGACGACGAGATCGCCGCTGAGCTCACCGGGATCAACCTCGGCCGGGCTCGCGTGCTGGCGTTCGTCGTCAGCTCCGCCTGCGCGGCGGTCGGTGGGGTCATGATCGCCATCATCACGCGGCTCACCGCGCCGACGACGTTCACCCTCGTCCTGTCGATCACGCTGCTCGTCGCAATCGTGCTGGGGGGCCTGGGCAGCCTCGTCGGAGCGATCATCGGCAGCATCATCGTGGTGTTCCTGCGGCCGTTCGTGACCAACCAGGGGCTCGACGCCGGGCTGGACGCCGCCCAGGCCGCGAACATCGCACCGCTGATGTACGGCGTCGTGCTCATCCTCGTGATGCTGCTCGCACCACGAGGACTGCTCGGATCCCTCCGCTTCGCCTACCTCACGCGCCAGGCCAAGAAGCGGGTGGCGAGCGACAACACCACGCGGGCGTAACGCCCCGGTCACAGTCCCACAACGTCACTGTGCCTGCGGTCACTTCCGAACCAAGTGCGGTCAGGATGGTGTCAGACCCGTTCGCCGATCGGCGACCGGAGGGATTACAGGAGGAGCATCTTGAGGACCTACAGATCCCGCTCGGCCGTGAAGGCCGTGGCAGCGCTGGCGACGGCGTCCCTGCTGCTTGCCGCGTGCGGCAACAGCGAGGGCGGCGGTGACGACCCGGCCGACACCCCGGCGGCCGAGGGCAGCACCGTCGGCATTACCGACACCAGCATCAAGATCGGCACGCACATGCCCCTCACGGGTGTTGCATCGCCGGGCTACAGCGAGATCCCGACCGGTCAGAAGGCCTACTTCGACTACGTCAACGCCGCCGGCGGCGTCAACGGCCGCGAGATCGAGTACGTCGTCCGTGACGACACCTACAACCCGGCGACGACCACCCAGGTCACCAACCAGCTGGTGCTGCAGGACGAGATCTTCGCCATGCTCGGCGGCCTCGGCACGCCGACGCACTCCGCGGTTGTCGACTTCCTCAACGAGGAGGAGGTGCCCGACCTGTTCATCTCCTCCGGCGCCCTCACGTGGAACAACCCGGAGGAGTACCCGTTCTCGTTCGGCTGGCAGCCGAACTACGAGGTCGAGGGCAAGATCATGGGCAAGTACATCGCCGAGAAGTTCCCCGACGCCAAGGTCGGCCTGTTCCTCCAGGGGGACGACTTCGGTCGCGACGGCGCCCTGGGCGCCAAGCAGTTCGTCGAGGACCAGGTTGTCGCCGAGGTGACCTACACGCCCGGCAACACCGACGTGGGCCCGCAGATCGCCGAGCTCAAGGCCGCGGGTGCCGATCTCATCATGGGCTTCAACGTCCCCTCCTACACCGCGCTGAGCCAGCTGACCGCACTTCGGCTGAGCTACGACCCGCAGTGGTTCTACAGCGGCGTGGGTTCCGACATCACCCTCGTCGGCTCGCTGCTCAACCGGTTCTCCAAGGGCGCCGTGAAGGACGGTGGCCTGCTGAGCGGTGCCATCACCACCAAGTACCTCCCGGCCGTGGAGGAGCCCGACAACCCCTGGACCCAGCTGTTCACCAAGGTCTGGGAGGAGCACGGCGACGGTGGCCCGATGAGCAACTTCCGCCTCTACGGCATGGCGCAGGCCTACACCCTGGTCTCCGCGCTCCAGGCCGCCGGCGAGGACCTCACCCGTGAGGGCATCGTCGCCGCCATCGAGGAGACCGGCTCCGAGTTCGAGGGCCCGTGGCTCGCGCCCATGGAGTACTCCGCAGAGTCGCACCGCGGTATCAGCGGCGTGTCGGTCGTCCAGATCGAGGGGACCGACTTCAAGCAGCTCGTCCCCGTCCAGACGACCGGCTCGGGTGAGTCCGAGGTCGAGCTCTTCGACGAGGACGCGTTCACGCCGACCGAGGACGGTCTGCCGGACGCCGGCTAGTCGTTCCGCACCACGAGCGACGGCGGTCGGTCCCTCCGGGGACCGGCCGCCGTCGGCGTTCGTGGGGCGCCCCGATGGGGCATCGGACAGACTGTGACGTGGAGCACCAGCCCGCCTGAGACGACGACCCCGACGACCCACAGGAGTGACCGCAGATGTCCCTGACGATCGCCAGCATCCTGGCCGAGTCCGCCGTACGCCACTCCGACCGCACGGCGGTCGTGCTCGGCGACCTGCGGCTCACCTACTCCCAGCTGTGGGGCCACGCCCTGCAGTACGCCGCGGTGCTGCGCGAGCGGGGGGTCGAGCGCGGGGACAAGGTGGCGCTCCTGCTGCCCAACACCCCGCACTTCCCGCTGACCTACTTCGGCGCCCTGGCCCTGGGTGCGGTCGCGGTGCCGGTGCACGCGCTGCTCAAGGCCGAGGAGATCCAGTACGTCCTGGAGGACTCGGGCGCCAAGGTGCTCGTCTGCGCCGCACCCCTGCTGGGTGAGGGTGCCAAGGGCGCTGAGCTCGCCGGCATCCCGGTGCTGGCCGTGATGGACGGCGGCACGTCGCCCGACGAGGGAGGCCCGGAGCGGATCGACACGCTGGCCCTGTCCGCCACGCCGATCGAGGCCTACGTGCCGACCGAGCCGGAGGACACCGCCGTCATCCTCTACACGAGCGGGACGACGGGCACCCCGAAGGGCGCGGAGATTACCCACCTCAACGTGACGATGAACGTCGTCGCGTCGGCCGTGCACTCGTTCGACATCGACGAGGACGACGTCGTGCTCGGCTGTCTGCCGCTGTTCCACACCTTCGGCCAGACCTGCTGCATGAACACCGCCTTCTACGTCGGCGCGAGCGTCGTCCTGCTGCCGCGCTTCGACGGGACGCAGGCCCTCGAGCTGCTGGAGAAGGAGAAGTGCACGATCTTCATGGGCGTGCCGACCATGTACGTCGGCCTGCTCGAGGCGGCCAAGACCTCCGACATCCGACCGAAGCTCAAGTCGGCCCTGTCCGGCGGTGCGGCGCTGCCGGTGCCGGTGCTGGAGCAGTTCACCGAGGTCTTCGGCACCCAGGTGCTCGAGGGCTACGGCCTGACCGAGACCTCGCCGGTCGCGACGTTCAACCAGGTCGGCTTCTCACCCAAGCCGGGCACCGTCGGCAAGCAGATCTGGGGCGTCGACGTGGAGGTCGCGAAGGCCGAGGTCGAGGAGTCGATCGAGCTGCTGCCCACCGGCGAGCTCGGCGAGATCGTGGTGCGCGGGCACAACGTCTTCAAGGGCTACCTCAACAAGCCCGAGGCGACGGCCGCGGCGATCGTGGACGGCTGGTTCCGCACGGGTGACCTCGGGACCAAGGACGAGGACGGCTACGTCGCCATCGTCGACCGCAAGAAGGACATGGTCATCCGTGGCGGCTACAACATCTACCCGCGTGAGGTCGAGGAGGCGCTGCTGCGGCACCCCGCCGTCGGGCAGGTGGCCGTCATCGGACTGCCGGACCCGCAGTACGGCGAGGAGGTCTGCGCCGTCGTGGTCAAGGACCCCGAGGGCGGTGACGTCACCGAGCAGGAGCTGTCGGCCTGGTCCAAGACCAAGCTGGCCGCCTACAAGTACCCGCGTCGGGTCTTCTTCACGGACGCCTTCCCGCTGGGCCCGTCCGGCAAGGTGCTCAAGCGCGAGCTGGTCCAGCAGTACGAGCAGGCCTGACCGCTCGCCCCACGCCGCCGATCATGGAGTCGTGACACGCGGGTTGTGCTTGGCCCCCGGACCGCGACTCCATGATCGGCGCAGGACCAGCCGGAGGAGGAGGCGCCCGCCGACCTAGGCTGGCTGCTGTGCTCGTCCTCGCGCTCGACACCTCCTCGCCCGCGGTGTCCGCGGCGCTGGTCCGGGTGGGCGCGGGATCGTCGGTCGAGCTCGTCGCGGAGTGCGTCGTCGTCGACGCGCGGCGGCACGGCGAGCTGCTGGCGCAGGGCGCCCAGCAGGTCCTCGCCGGCCGTCCGCCGAGCGAGCTCGCCGCCGTCGTCGTCGGCACCGGCCCCGGCCCGTTCACCGGGTTGCGGGTGGGCCTCGTGACGGCAGCGGCGTTGTCGGACGCGCTCGGCGTCCCGGCGTACGGCGTGTCCTCTCTCGACGCGGTCGGTGCCGGGTCCGAGGCCCTGCTGCAGGAGCCACGCGAGGTCGTCGCCGTCACCGACGCCCGGCGCCGGGAGGTCTACTGGGCCCGGTACGACGGGGGCGCGCGCGTCGCCGGGCCGGGGGTCGCCCGACCGGTCGACCTCGCCGATCAGCTGCGCGCGCTGCCGATCGCGCCCCTGCTCGTCGGTGCCGGCGCGGTCCTCCATCGCGACGCCTTCCCGGGGTTCGAGCTGGCCGACGGCCCGCTGCACCCGTCACCGCTCGCGCTGGTGCAGCGGGCCGCGACCAGGGTGCTCGCGCGGGCGCCGGCGGACCTGCTGACACCGCTCTACCTCCGTCGTCCCGACGCCGTGGAACCGGGGGCGGGGAAGCGGGTCACGGCATGAGTGACACCCCCATCTGGCTCGAGGCGTTCCCGCACGACTTCGACGTCGCCCACGAGCGCACCCTGCGGGGCTTGTCCAGGGTGCCGGAGCGGGTCTACTACCCCGGAGCCCGGCGCGACGGCGGCCGGGACGGCGCGTGGCTGCGGATCACCGCGTCGACCGGGCGGGTGTGGACCGGGGTGTTCGCGAGCGAGCTCGAGGCCGGCCGCCTCTCGGTGATCGCGTCCTGGCCCCACCCGTCCACGCTGCTCGTCGCCGTCGGTGCGGGCCCGTACCTCGTCGACACCCGCGACCCCGACACCTGGTCCCGGCTCGACCGCCCCTCGGTCCGCCACCTCGAGCCCGTGCCGTCCCGGGGACTCGCGGTCCTGCTCGACGACGAGGGACTCACCGCGTACGACGCCACGGGGCTCGCCTGGGTGAGCGACGGGCTCGGTCCCGACGCCCAGTGGCTGGGGCTGCTCGACGACGAGGCCCACCTGCGCGCCGGCGACCTGCTCCACCGGGTGTCGCTGCGCCACGGGAGCACGATCACCGAGCCCGCGTCGTGGTGAGGCTCGAGCGGATGCGCTGGTGGCACGTCGCCGAGGTGATGCCGCTGGAGCGCGCGCTGTTCGCCCCGGAGCCCTGGAGCGAGCCGCTGTTCTGGTCCGAGCTCGGCCAGCTCGACACCCGTCACTACCTCGTCGCACTGCTCGAGGGGACGGTCGTCGGGTACGCCGGGCTGTGCGACTACCCCGACGAGGCCTTCGTGCAGACCCTCGCCGTCTCGCCCGGGCTGCAGGCGCAGGGCGTCGGCGCCCGGCTGCTGACCGCGCTGCTCGAGGAGGCGGCGCGCCGGCGGCAGCGGACGGTGAGCCTCGAGGTGCGCGCCGACAACGAGCCGGCGCAGCGCCTCTACGGGCGGCACGGCTTCTCGCGCACCGGCGTCCGTCGCGGCTACTACCCGGGCGGTGTCGACGCGCTGGTCCTCACCGCCCGCCTAGGCTCGCGCGGGTGATCGACGAGCCGCTGGTCCTCGGGATCGAGACCTCGTGCGACGAGACGGGGGTGGGCGTCGTCCGCGGCACCACGCTGCTCGCCGACGCGGTCGCGAGCAGCGTCGAGGAGCACGCCCGCTTCGGTGGCGTCGTCCCCGAGGTGGCGAGCCGAGCCCACCTGGAGGCGATGGTCCCGACGGTCCACCGGGCGCTGGAGACCGCCGGGGTGCGCCTGTCGGACCTCGACGCCGTGGCGGTGACCGCCGGGCCCGGGCTCGCCGGTGCGCTGCTCGTCGGCGTGGCAGCGGCGAAGGCCTACGCGCTCGCGCTGGACGTCCCGCTGTACGGCGTGAACCACCTCGCGGCCCACGTCGCCGTCGACGTGCTGGAGCACGGGCCGCTGCCCGAGCCCTGCCTCGCGATGCTGGTGTCCGGCGGCCACTCCAGCCTGCTGCTCGTCGACGACGTCACTCGCGAGATGACCCCGCTCGGCGCCACCGTCGACGACGCGGCCGGTGAGGCCTTCGACAAGGTCGCGCGGCTGCTGGGGCTCGGCTTCCCGGGCGGTCCGGTCGTGGACCGGCTCGCTGCCGGGGGCGACCGCGAGGCGATCGCCTTCCCGCGGTCCATGGCGCGGGAGTCGTCCTACGACGTGTCGTTCAGCGGGCTCAAGACCGCGGTGGCCCGGTGGGTCGAGGCGAAGCAGGCTGCGGGTGAGGCGATCCCGGTCGCCGACGTGTGCGCGAGCTTCCAGGAGGCGGTCGTGGACGTGCTCACCGCCAAGGCGGTCCGCGCCTGTCGGGAGCGGGGGGTCGGCCACCTGCTCATCGGCGGGGGAGTGGCGGCCAACAGCCGGCTCCGCGCGCTCGCGCAGGAGCGGTGCGACGCCGCCGGGGTCGTGCTCCGGGTCCCGCGTCCGGGGCTGTGCACCGACAACGGCGCCATGGTCGCGGCGCTCGGCTCCCGGCTGCTGGCGGCGAGCGTGACGGCGAGCCCGGTCGACCTCCCGGCCGACAGCGCGATGGATGTGCGCGAGGTCGTCTGCCGCTGAGGGGGCGCGGTTGTCGTCCTGGCACTCAGGGGGCTAGAGTGCCAACAGCAGCCAGGCCCCTGACCCCCGCGACGGCAGGACGCCCGGTCCGCTCCATCGTCTGAAGCACTTCAGGAGGTTCCGTGTCCACCGCTACGAAGGTCGCCATCAAGCCGCTCGAGGACCGCATCGTGGTCCAGGCGGTCGACGCCGAGAGCACCACCGCCTCCGGCCTCGTCATCCCGGACACCGCGAAGGAGAAGCCCCAGGAGGGCATCGTCCTCGCGGTCGGCCCGGGTCGCTTCGAGGACGGCAACCGCGTCCCGCTCGACGTCAGCGTCGGCGACAAGGTGCTCTACAGCAAGTACGGCGGCACCGAGGTGAAGTACGCCGGCGAGGAGTACCTCGTGCTCTCCGCCCGCGACGTGCTCGCCGTCATCGAGGCCTGAGCCCAGGCCTCCAGCTCCACCCCGTACGACCCACCGCACGTCACCAAGCGACGCCCCGGAGCCCCTTTCGGGGACCGGGGCGTCTGCTGTTCCGGAAGGACACGCATGGCCAAGACCCTCAGCTTCTCCGAAGACGCGCGCCGCTCGCTCGAGCGCGGCGTCGACGCCCTCGCCAACGCCGTCAAGGTGACGCTCGGCCCGAAGGGCCGCAACGTCGTCATCGCCAAGTCCTACGGCGGGCCGACCATCACCAACGACGGCGTGACCATCGCGCGTGAGGTCGAGCTCGCGGACCCCCACGAGAACATGGGCGCCCAGCTCGCCAAGGAGGTGGCGACCAAGACCAACGACGTCGCGGGTGACGGCACCACCACCGCCACCGTGCTCGGCCAGTCGATGGTCCACGAGGGCCTGCGGGCAGTCGCGGCCGGCGCCAACCCGATGAGCCTCAAGGTCGGCATCGACGCCGCCGTCGAGGCCGTCAACGACGCGCTCATCGCCGCGGCCACCGAGGTGCAGACCCACGACGAGGTCGCCGCGGTCGCGGGCCTGTCCGCCCAGGACGCCCTCGTCGGCCAGCTCGTCGCCGAGGCGATCGACAAGGTCGGCAAGGACGGCGTCATCACGGTCGAGGAGAGCCAGGCCACCGGCCTGGAGCTCGAGCTCACCGAGGGCATGCAGTTCGACAAGGGCTACATCAGCCCCTACTTCGTCACCGACCCCGAGCGCATGGAGTCGGTCCTCGAGGACGCCCACGTCCTGGTCGTCAACGGCAAGGTGAGCGCGCTGGCCGAGCTGCTGCCGCTGCTGGAGAAGGTCGTCCAGGCGCAGAAGCCGCTGCTGATCGTGGCGGAGGACGTCGACGGCGAGGCGCTGTCGACCCTCGTGGTCAACGCCATCCGCAAGACCGTCAAGGTCGCCGCCGTCAAGGCGCCCGGCTTCGGCGACCGCCGCAAGGCGATGCTCCAGGACATCGCGGTCCTCACCGGCGCGCAGGTCGTGTCGGCCGAGGTCGGCCTCAAGCTCGACCAGGTCGGCCTCGAGGTCCTCGGCACGGCCCGCACCATCACGGTGACCAAGGAGCTGACGACGATCGTCGACGGCGGCGGGTCGACCGAGGAGGTCGCCGGTCGCGTCGCGCAGATCAAGCAGGAGATCGAGAACAGCGACTCCGACTGGGACAAGGAGAAGCTGCAGGAGCGGCTCGCCAAGCTCTCCGGCGGCATCGGCGTCATCAAGGTGGGCGCCCACACCGAGACCGAGCTCAAGGAGCGCAAGCACCGCCTCGAGGACGCCATCTCGGCGACCAAGGCCGCGGTGGAGGAGGGCATCGTCCCCGGTGGTGGCGCCGCGCTCATCCACGCCGCCGCCGTGCTCGAGGGCGACCTCGGCAAGGAGGGCGACGAGCGCACCGGTGTCCGCATCGTGCGCCGCGCGCTCGACGAGCCCGCTTACTGGATCGCCGCCAACGCCGGTCTCGAGGGCCGCGTGGCCGTCAACCGGGCCCGTGAGCTCGGTGCCGGTCAGGGCCTCAACGCCGCGACCGGCGAGTACGGCGACCTGGTCAAGCAGGGCATCGTGGACCCGGTCAAGGTGACCCGCTCCGCCGTCCGCAACGCCGCCTCGATCGCCAGCATGCTGCTGACCACCGAGACGCTCGTCGCGGACAAGCGCGAGGAGGAGCCGGCCGACGCCGGCCACGGCGGGCACGGCCACAGCCACTAGCCGGCCACCTGCTCGCAGCTCGTACGACGGCCCGGCCCCCCCGCGAGGGGTGCCGGGCCGTCGCGCGTCCCGAGGGCCTGCTGCCGGGTGGGCGCCCGCGGGCCGCCGACCTTGTCAGACCGTGGTGGTGGGATGACCCCGGAGGTGGTGGACGTGGACCAGTCAGGAGCGAGCTGGGCGCAGGTCGAGGCGGCGGCACCGGCGCTCGCGGCGGCGGTGCGGGAGTGCTTCGCCGTGCGCAAGCACTGCACGATGGCGACGCTGCGCGTCGACGGGTCGCCGCGGATCAGTGGCACGGAGGTGCAGTGGGAGTCGGGTGAGCTGCGGATCGGGAGCATGCCGGGCGCGTGGAAGGCCCGCGACCTGCAGCGCGACGGCCGGGTGGCGATCCACTCGTCGACCGTCGACCCGCCCGAGGGCGCCGAGAGCAGCTGGGCCGGTGAGGCCAAGGTGGCCGGGACCGCCGTGGAGCTGCCCGGCGACGGCGGCGCGCACGCCTTCCGGATCGATCTCACGGAGGTGGTCCACACGAAGGTGGCCGACGGGGGCCTGCTCATCACGTCCTGGCACCCCGATCGCGGTGTGCGGGAGCACCGCCGCACGTAGCGTCCGCGCGGCCGGCGGTCAGCCCTTGCCGGGGGTGAGCACCGCGACGAGCTCGAAGTGCATCGGGTCGGTGTACTTCCAGTCACCGCCCCAGCGGAAGCCCCATCGCTTGAAGATCTCGACGACCCGCGGGTCCATCGTCCCGCGGATGCCGCGGTAGTTGGTCGCGGCGTCCATGTCGATGGCGATGCCCCAGGTGTGCAGGCTGATCGACCCCTCCGGGTTGCGCTCGATGAAGCGCGGGACGTAGCACCCGTCGTACGTCCTGAGCGAAGACCCCAGCCCGGCCGCGACGACCTCCTGGAGCGCGCCGCGCAGCTGCGGCAGCATCAGCTTGTGGCACGTCACCGTGCCCATGATCGGCACCGTCTCGGTGCGGATGTTCTCGCGGATCCAGTCGGGCTGCGGCGCGATGGTCCCGTCGGGGAAGTAGCGATAGGAGAACGAGCCGAAGGCCTCCGCCGCCTTGCCCCCGGTCAGGAAGGCCACGGGGTTGGCGATCGTCGGGGTGAGCAGCTCGACCGTCGCGCCGGGTCCGGCGGCGGCCCGGGCCTGGTCGGCGAGGGTGCCCGGATCGGTCCCCTCGCCGGCCATGAGCAGGACGGCGTTCGCCGCGGGCAGTCCCAGCCGTCCGGCCGTCGCGTCGTCGACGACGAGGTCGGCGCCGGGCACGCCCGCCGTCGCGAGCGCGCCGAGCCGCAGGGGGACGGGGGTCCCGGCGAGCCCGGTGGTGGGGATGTCCTCGCCCAACCGGAGGCCGAGGGAGGCGGCAGTCTCGTGGGCGGCGACCAGCTCGCCGCGGGCGATCGACTCCCACACGGGGGTGGACTCCGCGGTCCCCTCGCCCGCGAAGGGCCGGAAGGTGGACGGGTCGACCCCGACGGCGCGGGTGTCCTTGTCGCCCACCCGGAGGGTTCCGGCCCGGAACACCGCGGCGTGCTCCGGCGCGAGAGACACGAGGCGCGCCACGGCTTCCGGCGCGAGCGCCTGCGGCGCGAGCACAAGGACGTCCGGACGCAGTCGCTGCTTCAGCTCCTGCACGGGAGCCGCTGGCGGCCGCGCCCGAGAGGTGCCGGCCGGGGCGGCCGGAGCTCCTGCTGGTGCCGCCGCAGTGGACGCGCCGGGGGCAGCCGGCGCTGGGACGGCGGTTCCGGCGCCGGGCTCGGGGCCGGTGGACGAGCACGCGGCGAGCGCGAGGACGACCAGCAGGCCCGCGACTGTGCGCGGCGTGCGTCGGGACGGGAGAGGCACCGCGGGCGCTCCGGGGGCGAGGGGGGCGGGCCGGGGGTGCCGGCCGGTCGGGGCAGTCGGTGACCGCCTCGACCGGAGCAACGATCCGTAGTGCCCGGGGTGACGTCACGCCCCCGCAGGAAGAGCCTGCTCAGCTCGCCTCGGCGTGGGAGCGCACCGGGCCGGCGTGAATCGCCTCCCGGTCGTGCTCGGACAGTCCACCCCAGACGCCGTACGGCTCGTGGGCCGCGAGCGCGTGGGCCCGGCACAGGGCCAGGACCGGGCAGCTCGCGCAGACGGCCTTGGCCGCTGCCTCCCGGTTGCTCCGGCTGGGGCCGCGCTCGCCTTCCGGGTGGAAGAACAGCGCGGTGTCCTTGCCTCGGCAGGCGCCGCGGAGCTGCCAGTCCCACAGGTCAGCCTGCGGTCCGGGGAGGCGCGAGATGTCGGTCATGGGGTTCTCCTCGTCGTGAGGGCCGGGTCTAGGACCCTCGTGGACACCGTAATACCGCTTCACAAGTTGTTCAACACCTCGTCAGGGTCAACCTTTTGTGACATGGACCGCGTCATGGGTCGTCCGAGTCCGGTTGTGCGACCGAGGTCCGGCCCTCATCCTTCGTTTGTGGACCCCTCCCGGATGGACGAAGCTGCGGCGCCTCGCCTCACCGTCGCCGCCGTGGCGCACCGGTTGGGCATCGCGCCGGCGACGCTGCGTACCTGGGACCGCCGGTACGGACTCGGACCGTCCGAGCACGCGACCGGGGCCCACCGCCGCTACGCCCCCTCGGACATCGCCCGGCTGCAGACGATGCGTCGGCTCGCGCTCGAGGGGGTGCCACCCGGCGAGGCCGCCCGGGTGGCCCTCTCGCAGCCGCTCGACGGGCAGCCCGCAGCCGCGCCGGCCGCGCCGCTGCCCGACAGATCGGGCCGGATGAGCCGGCGGGGCGGCCCCGGCGGCCGCGTGCTCGCGCTGCCGGGCGCCGGGGCCTCCGTACGCGGCCTTAGCCGTGCGGCCATGGCGCTGGACGCGCCGGCGGTCATGGCGATGCTCCGCGAGCACCTCGAGCGCGATGGCGTCCTGCACACCTGGGACCACGTCCTGCGCCCGGTCCTCGTCGCCGTCGGTGCCCGCTGGGCCGCGACGGGCGATGGGGTAGAGGTGGAGCACCTGCTGTCCGACTGCGCCGCGATGGTGCTGCGCGCTCGCGGGGACGGCGTGGAGCCGCTTCCCGGCCGGCCGGTGCTGCTGGCGTGCGCGCCGGACGAGCGGCACGCGCTGCCGCTGTACGCGCTCGGGGCGGGCCTGGCCGAGCGGGGCATCGCGACCCGTACGCTCGGCGCCGCCATGCCGGTGGCGGCCCTCCAGGCGGCGGTGCGCCGCACGGGCCCGGCTGCGCTGTTCGTGTGGTCGCAGCTGCCGGGGACGGCGGACCCCGGCATGCTGGCCGCTCTGCCCGTCACCCGGCCGCCCACGGTCGTCGTCGTCGGAGGACCCGGCTGGGTGCCCGACAGCCTGCCCGACCGGGTCGCCTTCGCCGGTGACCTGCCCGATGCGGTGTCGCTGGTCGAGCAGTCTGTCGGCGCGTAGCGGGCACTGCGTCTCCCGCTGCGGACCCCGGACGGATAGCCTTCGCGCGTGACCGACCCGGATGACCTCGCCAGCCTGCTCGCCAGCGGCGAGCACGCTGCCTTCCACGGCAAGCCGACGGCGGCCGTGGGATACCTCGAACGCGCCGTGGTCGTCGCCCAGGCGCAGGGCCGGGAGGCCGAGATGGCTGCGGCCGGGTGGCTGCTCGGGGTCGCACTCGGCGCAGGCGGTCGCTACGGCGGGGCGCTGACCATCTTGTCGCCGCTCGTGGAGTCCGGCCGGGCCGACGACGCGTCGGCGGAGCACCGGCTGTTCGGTGCGCTCGCTGCGGCCACGGTCGCGAGCGTCCACCGGCAGCTCGGCCGCCACCCGATCGCCCGCGCGTCCGACCTCGAGGCGCTCGAGATGGCCGACGGCACCGGCGTGGCCGCCTTCGACGCCCACCTCGGCCTCGCCTCGGACGCCGTCGGCATGGAGCAGCCGCAGGAGGCCTCGTCCCGGCTCGACGCCGCTCGGGCCCTCATCCCCTCCCGCGACGACGAGTGGTGGCGCCAGCGGGTGCGCCTCGGCTGGGTCGAGGCCGAGATCCAGCTGCTCGACGGCCAGGTCGACGACGCGGTCGCCACGGCCCTCGCAGCGGTCGACCGTGCCGAGCGGTCCCGGGCTCCGCGGCACGTGGCCAAGGGCCTGCTCATCCTCGGGATCGCCCAGGTGTCGGGAGGGCAGAGCCCGGAGGGGCCGGTCGACCCGGCCACGACCCTGCGCCGCGCGGCGACGCTCGCGGAGTCGCTGGGGACGGTGCCGCTGGTCTGGCCGGCGCGCGCGCTGCTCGGGGCGCTCGTGGCCGAGGACGACCCGGACGAGAGCCGGCGCAGCCTCGCGGCCGCCCGCACCGCGGTCCTGGCGCTGGCCGCAGACCTGCCGCCCGGGGTCCGGGGCGCCTGGCTGGGCCGGCCCGACGTCGCGGCGCTGCTCGAGGGCTGACGCTGGCGGGCGGGGCCGTCGATCCGGTCCTCGCCCGACCGGCACGGCGGCCTGCAGGTCCTGCCGCAAGGCGCTGACCAGCCCGCCACGGCCGGTCCTCACGCGACCGCAGGCTTCCGACCGGCCCGCCACGGCCTGCGCGGGATCCGACCCCAGGCTCCCTGACCGCTGCCACGGCCGGGCTACGGCCCGGCACCACTGACCCTGCCGACGCCGGTCGGCTCGGCCGAACGGCCCTGGGAACAGCCGGGCATCCCGGGCTCACGTCCGGGCCCCCGGCTGCCGATGCACTCCGCGAGAGCGGGCACCCGGCCGGCTCCAGGACGAGTCGGAGGAAGCCGTCGTGCAGAGCGTCCTGCCTGCTCCGTCCGGCCTGCTGCCGGCTCCCGCCCCTGCTCCGCTGCCCACGACCGAGCGGCTCGCGAACGAGCAGCCCACGAGCCTGGTCCCCGACCAGCTGGTCCCCGGCCAGCTGGCCACCCCGACGCGCTCGGCTGAGCTGCCGGCCGCCCTGCTCCGGCTCGCCGACGCGGACGCCGACGCCCTCGGGGATCGGCTGCACGACGGCGTGCTGCAGGCCCTGGTGGTCGCCCGCTACGCCACCGACGCGGTGGCCCGCGGCGCTGATCCGGGCGTGGCGCGGGACGCCGTGCAGGAAGCCCTTGTCGCGCTTCGCCGCACGGTCTGGCAGCTGAGGCCGCGAGCCGCAGCCGGACTGAGCACCGCCCTCGCGGAGCTCTCGGCCCAGCAGGTCGCGGCCGGCGCCCCGGCGATCGAGACGGACCTCGACGAGCGACTCGCCGCCGACCTGGATGCGACGGCCCGCGAAGCGGCGTACCGCCTCGTCCAGGCCGTCTGCCGGCAGGCGGACCAGCCGGTCGGTGTCCGGCTGTCCACCCTGGCCGGCCGGGCGGTGCTCGACGTGTCGGGTCCGCTCCCCGACCCGGCCGGCTGGTCGCTGCGCGCGCGAGCGCTCGGCGGGCAGCTCGTCGTCGGCACCGGACGCTGCCGCCTGCTGCTGCCCCTCCGCGACCTGGCTCTGCCCCAGACCGACCCGGCCGCCGTCCGGCCCGCCCCTGACCTGCCCGCCCGTGACCGTGAGGCTGCCCCGTGACCACCGTGCTCATCTGCGACGACCACCGCATCGTGCGTGAGGGACTGCGCACCTTCGTCGCCGGGGTGCCCGGCGTCGACCGCGTCGAGACCGCCGCGAGCGGCGAGGAGGTGCTCGCCCGGTACGCCCACGAGCAGCCCGATCTCGTCCTCATGGACGTGCGGATGCCCGGCGTCGGCGGCCTGGAGGCGACCCGTCGCCTCGTGGCCGCCCACCCGGGCGCGAAGGTCCTCATGCTCACGGCGGCCGACGACCGCGACCAGGTCGCGGCGGCCGTCTCCCACGGCGCCCGGGGCTACCTGCTCAAGGACGTCAGCCACGAGGAGCTGTGCGCTGCGGTGGCCCACGCCCTCGACGGCGACGACCTGGTCGAGCCCTCCCTGCGCCGCGCGCTCGCCGGCCGTGAGGCCAGCCGGGTCGCGCCGCCCGGCGGGCAGCTCACCGAGCGCGAGCTCCAGGTGCTCACCGGGATGAGCCAGGGCAAGAGCAACGGCCAGATCGGCAAGGATCTCTACCTGTCGGAGGACACCATCAAGACCCATGCCCGACGGCTGTTCCGCAAGCTCGGGGTCAACGACCGGGCGCAGGCCGTGGCCCTCGGCTTCCGCCGTGGCCTGGTGACCTGACCGCCTGCACTGCACGCCGGCGCGGCAGACAGGTCACCCGTCCTGGTGACCTGTCCGGCCGCTGACCTGCCGATCCTCCGGGAACGGGCGCGGTATCGGGCCCGACCGTCGCGAGGGGGGCTGGTCACGTGGTCGTCGGCCCTCCTGCGCGCGCCGAGCGAGAGCGCGCGCTGCCGTGACGCGGCAGGAACCGCTCGCTCCCGGCACCCCCGACGACGTGGCGGCGCGCACGCGCGCCGCCGGACTGCTGCGCGAGATGCTCGGGGACGTGCAGCGGTCGGAGCCGGCAGCCCCGGCGCTCGCCCTCCTCCGGCGCCGGACGGACGACGGCACCAGCTCCGGTGTCCGCTGGGTCGGACGCAGCTCGGTCGTCGGTGTGCTTGCCGTAGGTCTGCTGTCGGTCGGCGGGGTCGCGGCCGCGAGCACCGGCGCGACGTCCGGGCCGCTGCACGGGCTCGGCACCGCGGTGCGCTCGGCGGCCGGGTCGCTGACCGCCGCTCTGGGCCCGTCGCCACAGGCGGAGCGGCCGGACCAGGTCCTCGAGCGTGCGTCGGCGCTGCCGTCGGTGGGGACAGGGTCGGGGTCGTCGGGGACGGGGCCGTCGGCAGGGCCGGTGGGCCCGTCGCGCGTGCCGGCCGCCGTCCCGGTCGGTGCGGCCGCGGCCCAGACCGCCCGGGAGGTGGGTGCCCTGCTGCGGGCGGCGGCGGCGTCGCTCGACGCCGGCCAGCCGGAGCAGGCCGCTGCACCGCTCAGCCGAGCCGAGTCGGTCCTCGCCGCCGCTGGTGACCTCCCGGGCCGCCCGGCGCTGGAGCGGTGGGCCACCGCCCTTCGGACCCGGCTGGACGCTCCTGCGACGGCCCCGTCGGCCGGCTCGACCGGCGGGAGCACCGGCCCGGGCGGCGCGGGCCCGTCGGCTCCTGGCGGCCCGCCGGGTCGACCGGCGGACCCCCCTGGCAACCGTCCCGTGCACACCCCGCCCCCGCGGCCGGCGCCCCCGCCGGGCCGGCCCCCGAAGGCACCGGCGAAGGAGCCCCGGACTCCCGCGACGGCGCCATCGGCCGCGCGGCCCGGTGGCGCGGCAGACGCCCCCGGCGGTCGTCCCGCCGCACCCCCGTCGGGCGGTCGGCCCAGCTCCGGGGCGGCTCCCGGGAAGGGCGGGGGCGGCCGTGGCGGCGGCTAGACTCGTCTCCTCCCACGACACGCCAGCGAAGGGCGCCCATGACCCCCGACGGGCAGCGCACCGCCTCCGAGGACCTCGCCGGAGCTGAGGACGAGACGTACGCCGCGACGTTCCCGCTGCTGGGGCTGACCT
>JAABUN010003872.1_pt1 | contig 21847 bp, 19 predicted proteins | sample 5559311 | NCBI WGS metagenome assembly JAABUN01 (sample SAMN10711877, study PRJNA513370) | rock metagenome | isolation source: Antarctica rocks | place: Antarctica: Victoria Land, Siegfried Peak sud
AGCTCTTTGCCTCCGACCCCGAGCGGGCGCAGCGACGACTGGTGCACGTGCCGATGGGCCGGTTCGCCGAGCCCGAGGAGCTGGCTGCCGCGGTGGCCTTCTTGGCCAGTGACGACGCGTCGTTCATCACCGCTGCCGAGTTCTTGGTCGACGGCGGGATCTCCTCGGCCTACGTGACGCCGCTGGAGGACGAGTAGCCAGCCGGCGCGTTGAGCCCAGCATGTGGCGGGGGCTCAGGAGCCCGGCGCAGACTCAGCGTGACGAGCGCTCAGCCGGGTGACAGGCGCTCAGCCGTGTGAGTCCGGGACGGCGTCGGCGCCGCCCTCGGCCGTCTCCGTGTTGAGTGCACTGCCGCCAGCCTCGGAGACCTGACCGGCGCCGTCGTGCTTGTCGGACGAGCGGTCATTTTCGTCGGACGAGCGGTCGTGCTTGGACATGCGGTCATCCCTGTCGGACGGGGGCGGCCCGGGGCCGGTGTCGGGGCCGGGGGTGCCTTGCGGAGTTTTGTCGGGTGTCTCGAGGTCTTCGGGGCCAGGGTTCTCGCTCATGCAAACAGCATCCCACGCTCCTGGCCCGCGCGAAACCACGCTTCGTGCGACCGCCTTGGGTAGGGTGCTGGCGACATGATCCGGATCGGGATATCGGGCTGGCGCTACCAGCCGTGGCGGGGCGCCTTCTATCCGCAAGGACTCCCGCAGCGCCGCGAGCTCGAGTATGCCGCGGCTCGGCTGGCGACCATCGAGCTCAACGGCTCCTTCTACTCCCTACAACGGCCCAGCAGCTATCAGCGCTGGGCCGCCCAGACCCCTCCCCCGGACCACAGGGCTCGCCGCGGCCTTGGCCGGACATCACGACGACCGGCTCAAGGAGCCCGCCTGGACACAGGTGGATGCCGATGTGCCGCCGCGACATGTCCTGGAGGTTCGTCACCCCTCCTTCGAGACCGCGGAGTGTCTCACCTGCTGCGCCGGCACGACATCGGCATCGTCATCGCGGACACGGCTGGGCGGTGGCCTGAGATCGACGCTGTGACTACCGACGTCGTCTACGTGCGGATGCACGGAGACCACGAGTTCTATGTACCCGGCTACAGCGACGAGGCGCTCGTTCGTTGGGCAGAAAGGGTGCGCCGCTGGTCCGCCTATGGCGACGTCTATGTCTACCCTGCTGGGTGTGAGCCGTGCGAACGCCGAGGAATTCGCCCCCTGACGCGCTGCCTCAGCTCAGCCGTGCAGCAGGTGGGAGGCGGTCGGCGTCAGCGTCGGGCCACCGGGTCGGGTCGGGCCCCAGCGCCTGCAGCTGCTGCACCTGCTCCCGACACCAGGGTGACCACCCCGGCTTACCGCCCAGGACAGCGTCAACGAACTTCTGCCACGGCATCCACGCAGTGTCCTCGACCTCATCTGCATCCGGGCACAGCCGCGACTCCCCATCGACCTGCGCCAGCAGCACCGGGCACATCTCGTGCTCGACGACGCCGTCCATCTGCGCCCAGTAGCCGAACTCGGGCAGGACCAGGTCCACCTGCCTCGGAGCCAGCCGCAGCCCGAGCTCCTCGTCCGCGCGGCGCAGCACAGCTTTGACGATGCTCTCGCCCGGCATCGGATGACCGCACAGGGAGTTGGTCCACAACCCCGGGAAGGTGGTCTTGCCCAGGGCGCGCCGGGTGACCAGCACGCGACCCTGTCCGTCCACGACATAACACGAGAAGGCCAGGTGCAGCGGAGTGTCGCCGTGATGCACGCTCGCCTTGGCGGTGCTGCCTACGGCCCGTCCCCCGGAGTCCAGCAGGACGACGAGCTCGGCGTCGGACACCTCCACGTCCGCCATGTCGGCGCCGGGCACCTCGGCTCCGGATGGCTCAGCACCGGTCGGCATACCGGTCATCGCAGCGCCAGCCCGGCCACGTCAACCAGCGCGATCCCGATGGCAGCCACGAACGGTGTGCGCCCCCTCGTCGTCCACGCCACCACCGCAAGCAGCACGCACACGGCCAGGATCACCCACGCCCAGCCCGGCACGGGGCCGGAGGGGGCCAGGACAAGCACCACCGAGCCCCACAGCAGCAGCAGCGGGCCTAGGACACGAGTCCACCCTTCGCCCAGCCGGTGTGCCAGACCGCGGATGCCGGCTCGCTCGTCGTCGGCCAGGTCGGGAAGCACGTTAAGCAGGTGTGCACCCACTCCGAGCAGGGCACCGACGGTCATCATCCACAGTGGCGGCCACGACCATCGACCCGACCCGACCAGCTGGACCACGGCCGGCAGCGAGCCGAACGCCACGGCATACGGCACCCAGGACCACACGCTCGCCTTGAGCCCGAGGTTGTAGGCCCATCCCGACCCCACGACGAGCACCAGGTGCACCCCGGCGGCTCGCCACCCCAAGGATGCCGACAGGGCCACCGCCGCTGCGAGAGCGGCGAGCGCGGCGATCCGCACGACTGAGGCGCTCACCTGGTCGCGGGCCAACGGTTTGTCCGGCCGGGCTGCCTTCCGGTCCCGGTCGGCGTCGATGAGGTCGTTGGACCAGCCGATGCTCAGCTGCCCGGCGAGCACAGCGGCCACGAGCAGTCCCCCGACCACTAGCGACGGGGCGGGGTCTGCGGCCCGCTCCGGGGGCACCATCGAGCCCAGCTGGGCGCGGCCGGCCGCAGCCAGCAGCGCGGTCAGCGCCGTCACCGCCACCGTCGGCCCCGGGTGGCAGGACCGCACGAGGCCACCGACGACGGCCCGCCTGCTCCCTACCTGCATGGTCATACACCGAGCCTAGGTGCGCGGAGGCGCACACCGCTCCGTATCCTGCGCAGGTGTCCACCATCGCCTCCGTGCGCGGGGTCCTGCCCGAGCACCGCTACGCCCAGCACGAGCTGACCGCCACGCTCGCGCAGGTCGCCGGTGTGCCACCAGACCGGGTCGAGACGGTGGCCCGTATCCATGCCAACGCAGGCGTCCAGCACCGGCACCTGGCGCTGCCGCTGGCCGACTACCCGCACGCCATCGCAGACTTCGGCCGGGCCAATGACGCGTTCATCCAGGTCGGCACCGAGCTGGCCAGGCGGGCCGTCGAGGCAGCATTGGCCGACGCCGGCCTGGACGCCTCGGACGTCGACCTGATCGTCTCAACCACGGTGACGGGTGTCGCGGTGCCGTCGCTGGACGCTCGGCTGACCGCCGTGATGCCGTTGCGCCCTGACATCAAGCGCATCCCGATCATGGGCCTGGGATGTGTCGGCGGGGCCGCAGGCATCGCCCGAGTGCACGACTACCTCGTCGGCCATCGCAGCGACGTGGCCGTGCTGCTGTCCGTCGAGCTGTGCAGCCTGACGTTGCAGCGTGACGACCTGAGCATGGCCAACCTGGTCGCCAGTGGGCTCTTCGGTGACGGCGCCGCCGCGGTCGTCCTGGTCGGCGACGCTGCCGCCGCTGCTGCCGACATGCCGGGTCCGCAGGTGCTGAGCAGCCGAAGCCGGATGTATGCCGACACGCAACGGGCCATGGGCTGGGACGTCGGTGGCACCGGTCTGCGGATTGTGCTGGGAGCGGAGGTTCCCGAGCTGGTGCGAGCGCACGTGCGTGCTGACGTCGACGCCTTCTTGGCCGACAACGGCCTGTCTCGGGCGGACATCGGCTGGTGGGTGGCGCACCCGGGCGGGCCCAAGGTGCTGCACGCGATGGCCGAAGCGCTCGAGGTCGACGCGGAGGCGCTCGGCGTCACCTGGCGCTCGCTCGCCCAGATCGGCAACCTGTCCTCCTCCTCCGTGCTACACGTGCTCGCCGACACCCTGCGTGACCGCCCCCCGGCCCCTGGGAGCTACGGTCTGCTGATGGCCATGGGCCCCGGCTTCTGCCTGGAGACGGTGCTGCTGCGCATGCCGGAGAGTTGAGGAGGCGACCGTGTTGTCGTCGCTGTCGATGTCGACCTCGCTGGCGTGGTACGTCGCCCTGGTGCTGCTGGTCGTCCTGGAGCGGGTCGCCGAGCTGGTGCTGTCCCGCCGGCACGCGGCCTGGGCCTTCGCCCGAGGTGGCGTCGAAGCCGGTGCCGGGCATTACCCCGCCATGGTGCTGCTGCACAGCGCGCTGCTCGTGAGTGCCCTCGCCGAGGCCTGGCTCGCGGACCGCCCTTTCGTGCCCGCGCTCGGGTGGGCCATGCTCGCGGTGCTCATGCTCGCCCAGGCGTTGCGCTGGTGGTGCATCGCCACGCTCGGCAGGCAGTGGAACACCCGGGTCATTGTGGTGCCGGGGCTGCCGCTGGTGCGCCGTGGCCCGTACCGGCTGCTGGCGCACCCCAACTACGTGGCGGTCGTCGCCGAGGGCATCGCGCTGCCCCTGGTGCACACGTCCTGGATCACTGCCGTGGTCTTCACCGTCCTGAACGCCTGGCTGCTGAGTGTGCGGATCCGCACCGAGAACAGCGCCCTGGCCACGGTGCCATGACCTCGTGGAGGCGGCGATCCCAGTGCTCAAGGCGACGATCCCGGTGAGTGTCGACCTCATCGTGATCGGTGGAGGTCCAGTGGGGCTGGTCACCGCCCTGTATGCAGACCGCGCCGGGCTGCGGCCGATCGTGCTGGAGCCCCGGGCCGGTGTCATCGACAAGGCGTGCGGTGAGGGGCTGATGCCGGGTGCCCTCGCCGCGCTCGCCGATCTCGGCGTCGACCCACCGGGGCACCTGCTCGCCGGGATTCGCTACACCGACGGCTCGCGCAGCGCGCAGGCCGGCTTCCGGCACGGCGCGGGTCGAGGCGTGCGCCGCACCACGTTGCACCGCACCCTGCTGGAGGCGGTGGACGCAGCAGGGATCGAGATGCTGCGCCGGCCGATGGAGGCGCTGGCGCAGGACGAGCATCAGGTCACGGTGACGGTGCCGGCGCAGGGTCGGCTGCGCGCACCGTTCGTTGTCGCTGCCGACGGGTTGCACTCACCGACCCGGCGGTTGCTGGGACTTCACCGCAGCAGCAAGGACAACGGGACCAGCGGGGGCAGCCGGCGACACGGCATACGACAGCACCTGCAGATGGCGCCGTGGAGCGACCACGTCGAGGTGCACTGGAGCCCGCGGGCCGAGGTCTATGTGACCCCCGTGGCCGACGACCTCGTGGGTGTCGCGGCGCTGACCAGCCAGCGCCGCCCACTGCGAGATCTGCTGACCGACTTCCCCGAGCTCACGGCTCGGATGAGCGCCGCCGACGCGATCACCCCCGCCCGGGGGGCTGGGCCCCTGCGCCAGACCTCGAGCTCGCGCCGCGCCGGGCGGGTGCTGCTGGTCGGCGACGCCGGCGGATACGTCGACGCACTCACCGGCGAGGGACTCAGTGTGGGCTTCGCCCAAGCACGGGTGGCCATCGACGCGATCAGCCACGGGCGACCGCAGCGCTACCCCACCAGTGCCCACGCCGTCAGCTGGCGCAGCAGCCTGCTCACCCGAGCCCTGCTCGCCGCGACGGGACCGGCGTGGCCGCGACGGCACCTCGTCGGGGCCGCCGCCACCGTCCCCGGGGTGTTCCAGTGGGCGGTCGACGAGCTCTCCACGCCGCGTTGAGCAGCATGCCCCGGCACGCCCTGCACACCCGGCTCGGCACTGGTGGGCGCTCGGCTCCGGCCGCGCGAGACCGTCGTGCTCAGCCGATGGTCGTCGGCTCCGTTTGCTGTGACCCCTCCGCGACCGGCAGCCGGCCGGTCGCGGCCACGTCGGCATACCACTGCGCACTCGCCTTCGGGGTGCGCTCGAGCGTGTCGTAGTCGACCCGGACGATGCCGAACCGCTTGCTGTAGCCCAACGCCCACTCGTAGTTGTCCAGCAGTGACCAGACGAAGTAGCCGCGTACATCTGCGCCCTCCTGCATCGCCTCGTGCACCGCCGCGAGATGCTGGCGCAGGTAGTCGATGCGGTCCTGGTCATCGACGTAGCCGTCGGGGTCAGGCTCGTCAGCGCAGGCGGCGCCGTTCTCCGTCACCACGAGCGCGACCCCCCGAGGCCCGGTGTAGGTCCGGTGCAAGCGGCCAAGCAGCTCGGTGAGCCCCTCGGGCAGGACCTCCCAGCCCATATCAGTGTTGGGTAGGTCGCGGGGGACGATACCGACGTGCTCCGAGCCGGGGTTGGGGGAAGGCGGACCCTCGATGCGCTCGCGAGCGGCGGCCGTACGCGCCGCCTCCGGAGCGACACCGGTGACAGCCTGCCCGAAGTAGTAGTTGACTCCGAGCACGTCGATGGGGGTGGAGATGACCGCCAGGTCACCGTCCTGAACGACGTCTGCGGGCCACAGGTCGGCGACGTCGTCGAGCACGTCGTCAGGATAGGCACCGGTCAGGATGGGATCGGCGAAGAAGCGGTTGGCCAACCCGTCGATGCGGCGGGCCGCGTCGCGGTCGCCGGCGCTGTGGGGGTCCGCGGGCCGGATGTCGGTGAAGTTGAGGGTGAGGCCCAGGTCGAGGCCGGCGTCCCGCGAGCGCAACTCCTGCACCACCAGGCCGTGCGCCAGCATCAGGTGGTGCGCTGCACGCAGCGCGTCGCTGCCGTTCGAGTGGCCGGGCGCGTGAGTGCCGCTGCCGTAGCCGAGGAAGGCCGAGCACCAGGGCTCGTTGAGGGTGGTCCAGTAGCGCACCCGGTCGCCCAGCTCGTCGTGCACCCGCTGGGCATAGTCCACGAACCGGTATGCCGTGTCGCGGGCCGGCCAGCCACCGGCGTCCTGCAGGGGCTGCGGTAGGTCCCAGTGGTAGAGCGTGAGCCACGGAGTGATGCCGGCCGCCAGCAGGGCGTCGACCAGGCGCGAGTAGAAGGCCAGCCCCTCCGGGTTGGGCTCACCGCCGTCCGGACAGACCCGTGCCCACGACACCGAGAAGCGGTACGCCCCCAGGTTGAGCCCGCTCATCAGGTCGACGTCGGCGGCATACCGGGTGTAGTGGTCGCAGGCGATGCTTCCGTCATCGCCGTTGAGCACTGCACCGGGCACCTGGGCGAAAGTGTCCCAGATGCTGTCGCCGCGGCCACCCTCACTGGCTGCGCCCTCGATCTGGTAGGCGGCCGTCGCCGCGCCCCACAGGAAGCCAGCGGGGAAGAGGAGCGGGTCGTGCATCAGGGGATCCGTTCTCATCGGGCACAGGGGAGTCGCAGGGGTGAGGAAGCCGTCTGTCGCGGAGTGAAGGTTTTGGCTGCCTTGCCCAATCGTTACACGCCTGTGACGCGACGCAGCACACAAGCGGCCAGCAATCGCTTACATTGGGGAGCATTCCCTCACTGCCGAGGGGTCCCGCCCCTCGGCTGAACCAGCGAATTGGAGGCGGGCATATGCCCTCACGCAAGACATCCCGTCGCTACCTGGCCCTCACGGCCGGTATGGCGACGATCACCCTGGCCGCATGTGGCGGTGACGGGGGGGACGGCGGCAGCGGCGGCGACGCACTGGCCGACGTGACCAACAACGTCGACTGCGCCGCGTTCGAGGAGTACGGCGACCTCGAGGGCAAGTCGATCAGCGTCTACACCTCGATCATCTCTCCGGAGGACCAACCGCAGATCGACTCCTACATCCCGTTCGAGGACTGCACCGGGGCCAAGGTCAACTACGAGGGCTCGCGGGACTTCGAGGCCCAGCTCCAGGTGCGCCTGGAGGCCGGCAACCCACCGGACATTGCCTACATCCCCCAGCCCGGTCTGATCAAGACCATCGTCGGCAACTTCCCTGACAAGGTGGTGCCGGTGTCGGCCCAGGCAGTAGCCAACGTCGAGGAGCACTTCAACCCGTCATGGAAGGACTACGGCACCGTTGAGGGCAAGTACTACGGTGCCCCCCTTGGTGCCAACGCCAAGTCGTTCGTCTGGTACTCGCCCAGCATGTTCAGCGACGCCGGCTACGAGGTCCCCACCACGCTAGACGACATGATGGCGCTCACCGAGCAGATCAAGTCTGACAACCCGGACTCCCTCCCCTGGTGCGCGGGCATCGAGTCCGGGACGGCTACCGGGTGGACGGCGACGGACTGGCTCGAGGACTGGATGCTGCGCACCGCAGGACCCGACGTCTACGACCAGTGGGTCGCCCACGAGATCCCGTTCGACGACCCGCAGGTGGTCGAGGCTCTCGACGGGGCCGGGGAGTACCTCAAGAACCCCGACTACGTCAACGGTGGCCTGGGTGGCGTGCAGTCCATCGCCACCACGTCCTTCGGTGACGCCGGTCTGCCCATCCTCGACGGCAACTGCTGGATGATGCGGCAGGCCTCCTTCTACCAGGCCAACTGGCCCGAGGGCACCGAGGTGGCCGAGGACGGTGACGTCTTCGCCTTCTACCTGCCGGGCAAGACCGAGGACGAGAAGCCACTGCTAGGTGGTGGCGAGTTCACGGTGGCCTTCGCCGACCGCCCCGAGGTGGCAGCCTTCCAGGGCTACCTGACGAGCCCGGAGTGGTCTGACGTCAAGGCGCAGGTCTCGGGAGCCGGCTGGGTCTCGGCCAACAAGGGCATGGACCCCGGAAACTACGACTCTCCCATCGACCAGCTGGCCTTCGAGCTTCTGACCGATGAGGAGACCGTCTTCCGGTTCGACGGGTCCGACCTGATGCCCGCCGCTGTGGGTGCTGGCACCTTCTGGACCTCGATGGTGGACTGGATCGCGTTGGACAAGAGCTCGCAGGACGTCTTGACCAGCGTCGAGAAGAGCTGGCCCGCCAAGTGATTCAACGGAGCTCGTAGTCATGGATGCAGAGCGGGGGGCGCAGGCTAGTTCAGCGCCTCCCGCTCTGCACCGACACGGCCTTCCGTCTGCAGTTCTTCTCAACCCCAAGCGAGAGAGGTAGTTCCGTGGGTTTCCTGCTCGACACCACCACGACCGGGGAGAAATTCCTGGTCATGGCCATAGCCATTCTGTTGTTCGTCGCGGTCATGGGCATCGTGCTCTGGATCTCCGACCGCCCCGGGATCCCCCGGTGGGTCCCAGCCCTGACCTTCTTGGGCCCTGCGATACTGCTCCTCCTGCTGGGCCTGATCTATCCGGCCTTCCTCACCGTCCTCACCTCCTTCAAGGACGGGGGTAACGTCAACTACGTCGGCCTGGACAACTACAGCGCCATCTTCACGAACCCCAGCTTCCGCACGGTGCTGTTCAACACCGCCCTGTGGGTGATCCTCGTCCCGCTGCTGGCGACCGGCTTCGGGTTGATGTACGCCACGCTCGTGGACCGCGCGTTCGGTGAGAAGTTCGCCAAGACGCTGGTCTTCCTGCCGATGGCCATTTCGATGGTGGCGGCAGGTGTCATCTGGAAGTTTGTCTACGAGTTCCGCCCGGACCAGGCGGGTGTGCAGCAGATCGGGTTGCTCAACCAGCTCTTGGTGCTGATCGGCTTCGAGCCGCAGCAGTTCCTGCTCAACCCACCCACCAACACCTTCTTCATGATCTTCGTGATGGTGTGGATCCAGTCCGGCTTCGCGATGACCGTGCTGTCTGCGGCCATCAAGTCCATCCCCGATGAGATCATCGAGGCCGCCAAGATGGACGGCGTTGAGGGCGCGAAGATGTTCCGCTACGTGACGCTGCCGACGGTTCGTCCGGCGGTTGTTGTCGTCGTCACCACCATCGCTATGGCCACTCTCAAGGTGTTCGACATCGTCCGCACGATGACCGGAGGCCAGTTCAGCACGTCCATCGTCGCCAACGAGTTCTACCAGCAGAGCTTCGTCTTCGGCCAGCGCGGACTGGGTGCGGCCTTCGCCGTGCTGCTGTTCATCCTGGTCATCCCGATCATCCTCTACAACATCCGCCAGATGCGACTCTCGGAGGAGCAGCGATGACGCACGCAACCACGACCCCCGACACCCCCGGCGGCGAGCACCACGGGACTTCTGCGACCAAGGCAACCCCGCAGGCCAGCGATGTGACCGAGCGCAAAGAGCCGCGCAAGCTCACCCGCAAGGAGCAGCGCTCCGTCGACGCCAAGACCCGGCTGTCGTCGCCTCTGGCCTCGGGCTTCGCCATTGTCATGGCGATCCTGTGGACCATCCCGACCTTCGGGCTCTTCATCAGCTCCTTCCGCCCGGAGCGGGAGATCAAGACGACCGGTTGGTGGACCTGGTTCACCAACCCGGCGTTCACGCTGGAGAACTACGACACCGTGCTGTTTGGCACGACCACGAACTTTGCCAATCTGTTCGTCAACACGGTGGTCGTCACCTTGCCTGCGGTGGTCATCCCGATCTCGCTAGCCCTCCTGGCCTCTTACGCATTCGCCTGGATCGACTTCAAGGGCCGCAACATGCTGTTCGTTGCGGTGTTCGCGCTGCAGGTCGTGCCGATCCAGATCGCGCTGATCCCGCTGCTGACGCAGTACGTCTCGTTCGGCATCGACGGGTCGCTATGGACGCTGTGGCTCTCCCACTCGATCTTCGCGCTGCCGCTGGCAATCTTCCTGCTGCACAACTTCATGATGGACATCCCCCGGTCTCTCATCGAGGCTGCCCGGGTCGACGGAGCTGGGCACGTGAAGATCTTCTTCCAGGTCCTGCTGCCGCTCCTGGTGCCGGCCATCGCGTCGTTCTCCATCTTCCAGTTCCTCTGGGTGTGGAACGACCTGTTGGTGGCGCTGACCTTCGCCGGCCCGGACATCCGGCCGCTGACCCCAGCCATCGCCGAGCTGTCGGGTAGCCGCGGTGCGGACTGGCAGCTGCTCTCCGCAGGGGCGTTCATCTCGATGATCGTTCCCCTGGCTGTCTTCCTCGGCCTCCAGCGGTTCTTCGTCCGCGGCCTGCTGGCCGGTGGCGTCAAGGGCTGAGGGGACGACACGCTCGCGATGAGCACCATCTCGGATGTGGCGCGGGCGGCCGGGGTCTCAGTGGCCACGGTCTCCCGCGCCCTCCGGGGGGTCAGCACGGTCAGCTCCCAGACCCGCGAGCGGGTACTGAAGGCTGCCGATGAGCTGCACTACGTCGCCTCGCCCATGGCGGCCTCGCTGGCCTCGGGACGCACCCGGGTCATCGGGCTGGTCACGCCGTTCCTGACCCGCTGGTTCTTCGCCACCGCGGTGAGCGCCGTCGAGAAGGCTCTGCGCGAGTTCGACTTCCACGTACTGTTGATCGACCTCGAGGCCGACAGCATGTTGGAGCGGCGCGCCCTGACCAACAAGATGCTCAGCAAACGTGTTGACGGGCTCATCACCATCAACGTGCCGATCCGCCCCGAGGAGCTGACTCTGCTGGAGCGGTTGGGGTTGCCGGTCGTGGCGATCGGCAACCCGGTGCCAGGTCACCCGCTCGTGCACATCGACGACGCTCTCGCGGTGAGAACAGGTCTGGACCACCTGGTGAACCTGGGTCACACGCGAATTGGCTACGCGGGTGCCGTGCCGGCCCGAGCCGAGCACCGGCTCGTCCCACGGCAACGACTGACCGGCTTCCGCGACGGGATGACCGAGCACGGCCTGGCGATTCAAGAGTCGTGGGTCATGTCCTGCGACTGGTCCGCGCAGGGCGCGGCTAGGCGGGCCAGTGAGCTGTTCGCCACCGACAACGTGCCCACCGCGATCATGTGCGGCAGCGACGAGATGGCGATCGGAGTCATGTCGGAGGCCATCTCTGCGGGTCTACGGGTCCCTGAGGACCTTTCGGTGGTCGGCGTCGACGACTACTACCTGTCCGACGTCGTCCGGCTGACCACTGTCCGCCAGGACGTCATCGCCCAGGGGGAGGCTGCGGCGACCACGCTGCTGCATACCCTGTTGGCCACCTCTACTGGGTCGGCCCCCGATCTGCCGTCGGGGATGAGCGAGGACCAGGTGCTGACGGTCCCCACGACGCTGGTGCGGCGCGGCACGGCCAGTCGTATCCGCTCCGGCACCGGCGCCCCGGCGTCCTTCCTCGGCTCACCGACCGAGCACTAACGGCGGGCGTCCCGCCGGGGCTCGCCGGCACGGCCGGTGTCCGTGCGACCCCATCGGCCCCCCGATCCGCCAGAGCGCCCACCGCGAGCACCAGGCCCGCCGCGAGCACCGTTGCCACCACGACCACGACCGTCCTGTCGACCCCCGGCCCGTCGCGCAGGGCGCAGGACCGCGTCGAGCCTGGCCTGCGGGATCGGCTCACCGGTCGGCACCCGACCACCGGCTGTCGTGAGCACTGACGCATCCGCCGGGCCCGCGTCGACCGGCCGGGCCTGCACTCCTGCGGCATCGAGCAGGCGCACGACCTGACGCCGCTGGTGCGGCAGCGCCAGGGTGACCACGACGCCGGTGTCACCGGCCCGGGCGGTACGCCCAGAGCGGTGCAGATAGTCCTTGTGGTCGGCAGGCGGATCCACTTGCAGCACCAAGGTCACGTCGTCGACGTGGATCCCCCGGGCGGCGACGTCGGTGGCCACGAGCACGGGGATCTCGCCGTTCTTGAAGCCCTCCAAGACCCTGGTGCGCTGAGCCTGGTTGAGCCCACCGTGCAGCGCAGCAGCGAAGACACCTGACTCCCGCAGCTGCAGCGCGACGCGGTCACACCCCAGCTTGGTGCGTACGAACACCAGGGTGCGTCCCGTCCGGTTGGCGATAGTCGCCGTGACCGACTTCTTGTCGTGCGGGTGCACCAGGAAGACGTGGTGATCCATCGTCGCGACACTCGCGGTCGCGTCGTCCGTGGAGTGGGTCACCGGGTCGGACAGGTAGCGCTTGGCCACCTTGTCAACCCCGTGGTCCAGTGTCGCGGAGAAGAGCAGGCGCTGGGCGTTGGTCGGGGTCAGATCCAGGATCTGCGAGATTGCCTCGACGAAACCCATCTCCGCCATGTGGTCGGCCTCGTCCAGCACGGTGATCAGCACGTCGGACAGGTCGGCGGAACCCCGCTCGATCAGGTCCGTCAGCCGCCCGGGCGTCGCCACCAGCACGTCGACGCCCTCATCGAGGGAACGTAGCTGTGGCGTGTAGGACATGCCGCCCGCGATCAGCTGGTGGCGCAGCCGTAGCGCCGACATCAGCGGTCGCAGCGCGTCCACGATCTGGCTGGCCAGCTCGCGGGTCGGGGTCAGCACGATGGCGTGCGGTCGGTGCGGGCGAGCGCGAGGTAGCTCTGAGAGTCGGTGCAGCGCCGGCAGCCCGAAGGCCATCGTCTTGCCCGAGCCGGTCTGACCGCGACCGAGCAGGTCGCGGCCGGCCAGCGCGTCAGGGATGGTCGCCGCCTGGATCGGGAACGGGTCAACGATGCCCTGCCGGGCCAGGGCCGCCACGAGGTCGGGATGCAGTCCGAGTGCGGCGAACCCGTTGTCAGCGGTGACTGCGGCTGCGGTTGGCTTGCGGGGTCCCTGAACCCGCTCAGGACGCTCACTCGCCCGCTGGTCCGGCCGCTCACTCGTGCGATGGGCCGGCTGCTGGCTCGTCTGCTGCTCAAACCGTTCACTCGCCCGCTGGTCCGGCCGCTCGCTCGTGCGATGGGCTGGCCGCTCGCTTGTGCGCTGGTCGTGGCGGTTGCTCTCATGCTCAGCGCGGTCGCGACGGGAGGGACGGCGCTCGCCAGAGCGGTCGTTGCGGTCCGGTCGCCCCGACCGCTCCTCACGGTGGCTGCGGAAGCTGTGCTCACTGTGCGGACGCTGCGCCCCGTCGCTGGACTCCGTGGTCGAGTCCGCACCACGTCGGGAGGGCCGGCGCCCGCGGGCGATTCTGGTCTCCTCACTCCACCGCGGCGTCTTGCCGGGCCGTCCACCGCTGGAGCCTGCTGGGCCGCCTGTTCGGTGCGGCGCCTGCTCGCGGGCCTGTTTGGCCGCCGTCTTGCGGGCCGTGCTGTGGCGGGGCTTCTTCTTGGTCGTGGGCGCGCCGGAGCGCGCGGGCTTCTTGGCCATAGTGGCTGGTGCTCGCTTCGTGTCGTCGAGGTGGGTGCGCCTCAACGCTTGCAGCGTGACCGGACCTACCCCAGGCGCCGTAGTCGGCGCCCGATGGGCCACCGGGACCGAATCGTCCCGTGGCAGTGGTGGAGCCCGACCATCGCGGTCGGGAGGTTCAAGCCTAACAGCCTCGTGCCGCTGCCCACGCAACGCACTCAGGCGTCGATACGCTCGCGGTCCAGGTCGTGGGCAGAATCCACGATGAACTCCTTGCGGGGCGCGACGTTGGTGCCCATCAGCAGCTCGAAGACCTCCTCGGCTCTGGCGGCGTCAGCAAGGGCCACCCGTCGCAGCGTGCGGCGCCTGGGGTCCATCGTTGTCTCCGCCAGCTGGTCGGCATCCATCTCGCCGAGGCCCTTGTAGCGCTGCAAGGGCTGTTTGACCGTGCGGCCGCGCTTGTGCAGCGCCGCGACGGTGCGCCGCATCTCGCCCTCGCTGTAGGTGTAGACGAGCTCCCTCTTGGCGCGACCGGAGGCTGACACCTCGATCCGATGCAGTGGCGGCACGGCGGCATACACTCTGCCCTGCTGCACCAGGGGCCGCATGTAGCGGAAGAACAGAGTGAGCAACAGGGTACGGATGTGGGCGCCGTCCACATCGGCGTCGGTCATGATGATGATCTTGCCGTAGCGGACCAGGTCGAGGTCAAAGGAGCGGCCGGACCCAGCCCCGATCACCTGGATGATGGCCGCGCACTCGGCGTTGTGCAGCATGTCCGAGACCGAGGCCTTCTGGACGTTGAGGATCTTGCCCCGGATGGGCAACAGTGCTTGGTGGTCGCTGGAGCGGGCCAGCTTGGCGGTGCCAAGCGCACTGTCCCCCTCGACGATGAACAGCTCGGAGCGCTCGGTATCGGTGGTGCGGCAGTCCGCGAGCTTGGCCGGCAAGGTCGAGGACTCCAACGCGTTCTTGCGACGCTGCGTCTCCTTGTGCAGTCGCGCGGAGATGCGCGACTTCATCTCAGCGACGACCTTGTCCAGCACCAGCGCGGCCTGGGCCTTGTCACCCCGCTTGGACGAGGTCAACCGGGCAGTCAGCTCGGACTCCATGACCTTGGCAACGATGGCACGGACGGCCGCGGTGCCTAGGACCTCCTTGGTCTGGCCTTCGAACTGCGGCTCCGCAAGACGCACGGTGACCACGGCTGTCAACCCGGCCAGGACGTCGTCCTTGTCGATCCGGTCGTTGCCGACCTTGAGCCGCCGGGCTGCGAGCTCGACCTGCCGGCGCAGGACCTTCAGCAGAGCCTGGTCGAACCCCGCCAGATGAGTGCCGCCCTTGGGCGTGGCGATGATGTTGACAAAGCTGCGCACCGTCGTCTCGTAACCGGTGCCCCAGCGCAGCGCGATGTCCACGTCGCAGTCGCGCTGCACCTCCGTGGAAATCATGTGCCCGCTGTCACCGAGCACGGGCACGGTCTCGGTGAAGGTCCCGGATCCCTGGAGCCGCCAGGTGTCGGTGAGGGCGGGATCGATGGCCAGGAAGTCCGCGAACTCAGCGATCCCTCCGTCGTGGCAGAACACCTCCTCGCGCGCTCTGTCCTGCCCGGGGGTGTCAGGCAGCCCGCGCTCGTCCCGGATGACAAGCGCAAGACCAGGCACCAGGAACGAGGTCTGCCGGGCCCGTTCGGCGAGCTCGTCGTAGGAGAACTGCGCAGACGACAGGAAGATCTGAGGATCAGCCCAGTAGCGCACGCGTGTCCCGGTGACGCCACGCTTGGTGCGACCGGTGACCCGCAGCTCGCTGGTGCGCTCAAAGGCGGTGAAGGTGGCGTCCGGGCCGGGTTCGCCTCGATCGTCGAACACACCGGGCTCACCCCGCCGGAAGCTCATGACGTGGGTGCGGCCCGCACGGTCCACCTCGACGTCAAGTCGGGCCGAGAGCGCGTTGACCACCGATGCGCCCACACCGTGCAGACCCCCCGACGCGGTGTAGGAGCCACCCCCGAACTTGCCGCCCGCGTGGAGCTTCGTGAAGACCACCTCCACCCCGGACAGCCCCGTCCGGGGCTCCACATCCACCGGGACACCGCGACCACTGTCGCGGACCTCGACCGAGCCGTCGGCGCCCAGCACAACCTCGATCCGCTGGCCCTGACCCGCGAGGGCCTCATCGACCGAGTTGTCGATGATCTCCCACAGGCAGTGCATCAACCCACGGGAGTCAGTGGAGCCGATATACATGCCCGGTCGTTTACGGACCGCCTCAAGACCCTCCAGCACCTGCAAGTGCCGGGCGGAGTAGTCCGTGGCCACGAGGTCCCTCTCCGGATCAGTCGGTCGGTGTCTGGGAAGAGTAGCCGAGCAGCACGACATACCCCCGTCGGCACACCGCATACCCCAATTGGCGCCTTTTCAGCATGGTGCGCAGTCCCGGGCGATGTGATCTGTGTCACGCTGCCGATCCGTTACCGCACCGACACCGAATGCCGTGTGAGTCTGGTGCCGGTGCGTCATCCACCGCCACCGCTCACCGGTGGTCCCGTGACGATCATCGCCGAAGGCCGCAGACGTCGGGCGACGTCTGCGGCCTTCACTATGCGCGGGACAACCAGCCTTACCTGGCGGGGGCGGTTCAGCCTTCCAGAGGAATCTGACCGATGGGCTCGGAGGTGGGCTGCTGCGAGCCACCCTCGGGTTCGACACTCAACGCCAGCGCCGTGGAGCCCTGCGGGTCACCGGACAGCTCAGCGTCCGCACCAGGGTCGGGCAGGACTCCCGCGGAGTCAATAACGCCCTCGCTGCGCATGAACCACGCCTGGTAGACCTGACCCTCCTCCAGGTCCGGCAGGTCCGTGCTCAGCAGCACGGCGCGTTCCTGCTCCTCCGACGTGACAACGGTGAGCGTATGACCATCGACGCTGGCCTCGTGCTGCACCGCGTCTGCAGCTTGCACGACTTGCTGAGTGGGACTCAGGTCCTCATCAACAGCGGCCCAGATCCCCCAGCCACCCGCAGCGATCAGCCCGGCCGCGGCGACACCGGCCAGCCATTGCGCCGGCCGGCTGGTGCGCCGCATCGGGCGCACCACGGCGGCTTCTTGAGCCACCTGCTCCAGCAGCCGTCCGCGCAGCTGCGTTGGGGGCGATATCTGAAGGCCCTCGCTGAGCCAGACCGTGGTGTCTGCATAGGTCTTCAGCTCATTCACACAGGATGAGCACTCCTGGAGGTGCCCCTCCACCTGTGCTCTTTCGCCGTCGTCGACGGCGTCCAGCGCATAGGCGGCCAGGAGGCCGTCGACATGAGGCATGGTGTCTTTGGTGCTCATTGCTGACCTCCCATCTGGTCTCTTAGCTTGCGCAACCCATCACGGATACGGGTCTTGGCAGTTCCCAGCGGCACGCCGAGCCGCTGGGAGACCTCTCGGTGGGTCAGTCCCTCGAAGTAGGCAAGCTCCAGTGCTTCTTGATGAGGGGGACCCAGCTCCTTCACGGCGAAGCGAACCCCCTGACCCTGCAGTCTGTCCTGCACGGCCTCCGCCGTCGGGTCGGGCGGTGGCCGATCAGCACGTGATTCGTAGGCCTGGTCCCGATCGGATTGGGCCTGCGCCGAGCGCACCCGGTCGATGGCTCGGCGGTGGCCCAGCGTCAGTAGCCAGGACAACGCACTCCCGCGCTGAGCGTCGAAGTTGTTCGCATTGCGCCACACCTGGAGGTAGACCTCCTGGGTGACCTCTTCCGCCTGGGCCACGTCCCGAAGCACACGCACCACGAGACCATGGACTCGGGGGCTGGTCAGGTCGTAGAGCCTGGCGAAGGCATCTTGGTCTCCCCCTGCCGTGGCAGTCAGCAACCCCGCGAGGTCGGGGTCGGACGACGGTGTCATGGTCCCCATCATGAACCACATTACGCCGACGGCAGAACCCGACACAATTCTTCGGTGTGCCGCGTTTCCCCCATATGGTGGCGTGCTTGACTGGTTGTCACCGAGGATCGAGTTGTATCAGATGGAGAGGAGCACAGACGTGAACGCGACACTAGCCCCTGAGCTGACCGCGGCCGACCGGTGCGACCGGTGCGGAGCACAGGCCTTCGTCCGTGCTCGCCTGGCGGATGGTCTCGAGCTGCACTTCTGCGCTCACCACGGACGCGAACACCTGCGCAAGCTGCGCGACCTTGACGACGTGCAGATCACGGATGAGTCGCACCGGCTGCACAAAGAAGGCGCCACGGCGAGCGGCTGACCGGCCACCCGCCGGCGCGCACGGTCTCCTGCGTCGAGGGCGGCTGGCAAACTCCCGACATGAGCACCATCGCCGTCAGCGGCCCTCTCGTCGTAAGCGGCTTTCTCTTATGAGCACGATCGTTGTCATCAGCGCCTTGTTCATGGTGGTGGGGCTGATCGGGGTAGTTCTACCGGTGCTGCCGGGGCTGCTTCTGGTATGGGTCGGGGTGCTGTTGTGGACCCTGGCTGAGGACGCAGGAGCCGCGTGGTGGGTACTGGGAGTGGTCACAGCTCTGTATGCGGTAGGGGTGGTGGTCGAGTACATGGTGCCCGGTCAGCGGATGCGTCGTGCGGGGGTGCGAACCGGCACGCTGGTGTTGGCTGTGCTGCTTGCGATCGTGCTGGGGATCTTGATCCCCGTGGTCGGTGCCCTCCTCGGGTTCCCGCTGGGGATCTATCTGGTCCAGCGCGCCCGTCGTGGATCTCATGAGGAAGCCGTTCGGGCGACCGGTCACGCCCTACGGGCCATCGGTCTGAACATCGTCATCGAGCTGGGCACGGCGCTGCTGATGATCACGACCTGGGTACTGGCCCTGTGGTTGACCTAAGGGGTTTGCCCCTGGGGAGGTCCAGTCGCTGGTTCCGCGAGGCGCTGTCGTGCTCGCGCAGTGACCTGCTCGCTCGCGCGCGATGACTCATATGCAGAGAGTCAGCGGGGACCGTCGTCTCGTCGCTTCTCCCAGCGCGCTTCCATACGCTGCATGAAGGTGCCTCTGGGTCGACCGGGAGACCGGGTTTTCTTGCTCTGAATGCCCTTTACTGCTGTCGAGCCGTGCGAGACGGTGCCGTCCGGCTGCACGGCACCCAGCGTGGTCCCGTGCGATCGAGGGGTGAAGATCCAGGCGCCCCCGAGCACCATCGCACCGAATCCGAGCCCACCCAACCAGATCATCTGCCATGCCACCGCCAGGACGACCAGTCCGAGTCCGGCAATGGCCAGCAACGTCCCGATGACGGCGCGACGACGAGTCGCGGTCCCGTGCCGGGTGCTTTTGAGGTTGGAGGCGAACCGCGGGTCCTCGGCATAGAGCGCCTGCTCCATCTGCTCGAGTACGCGCTGCTCATGATCGGAAAGCGGCACGGGAACCTCCGAAAGACTTGACCGGGTCGTCGTCACGATCCGTAGGCGGGCGGACACCCTGCCTTGACGACCCTGACCTGGAGGACCAGAGTCCCCACGGCCGTGGTCTCGACAGCAGCGTCCTGATATCAGGATAAGTCGTAAACGCATGAAGTACTACCTCGGGTTCCCTTCGGGTCTGCTTCGCGGAGTGGAACCCACGAGACTCGCCGGTCGAACTGCGCCGGCGCCGAAGCGCGAGGTAGCCCGGTCCATGGCGCGCTCAGCGTCGCGCCAGCCATGCACCGGCTCGTCCAGACAATGCTGCACAGGTGTCTGCGACCGCTCGGTCAGGCCCTCGACCCGCACCCCGAGCAACCTGATCCGGGCCCGCTGGAGTCCGAGCGCGTCGTGCGCACGGCAGGCCGTGGCATGGATCTCGTGGGTCACATCAGTCGGGGCATGCAGCGTGCGGGAGCGCGTGATGGTGGTGAAGTCGGAGAAGCGCACGGTGAGCACGACCGTGCGCCCGAGCATCCCGGCCCGCCGTAGTCGGGTGGCGGTGCGATCGCTGAGATGGAGCAGCTGGCGTCGGATCACCGCGGGATCGTCGATGTCGTGGGCGAAGGTCTCGGACGAGCCGACACTGCGCTCCACCCGAACCGGGGTGACCGGCTGGGAGCCGACATCGCTGCCCCAGGCCAGGGAGTGCAGTCGCTCGGCACCGGCCCTACCCAGTGCCCGCTGCAGCGTGGCCAGCGGCAGATGGGCGATGTCGGCGATGGTATGCAGACCGAGTCGGTGCAGCTCGGTCTCGGTGGCCTCCCCCACCCCCCAGATGGCGCCGACGGGCATCGGGTGCAGGAACGGCACCACCTGGTGCGGGGGGACCAGGCAGATCCCGTCCGGCTTGGCCGCCCGGGAGGCCATCTTGGCCACCGTCTTGCTCGCGGCACCTCCGACCGAGCAGGTGATCTGTTGCTCGTCGGCGACGGTGTCGCGGATCCATTGGGCGATCTGCGCCGGTGGGCCCATCCGGCGGCGGGCGCTGGAGACTTCGAGGAAGGCCTCCTCCATCGACACCGGCTCCACCAGATGGGTCACCTCACCGAAGATCGCCATCACTGCCTCCGACGCCCGGGCGTAGGCGTCGTAGTCGGGTGGAAGCACGCTCGCCGCAGGGCACAGCCGTCTGGCTTTGGCCATGGGCATCCCGGAGCGCACCCCGCAGGCCCGGGCAGAATAGGTGGCTGACAGCACGACGCTGCGCCACCCGCCGCCGATGAGGACCGGCTGGTCGTGCAGGTCGGGATGCGCGAGCAGGGACACCGAGGCGTAGAACGCGTCCATGTCCACGTGCAGCACGGTGCAGCCGAGATCATCCTCGCCTGCGGACCCCTGCGCAGCGAAGCGCTGGAGCGCAGGCCGTTGCGGCGCTGAGGCAGAGTGTGGTCTCGGGTGGACCGGGACAGGAGGCGTCACCACCCAGAGCTCCCAGGGCTGGAGTGCCACAGCTTGCCAACCGCTCGACTCTCCCTGGAGCTGGTGCCTGCGGGACCGACGTCGGCGTAGGGCGACTGACGGAACCCGGAGGCATGCACCAGAACCCGGCGTCCCGACTGCCCCTGCTCATCGGCGACCGCAGCGTCGCGCGCCTCCTGCTCGGTCCGGTCCATGACCGCGCGGACCGCCTCAATGCCCTCGGTGTCGTAGACGTGCGCCAGGTGCGTCATCTCCCAGGCCGCGGTGGCCCGCACGGACCGGCCTCGTGGCCCGGTGCGACGCAGGAACCCTCGCACGACCAGCAGCCAGGAGTGGAACACGGTCGTGGCATACGGTCCCTGCACGTCCTCGAAGAACGTGGCGTCACTGGGCCCGGTGCCGTCGTCAAGGGTCAAGAAGACCACCCGGCGTCCCGACCGGACCGGCGGCGTCTGAGTAGCCACCTTGGCACCGGCAATGAGCACCTCGGCATGGTTGCGGCAGCTCAACAGCTGGTCGGCCGGTGTCACACCCAGCTCTTGCAGCATGGGCCAGTAGGTCGTGGTGACATGCGAGCTGACGTCCATGCCGAGCACCTCGAGCTCGGCCAGCGTCTGCTCCTGGGGGGTCATCTCTGGTAGGCCGCTACCGGTGTGCAGCCGGGGTTCGTCACCCAGGTCCAGCGCTAGCTGGATGGGGGTGACCGGTTGGGTGTGCCAGCTGCGGGTGCCCTGGGACTGGGCGACCGTGCGAGCCGCCACCTCGCCCGCACCGACGTCCTGCGCACGAGACTCATCACCGCCTCCCTGCACACACGCCCCGTTTGCGGAGGGGTCGAGGGTCGGAGGAGGAGCCTGTCGCCCCCGAGCGGTGCGTCCTCGACCCGGACCTACTCGGCTCGCCCCTGCTCGGCTCTGCCTGCTCCATCGGTCCAGCTCGGCGACGTGCAGCAGCAGGTCGCGTCGGGTCGGGCCGGTGCGGCGCACGCCTCGCCCGGCGCCGACCGCGTGCAGCTCGTCGAAGGCACCGGCCAGCACCAGCCGCTCGACGACCGGACGGCTCACCCGGGCCCGCTGCCAGAAGTCGGCGAGGCAGGAGTAGCGCTGCCCGGCGACGATTCGGCATACCTCCTCGTCGTTGATGCCCTTGACCTCGGCGAGGGAGAGTCGGATGCCGTATGCGGTGGCCCGCCGTTCGATCCGGGCCATCTCGACGTCGACCCGGTCGACACCACGCCCGC